>Ga0137397_10001671_pt1 | contig 15537 bp, 16 predicted proteins | sample czorhiz116metaG_FD_106658 | JGI IMG/M metagenome (GOLD analysis project Ga0137397, IMG submission 106658) | Vadose zone soil microbial communities from Angelo Coast Range Reserve, California, USA - czorhiz1.16 metaG | ecosystem: Environmental > Terrestrial > Soil > Vadose zone | place: USA... | reverse complement strand
CGGCTGCGCGAGGCGATCGAGGCGGCGCTCACAGATCTGTCCCCGCGGTATCGCCGCGCGGTCGAGCTGCGGATGCTCGAGGACCTGCCGCGCCTCGAGTGCGCCCAGCGGATGGAGATCAGCGTGGGAGCTTTCGACGTCCTGTTACTGCGGGCGCTGCGCGCCTTCCGGGCGGCCTTCGTCGCGCGACACGGCAAGAGCTGGGAGGAGCCATGACGGCCGAAGAGAAGCCCCCCACCGAGGCGGAGCTGCGCGAAGCGGAGCTGCTCGCGCGCGCCCTGGAGGGGCCGGACGAGCCCGGACGCGATCTCTCCCCGGTCGAGGACGCGCTGGGCGCCGCGTACTTGCTGCGGGGATCGAGGCGGATGCAGCTGGGCGAGCTGCGGGCGCGGGCGGTTCAGGAGCGGATCTGGCCGCGCCGCAGCCGGGCGCTCTCTGCCGCCGCGGTGCTGCTGGCGGCCGCCGCCGCTGCTGCCGCGATCATGCTCTGGCCGCGCAGGGCAGCGGAGCTCCCGGCCCCAAGCGTCCAACTCCTGCGAGCGCAGCTCGCAGCGGCGCGACCGGGGGAGCCTGCGACGATCGGCCCGCTTGCCGCGGAAATGGCCGGATATCGCGCGCAAATCCATGGGGCCCTCGCCCGGGCCTATGGAGCGCATCGATGAGAGGCTCGATGCTGCTCGTCGCAGTGGCTTTGGCGGCATGCGGCGACGCTCCGGCGCGCTTCATCGACGCGGCGCGCGATGCCCACGCCCAGGCGGACGCGCTGGTCCGCGCCGGCGATCCCGCCAGGGCGGCACGGGTGCTCGAGGGCTTCACTGCTCGTGCGGTTCCGGCGGGAATCGCCGCCCAGGACCGCCGCGTGGTGCTGCAGGACACCCATGCCCGGCTCGCGGAGCTGGCGCTGAAGACGGGCAATCCGGGCCGCGCTCGGGACGCCGCCACCGCGGGACTCGCGCTGGGCGAGGGCCGAGACGCCTTCACGGCCTCGCTCTTGACGCTCCGCGGTCACGCCGAAGAGGCGCTGGGCCGGGACGTCGAGGCGGCAAGGGACTACGAGGCTGCGCAGAAGATCGCCGAGGCGCTCCTGGAGCAAGCCCTGGCCGACGGAGGTGCGCGATGAGGGCTCGCTTTCTGGCCACGGGCCTCCTGACCGCCGCGGCCTGTGCCTCGACGCACCCGCTCATGGTGGGAAGCTGGCCGGTCGAGGACGATCGCGTCGCCGCGCGGGGAGCGGAGCAGCGCGCGCGGCAGCTCGAGCAGTCCCTCTCCGAGGCGTCGGCCGGGACCGCTCCGCCCGCGTGCAGCCGGGTCTGCGAGCTGGTCGGACAGATCTGCGAACTGTCCCATGACATCTGCGCGCTCTCCGGCCGCCACCCGGGCGATCCCGAGCTAGCGGACCGCTGCGCCTCCGGAGAGCAACGCTGCCGGCGCTCCCTGGACCGCGTCCCGCCCGGCTGTTCCTGCCCGCCGCCCTGACCCAGGGCGAGCAGGCCGCGCGACATGGGACTTAGTATGCATATCTTTCCCCCGGACAGTCGTGCTCACCTTCGCGCAATGACAGCGCGCGGCCGCCGCGTGTTTGTGGTCGACGACGATCATTCTGTTCGCCGCGGACTCGCTCGCCTCCTGGTCGCCGCCGGCTTCCGCGTCGAGACGTTCGAGTCGGGGCCGGCATTCCTGGAGCGATCGCCACCAAGGGGAGAGCACTGCCTCGTGGTCGACGTGCGGATGCCCGGCATGAGCGGGCCCGAGCTTCGCGACGCGTTGCGTGGACTAGGGAGGGATTCGCCGGTCGTCTTCATCACCGCGCACGGGACGGACGAGATCGAGCAGGATCTCGGGATGGACACCGTGCTCCTCAAGCCGATCGAGGGGGACGTGCTGATCAGCGCCATCGACGCGGCCATGAGCAACAGCCTCAGCCGGCGGCCCGGACCGCGCGCAAGAGTTGCGCGCCGCTAGGAGGCGGGGACACAAATCCCTCACTTTCGACGCGAGCGCCTCGGGTTCAAATTTGAACCCATTGACGGCGCCTGTCCACATCTGAGCACAATGCCATCCGTACTTCTTCGGATTTCTAGGTCCGTACTTGTTCGGATCTCCGGGGTGGGGAAAGGCAGCAGATGGGGGTCGGCGCGTATAAGCATCGCGCCCGGACGCGGAACGGGTCGCCCCAGTTGGCGGCTCTGCTCCAGTTCATCTCTTCCGAGCTGATCCGCTGTCCTCACCACGACCTCGGAAACGCGATCGAGACCGCTCTGGCAAGCCTGGGAGAGGCGCTCGCCGCGGACCAGACCCTGGTCACGACGCGGCATCCGACCGGCGCATTCGAGCTGCACGTCTGGGAACGGCACGGCAGGAACGGCCGGGCCCGCCGCGGACCCGTCAATGGCTGGGATTCATCTCTCGGCACTCTCGAGCTGCAGCACACGCTGGTCTGCACGAACCGCAAGCAATTGCCCGCGTCAGCGCTGCCGGCGCGGACGTCGGCGGCGATCCTCGTCCCTCTTCACGACGGCGCAAAGCCCGGCGGCCTGCTCGCGGTGACCGTGCGAACGCCTCGCGCCTGGGCGCCGCAGGCCGTCGAGGCTACAGAGCGGCTCGCGGAGATGCTGGCCGCAGGCCTCCATCGCCTGGCCAGCCAGTCCTCGGTGGCCCTGGAGCAGGAGAAGCGGCTGCACGCGGAGGCCGAGACACGAAGGCTTCGCGATCAACTCGCGCATGCGGGACGGGTCAGCATGCTGGGCGAGTTGGCGGCGTCGCTGGCCCATGAGTTGAACCAGCCGCTCACGGCCATCTACACCAACGCGCAGGCGGCCCACCGGTTCCTGGACCGGAAGCGGCCGGCTCTGGGCGACGCCCGCGGGGCATTGCATGACCTGGGCCAGGACTGCCGCCGCGCTAGCGACGTGCTGGGACGCCTGCGCCAGATGTTCCGGCGGCACGAGACGGAGCGCGTTCCGCTCGCGGTCGGGCCGCTGATCGAGCACGTGCTGAAGCTCCTGCACGAGGACGCGGTGGCCCGGGGCGTGGACGTCGTGGTGGAGATCAGGCGCGACTTGCCGCCTGTCAACGGCGATCGCATCCAGCTCGAGCAGGTGTTGATGAACCTGCTGATCAATGCCTTCGACGCGGTTTCGGGTCAGCCCGGACCGCGCCAGGTCATGCTGCGCGCCCTGGGGCGCAACGGGGCGGTGGAGATGGCGGTGCTCGACAACGGAAAGGGCATCGCCCGCGGCGACCTGGAGCGCATCTTCGAGCCGTTCTTCACCCGGAAGCCCAACGGGATGGGGATGGGGCTCGCCATCTGCCGCAGCATCGTCGAGGCGCACGGAGGACGGATCTCCGCGCGCGACCGGACGGAACGCGGAGCGGCTTTCGAGCTCAACCTGCCGGCAGCGGCAGTCAACGGGTCGATTCTAGGGGGGACGTCATGAACGAAAACGTACTGGTGTGTGTCGTGGACGACGACGAGCGCGTGCGCAACGCGCTGTCGCGGCTGCTCAAGTCCGCCGGATACCAGGCCTCCACCTACGCCTCGGCGCAGGCGCTGCTCGCCCAGCCTCTGCCGTCGGACGGCACGCTCACGGTGGTGCTGACCGATCTACGCATGCCGGGGATCGACGGCATCGCGCTGGCCGAGCAGCTCAGCGGCGCGCCGATACCGCCTCCCGTCGTCTTCCTCAGCGCGCACGGTGACGTCCCCGCGACCGTCCGCGCGATGAAGGACGGCGCCGTCGATTTCCTCGAGAAGCCGGTGCGCGAGGACGACCTCTTCGACGCCCTGGGCCGCGCCGTCGCGCGCAGCCGGGAGCAGATCCTGCTGCGGGAAGCCCGGCGCGATCTGCGCGACCGATACGAGAAGCTGACCCCGCGCGAGCGCCAGGTCTTCGCCCTGGTCGTGTCCGGGCTGATCAACAAGGAAGCGGCCTGGGAGCTGGGAATCTCCGAGAAGACCATCAAGGTGCACCGCGCGCGGGTGGTCGAGAAGATGGGCGCGCGATCGCTGCCCGACCTGGTCCGGATGGCCGGGCGGCTGGGAATCGACGTCCAACCCGAAGGGCCGCCCGTCCAGGCCCGCGCCGGATAGGCCCCAAGACCGCGAGAATGGAGCCGGCCGTTCCTCCGCTCGCCGGAGCGAAATGAGAGTGTAGGTCGAAGGTCCAACTGCTCTCCCGTGCGCCTTTCGATCCATTGTCAGGCGGCGGAGACGCCAATGACCACAGGTGCGGTTGCCGAGCTCGGCCGAATCGCCGAAGCGCGTGCGCAAGACATTCCCTGGCGCAAATGGGGACCCTATCTGTCCGAGCGCCAGTGGGGCACGGTCCGCGAGGACTACAGCCAGGACGGCGACGCCTGGAACCACTTCAGCCACGATCAGGCGCGGTCGCGCGCGTATCACTGGGGCGAGGACGGGCTGGCGGGAATCTCCGACGACAAGCAGCGCCTCTGCTTCGCGCTGGCGCTCTGGAACGGCTGGGATCCGATCCTCAAGGAGCGTCTCTTCGGCCTCACCAACAGCGAAGGCAACCACGGCGAGGACGTGAAGGAGTACTACTTCTACCTCGATTCGACGCCGACCCATTCGTACATGAAATGGCTCTACAAGTATCCCCAGCGCGCCTTTCCCTACGACGACCTGGTGGAGACCAACCGGCGGCGTACCCGGAGCGAGATGGAGTACGAGCTCCTGGACACCGGCGTGTTCCAGGGCGACCGTTACTTCGACGTCTTCGTCGAATACGCCAAGGAGTCTGCCGAAGACGTGCTGGTCCGCATCACGGTCGAGAACCGCGGACCGGAGCCCGCGCAAATCCACCTCCTGCCCACCCTCTGGTTCCGCAATACCTGGAGCTGGTCGGAGGGCGCGCACAAGCCGTCGCTCCAGGCCGTGGCGAACGGCGGCGAGGCCGCGATCTCGGCGGAGCACTCCGAGCTGGGAACCCGCTGGCTGCGCTGCGAAGGCGCGCCCGAGCTGGTGTTCACGGAGAACGAGTCCAACGAAGAGCGGCTGTCCGGGAAGCCCAACCGCAGCCCCTGGGTGAAGGACGCCTTCCACCGGCTGGTGGTGAACGGCGAGCGCGGCGCCGTGAATCCGCAGCGGGCGGGGACCAAGGCGGCCGCGTGGTACCGCCTTCAGATCCCGGCGGGCGGGAAGGCGACGGTGCGGCTGCGGCTCTCCGAGACGCACCCGCCCGCTCCGTTCGCCGGCTTCGACGCCGCGGTGGACGCGCGGCGCTCGGAAGCCGACGAGTTCTACGGCTCCATCGGGCCGCCCTCGGCCACCGAAGACCAGGCGCGCGTCTTCCGGCAGGCCATGGCGGGGATGTTCTGGAGCAAGCAGTACTACCACTTCGACGCCGACGTCTGGCTGCAGGAGCACGGGATCGATCCCTTCGCGCCGGACACGAAACAGGTCCGCAACCGCGAGTGGTTCCACATGGTGAACGACAACGTCATCTCCATGCCGGACAAATGGGAGTACCCCTGGTACGCGGCCTGGGACCTCGCCTTTCACGCCATGGTCCTGGGCGTCGCGGACCTGGACTTCGCCAAGGACCAGCTCGACATGATGCTCCGCGAGGTCTACCTCCATCCCAGCGGGCAGATCCCGGCGTACGAGTGGAACTTCGGCGACGTGAACCCGCCGGTGCACGCCTGGGCGACCCTCAACCTCTACCGGCAGGAGCAGGCGGCGCGGGGGACGGGCGACGTCGACTTCCTGGAACGGAGCTTCCAGAAGCTCCTGCTCAATTTCACCTGGTGGGTGAACCGCAAGGATCGATTCGGCAAGAACGTGTTCGAGGGAGGCTTCCTCGGGCTCGACAACATCGGGGTCTTCGACCGCAGCGCCCCCTTGCCCACCGGAGGCCACCTGGAGCAGGCGGACGGGACGGCCTGGATGGCCTTCTTCACCCAGAACATGCTGGAGATCGCCATCGAGCTGTCGGCGCGCGGCCGCGACTGGGAGGACGTGGCCGTGAAGTTCGTCGAGCATTTCTTCTGGATCGCCGCGGCCATGAACAAACTCGGGCCGGACGGCATGTGGGACGAGGAGGACGGCTTCTACTACGACGTCCTCCGGCTGCCGGACGGCAGCGCGCAGCGGCTCAAGGTGCGCTCCATCGTCGGCCTGTTGCCCCTCTGCGCGGCCACCGTGATCGAGCCCTGGCAGCGCGAGGCCATTCCTCGCGCCACCGCGCAGCTCCTGCCGCGCTTCGATCGCATGCGGAAGCTCCTGAGCCGCGCCCACGCGACCGGCCCCAGGCATCGCGGTTACGCCGATCGGGGCATCTTCGCGCTGGTGGACCAGGAGCGGCTGACGCGGATTCTTTCCCGCCTCCTGGACGAGCGGGAGTTCCTCTCACCGCACGGCATCCGCTCCGTATCGCGCTGGCACGAGGACCACCCGTACGTCTTCCACGCCGGAGGCCGCGACTACCAGGTCTCCTATCTCCCCGCCGAATCGGACAGCGGGCTCTTCGGGGGCAACTCGAACTGGCGCGGGCCGGTGTGGATGCCGGTCAACGTGGCGGTCCTGCGGGGCCTGCTCAACTACTACTCGTATTACGGCGACGAGCTCCGCGTGGAGTGTCCCACCGGCTCGGGGCGGCGGATGAACCTGTACGAGGTCGCAAAGGAGATCTCGGACCGGATCGCCGGCATCTTCCTGCGCGACGCCTCCGGGCGCCGGCCGGTCTTCGGCGGGAGCGAGCGCTTCCAGCATGACCCGCACTGGCGCGACAACCTGCTCTTCTACGAGTACTTCCACGGCGACAATGGCGCGGGGATCGGCGCCAGCCACCAGACCGGCTGGAGCGGCGGGGTGGCGGCGTTGATGCAGTACTTCGGCCGCAACGACATGCGCAAGGTGCTCGAGCGCCCCCGGCCGGCCTCGACCAAGGCCGAGCGGCGCGTCGACCTGCGGTGAACAGCGCCGTGGCGGCCCGGGCTTGCGCCATCGCCCTTCTCGGGCTCTTGCTCCCCTCTGCCGCCCGCGCCGACGTGGAAGAAGAGCGGCCGAAGTTCGCGTTCACCTTCGGCAAGCTCTGGCTGACGCCGATCGTCGGGCCGGCGTACACGCCCGAGCTCGGGTTCCTGATCGCCGGCGGCTTTTTGCTCAGCTACCGCTTCGACGACGAGAGCCCGCGGTCCTCCATGCCCGTCGCGCTGAGTTACAGCACCACCGGCGCGGTCACCTTCACCGCGAAGCCGTCGATGTACTTTCTCGAGGACAAGCTCCGCATCGACTTCTACTACGGGAACAAGTCGATGACCGACAACTACTTCGGCGTCGGCTACCAGCTGGGCAACACCACGCCGATCGGCCCCACCACCACCCAGTTCCACCGCGAGCTGCTGGCGCTGAACGGCAACGCTCTGTGGCGCCTGCGCGAGAGCCTCTACCTCGGCGGCTCATGGGACTTCAGCGATACCGACGCGACCCAGCTCGCCGAGCAGATGGCGGTTGATCCCACCGTCGTCGCGCAGGGGACGTACTTCCGCAACTCCGGCTTCGGGCCCATCCTGCGCTACGACTCCCGCGACGTCCCGGAGAACGCCTTCACCGGCGTCTTCTTCCAGGCCAAGTATCTCTGGTACCGCCCCGGCTTCGGCGGCACCACCAGCTACCAGATCCTGGACCTCGATTACCGGCAGTACCACACCCTCGATCGGCCGGGCGTCACCCTGGCCTGGAACATCCGCACCCGCACCGGCGGCGGCGTGGTGCCCTGGACGGAGCTCTCCTTCCTCGGCTCCGGCTCCGACTTGCGCGGCTATCGCGAAGGCCGCTATCGCGACAACACGATGATCTACGCCATCCTCGAGTTCCGCTGGATGGATCTGAAGAGCTTCAGCCCCGAGGGCAAGCCCTTGTTCGGGCTGAACGGAGTGGTCAGCTGGATCGGCGCGGGCACGATGGGGAGCAGCTATGCGCACCTCAACTGCCTGTTGCCGAATTTCGGCGTCGGATACCGGATCGCCGTGCAAGGACGCTCGGCGATCCGGCTGGACATGGGCGCGGGGCGCGAATCCACCGGGTTCTACTTCAGCTTCAACGAGGCGTTCTGACCCGGATCAGAGCCGCCCCCACGCGCTCCCGAACTGGAGGTAGAACACGAATCCCTCCGCTCCGAAGGCGAAGTCCGCCCCCATGTGCAGCCCGTATTTGCGCGCCAGCTCGTAGCGGAACCCGAACCCGCCGGTGAAGACGCTCTCCGAGCGGCTGAAGTCGAGGAAATCGTTCCAGGCTCCGCCCACGCCACCGAATCCCACCAGGCTGAGCCGCTTCCAGAACTGCCAGCGCAGCTCCATCTCCAAATCCGCCACCTCTTCGCCCTGGTAGCGCAGCTTCGGCGCTCCACGCAGCGTGACGTACGGGCGCAGATAGAAGGGAGCGTCGCCGAAGCCGAAGCCGGCGCCTCCCCGGACGCCGAGGAACAGCTCGGGGATGAAGAGAGGCGCGTAGGCGATGGCCGTGAGATCCATCATCTCGAACCAGGATCCTCCGCCCACGCTCTGGTGGGCGAAGGTGAGGCCCGCCTCGGCGAAGAATCCGCGCGTGGGCGTGAAGATGTTGTCCCGGCTGTCGAACTTCAGAAGAGGCCGCAGCGCGAACAGCGTGTTCCCGAGCGTGGTTCCGCCGGCGGCGGGCTGCACCTCGAGGAGCGACCGGCCCAGAGCCACGCCCAGTCCGGCAAACAGCGGCGTCGAGCCGACCCGATACGCCGCGGAGGTGCCGACGAGGGTCGCTCGCAGGTTGTACTCGATCGGGTTCCCGGACAGGGCGGGATCGTCGCCAAGGCCGTAGTGCTTGAGGTTCAGCGAGACGTACCCTGCGCCGAGCAGCGTTCTCAGATCGCCCTGGAGCCAGTTCCCCGAGTAGCCTCCCAGGACGGCCCACGAGTTGCTCGCCGTGTACATCCCGCCGATCGCGTAGAGATCCGGGCGTGCCCCGGGGCCGGCGTTGGGGTCGCGGTCCACGAAGATCAGCGCGCCGGCCGCCCCGTACCCGACGGCCGGCTCGGTGATCGGCGCCACCACCGGCACGGCACCGTAGACCTGGTCGAGGTACGCGCTCAGATCGAACCAGCCGTCGCCGGGATCGGTGAAGAGAGGTTTCGACTCTTCGGCGTGTGCCGCGAGGGCTGCGGACAGGAGCAATGCCGGAAGTCTCCGCATGGCCCTCGATCAACCTACCTGCATTCACCTGCGCCGGCCGCCCCCGCCGCCGCGGGATCCGCCGCCGCCGCCGCCGCGGTTGCGAGCGGCCGCATCGTTCCCCAGGCCCGCCGGGGCGCCGCCGTACGAGCGCCCGAAGCCCCCGGGAGACATGCCCATTGTCGATCCCGTAGCATCCGCCGGAGAGAACGAGCAGTTGGACGATAGGCCAATTCCGCCTCGGCGGCCTCTGGCGGGAGAGTGGCGCAAGTGGCATCGCTGCGCGAGGGCTGGTCGGCCGCGTCGATCGCGGTCGGCGGCATCTTGTTATTCACGGCTGGATTCACGTTGGCGACGGCTCGCGGGCTGCTCGACCCCGTCCAGTTCTCCGATCGGCTCGCGCAGAGCCTGGAAGACGAAGGCGTCGCGCGGTACCTGGCCGACCGCTTGACGGACGTGGTGATCGCGCAGAAGCCCGATCTCATCGCCGTCCGTCCCGTGCTCCTCTCCACCATGGCCGGCCTCATCCGGTCCGACGCCTTCCGCGGGGTATTGCGCACGGCCGTGCGCACCAGCCACCGGGCGATCTTCGAGCAGGAGGGTCGGCAGGTGATCCTCTCGCTGCCGGACATCGGCACCTTGCTCCGCAGCGTGCTGGAGCAGGCCAGCCCGGCCATCGCCGCAAAGGTGCCGGAGGATCTCGAAGCGCGCCTGGCCTCCGGCGAGACGGAGCGCCGGGCGATGGCGATCGTCCGCCTGCTCGGGCTCGGCGAGCGGATCCGCTCGGGCGCGCTGGCGTGCTTCTGGCTCGGCGCCGCGCTCGTCGGCGCCGGGATCGCCGTCGCCCGGGATCGGCGCCGGGGACTCGTGCGCGCAGGGCTCGCATTCCTCCTGGTGGGGTTGGCTACCCTCGCGGTGGTTCCCGCGGGACGGTTGGGAGCCGTCCTCGCCTTCGAGGATGAAGCCCTCCGGGGTTTCGCGGCAGGCGTGTGGGCGGCGTTCTACGGCAACCTGCGCATCGGCGGCCTGCTGATGGCCGGCGTCGGCCTGCTGCTCGCCGCGACCGGCGGCGCCGTGCTGGACGCGGCCGACCCGTTTCAGCGCGCGAGAGAGATCGTCAGCCGGGTCACCCGGACTCCCGTTCGGCCTCTCGCGCGCCTCGCCCGTGCGACGGCTCTGTTCGCTTTGGGCGCTGCGGCCGTGTTGTGGCCTGCCCACTCGGTGGCGGTCGCGGGAATCGCCGCAGGCCTCGCGCTCGCGTACGTCGGCCTGCGGGAGATTTCGTTGATCGCCGGCGCCGTCTCCGTACCGCTCGACGCGGCGGGAGGGACCGCGCGAGAAGGCTGGCGCTGGCCGGTGTGGACGGCCGTCGCGCTCGCCGGTCTCGGTGCGGCCTTCAGCATCGCGTGGTTCGTGCGCGGCGGCGCCACGCAGCCGGCTCCGTCCGGGCTTCCCTCGAGCTGCAACGGCTCGCCCATGCTCTGCGGCCGCGCCGTGAACGAGGTGGTGTTCCCCGGCGCGCACAACGCGATGTCGAACGCGGAGATCGCCGGCTGGATGTTTCCCCACCACGAGCACGGCTTCGCGCGCCAGCTCGAGGACGGCATCCGGGCGCTGCTCATCGACGTGCACTACGGCATTCCCACGGGCGGGCGGGTGAAGACCGATCTCGACCGCGAGCTCGGGGGACGCGAGCAGCTCGAGAAGGCCGTGGGACCGGAGGGCACCGCGGCCGCGATGCGCATTCGCGACCGGTTGGTGGGAGGCAAGGACAGCGAGCGCGGGATCTACTTCTGCCACGGCTTTTGCGAGCTGGGCGCTTACGAGGTCGTGCCCGCCCTGCGGACGATCCGCCAATTCCTCGTGCAGCATCCAGGAGAAGTCCTGGTCCTCGTGATCGAGGACTACGTCAAACCGGAGGATCTCGAGCGCGCGTTCGCGCAGAGCGGGCTCCTCGACTTCGTCTACCAGGGCGCGACGAAGGAGCCATGGCCGACGCTGCGCGAGCTGATCGCCACGAACCAGCGGGTGATCGCGTTCGCCGAGTCCGGTCGGCCCGGCGTGGCGTGGCTGCACCCGGCGTTCGAGTCGTTCCAGGAGACGCCGTACTCGTTCCATGCGACCGCCGAGATGAGCTGCCGCCCGAACCGCGGCGGGACGGCGGGCCCCTTGTTCCAGCTCAACCACTGGATCGAGACCACGCCCACGCCGCGGCCCAGCAACGCCACCGTCGTGAACGCCTACGACTTCCTGCTCGCGCGGGCGCGGCGCTGCCAACGGGAGCGGCGGCGCCTGCCCAACGTGATCGCCGTAGACTTCTATGCCACCGGCGACCTGCTGCGGGTGGCCCGGACGCTGAACGGGACCGAGGTGGTGGCCGCGCGCCGCTGACGAGCCGCCTACTTCGCAGCCGCCGCCGGCGCGAGCGCTGCGGCTCCCGCGGCAGCGCACTTGCCGTCGTTCTCGGCAAGATCGCCGGACACGCCGACGGCGCCGACCAGCTTTCCCTCGACCAGGAGCGGCAAGCCGCCGTCGAGGGGAACGGCCCCGGGCAGCCCGAGGATGCGCAGGCCCATGCCGCCGCCGGCGACCGCGTCCTGGAACGCCTTGGTGGGCCGCTTGTAGAGAGCGGAAGAGCGGGCCTTGGCGATGGCCACCTCCGCGCTGCCGTTCTGCGTCGTGTCGGCCTTCTGGTAGTAGACGAGCACGCCGGCGGGATCGACCACCGCGATGGCCATGAACCAATGGTCCTTCACCGCTTCGGCGGCAGCCGCCGCGGCGACCTTTTTCGCCGCCTCCAGGCCGATGGGCGCGCCGATCGGCGTGGCGTAGGTGCTCGGGGCGGCGGAGTGCGCGGGAGCGGGCGGCCCCGAGGGCGCCGGGGCCGGCTGCCCTTGCGCGGCGGCGGCGAAGGCGAGAGCGAACGAAGTCAGCATCGTCAGTGCGACTGTTCTGGTCATGCGCAACCCCCAGGACTGCGGTTTGAATTCACCTCAAGAACCAAGCTCGCGAATGTTCGTGTCCAGTCGTAGCCGCCATCCGGCCTGAGGCCGCGGCTCAGTACGAGATTCCGGCGGAGAGTGTCGGCGTCCAGCTGTCGCAGTTTCGATCGCAGCCGAGCGCGTGGTCATAGGAGACGCCGAGCGAGAGCACGCGGCCGAGCGAGATTCCCGCCCGCCCGCCGATTCCGTTCTGATCCGGGAGTCCGCTGCCCACGAACCAGCGCGTATAGTATGCGCCGACGTACGGGTGGATCGTCGGGATCGGCATGAACCAGGTCACGCCCGGCCGCAGCGTCCACAGCGTGGGCGAGTTGCCGAACGCATACCCGACCTCGACGTTGGGCGCGATGCCGTTGCGCATCAGCCAACCCACGCCCACGTTCGCGTTGGCGTAGGTCTGCCCGTAGGCGAACGTCGTCCCGAAGCTGGCCCAGGAATAGGGTTTTCCGCTCCATTGGCTCGGATGCGGCGCGGGAGCGGGAGCCGGCGCGGCCGTCGCCGGTGGAGGAGGCACCTGCGCCGGGCCGGGCTGGGTAGGGTCGGACGACTGCGCCGCAGCGATGCAGGGCAGGACCAGCACCAGAGGGACGAGCCGGAGCGAGCGCGCGCATGGACGGACACTAGCCACGGACATCTGGGCTCCTGCGGACAGGGATCCTGCGCATTCGTGTCCGACGCGGCGAGCCAGCGCCATTGGACTTTTAGACTAGGCGCTGTCGCCGAAGGCGACACTGCGCCTACGCCTTTTCTGCGTGTTCCCGCGAAGGCGGGAACACGCTTGACCATTACGGCGGTCACCGCGGCCGGGACGCCCCCCTGCTCAGCGCCCGTAGATCGAGCATCCGCTGGATGGCGCGCGCGGACACGGCCCTGGCGCCATCCTCCGAGACTTGCAGGATGCCGGCGAGCCGTCCCCTGTCGTCGAAGAGCGGGCCTCCCCGGAAGCGCGCATCGATGGCCCGCTTGCTGGCGAGCGTGAACACCTCGCCGCTGACATGCGAGACGACCACGCCCATCACCGCCACCGCCTCGTCGCCGGTGCCCATCGCGATCAGCAGCTCGCCTTCGGCGGGAAGCTCGGTGGCGAGCAGCGCCGCGGGGAGATCCGTCGCCTTGTCCGGGAAGACCAGGATCGCGAGATCGAGCTCCGCCGACGAGTCCATCACGCGCGCATCGATGGGTGCCCCGCTCGCCACCTGGATCTGCGCCTGCTGCATCGGCACCAGCTTCTCGCCGGAGGGCACCGCGACCGCGTGCAGCGTGGTGACCGCCAGCCCTTCGCCGATCAGCACACCGGAGGCGGAGCTGACGGCCGCGTGCTGCGACTCGTCGCCGTGCACCTGGACCACGGTGGAGAACAGCCGCTCGGCGATCGCTTTCCAGCGCGCGGCCGGGTCCGGCACGATCACCGCGGCATACGCGGCGCCGCCGAGAGCCAACCCAAGAGAGGCGAGACGCGCCATCATGGCCCTGCTCTACTCCCGCATCGTCGCAGGAGCTCACGGATTCCGCATGCGACGATGGGCCAATGGACCTCCTGCGGAGGTCCTGGCGCAGATCACATCGAGGGCCGGATCTCCGGGCCGGCGCGCGAGGGCGTTCCAGCGGCGGGAGCCTCGGGAGCGTGCTCGGACTGCGCCTCGTCCGGCCCCGAGGAGATCCAGCTCTGCAGCAGCGTGGTGGTCACGGCCAGGATGACCGGCCCGACGAAGAGGCCGATGATGCCGAGCCAGAGGAGGCCGCCGACCACGCCGGGGAAGATGATCAGGAGCGACATGTCGCCGCCCCGCTTGATCAGCAGGGGCCGGACGACGTTGTCCACCACCTGGGCCACGATCATGACCACGAGCAGCGCCGTCCCCCGGCCGGGCGATTCGGTCGCATAGAGCCAGATCACGCCCGGCAACAAGGCGAGGATCGGCCCGAGCTGGGCGATGCAGAGGATGCAGACGACGGCGGTGAGCACGCCGGCGAACGGAACGCCGACGGCGAAGAGTCCGATGCCCGAGAGGACGGTCTGCACGATCGCGGTGACGACGATCCCCAGCGCGACGGCGCGGATCGCCTTTCCCGAGAGCGTCACGATCGCCTCGCCCCGCTCCTCCGAGAGCCGCCGGAAGAAGCGGCGGAGATGGGCGGCCGCGGCCTCCCCCTTCGCGTAGAGCAGGGCCGAGATCAAGACCGTGAGGAGGAAGTTGAGCACCATGCTCCCGAAGCTTCCGGCCTGCGCGGCGAACCAGGCCAGCCCCGTCCTCAGGTAGGGCGTCAGCCGCGCGGTCAGCTCGTTCGGCTCGAGGGCGGCGAGGGCGAGCCACTTGTCCGACAGCCTGCCGCCGACGAGCGGAATGCCGTTCACCCAGGACGGAGGCGGAGGCAGCCGCCGCGTCGAGAGCTCGTGGGCGAGCTCGACGATCCGGTCGGACTGCCCGAGGATGGTCGATACCGCCAGGTAGAGCGGGACGATCAGGACGAGCAGCAGCACTACGGTCATCACCGCGACGGCCGCGCCCCGCCGCCCGCCGAGCTGCGCCTGCAGCTTGAGCATCAGCGGCCAGGTGGAGACGACGATCATCGTCGCCCAGAGCAGGGCGCTGAGGAAGGGCAGGAGCACCCAGAGGCTACCGCCGATCAACAGGCCGATGCCCAGGACCGAGAGCGTGATGCGCGTCAGATCGCGGGACGGAAACGGGGTGGCCATCGGCATGTCATCCATTCTAGGCGTATAGGCGCTACTGGCAGGAGGCTAACTTCAGGATTTCCCGTCCCGTTCCGTGGCGAAGGCGAGCATGTCCACCGCCCGGCGCAGCCGCTTGGCGAGCGACTCGGCGATCGCGCGGTAGAACTGATGGGCGGCCTCGGGCTTGTTGGCGAACAGCTCGTCCAGCTTCTTCCTCCGGATCACCAGGAGCTCCGCGCGCTCGAGAGCAACCGCCGTGACCGCGGCCGGCCCCCCGTCCACGAACGGCACGTCCCCGATGGTCTCGCCCGATCCGAACTGCGCGGGCGATCGGTCACGCCCTTCGGGGGCCAGCCGCACGGTCCCGCTCCGGATTACGTAGAGGGCGTTCGGCGACTGGCCGTGCGAGACGATGGTCTCGCCGGGCGAGGCAGACATCTCCTCCGCGGCGCGCGCGACCAGCTCCAGCACAGCGTCCGGAACATCCTTGAAGATGAAGACCTGCTTGAGCGCTCGAAGGGTGTCCATGTGTCCCCGGTCTATTTTGGTCGCGGCTACTTCGCGGGTGGTGGTGGTGGTGGTGGTGGTGGTGGTGGCTGGCCCTCCTCGATCTGCCATCCGCCGCCGAGGCTGCGGTAGAGCAGCACGAAGGAGGTGAGCTCGTCGCGCTGGGTGCGGGCCAGGTCGAGCTGCGCG
>Ga0137397_10001670_pt1 | contig 15551 bp, 11 predicted proteins | sample czorhiz116metaG_FD_106658 | JGI IMG/M metagenome (GOLD analysis project Ga0137397, IMG submission 106658) | Vadose zone soil microbial communities from Angelo Coast Range Reserve, California, USA - czorhiz1.16 metaG | ecosystem: Environmental > Terrestrial > Soil > Vadose zone | place: USA... | reverse complement strand
GGAATGCCGCCCACGCCGCGTCGAGCCGTCGCAGGAGTCGCCGCCTGTCCACGGAATCAGGCCGCCTTCCGGAATGTCAGATTGATGCGGTGTCCGCCCATCAGGGGATGCTGTCCCGGCTCGATCGGCATGACGCCGTGATACCGGAGTCGGGCGGGACCGCCCCAGACCACGACGTCGCCGTGAGCCAGCGGGACGCGACGTGGCGTATCGGCCCGACGGAAGCCGCCGAACAGGAAGACGGCCGGCAGTCCGAGCGAGACCGACACGATCGGCGCCTCGAAGTCCCGCTCGTTCTTGTCCTGATGGAGCGACAGGCGGGTTCCAGGCTCGTAGCGGTTGACGAGGCACGCGTCGGGAGCGAAGCCGTCGAATCCCGCCCGCGCCGCCGCCTGGGCCGCGAGGCCGGCGAAGACGTCGGGCATCGCGGGCCAGCGACGCCCGCTGTCCGGGTCACGACGATCATAGCGGTAGCCGGTTCGATCCGTGACCCAGCCCATGGCCCCGCAGTTCGTCATCGCCACGGACATCCGATGGCCCCCCGGGGTGACCATGTGGCGAAACGGCGCCCGCTCGACGACCCGCGCCAACGCGGCGACGAGGGCGAGTTCGAAGGGCTGCGCAAACCCACGCAGCACGATCGCGCCCGGCGCCAGCGGCACGTCCCGGCGCTCTCCCTCGAACAAGTCCGGGATCATGTCGAGTTATACGGAAGGGCACGGAAACCGGGTGGAACGAGCGCGAAACTCCCTGGCCTCGTGGAGATTCTCCCTGTCAGATCTCGGAGCGAATTCCTTCAAAGCCATACATTTCAAGGAGTGAGCGCCACCCGAGGTGTGGCATTGCCGTTGCCCCCCTCTCGTACGCTCATGATGCCCCGACGATTCTCGCGCGTGTCGCTGGCGCTGGTGGCGACAGCCGCCTTGCTCCTCACGATGGTCGTGCTTCATCACGATGACCTGGAAGCACAGCCGCTCGCGGCGAAGGTCGAACCCTTCATCCTGGAGCTCCAGGAACGCACGTTCCGCTTCTTCTGGGATACCGCGAACCCCCAGAATGGATTGATCCCGGACCGCTATCCGACGCCGTCATACTCGAGCATCGCGGCGGTCGGCTTCGGGCTCACGACCTATCCCGTCGGCGTCGAGCGCGGCTACATCACTCGCGAGCAAGCCAGGCAGCGCGTACTCGCGACCCTGCGGTTCTTTCGCAACGCGCGCCAGGGCCCCGAGGCTCACGGTGTGAGCGGCTACAAGGGCTTCTTCTACCACTTCCTGGACATGAAGACGGGCGCACGCTTCGAGGACAGCGAGCTCTCGACCGTCGACACCGCCATCCTTCTGGCCGGCAGCCTGTTCTGTCAGTCGTACTTCGACGGCGCGGACCCCGAGGAAGCGGAGATTCGCTCGCTCGTGGACGAGCTCTACCGCCGGGTCGATTGGCGTTGGGCACAGCCGAAGCCTCCTGCCATCAGCCTCGGCTGGCGGCCCGAAAGTGGTTTTCTGAAATACGACTGGCGCGGGTACAACGAGGCCATGCTCGTCTACATTCTGGCGCTCGGCTCGCCCACCTTCCCCGTCAGCACCGATGCGTGGGGCGAGTGGACGAGCACGTACGACACACACTGGCACATGCTCTTCGGGCAGGAGTTCTTGAACTTCGCGCCGCTCTTCGGCCATCAATTCACGCACGTGTGGTTGGACTTCCGGAACATCCGGGATCCGTACATGCGCCGGCGCGGCCTCGATTATTTCGAAAACAGCCGCCGCGCCGTCTACGCCCAGCGAGCGTATGCCGTCGCCAACCCGCGTCGCTGCACGGACTATGGCGCGACGGTCTGGGGTATCACCGCCAGCGACGGGCCGGCCGACATCGCCCTCGAAGATGCGAGCGGGCGCACACGCGTCTTCCGGACCTATGCGGCGCGCGGCATCGACCTCACGGGCACGCACGATGACTGCACCGTCGCGCCCACGGCCGTCGTCGCGTCGATTCCGTTCGCGCCGGAGGTGGCGATTCCCGCGGTGCTCGAGATGCACCGTCGCTTCGGCGAGCACATCTATTCCACGTATGGCTTTCTCGATGCCTTCAACCGAACGTTCACCTTCGACGTTCCGCTGCGGCACGGCCGTCGCGTCGCCGGGTTCGGCTGGGTCGCCGACGACTATCTCGGCATTGACCAGGGCGCTATCCTCGCAATGATCGAGAATTACCGCAGCGCTCTCATCTGGCGCGTGATGCAGAAGAATTCATACGTGCGCCATGGCCTGGCGCAGGCCGGGTTTTCGGGTGGGTGGCTGACCGTGACCGAGTGAAGATGTCCGGAAGAACGACGGCGCGGCGCCGGGCGATGGCCTTGGCCGTGATTCTTGCGCTGGCGCTGGCCGCCGGCTGCCGCTGGTCGGCGGCGGATGACACGGTGCTCCGGTTCTGGGCCATGGGCCGCGAGGCCGAGGTGATGGCCGAGCTCTTGCCCGACTTCGAACGTCTGCACCCAGGTATCCACGTGAAGATGCAGCAGGTGCCGTGGACGGCGGCCCACGAAAAGCTCCTCACCGCCTTTGCCGGCGGCACGACGCCCGATATCTGCCAGCTGGGAAACACCTGGATCCCCGAGTTCGTGGCGCTCAAAGCGCTCGAGCCCCTCGACCGCCTCGTGGGCGCATCATCGGGCGTGCCGGCCGACGACTACTTCCCCGGGATCTGGGACACCAACGTGGTCGACGGGACGCTGTACGGGGTCCCGTGGTACGTCGACACGCGCCTGCTCTTCTACCGGCGCGATCTGCTGCACCGCGCCGGGTTCTCATCGCCACCGACGTCCTGGGATGAATGGAAGCAGATGCTCGCCGCGGTCGACCAGGATGGGCGTCCCGATCGCCACGCGATCTTCCTCCCGCTGAACGAGTTCGAGCCGCTCGCTGCGCTCGCGCTGCAGCAGGACGATCCGCTCCTGCGCGACGGCGGGCGCTGGGGCAATTTCCAGAGTGCGGGCTTTCGTCGCGCCTTGAGCTTCTACGTCGAGATGTTCCAGCGCGGCTGGGCGCCACAGCTCGCGAGTGCGGCCGTGGCCAACGTGTGGACCGCGTTCGGCCGCGGCGACTTCTCCTTCTACATCTCCGGCCCCTGGAACATCGGCGAGCTCAAACGCCGGTTGCCCCCCGACCAGCAGCCCACGTGGATGACCGCGCCGCTGCCGGGGCCGGACGGTCCGGGCTCCTCGATCGCCGGCGGCGCGAGTCTCGTGGTCTTCCGGTCGTCGCGTCGCCAGACCGCGGCGTGGCAGCTCATCGCCTTTCTCGCCCAGCCGTCCGTGCAGCGCCGATTCCATGCGCTCACCGGCGACTTGCCGCCGCGCCGCGCCGCCTGGCGCGACGGCGCCCTCCGGGACGACATCCACGCGCGCGCGTTCCGCGAGCAGCTCGAGCGAGTCAAGCCGGCGCCGAAAGTGCCCGAATGGGAGCGCATCGCCACCGAGATCCGGCTGGTGGCGGAGCGCGCCGTGCACGGCGACCTGTCGGTCGATCGGGCCGCCGCGGAGCTCAATGCCCGCGCGGACCGCATCCTCGAGAAGCGCCGCTGGCTCCTCGCGCGGAAGAGCGAGTGAGACTCCCGGGCGCCGCCTGGGGGTTCGTCGCGCCCGCCTTGCTGGTCATCGCGGTATTCTTCCTGATCCCGGTGCTGGCCGCGCTCGCGCTCAGCTTCACCGATTTCGATCTGTACGCGCTCGCCGATGTCGCGAACCTGCGTCTGGTGGGCCTCCGGAACTACGCGCGGCTCCTGGAGAAGCCGCTCTTCTGGCAGGCGCTCGGCAACACGCTCTATTTCGCGATCGTCGGCGTGCCGCTGTCGATCGTCGTCTCGTTCGGTGCGGCGCTGCTCCTGCATTCGCGGCTCGTCCGATTCCGGAGCTTCTTCCGCACGGCGCTCTTCGCCCCGGTGGTCACGACGCTGGTGGCCGTCGCCGTCGTCTGGCGCTACCTCTTCGATACGCGCTACGGATGGCTCAACTACACGCTGGGCAGCCTCGGCATTCGTCCGATCGATTGGCTCGGTGACCCGCACTGGGCCATGCCCGCCATCATCGTCTTCGCCGTGTGGAAGAGCTTTGGCTACAACATGATCATTCTCCTGGCCGGACTGCAGAGCATTCCGGACGCGCTCTACGAAGCGGCGCGCATCGACGGCGCGTCGAGCTGGCGACAGTTTCGTGACGTCACCCTCCCGATGCTCGCGCCGATCGTCGTCATGGTCAGCATCCTCACCACTGCCGGCTACTTCCAGCTCTTCGCCGAGCCCTACGTGATGACCCAGGGCGGTCCCCTGCAGAGCACGGTCAGCGTGCTGTACTTGATGTACGAGGAAGGCTTCAAGTGGTGGAACCTGGGCTCCGCCTCCGCGGTCGCGTTCGTGCTGTTCCTGTTGATCTTCGCCCTGACCGTCCTCCAGCTGCGGCTGGCGCGCTGGGAGGAGGCCGCGTGATCCCCGGCTTCGCGCCGCTGCTCGTGAACGGGCTGCTGCTGGGCGGAGCCACCATCAGCCTCTTCCCCTTGCTGTGGATGCTCTCGGCATCGCTGATGGCGCCCGGCGAGGCCAGCGCGTACCCGCCGCCGCTGCTGCCCGCCCGGGCCACCCTCGCCAACTACCGCGAGCTCTTCACGCATGCCGGCGGCGCCCGCTATCTCGCGAACAGCCTCGCCCTCACGGCGGCGGTGACGCTCGTGTCGCTGAGCGTGAACGTCGCCGCCGGCTATGCCTTCGCCAAGCTCCGCTTCGCGGGGCGAGACCGGATCTTCAAGCTGCTGCTCGGCACGCTCGTGATCCCCGCCCAGGTCGCGATGGTGCCGCTCTTCCTCCTGCTCAAGCACCTCGGCCTCGTGAACACCTATGGCGGCGTGATCGTCCCGGCCGCGGCCAGCATCTTCGGCATCTTCCTCGTGCGCCAGTACGCGTTGTCCATTCCGAGCGACCTGATGGAAGCCGCCCGTATCGACGGCGCCGGTGAGTTTCGCCTCTTCCGCTCCATCATCGTGCCCGGGCTCAGGCCCATCATCGTGACCCTCGCCGTCTTCACCATGCTCGGCACCTGGAACGACTTCATGTGGCCGCTCATCGTGCTGAGCGACCAGGATCTCTACACCCTGCCGGTGGCCCTCGCCAGCCTGTCGCGCGAGCACGTCCAGGACAACGAGCTGATGATGGCCGGCGCCGTCGTGACGACGCTCCCGGTGCTCCTCCTGTTCCTGGTGCTGCAGCGTCAGTACATCCGGGGGCTGATGGCCGGAAGTGTGAAGGGATGACGCGCCACCTGCTCGCGGCGCTCGGCGTCGCGCTGCTCGTGTGGGGAGCGCCGCCGACCGCGCTGCCGGCCGAGCCATCGTCGGAGCGTCTTCTTGATCGCTTCGACGACCTCACGCCGTGGAAGGCCGTGGCCTCGGACGGCGTGCAGGCGTCGCTCCAGCCGGCGCCGGGCCCGGACGGCCCCGCGCTTCGTCTGGATTTCGACCTGGCCGGGACCGCCGGCTATGCCGGTGCCCGGCGGGCGCTGCCGCTCGACTTGCCGCCACGCTACGAGATCTCCTTCGACCTGCGCGCCGATGCGCCGGTCAATACGCTCCAAGTGAAGCTCGTCGACGCGAGCGGCGAGAACGTCTGGTGGGTCAACCGCCCCGATGTCCAGTTTCCTCAGGAGTGGCAGCGCGTCACGATCAAACAGCGCCAGATCGAATTCGCATGGGGTCCGACCAAGGACCGTACGCTCCGGCACGCGGCCGCGCTCGAGCTCGTGGTGGCGGCCGGTCGCGGCGGTGGCCGGGGTTCCGTGTACGTGAGCCGGCTCATGCTGCGCGAGCTGCCGGACGAGCCGGCCGTCGCCCCTCCGCCCCTCGTGCACGCCTCGTCGTCGTTGCCCGGCACCACGGCCGCCCTGGCGCTCGATGGAGACGTTGCCACGGCCTGGAAGAGCGATCCGGCCGCCGGCGTCGTGCAGACCCTCACCGTCGACTTCCGCCGGCCGCGCGAGTTCGGCGGCCTGGTCGTGCGCTGGCACGAGCGCGCCTATGCCTCGCGCTACGACGTCCAGTTCTCGGACGACGGTGTGCGCTGGCGCACGGTGCGCCGTGTCATCGACGGGGCCGGCGGACCCGACGCGTTGCTGCTGCCCGAGGCCCACACGCGATTCCTCCGCCTCGCCCTCTGGCACGGAGCCGCCGGGGCCTATGGCGTGGCCGAGCTGGAGATCAAGGACCTCGCGTTCGGCGCGTCGCCGAACGCCTTCTTCCAGGCGCTGGCGCGCGAAGCACCACGCGGCACGTACCCGCGCGGCTTTTCCGGCGAGCAGGCGTCGTGGACGCTCGTCGGCATCGACGGAGGCCGAGAAAGCGGCCTCCTGTCGGAGGACGGGGCGCTCGAAGTGGCGAGGGGCGGCTTCTCGATCGAGCCCTTCGTCGTCACCGACTCGCGGGTCATCACCTGGGCCGACACGGACATCCAGCACTCCCTGCGCGATGGGTACTTGCCGATCCCCGCCGTCACGTGGCGCGCGCGCCAATGGGACCTGCGCGTGTCGGCCTTTGCGTCGGGATCACGCGAGGACTCGCGGCTCGTCGCGCGCTACGAGGTGCGGAACCTCACCGGCCAGGCGCTGTCGCTCCAGCTCGTTCTCGCGGCACGTCCCTTCCAGGTCAATCCCCCGGCGCAGTCACTGAACAACGTCGGCGGGGTCAGCCCGATTCGTGACATCGCGTGGGATGGCGCGTCGCTCGCCGTCAACGGCAGCCGGCGGGTGTTTCCGCTCCGCGCGCCGGACCGCGTCGGCGCCTTCTCATTCGATGCCGGCCCGCTGTCCATACGGCTGACCGGCCGCGCCTGGTCCGGCCCCCCGGTGCACGATGACGCCGGATACGCGTCGGCGGCGCTCGCCTACCAGCTGACGCTGGCGCCGTACGCCAGCAGCACGGTGGGCGTGGTCGTCCCGTTGACGGGCGCGCTGGCGCCGCCGGACGTGGACGGCATGTCGCCGGCCGCGTGGATCGCCCGCGAGGAAGCCGCCGTCGCCACCGCCTGGCGCGAACGCCTCACGCGCGTGTCGATCGACGTTCCCGCATCGGGCCGGCCGGTGATCGCCGCGCTCCACACGGCGCTCGCGCATCTCCTGATCACGCGCGACGGTCCGGTGCTGCGGCCGGGGACCCGATCCTACGCACGCTCGTGGATCCGCGACGGTGCCATGATCGCGGAGTCGCTGCTGCGCCTGGGCCACGCGACCGTCGCCGCCGACTACCTGCGCTGGTACGCCCCATACCAGTTCGCCAGCGGCAAGGTCCCGTGCTGCATCGACGAGCGCGGCGCCGATCCCGTGGCGGAGAACGACAGCCCGGGCGAGCTGATCTTCCTCGCGTCCGAGGTGTACCGCTACACGGGCGATCGCGCGCTGCTCGACGCGATGTGGCCCCACGTGGCCGAGGCCGCGCGCTATCTGGAGACCCTGCGGCAATCGGAGCGCATCGAGGCCAATCTGACGCCCGCCACCCGCGCGTTCTTCGGGCTGCTGCCCGCGTCGATCAGCCACGAGGGTTACGCGGCCAAGCCGGTGCACTCGTACTGGGACGATTTCTGGGGGTTGAAGGGGTACGACGGGGCGATCGCGCTCGCGACCGCGCTCGGCCACGCGGACGCCATCGGCCGGCTCACGGCGCAGCGCGACGAGTTCCGCCGGGATCTCGTGACCTCCCTCCGCCACGCCACCGCCGCCCACGGCATCGCGTACCTGCCCGGCTCGGCCGAGCTCGGCGATTTCGATCCCACCTCGTCGACGATCGCGATCGCGCCGGCGGGAGAGCTGCCACGTCTGCCGCCCGCCCTGGTCCTGGCGACATTCGAGCGGTACTGGCGCGAGTTCGCCGAGCGCCGAGACGGCCGCAAAGCCTGGGAGGAGTACACGCCGTACGAAATGCGGACGATCGGCACGTTCGTCCGCCTGGGCTGGCGGGAGCGTGCCCACGAGCTGCTCGACTTCTTCATGGCGGGCCGTCGGCCCGCCCCATGGAATCAGTGGGCCGAGGTCGTCGGCCGCGACAGTACGCCGCGGTTCGTCGGTGACATGCCGCACGGGTGGGTGGCCTCCGACTTCATCCGCTCGACCCTCGATCTCTTCGCCTACGAGCGCGATGCCGACGGGGCGCTCGTGCTCGGCGCCGGCCTTCCGCCGGAGTGGCTCGACGGCGAGGGGGTCACGGTGAAGGCGTTGCGCACCCCCTATGGGCCGCTGACCTATTCCCTGAAGCGCGAGGGCGCGCGCGTGGTGTTGCAAGTGGCAGCGGGATTGCGGGTGCCGCCCGGCGGCCTGGTCTTCGCCTGGCCCGGGAAGGAGCCGCCCCCACGTGACGTCACGGTCAACGGCACGGTGGCGAGTTGGCGAGGCGCCGAGCTGCCGCTCGACGAGCTGCCCACGAAGGTCGTGATCACCGAATGACGATCGAGTTCCCGGCCGACTTTCTCTGGGGCTGCGCGACGTCCGCCTATCAGATCGAAGGCTCGCCGCTCGCCGACGGCGCCGGCCCCAGCATCTGGCAGCGCTTCACGCACACGCCGGGTCTGGTTCACGACGGAGATACTGGGGATATCGCCTGCGATCACTACCGGCGCTACGTCGACGACGTCGGCCTGATGAGGCGACTCGGGCTGAAGGCGTATCGCCTCAGCACGTCGTGGAGCCGGGTCCTGCCCCAGGGGTTCGGCGCGGTGAATCCCAAGGGACTCGACTTCTACGAACGGGTGATCGACGCGCTCCTCGAGAACGGCATCGAGCCGATGGTCACCCTGTACCACTGGGATCTTCCGGCGGCGCTCGATGATCGGGGCGGCTGGCTCAATCCGGACGTCGCCCGGTGGTTTGCCGAGTACGCGGCCCTCATGTACAGGACCCTCGACGATCGGGTCACCCTGTGGGCCACGCTCAACGAACCGTGGGTTGTCAGCGACGGCGGGTACCTCCACGGTGCGCTCGCGCCCGGGCATCGCAACCGCTTCGAAGCGCCGATCGCGACCCACCACCTGCTGCGAGCGCACGGCGCCGCCGTGCAGGCCTATCGCGACGTGGGGCAGCATCGCATCGGCCTGGTCGTCAACCTGGAGCCCAAGTATCCCGTGTCGGAGGATCCGGCGGACCGCGCGGCGGCGGCGCGAGCGGACGCCTACATGAACCGGCAGTATCTCGATCCCGTGTTCCTCGGGCGTTACCCGGAGGAGCTCCGCGAGATGTTCGCTGACGCCTGGCCCGAGTGGCCGCCCGAGGATTTCGCGCTCATCAAACAGCCGATCGATTTCCTCGGCGTCAACTACTACACGCGCAACGTCGTGCGGTTCGATCACGGCGCGTGGCTGCTCCGGGCGCGGCCGGTCCGACAGAAGCACGCGACGTATACGGAGACGGGCTGGGAGGTCTTTGCGCAGGGGTTGACCGACACGCTCGTCCGGGTCAAGGAGCGCTACGGAAATCCCCCGACGTATGTCACCGAGAACGGCGCCGCGTTTTTCGACCCGCCGGTGGCGGAGGGCGACCGCCTCTCGGACCCTCTCCGCGTCGACTATCTGCGCAAGCACCTGCGAGCCGTGCAGGCCGCCATCGAACGGGGCGTCGACCTACGCGGCTACTTCGTCTGGTCACTCCTCGACAACTTCGAGTGGTCGCTCGGCTACTCCAAGCGCTTTGGCATCGTGCATGTCGACTTCGAGACCCAGACACGCACGCTCAAGGACAGTGCCGTCTTCTATGCCGAGGTCATCGCCTCGAACGGTCGCGTGCTGACCGATGCCCGCGCTTGACGCCATCGGCGCGCGTGATAGCGTCGAGGTGGCCCGCATTCGCTCTCTGGTACAACGCTCTCGGCACGGTCGGTTGACCGCGGCAGGATAAGGACAGCGATGACACGCTCCGGGCGCGCGATCGTGCTCGGCCTTCTCTCGCTGTTCGGGGCGCTCCTCTCGACCGGCACGTATGCAAGCGCGTTCAGCCTCGACGACGTCGCCTCACGCGCCCAGAAGCTGGCCTCCGCGCGATACCAGAAGCCGTCCAGCGCGCTTCCCAAGGCGATCAAGGCCCTCGGCTACGATCAATATCGCGACATTCGCTTCCGGCCCGAGCACGCGCTGTGGCGCACCAGCAAGCTGCACTTCGAGATCATGTTCTTCCATCGCGGCTGGTTCTACGAGGACCCCGTCGCGATCCACGAGGTGAGCGCGCAGGGGGTTCGGGCGATCCCGTTCGATCCCGATACGTTCGACTACGGCAAGAACAAGATCCCCCGTGATGAGGTCCGTGATGCCGGGTTCGCGGGATTTCGCGTCCATGTCCCCCTCAACACGCCGGCGTACAAGGACGAAGCGCTCGTCTTTCTCGGGGCGAGCTACTTCCGCGCGCTCGGGCGCGGGCAGCAGTACGGCCTGTCCGCGCGCGGGCTGGCCATCGACACCGCGGAGAGCACCGGCGAAGAGTTTCCTCGGTTCGTGGAGTACTGGATCGAACGGCCCGAGGCCAACGCCAAGCGTCTGATCATCTATGCCCTGCTCGATTCGGCCCGGGCGACGGGCGCTTACCGCTTCGTGCTCACGCCCGGCGTCACGACCGTGCTGGACGTCGACGCCCGGTTGTTCCTTCGGGCCAACGTCGCCAAGCTCGCCCTGGCGCCCCTGACGAGCATGTTCTTCTTCGGGTCGAATCAGCGTGCCGCCCGCGATGACTATCGCCCGCAAGTCCACGATTCTGACGGCCTCTCCATCCAGTCGAAGACGAACGAGTGGATCTGGCGCCCGCTCGTGAATCCCAAGCGGTTGCTCGTGACGTCGTTCGCGCTCAGTGACCCGGCCGGCTTCGGACTGATGCAGCGTGAGCGCGCGTTCGCCCATTACGAGGACCTTGAGGCGCGCTACGACGTACGGCCCTCGGCATGGGTCGAACCGAAGGGCTCGTGGGGCCCCGGCCGGGTGGAGCTGGTGCAGATTCCGGTGCCCGATGAGACGAATGACAACATCGTCGCGTACTGGGTTCCGGACCGGCAGCCGAAACCGAAGGAGCCGTTCGCGTACGCCTATCGCGTCTCGTGGCAGAAGGACCGCGAAAGTCGGCCGCCAATCGGCTGGGTCCGGGAGACGCGGCGTGGCCGCGGCTACACGAAGTCGGATGACGGCAGCATCGAGCTCCACATCGACTTCGATGGCCCCGCCCTTGCACGCCTGCCGGCCGGCGCTGCGGTGAACATCGCGGCCACCATTGACGCGAACGGCGAGATGCTCGAGCGGCACACGAGACACAACGACGTGACGGGAGGCTGGCGCTCCGTGCTGAGGTTCCGCCGCCTCGACCGCGCCAAACCTGTCGAGCTGCGGGCTCATCTGCAGAAGGGGAACGAGGTTCTGTCAGAAACGTGGAGTTACATCCTGCCCCCCGATTAGACTCCGAGGCCGTCCGCGCCTGTCGCGATTATCTCGACGAGCTGCCGCTATCACCCGGACGGAAGCACGCCCTGCTGCAGTTGGCGCAGACGGAAGCGGACCCGGCGCGCGCGATGGCGACGCTTTACGATGCGCTCAGCGGCGGGTCACGGCTGCACCACGTCGCCCCGTCCGGATCTGCTCCCGGCGCGCCGGCCATGGCCGCCGCCCCGCCCCTTCGCCGGATGTCGATGGCGCCCGCCGGGTGGCCGGCGCCGCCGCGCCACCGCGACGCGCGCGGCCTGCCGGCCCGGTTGCCCCGTCACCCCTCGAGCCAGCCGAAAAACGCTCGCGACGACGAGCGTCGGACGCTCACGCGCACCGCGACGCTCCGTCGAACGGTCTTCACGGCCCTGGTGCTGATCCAGAGCGCCGGATTCGCCTACTTCATGGCGACGAAGGTCTTGCCGTACCACGGACGACAGCCCCTGGAGCTCGCCATCCTGAGCCTCCTCACGATCTTGTTCGTCTGGGTCTCGCTCGGATTCTGGACGGCGCTGAGTGGGTTCCTGCTCCTCGCCGTCGGCCGTGATCGCTACGCCATCACGCGATCCGTCCCGCCCGGCACTCCGATACCGCCTGAAGCGCGGACGGCGGTCATCATGCCGATCTGCAACGAGCACGTCGCGCGCGTGTTCGCCGGGCTGCGCGCCACCTACGAATCCGTGGCCGCGACGGGCACGCTGCCCCTCTTCGATTTCTTCGTCCTCAGTGACAGCAACGAGCCCGACACGCTGACGGCGGAACGCGCCGCGTGGCTCGACCTGTGCGCCTCCGTGGGCGGCTTCGGGCGCATCTTCTATCGCTGGCGTCGGCAACGCATCAAGCGGAAGAGCGGGAACGTCGCCGATTTTTGTCGGCGCTGGGGCAGCCAGTACCGGTACATGATCGTCCTCGATGCGGACAGCATCATGAGCGGCGACTGTCTGGCGACCCTGGTTCGGCTGATGGAGGCCAACCCGAATGCGGGCATCATCCAGACGGTTCCGCGAGCCGCCGGGCGCGACACTCTCTACGCGCGTGTCCAGCAGTTCGCCGTCAGCGTCTACGGTCCGCTCTTCACCGCGGGCCTTCACTTCTGGCAGCTCGGCGAATCGTACTACTGGGGCCATAACGCGATCATCCGGATCGCGCCGTTCATGGATCACTGCGCGCTCGGGCGGCTTCGGGGACGCGGTCCGCTGTCGGGCGAGATCATGTCCCACGATTTCGTGGAGGCCGCGCTGATGCGCCGGGCCGGATGGAAAGTGTGGCTGGCGTACGACCTCCCCGGCAGCTACGAGGAGATGCCGCCCAGTCTTCTCGACGAGCTCAAGCGCGATCGGCGCTGGTGCAAGGGCAACCTCATCAACGCGCGCCTCTTCCTGTGGCAAGGCCTGCACCTGGCCCATCGCGCCGTCTTCATGACCGGGATCATGGCGTACGTGTCCGCGCCCCTCTGGCTCCTGTCCCTGGCGCTCTCGACCATGTTCTTCGTGCTGTACACCGTGGCCGGCCCCCAGTACTTCGTCGAGCCGCGCCAGCTCTTCCCGGTCTGGCCGGAATGGAACGTGGCGGCGGCGATCGGCCTCGCCGCCGGCACCGCGGCAGTGCTGTTTCTCCCGAAGATCCTCGCCGCCGTGCTGCTCCTCTCGAGGGGCGCCGAGCAGTTCGGCGGCCGGCGTTCCGTCACGCTGAGCCTCCTGATGGAGATCGTCTTCTCCGCGCTCCTCGCGCCGGTCCGCATGCTCTTTCACGCCCAGTTCGTGATTGCCGCCCTCACCGGGCTGGCCGTCCCGTGGAAGAGCCCGCCGCGAGAGGATGCCGAAACGACATGGCGCGAAGGCGTACGCCGTCATGGGCTGCACACGCTGATCGGCCTCGCCTGGATCCTCGGCGTCTACTGGACGGCGCCGCGGTACACGTGGTGGCTCCTGCCCGTGGCCGGTGCCCTGGCGGTCTCCATTCTCATCTCGGTCTACTCGAGCCGCATGTCGTGGGGACGGGCCCTTCGATCCGCTGGGCTGTTCCTCATTCCCGAGGAAACCGAGCCCCCGAGCGAGTTCAGGATCATGCGCGCGCACCTCGCCGGCGCCGGCGAAGCCCCACGGTTCGTCGATGCCGTCGTGGATCCGCTGGTGAACGCGGCCGTCTGCGCCGGCTCGCCGCCTCACGTGAGGTTCTCGCCCTGCATGCAGTCACGGCGCGCCCACGCCGTGACCGCGGCGTTGCAGCGTGGCCCCCTGGCGTTGACCGACGGGCAGAAGCTGTTCTTCCTAACGGACCCCGTCGCGCTGTCGCAGCTTCATTTTCGCGTCCGGGAGCCCGGCGCGGCTCATCCCGGCTGGCTTCCCGCCGAGGAGGTCGGCGATGAGGTCGCAGCGGCCGCGGCGCTCCCCGCGGCGTCCTGACGACGGCCGCGAAGACCAGCCGTGTTCAGGACGGCAGGATGACCGCCTTGCCGGTCGTCTGCGTGTCGAAGAGCTTGTAGGCTTCCTCCGCCTGCTCGAGCTTCCAGCGATGTGTGAAGAGCTTCTCCACGTCCACGCGCCGGTCGGCGACGAACTCGGCGCACTCGGCCTGGCCTTGCTTCGAGAACGTCCAGGAGCCCACCAGGGTCACCTGCCGGCGCAGAAGATCCGGGCTGACGTCGAGCGTCACCTGGCCACGCTCGCCGACGAAGCAGGCCGTGCCCCACGAGCGCACCGCGCGCACGGCCGCGGCACGGGCGTCCGGCGCGGAGGAGGCGTCCAGCGTCTTGTGCGCGCCCTCGCCGTGCGTCAGATCGCGGATCGCCGCCACCATGTCGCCTGACGTCGCGTCGATCACCTCGTGCGCGCCGAACTGCTGGGCGAGCTTGAGGCGCTCGGGCGCGACGTCGATGGCGATGACGCGAGCGCCCATGACGACCGCGAACTGCGTCGCCGCGAGCCCCACCGGACCCTGGCCGAAGATGGCGATCGTCTCGCCGCCCTGCAGATTGATCCGCTTCAGCGCGCCCCACGCCGTGCCGGTTCCGCACGAGATCGCCGCGCCGGTCACGAAGGAGAGCGCGTCCGGAAGCGGCACCAGCGTCGACACCGGCACCTTCATGTACTTGGCGTGGCCGCCGTGGCCGCCCGAGCCGTAGACCACCGTGCCCGCCAGGCACATCTGCGTCCAGCCCGCCCGGCAATGCTTGCAGGTGCCGCAACCGTCGTAGTGGTGGTCCATCACGCGCTGGCCGACGCGCGCCTCCTTGTCGGTGACGCCGGCGCCCACCGCGGCGACGATGCCGCAGGGCTCGTGGCCGGCGATCATGCCGGCCTCCCGCTTGATGCCGCCCGTCACCGTCCCCGGCGCGTGCGCCGGGGCGCGATAGTTGTGCAGATCGCTGCCGCACATGCCCGAGGCCTTGATCTCGAGGATCACGTCTCGCGGGCCGGGTGTCGGATCGGGGAACTCTCTGAGCTCGAGCTTGCGGTCTCCGAGGAACACGACGCCTTTCATGGCTCCCTCCGGTGCCCTATCCTACCCTCTCACCACTCTCCGGGGAGGATCGCCATGACCGTGTACGAGATGCGGACCTACACGCTGCACGTCGGCAAGATGGGCGAGGCCGTCAAGCTGTACACCGAGTTCGGCTACCCCGCGCTCGAGAAGGGCGGCCAGGCCAAGAAGCTGATCGGCTACTTCCAGGCCGACACCGGCATGATCAATCAGCTCGTCCACCTGTGGAAGTTCGACGACGACGCCGACCGGCGCGCGCACTGGACCTCCGTGTTCGCCAACAAGGATTTCGTCGAGGGCTTCGCGGTGAAGTTCCGGCCGCTCCTCGCCTCCCAGGAGGTCAAGCTGCTGACCGCGGCGCCGTGGGGACCGCACCCCTGACCCACGAGCCTTCGCCCCGATTCTCCGGCGGCGGCGTCGACGCTGACGCGTACGGCGCAGCCGCCGGCTACCCGCCGGGCGACCGAACGACCTTCTTCGACACCCGAGGGCTCGTCGGCTCGTTCAGCCACTTCGACGAGATCTTCCCCGGCCGGCTCGTCCGCAAGGCGGCGGCTCCGTCGCGGCTCGTCCGTGTCGCCGAGCCGGCGCTC
>Ga0137397_10001669_pt1 | contig 15552 bp, 15 predicted proteins | sample czorhiz116metaG_FD_106658 | JGI IMG/M metagenome (GOLD analysis project Ga0137397, IMG submission 106658) | Vadose zone soil microbial communities from Angelo Coast Range Reserve, California, USA - czorhiz1.16 metaG | ecosystem: Environmental > Terrestrial > Soil > Vadose zone | place: USA... | reverse complement strand
CTGGAGGGGGGGAGCGGGAGATTCGTTCTTCGCGGGCCAGGACGAAGGCGCCCTTGCCGCGGTCGTAGGAATAGGTGCTGACGGTCAGGCTGGAGTCTTCGTCGCCGTCCGGTTGGCGGATGCGCACGCGTCCCGGCTCGAAGTCCACCTGGGCCCGGAACAGGTCCCGCTTGTTGAACAGGTCGACCAGCTTTCCCGCCCGGACGGTCTTCACCAGCACCTCGCTGGCGGTGCGGCCGCAGGTCTCGCAGGAGAGCTCCACCTCCACGTCCGGCGATCCGTCGCCGGTGATGTCCCGGGTGTCGACGCGGGAGATGCGCTCGTTCTCCTCGTCCTCGTCGCCGGTGACCCGCTCCCAGATCGCCCGCCACCTGCGCGCGCGCTGGGCGGTCGCCAGCTCCAGCTTCCACAGGCCGACGTATCCGCGCTGCGTCGCCCACGCGGGGCCCGCCTCGCCCACCGCCTCCTGGCCCGGGCTCAGCGAGGTGCCCCAGACCACCGCGTGCGCCTGCCCGTCCCAATCGACCCGCCGGACCAGCTTGAGCCGGACGCCCGCGAAGGGGCGGGGGTGCAGACCGGCCAGCTCGGCGGGCAGCGGCGCGGGCCGCCGCTCGAGCACGACGGCCACCGCACGCGAGGGCTGCGCGAGCGCGCCCTGCGCCTCGACGGTCGAGCGGTGCTCGGCGTCCTCCCACTGCAGGGTGAACAGCTTCTGGTCCTTCTCGCGCCGCAGCTGCTCCAGGACGGGCGCGCCCCAGCCGCGGGTCAGCTGCCACTCCAGATCGGTCAGCGCCGGCGCGAGCTGCGGATCGAACAGCAGGCGCAGCGCGACGATCTCTCCGCCCGCCTTGGAATCCTCCCAGGCGATCTGCACGCGCGCGATGCGGTCGGGATCGCGCGGTACGGCGCAGTCCGCGTGTCCGGAGGCGGGCAGGAGCGCGTCCGCGCAGTCCTTGAGGTCTGGCAGCCGCGCGAACTGCTCCTTGGGCTGGTCCAGGTCGAAGCGGCCGAATCGCTTCGGCGCCACCGCCGGAGGTCCCGCCTGCGCGGCCGGCGCCGTGGGGCCGTTCGGGCGCGGTCCGAGCGCGCCCGCCGGCGGGGCCGCGCGGCTCGGCGCGGCGGGTTGGGCCGGCGCGGGCGGAGCGGACTGCTGGACCCTCGGCGTCCTCCCGGGCGCCGCCAGCAGGGCCAGCAGAGTGGCAACCGCCGCGATCATCCCTTCGACCGGACTCCCTTCCCCCAGCCGCCGCCGATAGGGCGGCGCTGCGCTTTCACCGCGCGGACAATTTCAGCTTCGGTCTAGGCCTCCGCTGCGATCGTCACCTTGACCTTCGCGCTCACCTCGGGATGGAGCTTCACCTCCACCTCGTGCGTGCCCAGCGCCTTGAGCGGCTCGGGGAGGTGGATCTGCTTGCGGTCCACCTCGTATCCCTGCCCGGCGAGCTGCTCGTGGATGTCCTTGCTGGTCACCGAGCCGAACAGCTTGTCCTGCTCGCCGACCTTGCGCGCGAATCTCAGCTCCACCGAGGAGAGCTTCTTCGCCTGCGCGTCCATGTTCGACCTGTGCTTGGACGCGCGCGAGAGGATGCCCGCCTTCTCGTGCTCGAGCTGCCGGATGTTCTTGGCCGTGGCCGCCACCGCCATGCCGCGCGGCAGCAGGTAGTTGCGGCCGTAGCCCGGTTTCACCTCGACCAGCGCGCCGGCCTTGCCCAGGTTCTCCAGGTCCTTCGTCAGGATGATCTTCATGTGCGCCCCTACTGGTGCTGCATCACGGTGTAGGGGAGCAGCGCGATGTTGCGGCTGCGCTTGATGGCGGTGGCCACCTGGCGCTGGTGCCGGGCGCAGTTCCCCGAGATGCGGCGGGGCACGATCTTCCCCCGTTCGGTGACGAAGTACTTGAGCTCGGCCGCGTTCTTGTAGTCCACCTTGAGGGTGTGGTCCGCGCAATACCGGCACACCTTGCGCCGGCCGAATCCGCGCCCGCCTCCCCGTTCCTCGCCCATCCCGCCGCCGCGCTCGCGCCCCTCGCGCGAGCCGCCCGACCGCGACCTGTCGTCCTTCTTGAATCCGTTTCCGTCCATGTCCGTCTCCTCGCAGTCGCGCGGTTATTCGGCTTCCGCCTCGGGGCCGATCTCGCTCTCCGGCTCGGGCCGCTCGCGGCCGAAGCTGCGCTCCTCGCCGAACGGCTCCGGATCGCGCCCAGCGCGCTCCGGCACCTCCGGGTCGCCGGGCAGCTTCACGTCGGGTTCCACCTGGCGTGCGGCCGGGTCGACGTCGTCGGCCAGCTTCACCGACTGGTACTTGAGCACGTCGTCGGTCATGCGCAGGTTGCGCTCGAACTCCGCCACCATGTGCGTGTTCCCCAGGTAGACGAAGCGGATGTAGATGGCGCGGAGGTGCTTCTTCACCTCGTACGCGACCTTCTTCTTGCCCCAGTTCTCCACCTTGATGACCTTGCCGCCCTCGCGCTGCACGATGCCGCGCAGGCGCTCGACGATCTTGTCCACCAGGTCCTCGGCCAGGTCGGGCCGCAGGAGGAAGATCGTCTCGTACTCGCGCAGCTTGGTTCCCGGCGCGTGCTGCGCCGGACCGCCGCTGGTCTGCGTCTCTGCTTGCTGCATGTCCGTTACCTCTTGGGTTTGCCGGAGGTGACGCCTCCGGCGAGGTCCACTTTCTCTTGCGCTTCGCCCTTCTTTTCGCCGGCCTCCTTCGGCCGCCGGTTGAACCGGTTCATCGCCGCCGCCGTCCCTTCGAGGAGCGCCGCCGCCGCCGCCTCCGCGGCGACCGGCACCATCTCCTCCACCACAGCTTCCTCCTCCGCCGCGAACCTCGCCAGCACGAAGTCCGCCGGGTCCCACCCCTGCGGCGGCCGCCCGATGCCGGACCGGACGCGCACGAAGTCCGGACCGAGGTGCTCCCGCAGGCTCTTCAGCCCCTTGTGACCGCCGTCACCGCCGCCCACCTTCACCTGGATGCGTCCGAGCGCAAGGTCCAGGTCGTCATGCGCCACCACTACCTGCCCCAACTCCACCTTCCAGAACCGCGCCGCGTGCCCCACCGATTCGCCGGACACGTTCATGAACGTCTGAGGGAGCAGGATCGCGATCTGCTCCCCTCCCACCCTGCCCGTGCCCAGCACCGCGTTCCAGCGGGTCTGGTCCAGCGCCACCCCCAGCTTCTCGGCCGCCACCCGGGCGATGCGGAACCCCAGGTTGTGGCGGGTGCGCCCGTACTTCGCGCCCGGGTTGCCGAGGCCCACCAGGAGGCGCACGGGCGCTTACTTCTTCGCGCCCTTGTCCGCCCCGCCGCCCTTCGCCGGTGCGCCGCCCGCCGCAGGTGCGCCACCGGCCGCCGGGGCCGCGCCCGCAGCGCCAGGGGCCCCGCCAGGAGCGCCGGGCACCGCAGCGCCAGGAGCGCCGGGCACCACAGCGCCGGGCACCGCGCCCTCGGCGCCAGGGACCGCCGCCGCCGGAGCCGGAGCGACCTCCTCCTTCTCGGGGATGTTCACCACCGCGATGGTGGCGTTCTTGATCACGTTGGTCTTGAAGCGCACGCCTTCGGGCGGCTTGATGTCCGAGATGTGGATCGACTCCGCGATCTTGAGGTTCGAGATGTCGACCTCGATCTTCTCGGGGATCTGGCCCGGCTTGCAGATGACGGGAAGGGTGCGGCTGACCTGCTGCAGGATGCCGCCGTCGGTCACGCCGACCGGCTTGCCGATGAGCACCACGGGGACGTTGACCACCACGTCCTGGTCCATCCGCACTTCGAGGAAGTCGACGTGGAGGATGTGCCCGTCCACGGGGTCCTTCTCGTAGTCCTTGAAAAGGACGGTGCGCGGCTCGCTGCCGGTGACCTCCAGCTTGAGCACCGTGTTGAACTTGTGCGGGGTCGCGATGGCCTTGACCAGCGCCTCCGGATCGATCGCGACCATCAGGGGCTGCTTCTCGAACCGTCCATAGCAGACGGCCGGGACCAGGCCCTTCGCGCGCAGCCGGTGGGCCGGACCCTTGCCCGACTTTTCGCGGATCTGCGCTTGCAGCGTGGATGTGTCCTGCGCCATGACTTCCTCCGTGCCGGGCACCACCGCCGCGGCGGGCGAGCCGCAAGCCTGGGTCTGGTGGGCACCGGGTGAACTCGAAAACCGCCCGGAAATCCTTCCGAAAGCGCGCCTGGATAGCACGCCCCCACCCGCCATGCAAGCCTAGGAACGTTTCATCCGGGGCGCGCGCAGAAAGACCAAAAGCGTTTCACGCAGAGCTCGCGGAGGGCGCGGAGGAAAAAAAATAATTTTTTCTCTGCGGTCTCGGCGCGCTCTGCGTGAAAACGTTTGTAGCCCGGAGCGGCTTAGACGAAGAGGCTGGAGAGGGAGTCGGCGCAGTAGATGCGGCGGATGGCCTCGCCGAAGATGCGGCCCACCGAGAGCTGGACGATCTTCTTGCAGTCGCGGGCCGCCGGCGAGAGCGGGATGGTGTTGGTCACCACCAACTGCTCGATGACGGACTCGCTGATGCGCTTGATCGCCGGGCCGCTCAGGACGGGGTGCACGGCATAGGCGAGCACCCGCTTGGCGCCGCAGTCGAGCAGCAGCCTGGCGCCCTGGGTGAGCGTGCCGGCGGTATCGACCATGTCGTCGAGCAGCACGCCGATCTTGCCGCGGACGTCGCCGATCAGGCTCATCACCTCGGCCACGTTGGGCTTGCTCCGCCGCTTGTCCACGATGGCCAGGGTGGTGCCGAGCCGCTTGGCGTACGCCCGCGCGCGCTCCACGCCTCCGGCGTCGGGGCTGACGATGACCACGTCGTCCGGGTTGGGAAACGCCTTGCGCATGTGCTCGACCAGCACGGGCGAGGCGTAGAGGTGGTCCGAGGGCATGTCGAAGAAGCCCTGGATCTGCCCGGCGTGCAGGTCCATCGAGACGAACCGATCGGCGCCGGCGCTGGTGATGAGGTCGGCCACCAGGCGCGCGGTGATCGGTGTGCGGGGAGCCACCTTCCGGTCCTGGCGGGCGTAGCCGTAATAGGGCACCACCGCGGTGATCGACGAGGCGCTGGCGCGGCGGGCCGCGTCGATGAGGATGAGCAGCTCCATCAGGTGGTCGTTCACCGGCGTCGACGTGCTCTGCATGAGGAACACGTCCCGGCCGCGTACGTTCTCGCCGATCTCGGCCTGGATCTCTCCGTCTGAGAAGCGCGTCAGCGAGGACTTGCCCAGCGGCTGGCTCAGGTAGTCGCAGACTTCGCGGGCGAGCGGGACGTTCGAGTTGCCGGAGAGGACCACGAAGTCGGAGCCGTTGCCCGGGGGCTTCGTGTGCATGGCGGCGTTCTACACGGCCAGGGCACCGGGCCTCAAGCCTAACCCGAAGCGGCGGCAGCGGTGGACGGAGGCGTGCCGCGGGTGAGCTCGCGCTCGTACTCCGTCAGGATGATCTTTTCCATCCGCTCGCGCGTCTCGCTGTTGAGGGGGTGCGCGATGTCCTTGAACGTCCCGTCCTTCCGGCGCTTTGCCGGCATTGCTACGAAGAGTCCCGTATTGCCGTTGATCACTTTCAAATCGCGCACCACGAAGCAGGCGTCCAGTGTGATGGTCACGTAGGCCTTCAGGCGTTCCTCGTTGACGGGGAAGACGCGGACCTCGGTGATCTCCATGCTGGCCCCTCTCGGATGACACCCCGGCCAATGCTAGGACGGTACCCGGGGGGCAAGCGGCCTGTCAAACGGTCGCGCCGCCGCTTCTCCCAATAGGGGCGCACGTTTCCCTACCCGGAATGGAGGGGTGATGCACGCCACTGCGGGGGGACCGGGGCGCGCTACAGCACGTCGGTGCGACGGTGCCGCAGCGCGGGCAGGTCGCGGCGGACCTGGGCCAGGCGGGCCGGATCGATGCGGCCCAGGGCGAACCCGTCGCCCGAGGCGCCTGCGTCCGCGACCACCTCGCCCCAGGGATCGACGATCAGTGCATGCCCGTACGCCTGGCGGTTCTCCTGGGGCGGCCCGATGCGTCCTGCCTGCGCCGGGGCGAATACGTAGGCCTGATCTTCGATCGCGCGGGCGCGCAGCAGCACTTCCCAGTGTGCTCGCCCGGTATAGGCGGTGAAGGCTGCCGGGACCGAGAGGATGTCCGCGCCCTGCTCGGCCAGCCGACGGTAGAGCTCGGGAAAGCGGAGGTCGTAGCAGACGGACAACCCCAGCCGCACGTCCAAGCCGGTCAGCTCGACTACCGGCGGAGCCGATGCGCCCGGCGCCACCGCTTCGGACTCGCGGTAGCGGGCGCCGTCCGGGATGTCCACGTCGAACAGGTGCAGCTTGCGGTACGAGGCGGCGATCTCCCCGCCGGGACCGATCAGCACGGCCGTGTTGTGCACCCGCCCGTCGGCCGCGCGCTCGGCGATGGACCCGGCCAGGCACCACACCGAACGCCGCGCGCACAACTCGCGCACCCGGGCCAGCTGCGGGCCTTCGAGCGCCCCGGCGAACTCGCGCTTCTGCGCGGCGGGCCCGACGTGCTCCCACATCTCCGGGAGGCCGACCAGCCGCGCTCCCGCCTCGCAGGCCCGATCGAGGAGCGAGAGGGCGCGCGCTTCGTTCTCGGCGCGGACCGGACCCGCGCCCATCTGGATGGCCGCTGCCTGGAACACGTCCACCTCCGGGCTTGTTATAAACCTGAACCGGGTCGCTGCCCGGCTTGACTGCACAGGTGCGGTCTGCTACGCGGCGGCTGACATTTTCGCTGTGCCCGCCCGCGGCGGGTTCGGGAAAGTGGGCGCAGTCTGCCCGCTTTTTTCGTTTTTGGAGGATGGGTTCCAGGTGGGCCGCAAGGAGGAGATCGTCGAGAAGGTGCGCGCCATCGCGGCGCCGCTCGCCGCCGGCGAGGGGCTCGAGCTGGTCGACGTCGAGCTCGCTGGAGCCGGCGGCCGCACCACCTTGCGCCTGTACATCGACAGGGATGGCGGGGTCTCCCTCGACGACTGCAGCAGCATCTCGCGCGCCGTGTCCGCCGCCCTCGATGTCGAGGACCCGATCCAGGGCGCGTACGACCTGGAGGTGTCGAGCCCGGGTCTCGACCGGCCGCTGCGCACCCCGGAGCATTTCAGCAAGTACGCGGGCGAGAACGTCCGGGTGAAGGCATATGGTCCCATCGCGGAGGCGGAGAACCGCAAGACCTTCGCCGGGACGCTGCGCGGGCTCGAGGAGGGGCGCGCGGTGATCGACGTCGACGGGAAGCTGTTCCGGGTCCCGCTGGAGCAGATCGCCAAGGCCCACGTCGAGCCGCGCCTGGAAGACCTCGCGGCCTCCGAGGAGGAGGAGCCGGAGGCGCGCCTGCAGATCGACGGCCGGTACGTGCTGACGCGAGGTCGGGACGACGTGCGGCGCGAGCTCAAGGACGCGCGCAAGTCCGCCCGGGCCGAGGTGGTCGTCCGGCGCGAAGACGGGTTCCTCACGGGGTTGTTCAGCGGCGGCCAGGCGGTCCTCTTCCTCGCCGGCGGCGAGGGCGAGCCGAGCTTCAGCTCCAGGAGCCCGCGGTACACGGGCAGCCAGGACGCGCGCCTCACCTTCACGCTCTCGAACGACCAGGAGGACGAGTACCCCGCCTCCTGGGCGGTCCCCGGCGAGGACGCGACCCGCGCGCTCGAGCACTATTTCCTCACCGGCCAGCGCCCCTCCTTCATCCATTGGCACGACGAGTCTGGCATCACCCACAACTGAAAAAACACGGAGCAGAACCATGGCAGCCCCGCAGCCGCAGGTAGTCCCCACGCTCAACCTGAACATGATCCTGGACCAGGTGGCGAAGGACAAAGGAATCGACCGCAACGTCCTGGTGGACACCCTGCAGAACGCCATCTCCCAGGCGGCCAAGAAGCACTTCGGCCCGGACCGCGCCATCGAGGCGACCTACAACGAGGAGAAGGGCGTGGTGGAGGTCTTCCAGACCCTGACGGTAGTGCCGCGCGTCGAGGTCGAGGACCCGATCAAGTCGGTCAACCAGATCTCCCTGGACGACGCCGGCAAGAAGGGCATCGAGGCCGAGGTCGGCGACGAGCTGCTCTTCCAGATCTTCTACCGCCCCGAGGACGAGGAGGAGGCGCGCGTCCAGGACGACCGGTACGGCGACATCCTGCACCTCAAGACGTACCGCAAGTCGTTCGGGCGCATCGCCGCGCAGACCGCCAAGCAAGTGATCATCCAGCGGACCCGGGACGCGGAGCGCGAGAACGTCTACAACGACTACAAGGACCGCAAGGGCGAGATCGTCAGCGGCATCGTGCTGCGCTTCGAGCGCGGCAACATCATCGTCAACCTGGGCCGGGCCGAGGCGGTCCTGCCGGTGCGTGAGCAGACGCCGCGCGAGAGCTACCGCGCCGGCGACCGCGTGCAGGCCTTCGTGCTGGACGTCCTGCGGGAGTCGAAGGGGCCGCAGATCATCCTGAGCCGCGCCTCCCCGGAGCTGGTGCGCAAGCTGTTCGAGATGGAAGTCCCGGAGATCGCCGAAGGGGTGGTGGTGATCGAGGCGGTGGCCCGCGAGCCGGGCGGCCGCACCAAGATCGCGGTCGCCTCGCGCGACGGCGACGTGGACCCCGTCGGCGCCTGCGTGGGCATGAAGGGCAGCCGGGTGCAGGCCGTGGTGCAGGAGCTGCGCGGCGAGAAGATCGACATCGTGCCCTGGGACGAGGACCCGGCGCGCTTCGTGGTGAACGCGCTGCAGCCGGCGGAAGTGACCCGGGTGCTGCTGGACGAGCAGAACAAGGCGATGGAGATCATCGTCCCCGACGACCAGCTCTCGCTCGCCATCGGCCGCCGCGGGCAGAACGTGCGCCTGGCGGCGCAGCTCACCGGCTGGAAGCTGGACATCAACAGCGAGAGCCGGGTGAAGGAGCTGCGCGAGTTCGCCCAGCGCAGCCTGACGGCCATCGGGCTGCCGGAGCAGACCGTGGAGCTGCTCTACGCGCACGGCTTCCGCAGCGCCAAGGACTTCGCCAATGCTTCCACCGAGGTGTTGCTCCAGATGCCTGGAATCACTGCGGATAACGTCGAGCGTTACCTGGCGGCCGCGCGCGACCAGATCGGCAAGGACGAGGAGGAGCTGGCCCGCATGGATCGCGAGCGGGAGGAGGCCCGCCAGGCCGAGGCGCGCCGCCATCCCAGCGATCTGACGCAGGCGGAGCGACTGCTGCGCGTCCGCGGCATCTCAGAACGGAACATCGAGCAGATGGCGAACGCCGGGTACAAGACCGTCGAGGACATCCACAACGAGCCCGACGTGGTGAAGTTCGGCGAGACGACCGGGCTGGGGGTGAAGAAGGGACGGCAGGTGAAGACGGCCGTGGAGCACTACCTGCAGGAGGAGGCTCGGCTCAAGGCGGACCTCGACGCGAAGCGTGCCGCAGAGAGTGGTGCATCGGCCGCGCAGGGCGGTTAAAACAGGTGGTCCGCGGGAGGCGGGCCGGCCGCATCCGCCCACACGAGCCGCAGCGTCGCTGCGTCGGGTGCAGGGCAGTGAGGTCGCAGCGCGAGCTCCTGCGGTTGTCGGTCCGGGGCGGAGAGGTCGGCCCTGGACCGGGACCGGGACGTGGCTGCTATCTCTGCCGCGACCCGGAGTGCGCGAAGAAGGCGGTCCAAGGACGCCGCATCGCGCGCGCTTTGAGAGGGCGGGCCCCGGAGCCGGTGTTGGATCGGCTGCTCGGCTGGCTCGCTTGACGATGAGAGTCAGGACAGACTAAAGAGGCAGGCCCCGCGGAGGCCTCCCGGGGGCCCCAGACAGGGCAGGCAAGGGAAACGATGGCGAAGAAGCGCGTGTACGAGCTCGCGAAGGACCTCGGCCTCTCCAACAAGGAGATGGTCGATTGGCTCAAGGCCCACGAGTACGACGTCAAGAGCCACTCCTCGTCGCTCGAAGACGATCAGGCCCAGGCGGTCACGGAGAGGTTCCGTGGCGAGCGTGTTCCCAAGGCTGCGGCGCCCAAGGCGTCGGCCAGCGGGGTCGTGCTGCGCCGCAAGAAGGCCGACACGCTGGGGCCCGACGGACAGCCGCTCGGCGAGCATGCCGAGCCGCCGCCTCCTCCCCCGCCGCCGCCTCCCGTCGCCGAGGTCCGGCTCGAACCGGTCCCGACGCCGCCGCCCGAGATCCGCCCGGAGCCGGTCCGCGCTCCCGAGCCTGCCGCCGCGCAGGCGGCGCCAGCCCCAGCCCCGGCCGCGCCGGCGCCCGCCCCGGCCCCCGAGGTCGAGCGGAGGCCCGAGCCGGCCGTCGCCGTCGCCGTCGCCGTCCCCGTCGCCGCCGCCGCACCCATTCCCCCTCCCCCCGCCGCCCCCGCCCGGCCCGAGCCCGTGAAGCCAGCCCAGCAGAGCCACGTGTCCAATGTCCCGGTCGGCGTCCAGAAGGTGGCGGCCAAGCCCGCCCCGCCTCCGCCGCCGCGCATCGCCGGGCGCGCCCCCGGGGCGCAACCCAGCGGTCCCATCATCCGGGGTCCCGGAGGCACCCAGTCGGTGCAGGTGTCCGACCCGGCCGGGGCGCGCCCGACCGCGACGCGCGCGGTGGTGCTCTCGCGTCCGCTGATCCCCATCGCCCGGCCGCCGCCGCGCCCCGGCCCCGGTGGCGGAGGGTTCCGTCCCCGCCCGGTCGGCGAGGTGCGCGAGCTGGCGGTGGTGTCCGGCGGCCCCGGCCGCGGCCGCGAGTTCATCGACGTCACCAAGGACAAGCAGAAGGGCAAGAAGGGCCCGCGCGTGGAGAAGGTGGAGTCCCTCTCCAAGCAGGACCTGATCGAGCTGGCCAAGCAGCGGGCCTACGTGCCGGTGCGCGGCCACAAGAAGCGCAGCACCAAGAAGGGCAAGCAGACCGAGATTACCGAGATGGCGGAGCACAAGAAGGTGATCCGCCTCGAGGAGACCATCACCGTCGCCGAGCTGTCGCAGACGATGGGCGTGAAGTCGTCCGACCTGATCCGCAAGCTGATGACGAACGGCAAGATGGTCACGGTCAACCAGGCGGTGGACTTCGACACGGCCAGCGTGCTCGCGGTCGACCACGGCTGGAAGGTGGAGAAGACCGGCTTCGAGATCGTCGACTACCTGCCCGAGGTGGAGGAGAAGCCCGAGGACTTCCAGTCGCGGCCTCCGGTGGTCACCATCATGGGCCACGTCGACCACGGCAAGACCTCGCTGCTCGACGCCATCCGCAAGGCGCACGTGGCGGAGGGCGAGGCGGGCGGAATCACCCAGCACATCGGCGCCTACTCGGTGGAGGTGGTCGGCTCCGACGGGGGCGAGGCGGACATCACCTTCCTCGACACGCCCGGCCACGAGGCCTTCACGGCCATGCGGGCCCGCGGCGCGAACGTCACCGACATCGCCGTGCTGGTGATCGCGGCGGACGACGGCGTGATGCCGCAGACGGTCGAGTCGATCAACCACGCCAAGGCGGCGGAGGTGGTGATCGTCGTCGCCATCAACAAGATCGACAAGCCCGAGGCCCAACCCGACCGGATCAAGCAGCAGCTCAGCGAGCACGCCCTGGTCCCCGAGGAGTGGGGCGGCGACACCATGATGATTCCGGTGTCGGCGCGCACCGGCGAAGGATTGGAGAAGCTGCTCGAGGCCATCCTGCTGCAGGCCGAGGTCCTGGAGCTGAAGGCGAATCCCCGGCGCCCGGCCAAGGGCGTGGTGGTCGAGGCCAAGCTGGAGAAGGGCCGCGGGCCGGTCGCCACCGTCCTGGTGCAGGACGGCACGTTGCACGTAGGGGACCCGATCGTGACCGGCATCCACTCCGGGCACGTGCGCGCGATGATGAACGAGCACGGCGAGCAGGTGGACGACGTCCCGCCCGGGTTCCCGGTCGAAGTGCTGGGCCTGGACGGAGCGCCGGGCGCCGGCGACGAGTTCAACGTGGTCGAGGACGAGACCGCCGCGGCCACCATCGCGGAGCACCGGGCCCTCAAGGCGCGCGAGAAAGACCTCTCCAAGTCGAACAAGCTCTCGCTGGAGGACCTGCTCGCCAGGGGCAAGAAGGACCAGGCCAAGACGCTCAAGGTGATCGTCAAGGCCGACGTGCAGGGCTCGGTGGAGGCGCTCAAGGCGGCCCTCACCCGGCTCGCCACTCCCAAGGTGGGGGTGGACGTGATCCACTCCGGCGTGGGGAACGTCACCGAAAGCGACGTGATGCTCGGGGCGGCTTCGAAGGCGCTGGTGGTCGGCTTCAACGTGAAGAGCGAGTCGGGTGCGGACGAGAGCGCCACGTCGGAAGGCGTGCAGATCAAGCACTACTCGATCATCTACGAGGCGCTCGACGACGTGAAGCTCGCCATGGAGGGCCTGCTCGACGCCATCATCCGCGAGAAGGTGGTGGGCCACGCGAAGGTGCAGCAGCTGTTCAACGTGCCCAAGCTCGGAACCATCGCCGGCTCCTCGGTCACCGACGGCAAGGTCACGCGCACCGCGATGGTGCGCCTCTTGCGCGACTCGAAGCCGATCTTCACCGGCAAGATCGCTTCCCTCCGCCGCTTCAAGGACGACGTGAAGGAAGTCGACAAGGGCTTCGAGTGCGGCATCGGCATCGAGAACTTCAACGACCTCAAGGAAGGCGACATCATCGAGGCGTACGAGTTGGAGACGATCAGGCCGAGCCTGACCTGACAGCCGCCGCCCCTGGGGCGGCGCTGTGCTTTGGAGAGGCTCCGCTGCGACGGCTGGCGACTGAGACACCATGGTTGTCGGAGTGCTCAGACTGACGCTGGTGGTGCCCGGGGCGCGGTCGCTCAAGGAGAAGCGCCACGCCGTGCGCAAGATCACCGACCGCGTGCGCGCCCGCTACAACGTCAGCATCGCCGAGGTGGCCGAGAACGACGTCTGGCAGCGCGCCGTCCTGGGGGTGACGGCGGTCGCCAACGACCGCAGCTTCGTGAACGAGGTGCTGGACAAGGTGGTTCGCGACGTCGAGATGCTGGGCGTGGCCGACCTGGTCTCGCGCGAGATGGAGATCGAGACGTACTCGACGATGCACGGCGACCTGCTCGACAAGCCGCGCCTCGACCCCGAGCCGGCCGACGAAAAGGCCGCCCGCCGGGAAGAGGAGGAAGCGCTGCGCGAATACCTCCGCGAGGAGGACCTCCCCGTCCGGGAGGACGAATCCTGATGGCCACCCACAGCCGGCCGGACAGAGTCGGACACCTCGTGCAGCAGAGGCTCGCGGAGCTGTTCGCGCGCGGCCTCAAGGACCCGCGCGTGGGCCTGGTGACCATCACCGGGGTCAAGATGTCGCCCGACCTGCGCGAGGCGCGCGTCTACTGGACCGTCCACGGCGAGCCCGACGTGCGCAAGGAGACTGCGCGCGGCATCGAGGCCGCGAGCGGCTGGCTGCGCAGGGAGGTGGGCGGGACGCTCGGGCTCCGGGTGGTCCCAAATCTGGAGTTCACCTACGACGAGGCGATCGACCGCGGCGACCGCATCGAGCGGCTCCTGCACGAGGTGCGCGAGCAGGAGGCGCGGCGGCAGGACCCCGCGCCGTCCGCCCCGGAAGACGAGTAGAGTGCGCCTCCGCGCGCACGGGGGGTGTGGGTGAAGGCCAAGAACCGGGGCGTCAAGAACGCGCGAGAGTGGAGGCCGGCCGAGAACCTCCCTCGCGCCGTCGAGGCCCTGCGGGGCGCCAGGAGCGTCCTGCTCACCATGCACCGCGGTCCGGACGGAGACGCGCTGGGCAGCGCGCTGGCGCTGGGCTGCGCGCTGCGCGAGATGGGGCGCGAGGTCACCGTCTACAATCCGGACGAGCTGCCCTACAACTTCCGCTTCCTGGCCGGCGCGGACAGGGTCGCCAGATCGATCCCCGACGACGCGGCCTACGACGTGACCGTGGCGACCGACGCGGGCAGCGCCGATCGGCTGGGGCCGGACGTGCCGCCGCCTCCCCGCCGCGGCCTGCTGCTCAACCTCGACCACCACATCACCACCGAGCCGTTCGGCGATCTGAACTACGTCGATCCCGCGGCGGCCTCGGTGGGGATCCTCGCCTACAAGATCATCCAGGGGCTCGGGCACCCGCTGAGCCGCGACGCGGCGGAATGCATCTACGCCAGCATCCTGGCGGACACGGGCTGCTTCCGGTACTCGTCGACCGATCCGGAGTGCCTGCGCATCGCAGCCGAGCTGCTCGAGCGCGGAGTCGATCCGTGGGAGATGACCGTCCGCGTGTACGAGCAGCAGCCGCTGGCGCGCATGAAGCTGCTCGCCGAGGTGCTGAATACCCTGGAGGTGGCGCCGGGGGGCAAGCTCGCCACCATCACCATCACGCGCGAGATGGTGGCCCGCACCGGGACGCACCTCGACCTGACCGACGGCTTCATCAATTACGCGCGCTCGATCGACGGGGTCGAGGTCGCGGCCGCCTTCCGCGAGCCGGAAGACGGCTCGCGCGCCTGGCGCGTCAGCTTCCGCTCGCGCGGCAACGTGGACGTGTCCGCCATCGCGCAGCGGTTCGGCGGCGGCGGGCACAAGAACGCGGCGGGCTGCGCGATCGAGGGCGACCAGGCCGCGGTTCGCGCGCGGATCGCGGCAGAGGTCGCGCAGGCCCTGGAGCCTTTGGATGCCTGACCTGAGCGGCGTGGTGGTGGTGAACAAGCCCAGCGGGCCGACTTCCTTCGACGTGGTCCGGCGCGTGAAGGGCCTGTTCAAGGTGAAGCGCGTGGGCCACACCGGCACGCTGGATCCGACCGCGACCGGCGTCCTCCCCATCTGCGTGGGCGAAGCGACCAAGGTGGCCGGGTTCATCGCCGACGGCGAGAAGGAGTACGAGGCTACCGTCCGCTTCGGGCAGGTCACCGACACGCAGGACGCGGCGGGCCGCGTGTTGGAGACGCGGCCGGTGGAGGGGCTGACCGAGGAGGGCGTTCGCGAGGCGCTCCGCTCGTTCGTCGGGCTCATCGAGCAGACCCCGCCCATGTACTCGGCGCGGAAGATCGAGGGGAAGCGTCTCTACGAGCTGGCGCGGGCCGGCGAGGAGGTCGAGCGCGAGCCGCGCACCGTGAACGTGGACGAAGCGCGCATGACCTTCTTCCAGCCGCCCGACTGCGGCATCTTCGTCCGCTGCTCGAAGGGCACGTACCTGCGCACGCTGGCGCACGACCTCGGCGCGCGTCTCGGCTTCGGCGCGCACCTGCGGGAATTGCGCCGCGTGCGGGTGGCGTCTTTCGGCATCGACGAGTCCGTCGGGCTCGACGAGCTGATGGCCGCGGCGAAGCAGGGCCGGGACGAGCTGGCGCGGTACCTGAAGCCGCTGGACCGCGCCCTGGAGGGGCTGGCTGAGCTGAAGCTGGACCCGCAGCTCTCGCGCCGCGTGGCGCACGGGCACACTCCCGGACCGGCGGACCTGTCGCGGCTGCGCGCGCCGCCTTACCCGCGCGGCCGCCGCGTCCGGCTGGTGGACTCCGCGGGCCACGTCCTCGCAGTGGCGGAGAGCGACGGCGTCGGGACGCTCAAGCTGCTCCGCGTGCTCTCCCACGGCGAGCTGCCCCCGGAACGTCACTTCGACGAGTGATCCGTAGATCTGAGATCTGGGGACACCATACTT
>Ga0137397_10001667_pt1 | contig 15563 bp, 8 predicted proteins | sample czorhiz116metaG_FD_106658 | JGI IMG/M metagenome (GOLD analysis project Ga0137397, IMG submission 106658) | Vadose zone soil microbial communities from Angelo Coast Range Reserve, California, USA - czorhiz1.16 metaG | ecosystem: Environmental > Terrestrial > Soil > Vadose zone | place: USA... | reverse complement strand
CTTTATTCTTTTTTCCATTCACGATGATTGCTCCTTCCCAGTAGTTGGTTGCCTGATTTCCGGGTATCGCGATCTCCTGGCTCCTTAGGTGGGTTGCAACTTCCAGTTCAAGACCGAGAGATGGGATGGCGGCCTTCCACTGCAGGGGATAGGTGCTTTGGGTCTGGGGGCTTTTCCAGGTGTCGCCGTGCGGCTCCAGCAGGAAGTCTTTTGCGGTGAGATGCGTGGTCTTTCCATTGGCGTCGATCCACGTTCCGGCGGAGAAGGGATCGAGACCACCGTTGCGGTTGTGCAGACGGAAGAGCATCAGCTCGGTGTTGTCATTGAACTGCAGGCTGAGCCAGTCCCAGCCGGTCTGATCGGAGTCCAGCGGGTGGGTGAAGAATTCGTGGTCCATCCATGAGGCGCCGGTGACGGAATATGTTTTGCCGTCGAGTTCGATGGAGCCGCTGGTTACCAGCCTTGTGAAGGATATGTAGTGCGAGGCGTGGCCCGGCCCCGGCGATTTCTGGCTGACTCCGTTGACTCCGTGGACCACGGGGGGCTTGTTCGTGTCGAATTCGAGATGCAGGGCGAAACGGTCGGCGATGGCCTGAAGCGACTGGGCGTTTCCGCGCCACTGCACCTGCCAGTTGCCGTTCCAGACGCGCGCGGTTTCGGCGCTCGCGCCGGCCAGTCCCGGTCCCGCTCGATTGACCCGCTCGCGGTGATGGAACTGGCCGCCATCGAGATCGCTGAGAGCGAGATGCGCGAGATAGAGGTCCCGCACGCTCCAGGGCGACTGCGAATCCCTGGGGGCCTCGCGGCCGACCGCCTCACGGAAGAAGGTCAGCTCAAAGCCAAAATGCCCGCCTTCGGCGGAGCGCAGGTTGCCGGTGTAGTACCACCACTCGGTCTGAAAGTCGGGATGGCTGAAATGATCGCGCGGAAATTCATAGCGATAGCCGGGCAGCGCGGACCTGTAATCCGTTGCGAACAGATTCACGGCCAGTAACGCCGCCCACAGACCCGCGCGCTTAATCCTCATGAATCACCTCAATGGGATTCAGGCGCATGGCGATGCGCGCCGGGTACAACCCGGCGAGCACCGTGGACGCGTAGACGAGCATGATCGCGCTTACCAGGACGGCCACCGGCCAGTGGAACTGAATGGTCCATCCGAAGGACTGTTTGTTGATCACGTAAATCAGCACCAGGGACAGAACGTAACCGAGCGCCAGTCCGGCGAGGCCCGCCAGCAGGCCGAGCAGGCCGGCTTCCACGAGGATCAGCTTGCGGACCTGAGTGGTGGCCGCGCCCAGAAAGCGCAGCAGGCCCAGTTCGCGGCGACGGTCGATCACCAGGGCCAGCAGCGCTCCGGCCACTCCCATGATGGCGACCAGAATGGCGACGGCTTCCAGAGCGTAGGTAATGGCGAATGTCCGGTCGAAGACGCGAATGGCTTCGCGGCGCAGTTCGCGGTTGGAAAAGACCAGTATGTTGGACCCGGCGCAGGCGCGCATGACGTCTCGGCGCATGCCGTTGATGTCCGTTCCGGGCCCCAGATACAGGGCCATGCTGGAAGCGGCGGGATCGGGCAGATATTTGAGCAGAGTGTCGCGGTCCACGACGATGTTGCCCGCCTCGCCGCCGTAGTCGTAGTAGACATCGGCAATGCGGAACCCTACGCTTCGCTCGCCGAGAGGCAGCGTGAGCCGGTCGCCCGCGCGGACGTGGTGTTTGTAAGCGAAAGGTTCGCTGACGACCGCCGCATCCCGATCGCGCAGTTCGGCCAGCACCTGTTGTCCCGATCGGCCGGAGACGAAGGCGGAACTCTGAAATGCCCGCCCGGCACGCAGTTCGGCCGAGAGCAGAGTGGTGGGCAGACCTTCATAGGTAATTTCGTAAGCGCGCAACCGGCCGAGCACCGCCACGCCCGGCAGATGCGCGAGCTTTTCGGAAACTTCGACCGAGATGACGGGATGGCGGTCCATGGCGGGACTGCCCGCGGGGCGAACATACAGATCGGCGATCAACTGGTTGTTGACCCAGATCAGCACGGTCTGGCGAAAGCTGCCGACCATGATGCCGACGGAGGTCATCATGGCGATGGCGGTGGCCAGGGCGGCGGCCAGGACCGACGTCCGGCGAAGGGAAGAGGCGAGGCTGCGGGCGGCCAGCAGCGCTTCGACGCCCAGCGCTTTTCGCAGTAAACCCGACGAGATGGAAGTGACGCCCGCGACCAGCGCGGGAATCGCGAAGGCCGCCGAGGCGATGAGCAGCAGCGCGGCCAGATAGCCGAAGAGCGGCTTTCCGGCGATGGGCGGCACGAGGCAGGCAAGCGCCGCGCAGGCGCCCAGGATGACGGAGATCATGAGGTTGCGCGTTTTGTGAACGCGGGCGATAAACTCGCGCCGGCCGCGGGCCATGGCTTCCACGGGAGGAACCTGCGAAGCTTCCCGCGCCGGGGCCAGCGCGGAGAGAACGGCAACGCCCGTGCCGACGATAAACACCTGGGCCACGGAGCCGGTCGTCATGCCCAGCGGGCCGGGGCGGCTGCTGACGTAGAGAAGCTCCACGGTGGCGGCCAGGAGCCGAAGCGCGCCCGCGGCCATGATGCGGCCGGCGAACAGGCCGAGCAGGGAGCCGGCCAGTCCGAAACAAAATGCTTCGCCGACAAATGCAAACAGCACCGCGCGCCGGCTTGCGCCCAGGGCGCGCACGATCCCGATCTCCGCGCGCCGCCTGACGACCGAGACGGAAATGGTGTTGTAGATAAGAAACGCGCCCACCACCAGCGCCACATAACTCAATATGCGCAGGTTCCAGCGGAAGGCGGCCAGCATCCGCCGGTTGGCCTGGGTGCCGCTGCCCTGAGGACGCACCTGCACGCCTTCCGGCAGAGCGCGCGCAATCCGCCGCTGCCATTCGTCGAGGGCAGGCTGGTCCGGAACTTTGATGAGGATGCGATCGATCCGGCTTCCGCGATTCAACTCGCGCTGGGCCGTTGCGATATCCATCACAATCGCCGTTTCACCTTCTGAATCGGGAAAGACGCCGCGCACGGTGTAATCCCGGGTGTGATCGTTGATCAGCAGAGGGAGTTTCTCGCCGGGCTTCTTCCCCAGGTGCGCGCCCACCCAAACGCTGTCACCTCTGTTGAGATAACTGACGAAGTTTTCGTCCGCGTCTATGTTGAGGGCATCGGCGTTAGCGTTACCCATGCGCGAATGCTCGCTGCCCTCGGCGATCAGATCGAGGCCGATCAGAGGCAGGGTTTGCGCGGAGCCGGGCGTCGTAATGCCCGCGCTGTCTTCGATGCGGGCGTGAAGACGGAGAGGATAAGGCAGGCCCGCCAGCGTCGCCATGACAGTTTCGGGAAGGCCTCCGGCGGCCACTACTTCGAGGTTGTTGTCGCCGGCGAGGCTCTCGATGGAAGAGTGGAACGAGCCGGCGGCGGCGTTGCCGGCCAGTTCGATGGCCAGCACCACGCCCGCGCCCAGCGCAACCGAGAGCACGATCATGAGGGTGCGCAGCCATTCGCGGGAGAGCGGGCGCAGCAGCAGTCGGTGGAAGAGCAGGAGAGCAGGCATGATCAGCGCCGCACGATCTCCTCAATGCGTCCATCGCGCATATGAACGACGGTATCGGCCAGGGCCGCGGCCTCAGCGCTGTGCGTGGCCATGACCGTGGCGGTCTTCTGTTCGAGGGTGATGCGGCGCAGCAGTTCCAGAATCAGGTTGCCGGTGGCGGTGTCGAGGTTTCCCGTGGGTTCGTCGGCCAGCACCACATCGGGGGAGTGCACGAGGGCGCGAGCTATGGCCACGCGCTGCATCTGCCCGCCGGAAAGCTGGTGGACCTGCCGTTCGGCCAGGTCTTCGAGCTCAACCTGGCGCAGGCGTTCGAGGGCCGGAGCGCGGGCGTCCTTTCTTCCCGCGAGCAGGAGAGGCAGCTCGACATTTTCGACGACGCTGAGTGTGTGCAGGAGCTGAAACGCCTGAAAGATAAAGCCGGCCTTTTCGCGGCGCAGCCGGGTGAGGCCGGTGTCGCCAAGCCCCGCCGTATTGGTTCCGTCGAGCGAGATTTCGCCGGAAGTGGGGAAGTCGATGGCCCCGAGCAGATTGAGCAGCGTGGATTTACCGCAGCCGCTGCGTCCCACGAGCGCGACGAACTCCCCCGGAGCGACATCGAGAGTGATGCCGCGAAGCGCGGGCACGCTCTCGCCGTCGGTGACGTAGTTTTTGGTTACATCGCGGGCGCGCAGCATGAAAACGGACGCAGGGGCAGGCGGCGGATTCAGATTCATCGGGCCGCGGTTCAATCGGCCGCCAGCAATTCGACCGAGTTGCCGTCCGGATCGGTGACGTAGACGGAGCGCGTTCCGTCGCGGTGGAGTTTAAGTTCTCCGAATTCAGACGCCCGGGGGCTGACGAAACTCAGATGTCCGGGATGCTGCGAAGGCAAGACCAGAGCCAGCTTGATATTGGCGAACTCAATCATGGCCCAGGATTCATCCCGATACAACACATTGCAGCGGAAGCGCTGCCTGTACCACTCGATCGCGCTCTGAATGTTCTTCACCGGAACGGCGACGTGGTCCATTCGATCCAGAGTGGTTTTTACGGTCTTATCTTCCGCAACTGTCATGCTTCAAGTTAGCACGAGAGGGGCAGCAATTGGCAATTAGCAATTGGCAATTAGCCTTTCGGCAGTCCGGCACGGTCAAACCATCTCTTGCACTTTTAATTTCCATACGACGTCCCGCGCAAATCCGGCGGTAAAAAAGGTTTTGCCAATTGCCAATTGCTAATTGCTAATTGCTAATTACCAACTTTGGCCGCGGGAGTTTCCGGTTTTTCGGAGTTCATCAGCTCTCTGATCATGGCGACCAGTTTGGCGAACGAGTAAGGCTTCTGAAGGAAGGGTACGCCCGAGGTCTTAACGCCGTATTGCAGAATCGTGTCATCGGCGTAGCCCGACACAAAGAGGTATTCGAAAGGGCGGGCCTCTCTTTTCAATTCCTGCACAAGGTCAAAGCCGCTCATTTCCGGCATGACGACGTCGGTGATCACCAGTTTGATTTCGTCGGTGAATGTTCGTGCAATCGCCAGAGCCTCCTTCCCATTGCCCGCTACGCGCACATTGTATCCACACTCAACCAGGAATTCGTACACCGCGTTTCGAAGGGCGACTTCATCTTCCACCAGCAAAATGCCGCCGGGCCCGATGAGGCCGGCGCCGGCCTCTGTTACAGAAGCCTGCTCCGGGACCGGCTTTTCATTCCCGCCGCCGACAGACGGAATGTGCAGAGTGAAGGTGGAGCCGGCACCCTCTTTGCTCTCCACGGTAATGTTGCCGCCGATCTGCCGGACGATGCCGTACACGGTGGCCAGTCCGAGGCCCGTACCCTTGCCGACGCCCTTGGTCGTAAAGAAGGGCTCGAAAAGCCGTCTTTTGGTGACCTCATCCATGCCGCAGCCTGTATCGCTGACGGCCAGCCGGACGACGGCTTGCGAGGGTCCGTTGGATTCGAACGACGTACGGATGTGGAGTTGACCGCCCCGGGGCATGGCGTCTCGGGCGTTGACGGCCAGGTTCACAATGAGTTGTTCGAACTGGCCGGGGTCCATTTCCACCATCTGCCGGCTTTCCGTCACGATGGAGAGGATAACGTCTTCGCCCAGCAGAGGCACCAGCAATCCCGCTGTCTTCAGCACCGCTTCATCCGCATTGAATCTGGTTTTCTGCAGCGGCTGGTTGCTGCTGAAAGTCAGAAGGCGCCTGGTCAGTTCACTTCCCCGGGAGACAGTCTCCAGAATATTCTGCGTGTGTTTTGCGGTTTTCGGCAGGTCCCTGACCTTGAGGGCCACCAGTTCTCCAAAGCCCTGAATAATGCCCAGGATATTGTTGAAGTCATGGGCGATCCCGGCCGCCAGTCCGCCGATCGCCTCCAGCTTCTGCGTTCGCCTCAAATGCTCTTCCAGCGCTTTGTAGTCGGTTACATCGGTCATCATTCCAATAACGCATTCCACTCCGCCCACGTCCGCGCAGTCCGCGGAATAAAGCCCTTCTCGTTGTTTGCCTTTTCCGTCCCGGAATGTCACAGCCAGGTTTTGAATCGATCCGTGCAGCCGTAACCGGCGCACAAAATCATTGCGCTGTTCCCGATCTTTCCAGAAGCCGAGGTCGAGGCCGGTTTTGCCGAGCACCTCGTCTTTGGATTTATGCATGATTTTCAGGAATGTATCGTTCACATCGAGAAAAACTCCGTCCTCAAGCCTGAGAATCGCGCACACGATCGGGCTCCTGCGGAAGACCGTGGAAAAACGCTCTTCCGACCGGCGGAAGGCCGATTCGGCTTCTTTTTTTGGGGTGATATCGACGGCTGTGCCCAGGATGACCGGGCTCTCCGCGGTATCGATCAAAGCGGCGCTTTCCGAGATCCAGAACGGCGTGCCGTCTCTTTTTCGCTGTTCGATTTCGTAGTTATTCACGCAGCCCCGCTCGCAAAGGTCTCTGACGTACTGTTGGCGGCGCTCAGGAACCACATATAAATCCTGCGCATTGGTCGCCAGCGCCTCGCTTCTGGAGGCAAAGCCAAACATTCGAAGGAAGGCGGGATTGCAATCCAGCAGCCGCCCGTCCAGCGTAATGCGGTAAACCGCGGCCAGATTCAGTTCGAATAACGACTTATAGTTGAAGGCGAGGGCGCGGGCCCCGATGGATTGATCTTCCATCAGTGTCAGAAGCATACCGATGGCAACAAAAAACTTCGGGATATTCCACAGCTCGCGATGGATGACGATCGCGGGGTAATGCGTTGCCAGAAAGGTGGCGGTGGGAAATACCGCGGCCCAGGCTAGGAGTCCGAATGAACTGACGATAACTCCCGCGGAGAATCGCCGATAGATTCGCCAGAAAAGCAACCCCGAAATTCCGTATAGCCCAGTGAGAGAGTAGTGCAGGATCAACACGGCTCCGCCGGTCTGCACATCCCGGATCAGCCATACGGCGGTGAAGACGCACCAGCCCGTGATGAGCAGCAGAAAGACGCTCAGCCTGCGCAGGAAGAGAATATATAGAAGTAACGACCCGGCCGTAGTGGCGACAATGCACAGCAGATAGATCCAGTGGGCGCTGACGTCCCAGACCAGACAATTGACGTAGATCAGCAACGGGACCGCGATGATCGCGCCAAGGCATCGATTGATCTTCCGGTCCTCGAAGGTGATCGAGAGCGACAGCAGCAGGACGACGCCCGCCAGTTCCAGAGCGATGGTACTCACCGACACCACGAATTTTCTGGCAATACCCGCCAGGTTCCCGGACGCGAGTTGCGCGATGAAGTGGATAAGCACCAGGACCCAGGCGGTTATCCAGTAGCGCATCCGGTCCGATCGGCTGTGTCGGTTAATCGAAAGGAATACCCCGATCACAGAGACGATGGCGAAGATAGTGATATAGGAAGGTAACGGCGCGGGAATGGTTTTGATATGGCCCTCCTGGGGTAGTACGGTACATCATTGCCGGGCCTGATGTCTGTTTTTTTGACGGGTAGCCGCGGGGCGGTTGCCCTGGGCTTAGCTCTTAAGGGATTGCGGGCAGTTTATCTTCCTAAGCAAGGCTCTATCGACTTCCGAAAGTATGAATGAAAAACGCCGCGAAAATACTCCGGTCCCGACAGGGTGAGCATAATTCGCTGAATTCGCAGTTCCATCGCTTCGAGGCGGCGTGAACTTCAATCCGGCGATCATCCGTGAGCGATAAGGGATTTTTCCGGCCGTTCCGACTTCATCTTCTCTTCCACCATGGAAATCAATCCGGGGAATGAATATGGCTTCTGCAGGAAGGAGAGGCCGGCGGTTTTGACCCCATATTGCAGTATTCTGTCGTCGGCGTAGCCCGATACAAGGATATATTCGAAGTCGTAGTTTTTCCTCTTCAGTTCCTGCACCAGGTCCCAGCCGCTCATTTCAGGCATCACCACGTCGGTGATTACCACTTTCAATTCCTGAGCGAAGGTCTTTGCGATTGCGAGAGCTTCCTTCCCGTTGGCTGCGACTCTCACGGTATAGCCGGACTCCGTAAGGTATTCATACAAGGCGTCTCTCAGGGGCGGTTCATCTTCCACCACCAGAATCGTGCCATGGCTGACAGAATCGGCGATGGCGGAAGCGGCCTGCTCGGGAATCTGTGCGCGTTGCGCCGGCGCGGTCGCCGGAATGAACAGAACGAACGTCGAACCGAGGCCCTCTGAGCTTTCCACGGTGATCTCTCCCCCCACCTGGGTGACGATGCCATACACGGTCGCCAGGCCCAGGCCAGTGCCTTTGCCCACGGGTTTGGTCGTGAAGAAAGGTTCGAACAGCCTTCTCCTGGTGCTTTCACTCATTCCGCAGCCTGTGTCGCTGACGGTAAGGCGAATGGCTCCGTGCGCGAGTTTGCCGGGCATGAAGGAAGTGCCAATGGAAAGACGTCCGCCCCGGGGCATGGCGTCGCGGGCGTTGACCGCGAGGTTGACGACGATCTGCTCGAACTGGCTGGGGTCCATTTCCACCATCTGTCCGCTTTCCGCCGTTACGGAGAGCAGGATGTCTTCGCCCAGCAGCGGCAGCAGCAGTTTGGCAATCCGCTGTACCGCTTCATCCGCTTCAAATTCGGTTTTCTGCAGCCGCTGGGTCTTGCTGAAGGTCAGCAATTGCTGCGTCAGCCCCGCGCCCCGCTCCACGGCCTCCAGAAGATTGTTCAGGTAGCGCGCGATTTTCCGGTCGTGCTGAATGTGCGAAACCACCAGTTCTCCAAAGCCCTTGATAATGCAGAGAACGTTGTTGAAGTCGTGGGCGATTCCGGCCGCCAGGCGGCCGATCGCTTCCAGCTTCTGGGTCTGCCTCAACTGGTCTTCGAGGGCCTTGTAGTCGGTCATGTCGGTCATCATTCCGATGATGCATTCGATTCCGCCGACCTCGGCGGACTCCGCGGAATAAAGACCTTCCTTCCGCCTGCCCTGGCCGTCACAAAAGGTCACGCGCATGTTCTGTACCGAGCCCTGAAGGCGCAACTGCCGGGCGAATTCGCGGCGCTGTTCCTCGTTCCTCCAGAAACCGATATCGACCCCGGTCCTGCCGATTACTTCCTCACGGGTTTTAGCCATCACTTCCAGAAAGGTCTCGTTCACATCGAGGAAGGTGTCGTCATCGAACCGCAGGATGGCGCACATGATCGGGCTCTTGCGGAAGATCGTCGAAAAGCGCTCTTCCGAACTGCGCAGGGCCGCTTCCGCCTCTCTCCTGGGCGTGATATCGACGGCCGTGGCGAGGATGACGGGGGGTTCAACCTCGCGCATCAGAGTGGCGCTTTCCGAGATCCAGCAGTAAGTGCCGTCTCTTTTGCGTGTCCGGATTTCGTAACTGTGCACATAACCGCGTTCGCAAATGTCGTCGAGATAGCGCTTGCGGTCGCCCGCGACCGCATACAAATCCCGCGTATTGGTGGTCAGCGCCTCCTCCCGGGAGCTGAATCCGAACATCCGCAGGAATGCCGGATTGCAGTCGAGCAGCTGCCCCTCCAGGGAAATGCGATAGACCGCCGCCACATTCAGCTCGAACAGCGATTTGTAATTCAGCGCCATGGCGCCGGCCTTGATCGATTCCGTTTCCATCTGGGTCAGAAGCATGCCCACGGCCACGAAGAACTTCGGTATGTTCCACATCTCGGGATGGATTTTGATTTCCGGATGATGGGTCGCGAGAAACAATGCGGTGGGAAATACAGCGGCCCAGGCGAGGAACCCGAAGGAGCTGAGGACCACTCCCGCCGAAAATCTTCTGAAACTTCGCCAGAAGATCAAGCCGCAGATGGTGAACAGCCCGGTCAGAGAAAAATAGAGGGCCAGCGACCCGTCGCCGGTCTGAACATCCCGGATAAGCCATGCGGCGGTGACAGCGCACCACGCCGTAATGAAGAACATCACCGGGGTCAGGCTGCGGATGAAGCGGATGTAGAGCGACATGGCTCCGGCGGTTGTGACGAGGATGCACAGAACAAAAATCCACCGGGACTGAACGTTCCAGATCAGGCAGTTTACATAGATCATCAGCGGGCCGCCGATGATGCAGCCGAGATATCGGTTCGCCTTACGGTCTTTAAAGGTCAGCGAGAGCGACAGAAGCAGAACGACGCCCGCCAGTTCGAGCGTGCTGACGCTGACCGAGACCGCGAACGTGCCGGCAATCCCGGTATAGAGCCCCGACGCGATCTGCGCTCCGAAATGGACGAGGACCAGAGTCCACGCGACAATCCAGTAGCGAATTCGATCGGAGCCGCCGCGCCGGTTGATTGAGAGAAAAACTCCAATCACCGATGCGACTGCGAACATCGTGATATAGGAAGGCAAAGATTGCGGAATGGTAGTCGGCCTCCACCGGAGTAATTGTGCCTGGATCGTCCGTCGTCGGGTGTGGAAAGGCGCAAAATTCCCGCTGCCTGTCAGGGTTGGATTCCCCGACAGCTCGCCCGGTCGAGACTTCCGTCACAGTGCCCTATCGGCAGCGAAGGCCGGAAACATTAGGGGAATCAAATGTGGCAATTGGCAATTGGCAATTAGCAAAGGCAGTTGGTGTTCGGTATTCGGTTTCGGCGCATGACAATTGGTCGGAACCTGAGAGCGTCAAGAGCAAATACCCAAATACCAAATAACCAACCGCCAACCGCCTTTGCCAATTGCCAATTGCTAGTTGCTAATTGCTGACCCGCCATTTGCGCCGCGTCTCACAACCGCATAAACTTTTTATACTGGAGGCAAGATGTCCATTCGGCCTGTTAAACAGCTCATCAAATCCAAGCCCACACTCGAAGGCGCGGGCGTACATCTGCGCAGGGCGTTCGGCTTCGGCAACACGAAAGAGTTCGATCCGTTCCTGCTGCTCGATGATTTTCGAAATGACGTTCCTGAGGATTATCTGGCGGGCTTCCCGTGGCATCCTCACCGCGGCATCGAAACCATCACCTACGTTCTGGCCGGGACCGTCGAGCACGGCGACAGCATGGGCAACCATGGCGCCATCGCCGCCGGCGACGTCCAGTGGATGACTGCCGGAAGCGGAATCATCCACCAGGAGATGCCCAAAGGCGATCCGGCGGGTCGGATGCACGGGTTCCAACTGTGGGCAAACCTGCCATCGACGCTCAAGATGACAGCACCGCGTTATCAGGAAGTGAAGGCCCCCGATATTCCGGACCTGACGGATGACGACGGCACTCATGTCAGGATTGTCTGCGGAAATTTTTGGGGTAAAAAGGGCCCGGTCGATGGCATCGCCGCCGATCCGATCTATCTCGATGTATCGGTTGCGCCCGGACGAAAGAAGACGCTGCCGGTGGAGACTACGCGCCATGCATTCGCTTACGTCTTCGCGGGAAGCGGAAAGTTCTGCAACGCCTCCGGCCCGCTGGCGGTGCCAACCGAGTTCGTCAAATGGTCCGATACCACGCCGCCGACGGAGGCGGACAATCGCTCGCTGGTGGTCTTCGACCGCGGCGACGAGGTTACGGTGCAGGCCGGAGAAGAAGGGATCCGCTTCCTTCTCGTTTCAGGGAAACCGCTGGAGGAGCCCGTTGCCTGGTACGGACCGATCGTGATGAATACCCAGGAGCAGCTGCAGCAGGCGTTCGCGGAATTGCAGGAAGGGAAGTTTTTGAAAGGGAAATAAAAAGCAATTGTGTAATTGTGTAATTTGGTAATTGGGTAATTGAAAACCGGCGATTGTGAGGGCCGCTCCAGGTTTTTAATTACCCAATTACCAAATTACACAATTACCAAATCAGCTTTACTCCGCGTAATACCCCTCACGCGTCTGCACGATCTGTTTTTTCTCTTTTACCCTGAGCGTGATCTTTCGATATCCGCTGTGGGCGTCTTTCTCGGGCGTATAGCCGATGCTGTACTGGCTTCGCAGTTCATCTTCGATCTGGCTGTAGACTTTTTCGACAGTTTCTTTCTTCGACACCTCGAACATGCGGCCACCGGTTTCCTTCGCCAGCTTTTCCAGTATCTTTTTTCCGTTTGGGCGGTCTTCAGGGGGGAAACGCGGACCACCCCTTCCTCCGTGCCGTCCCATGCCGCCCGGCCAGCCGCCGCCCATGCCGCCATAGAATGTTTCATCGGAGAACAGAATCGAATAGACCACGGTATCGGCCCTCTGCGCCGATTCGATGGCCGTCGCCAGGCTGACCTTACTGCCCTGATCCACTCCATCGGAGAGAATGATGAGCGCTTTGCGGCCGTCCTGAAGTTTGATGACTTCATTGCTGGCGAGGTAAACGGCGTCATAGAGCGCGGTGCCGCTTCCGCCGTGTCCATGACGGCCTCGGCGGCCGCCTCCGCCACCGCCGGTCTGCGGAGGCCCGTTGTCATCCGGAGGCTTAGGCATCTGCAACAGGCCGAGGGCATCCCCGAGTTGCCTGCGCGATGAGGTGATGTCCTGGAGCAGTTCAATTTCAAAATCGAAATGAATCAGAAAAGCCTGGTCTTTGTCTTTGCGCAGCATTTCATCGAGAAAACTGTAGCTGGCAGCGCGCTCCTCTTCCAGCACTCGTCCCTGGCTCAGGCTGGTGTCAACCAGCAACCCCAGCGTGAGCGGAAGATCGCTTTCACGTGAAAAAAAAGCGATGGTCTGAGGGCGGCCGTCTTCGGTCAGCGTGAAATCGTCTTTGGTCAGATTGGGAATGATCTGCCCGTGCTTGTCGCGCACCGTGGCCAGCAGATTTACGACCTTCACTTTGACCGAGATGGTCGGGTCCTGAAAGGCGTGGAGGGCCGGAACGAAGAGCAGCAGAAGCACCAGAAGGAATGGCGTTTTGCGGAAGGGAGATGTACCGCGAATTCTCATGGACAGCCGCAATCAAAAACAAAAACCTTTGCACCACGGAGGCACTGAGGCACGGAGAAAAGCCAGGAATAAATGATGTGCTTTTGTTTTCAAAATCTACTGCGATTCCTTTGGCCGCTGATACGGCGTTTCGAGATACTTGCGGGCTTCGTCGAGAGCGCCCTGGGTATTGTCATTGGTCTGAATGGCCTGGCGGTATTCATTGACGGCGCGCTGGCGCTGGCCGGTCACATCGAAGATCTTGCCCAGCTGCACGTGGCTCCAGACTTCGGTCCAGCGGGGCTCGCCGTCGCCGTTGATGGAGTCGCGATAGGCATTGGCGGCGGCCTGGAAGTTGCGCTGCAGGAAGAAGACTTCCGCGATGCGGTAGTGGGCCAGCGAGCTGTTCTTGTTGGCTTCGAGGGCCTTGTTGAATTCAGCCAGGGCCTCCGCCAGGCTGCCCTGCGCGGTGAGCTCCTGCCCCCGCCGGATGGCGATGCGGACCCGCAGGTCCGAAGAGTTCTTGAGCACCCAGTTGTTGGGGTCGAGAGTCAGCCTGCGCGGCTTGCCGAAGGTTTCGACCGAGAATTGCGAATCGGTGCCCACAACTTCAATGCGCTTGATCTCGCTCTGGCCATCGGTGTCGATCTTGAGCTCCACGGGCATGCGGAACAGATCGAGGTCCTGGGATATCTGTCCCACGACGCGGAAGCCCTTGCGCGCGCGCAGAATCGTGTACTTCATCTTGAACTCAGGAGCGCCGGTGCCATCCACCCACTGGGAAAAGAACGAGGTAAGGTTTTCATTGCAATTCTTTTCGGCAATGGCCTGGAGATCGCTGACGTGCGCCGGCTTCCCGCCGAACGCGCTCATAAACTCCCTGACGGTTTTATCGAAAGGCGCGTCGCCGATGACCCAGCGGAGCATGTGAAAGATCATGCCGCCCTTGTCGGTGACCAGGGCCTGGAATTCCGGGGAGAAGGTGTCGAGCCTGCCGATGCTGCCCAGCGGAGTGGTGTCGTAGGCCAGGGCGCCCACGGCCATGTCGCGGGTTGCGTCCTCAAAGGCCTGGTCGCCCGCCGCGTTCTGCACGTAGCGCATCTCCGAGGCGCGCGCGCCGCCATCCACCAGCCACCAGTCGTCTTTGCTTGCGGCGCTGACGGTTGCGCCCCACCATTGATGAGCAACGCAGTCGGCCAGCAGCCGGTAATTGACTTTGCCGGTGATGTCGCGGCCGGCCAGCGCGGCGATTTCCGGCGCCCACCACATAGGAACCGTGTCATCGGGCAGTTCGACCACTTTCAGCACCGGCGACGGCGACGGCCCGTAGATACTCGAGAAATACTCAAGTTCCTTTGCGGCCGTCTCTGCGTAGGTCGCCGCATACGGCTTTTTGCCCGCACGCACATAAACACGCGTATTGCCGGACGTAGTGACATCGAACGCCCCGGCAATAATGGTGCCGGGGAAACTCGGCTTCTGCCAGCTGAAGGTCGTGGTGTTACCTTTGGTGCTGGAGGTGCCGCTGCCAACCACCAGCATGCCCGCCGGAGCCGTTATGTTGATCGTGGCGGTGAAGCGGTCGATGCCGTAATTGGTGACCGGGAACCAGCGCCCCGGATACAGCAGATAGGTAATATCCTCGCCCACGTAGGCCAGCTTGAGCCCTTCCACGGGGCTGTCGTCGGCGGTGGCCAGCGTGCCTTCATATTCAAAGGTAATGGTGTTCGAAGAGCCTTTGGCCAGGCTGGCGGGAAAGTTGACGCGGATGGCGTTTTCCTGGCTGATGCGTTCGCCGGCAAGTGTGTGCCCTGCCGCATCGAGAATGCGGCTCGGACGCAGGGCGTTGTTCAGCTCAAAAGTCGCGAAGTTGACTTCCTCAAGCGCGGTGAACCGCACTTTGGCGTGCGCGCTCAGCTTATGGGTTTTCGGAGAAATCTCGGCATCGATAACGTAGTCCTCGGCCCGGACTCGGGGCTTTTCAGCACCCAGAACGGGAAGAATCAGCGAAAACAGCAAACCCAATAAACTGAAAGCACGTCGCAAGGGTCGTCGTGCAATTGGCATGAATCTCTCCACATCTGCGGGCAGTAAGGACTTAGATGTAAATTGTTGCAAAAAAGATGTTTTTGCACCACTGGCGAGGTCATAAAAACCGGGCGCGCGGGGTGCGGGCAGGGTATTTGGTCGTTGGTAGTTGGTATTTTGCGCGAATCCGGCATTCGGAGTCGCTTGTTGCGGCGCAAATTCCAGTGCATCACCAAAGATCGCGAAGGAAACTTCGTGCCGGTGTTTTGTCTTTTCTTGCACGAATTGCCGCAGCTTTCTTTGTGGTCGGCCATTATCTGTGTGAATCGGAAATGCACGCTCACCAGCGGCAGGATCGGGAGTCGAAAAAAGAAAGCCTCGCCAACAGCGAGGCTTTCCAAACAACATGATTGAACTTACCGTTCGTGTCTCTCTTGCCGGTCATCCCTGTCGCCATCGCCACGATGAACAACCCCGCGAATCTCCCCGCCCGGGGAGCGAGTGGAGTGGACGTTGGCGTAGGCCACACCTGTACGCAGTGCCTGGATCACTTTGTCAAAGTCCGCGCCTGGCGTAATGCCCTGGCTGTTCGGGCCAACGACATTGGCTGCTGAGACGCTGCCAGTTATCGTGCCGGAGGTAGTATCCGGGCAGGTCGGTACTGTACCAGCGGCAGCAGGAGCAGGGGCG
>Ga0137397_10001666_pt1 | contig 15564 bp, 13 predicted proteins | sample czorhiz116metaG_FD_106658 | JGI IMG/M metagenome (GOLD analysis project Ga0137397, IMG submission 106658) | Vadose zone soil microbial communities from Angelo Coast Range Reserve, California, USA - czorhiz1.16 metaG | ecosystem: Environmental > Terrestrial > Soil > Vadose zone | place: USA... | reverse complement strand
GCATCCGGAGGTCCTCGAGCGCGACCCCCAGGTTGAAGAGCGCCACCACGCTGTCCGGCCGCAGCTCGATGGCCCGCCGGTAGTGCTGCGCCGCCGCGCGTGGCTCTCCGGCCTCGTGCAGCAGCCGGCCGAGGTTCACCCAGGCGTCGGCGTGCGAGGGATCGAGATCCAGCGCGCGGCGATACGCTGCCTGCGCCTCGTCGGGTGCGCTGTCCTCCAGGTCGCACGCCCGCTCGTACCAGTCGGTCGCGTCGCCGTCCCGGGCGCGGAGCTGCAGCGGCGCCACCTTCCGCGCCAGCTCCTGGGTCTCGAAGTCGAAGAGGAACTGGCCCGACTCCGGGCTCCAGGAGGCGCGGCCGTCGCCGACCACGATCCGGCCGCCGTCGGCGCGGATGTGAACGCCGCGCAAAGGCCGTCCCTCCGGAAGCTGCCCCTTCAGCTTGCGCAGCGCGCTCCGCACCCGCCGGGGAGGGATCCGCGCCGAGATCAGACCCTGGGCCGTACGCAGCAGCACGAGGTCCTGGAAGGAGAAGCGCAGCTCGCCGCGGGGACCGCGCGTCGGCTCGAGAAAACCCGCCCGGACGTAAGCGCGCACCTGCCCGACCGAGAGGCCGAGCATCTTCGCCACTTCGCGCGCTCCGTAGCCGCTCATCGCGGCCGAAGATCGCACGATGGACTACTTCCGGGAAGCCGCCTTCTTCTCCGCTTTCTGCTCGCGGGCCGCGCGCTTCGCGGGCTTGCGCTCCTCGCGCTCCTCGCCCTCAGCAGCGCTCTCCTTCGGAGCAGGGCCGAGGCCCTTGGCCGCCAGCGACGCCTTCAAGGCCTCCATCAGATCGATGATCTGCGTCTGCGGCTTGGCCGGCTCGTCGACCTGGATCTCCTGGCCCTCGACCTTGCGCTGGATCTGCTCCTGGATCCGCTTGCGCACGTCGTCCTCGTACTTCTCGGGCTTGAACTCGTCGGTGGAGATCTGATCGATGATCTGCTTCGCCAGGGCCAGCTCCTGCTCCTTGACCTCGGCTGGCTCTACGCCCACTTCCGAGAAGGGGCGGATCTCGTCAGCGTACATGAGATTTTGCATCACCAGCCCACCTTCTGGAAGCGGCCGGATCTGCACCAGGTACTGCTTGCCCCGCGCGGCGTAGCGGGCCAGAGCGGTCTTTCCGCTGCGGCGCATCGCTTCGGCCAGGAGCCGGTAGGCGCGGTCGGCGCCCTTCTCGGGGCCGAGGTAGTAGGCCTTGTCGAAGTACACCGGGTCGATCTTCTCGCTGGGCACGAACTCCGCGATCTCGATCTGCTGCGACGCCTTCTCCTCCAGCGTCTTCAGCTCTTCCGGCGTGAAGGTGACGTAGCGGTCCTTCGCGAACTCGTACCCCTTCACCATCTCCTCGCGCGGGACGACCTGGTTGTCGTCGCGCGGGCAGATGTACTGCTGCTTGACGCGGCCGCCGCACTTGGCGTGCAGCATGTTGAAGGAGATGGCCGCCGAGGACTCCGTGGCCGAGAACAGCTTCACCGGGATCGAGACCAGCCCGAATGAGATGGTCCCCGTCGCGAGTGGTCTCATGGGCCGTGGATGATAACCTCCTCGCGAAAATGTCCAAATTGCTCGACGAATACCGGCGCAAGCGGTCGCCCGATCGCACCCCGGAGCCCATGGGGGGCGGGACGGCGCGTCCCAGCGTTTTTGTCGTGCAAAAACACAGCGCTACGCGCATGCATTACGACCTGCGCCTCGAATGGGACGGCGTGCTCAAGTCCTGGGCGGTGCCGCGCGGTCCCCATCCGGATCCGGCCGAGAAGCGGCTGGCGATGCAGACCGAGGATCACCCGGTCGAGTACGCGGACTTCGAAGGCGTGATCCCCGACGGCGAGTATGGCGCGGGGCCGATGATCGTCTGGGACCGAGGGCTCTGGAAGCCCGCCGGCGACCCGCGCGAGGGAGTGAAGGCCGGCAAGCTGCTCTTCGAGCTGAAGGGCTTCAAGCTGAAGGGGATGTGGACGTTGGTGCGGATCAAGGGCGAGACCGGAAAGGAGTGGCTGCTGATCAAGGAGACCGGCGACGGCCACGTGCGCAGGGGCGTCTCCGAGCCGTACGACGACTCCTCGATCCTCTCCGGGCTGGCCGTCGAGGACCTGCGCGAGCGCGGGCAACGCGCAGCGGAGATCCGCAAGGCCTGCGAGCGGCTGAAGGCGCCGCGGCAGCCGGTGGCCGGCGAGGACGTGCAGCCGATGCTCGCCGAGCCGCGCAGCGATCCCTTCGACGACCCGGAGTGGCTGTTCGAGCTCAAGTACGACGGCTTTCGGGCCATCGCCTCGCGCGACGGCGCGCGGCCGCGCATTTTCTACCGCCGCGGCGCCGATTCCACCGCGGTCTTTCCCGACCTGGCGCGGGCGCTGCTCTCGCTGCCGGCGGATCGATTCGTGGCGGACGGCGAGATCGTGGTGCTGGACGAGACGGGCCGGCCGGTGTTCCAGCGGCTGCAGAAGCGGGCACTGCTCACGGCTCCGCGCGACGTGGAGCGCGCCGCGGCCGAGCTTCCCGCGACGCTGTTCCTCTTCGACCTGCTCGCCTTCGAGGATTTCGATCTGCGCGGCCTTCCTCTGGTCGAGCGCAAGAAGCTGCTCTCCCGGCTGGTGCCGGCAGCCGGGCCCATTCGCGCGGTCGATCACGTCGCGGGGCAGGGCCGCGCGCTCTATGCCAGCGTGCGCGAGCTGGGCCTGGAGGGCGTGGTGGCCAAGCGCGCCCAGTCGACCTACCGCGCCGGGCGCTTTCGCGACTGGCAGAAGGTGCGCGCGGACAAGGTCGGCGACTTCGCCGTGGTGGGCTTCACGAAGGCGGAGGGCTCGCGCACCGGCTTCGGGTCCGTGCACGTCGCGGTGCGGAAAGAGGAGGGGCTGGTCTACGTGGGCAAGGTGGGCGGTGGATTCAGCGAGAAGGAGCTGACGGCGGCGCGGGCCGAGATGGACTCGCTCCGCGTCGCCAAGCCGCCCTGTGTCGGACCGGTTCCGGGCGGGTCCGGGCACACCTGGGTGCAGCCCAGGCTGGTGGTGGAGGTCCGCTACAAGGAGATCACCGAGGAGGGGCTGCTGCGCCAGCCGACCTTCCTGCGCTTCCGGACGGACAAGGTGCCCGGCGAGTGCGTCTCGCCCGAGGCGCCGCCGGTCTCGCTGGCGCCGCGCGAGGTGCCGTTCAGCAACCTCGAGAAGGTCTTCTGGCCGGAGGAGGGCTACACCAAGGGAGATCTGATCGACTACTACCGCGCGATCGCGCCCTGGCTCCTGCCGTACCTGCGCGACCGCCCCGTGGTGCTCACGCGGTACCCCGACGGGATCGCGGGCAAGAGCTTCTTCCAGAAGGACGCGCCGGACTACGTGCCACCCTGGATCCGGACGGCGCGCGTCTGGAGCGAGGAGGGCGGCCGCGACATCGACTTCTTCGTCTGCGAGGACGTGGACACGCTGCTGTACGTGATCAACCTCGGGACCATCCCGCTCCACCTCTGGGCCTCGCGGCTCTCCCGGCCGCAGAACCCCGACTGGTCGATCATCGACCTGGACCCGAAGACGGCGCCGTTCGCGGACGTGGTCACGCTCGCCAACGCCGTGCACGAGCTCTGCGAGGAGATCGGCCTCCCCAGCTTCTGCAAGACCAGCGGCCAGAAGGGGTTGCACGTGCTGATCCCGGTGGGCGGGCAGCTCACGCACGCGCAGTCGACCACGCTGGCCGAGCTGATCGCACGGGCGGTGGAGTCGCGCCATGGGAAGATCGGCACGACGGCGCGGCACATCCCTTCGCGGAAGGGGCGCGTGTATCTCGACTTCCTGCAGAACGGCCACGGGAAGACCATCGCCGGACCGTTCAGCGCCCGGCCTGTCCCTGGCGGCACCGTCTCGATGCCACTGCGCTGGAGCGAGGTGAACGGCAAGCTAGACCCGCGGAAGTTCAACCTCGAGACCGCCCCGGCGCGGATGAAGAAGCTGCGGGAGGATCCCCTGGCGCCGGTCCTGGAGATGAATCCGGATCTGCAGGGCGCGTTGGCGAAGCTGGCCGAGAAGCTGAAGTGATCCTGCTCCGAGAGCCTCCTCCCGGTAGCGCTGATCAATGCACTCCGATCGAGTTCGTGTTCGCTACCCGGTCGACCGGCACCGACGGCCGCTCGTCCACGGTCGCTCTCGTGACGTCCGAGTTGCGGGCCGCCTGCCCGCCCTGGACGATGTACTGCGCCTCCTTCCGGCAGCCCCGGGCGAGGTAGCCCGACGGGAGCCCGTGGAGGACGATCAGGTCATCCGGGCAGCCGAAGTCGGTCGCGGCGAGCTTCCGGACCTGGGCATCGGGGAACGTGCATGCGGCGATGAGGATCAGCGCGCTGGTGACGAGTATGGCCCTCATGGTCTCGAGCAGTATGCCGTGTTTGGAGCCTTTGCGCCTTGCAGGTTGCAGGCGGCGGCATCCTCGAAAACAATCGGGTCGTGCCGCATTCGCTGGAGAGCCTCAACTCAGCAGTGGACGGACGCATCGCCCGCGGCGACTACCGCGGCGCGCTCGAGCTGCCGGGCGCGTTCGTGGCGCACTGCGCCGACACCCGGAGCGCCCTGCTCGTCGAGATCAATCTCGCGGAGGCCGAGTACAACCTGGGCCGCTGGAACGATGCCTGGGAACGCCTGCGCGGGCTCGATCCGCTGGCGGCCGCGTTCCCCATCGCCCGCGCCGGCCTCTCGCAGCAGCGCGCCTGGATCGCAGCGCACACCGGTCGCGCGGGCGATGCGCTGCATCACTGGCACCGGGTCGAGCGGAGCGATCTGCCGCGGCACTATCACGCCGAGCACTTCTTCACCGGAGCGGTGGCCCGGATTGCCGCAGGCGATCTGGAGGGAGCGCGCCGCTGCGCGGACGCCGGCGCGCGCGTGGCGATGAGGCCGTCCAGCCGCCGCAACGCGCTGGCCGTCCGCGGGCGCGTGGCCGCGGCGATGGGCGAGTGGCCGGAGGCCGAGCACCTCTTTCGCGCCGCCGCGCTGCACACGTATCGTGGACAAGGAGGGGACGCGCTTCTGTTCTGGGGCGACGCGTTGTCGCGGCTGGAGCGATTCGACGAGGCGCGGCGCGCCTACGCGCTGGCCGTGGAGCGCGATCCGCAGAGCGAGAGCGCCCAGCTCGCGCGGCGCGCGCTTACGAGCGCATGATCAGCGACTCGTCGAGTCGGTCCAGCAGGTCGGCCGGATCGCGGTAGAGGCGTCGAAGAGCACGGCTTGCGCGGGCATGCGCGTCACCCGGGCGCACCGATCAGCGCCTGCCGGTAGGTCTCCGTGGGGACCGCGCCGGTGATCGGAGGCAGGCCGGGAATGACCAGCGCGGGGATGCCGGTGATGCCGGCCTCCTCGCCTTCGTCGTGTTCGGCCGCCGCGCGCTGGCGCAGCCTCGAGCTGGCGATGGCGGCATCCACTTCCACTTCGGGGATGCCGGTCGTGCGCGCGATCTCGCGCAAGACCGTCGGGTCGGAGATGTCGCGCAGCTCGCGGAACATGGCCCCGAACAGCGCGTCCTCCACCGCGGGCAGGCGCTCCGGGGACAACTCCGCGGCGCGCATGGCGAAGAGCTGCGGGTTCCAGCTGGAAGAGGGGTATTTCTGGCCGCGCACCGGGATGGCGAAGCCGAGCTCGGGGAGCATCTGCGCCGCCCGCACCCGGTTCCCGATGATGGAGTCGTCGTAGGACGGGCGCTGGCCTTCTCGCGAGACGAGGAGGTAGGCGCGCCGCTCGAACCGGGCGCGACCCGCGAACTCCTGCTCGATCTGGCGGCGGCGCCCGGCCGCGACGTAGCACCAGGGTCAGAGGAAGTCGTCCCAATATCGAACCGTCAGCATGCCGGTCGAAAGCTGTACATCCGCCGGTGGCCTGCAGCGGACCGTCGAGCGCTCGCCGGTCCTCGCTTCCGGCGGTTGCGTGCGCTAAGTACGCTCTCCCGTGAAGGCCCCGCGCGCCGCCTCGGCGCTCGCCGTGCTGGCGCTCTGCTCGCTGCTCTTCGGGGTCATGGCTGTGATCGCGAAGGCGGCTTCGCTGCGGCTCTCCGGCGCACAGGTCGGCTTCGTCCGGTTCTTGTTCGGGCTCGCCGCCTGCGCGGCGGTCTCCGTGCGCAGGCCGCTGCGCGCCCGGAACATGACGGGCCTGGTGCTCCGCGGCGCGTTCGGGGGCGCGGCCGTGCTCTGCTATTTCCTCTGCATCGAGCACCTGCCGGTCGGGATCGCCACCCTGATCAACTACACGGCGCCCGTGTTCACCGCAGTGTGGGCCGCGCTCTTCCTGCGCGAGCCGCTCGACGCGCCCTCGATCGGGGCGCTCGCCGTCGCGACCTGCGGCGTGGTTCTGGTCTCGCTGGGGACGTCGCGCAGCACCGGCGCGGCCGGCCTCTGGCTGGTGGTCGGGGCCTTCTCGGCAATGCTCTCCGGTGCGGCGGTGGCGGTGATCCGGCAGGTGCGCAAGACGGACGGGGCCTGGGAGATCTTCGCGTCGTTCTGCGTGGGCGGCACGCTGATCTGCGGCATTCCGGCGGTGCGCGGCTGGGTCGCGCCCACGGCCCGCGAGTGGGCGCTGCTCGCCGCGGTCGGAGCCTCGTCGGTGGTCGCCCAGGTGGGATTCACCTGGTCCATGCGGTACGTGCGCGCCGCGCCGTCGGGGATCATCCTGCAGATCACGCCGGTGGCCACGCTCGCCCTCGGCTGGCTGATCTACGGAGATCGGATCTCCCAGCTGTCGGCGTTGGGAGCCGCGCTCGCCCTCACCGGCGTGAGCTGGGGCGCATGGCACATCTCGCGCGACGTGCTGCCGGAAGACGCGTAGCTCAGTACGTGAGCTCGCCCTGCGCGCGTACGGCCGTCATCGCCGCCAGGTTCACCACGTCCTGCACCGATGCTCCCTGCTGCAGCACGTTCACCGGCTTGGCCATGCCCATCAGCACCGGCCCGATCACCTCGGCGCCGCCCAGCCGCCAGAGCAGCTTGTAGCCGATGTTGCCGGAGTTCAGGTCGGGGAAGATGAGCACGTTGGCGTCGCCGCCCAGGCGCGCGAAAGGGAACTCCGCTTCGCGGACGCTGCGCACCACCGCCGGATCGACCTGCATCTCGCCCTCCACCTCCAGGTCGGGCCGGTGCTCGCGCACCAGCTCCACCGCGCGGCGCACCTTGGCCGGCGAGCCGCCGCGGTCGGTGCCGAAGTTGGAGTACGAGAGCATCGCGATCCGCGGCGTGAGCTCGAAGGCGCGGGCCAACTCGGCCGTCGAGATGGCGATGTCCGCCAATTCCTCGGCGGTGGGGTCCGCGTTCACCGTGCAGTCAGCGAAGAGCTTCAGCGACTCCTTGAAGGCAACGATGTACGTGCCCGAGGCGCGCCGCCCTTGCTGGGTGCGCACCACCTCCAGCGCCGGCCGGATCGCTTCCGGATACGTCCGGGTCAGCCCGGTCACCAGGCCGTCGACGAGGCCCTCGCGCAGCATCATCGCCGCGAACGTATTCCGCTGCCGGATGCGGTAGACCGCCTCCGCCCAGGAGACCCCGTGCCGCTGCCGAAGCGCATAGAGGCCCTGCGCGAACTCGGCCGCCCTCTCGCTGGTGACCGGGTCGACGATCTCCATGTCCTCGATGGCGCCCAGGTGCGCCTCCCGCGCCCGCTCGAGGATCTCCGCCCGCTTGCCGAGGAGCACCGGCGTGCAGATGCCGTCGTCGGCGAGCTGCTGCACGGCCCGGAGGATGCGCGGGTGGTTTCCTTCGGGGAAGGCGATGCGGGTCATCCTGCGGCGCGCTCGCGCGACCACCACGCTCATCACCTCGTACGTGCGCCCCTGCCGCCGCCGCAGCGCCTCGACGTAATGCTCCCGCTCGAGCGTCACGCGCGCCACACCCGACTCGCACGCTGCCAGCGCCACTGCCGGCGCAACCGCGGTCAACACACGTGGGTCGAACGGCTTGGGAATGATGTAGTCGCGGCCAAACGTGAACGTCTGCCCGCCGTACGCCGCGCTCACGCTCTCCGGGACGTCCTGCCGCGCCAGCTCCGCCAGCGCGCGCGAGGCGGCCAGCTTCATCTCGTCGTTGATCGCCTTCGCGCGCACGTCGAGGGCGCCGCGGAAGAGGCCGGGAAAGCCCAGGACGTTGTTGACCTGGTTGGGATAGTCGCTGCGGCCGGTGGCCATGATCACGTCGGAGCGCACCGCTTGCGCCTCCTCGGGCAGGATCTCCGGCACCGGGTTGGCGAGGGCGAACAGGATGGGATCGGGCGCCAGCGTGGCCACCATCTCCTTCGAGATCACTCCGCTGGCGGACAGCCCCACCACCACGTCCGCGCCCTTGATCACCTCCGAGAGCGTGCGCGGCTGCGCACCCTGGGCGAACACGCCTTTCCATTCGTCCATGTCCTCGGGGCGCCCGCGGTAGACCAGCCCGAACTTGTCGCACATGAAGATGTGCTCGCGCGGGACGCCGAGCTTCACGTATTGCTCCGCGCACGCCACCGCGGCCGCGCCGGCTCCGACGAAGACCACCTTCACGTCCTGGATGCGCTTGCCCGCCAGCTCCACCGCGTTGATCAGCGCCGCGCCGGTGATGATGGCGGTCCCGTGCTGGTCGTCGTGGAACACCGGGATCTGCATCTCGCTGCGCAAGCGCCGCTCGATCACGAAGCACTCAGGGCTCTTCACGTCCTCGAGGTTCACGCCGCCGAACGTCGGCTCTAGCGCCTTGACCACCTTGCAGAAGGTGTCGATGTCCTTGGCGTCGACCTCGATGTCGAACACGTCGATGTCGGCGAACTTCTTGAAGAGGACGCCCTTGCCCTCCATCACCGGCTTGGAGGCGTACGCGCCGATGTCCCCCAGGCCCAGCACCGCCGTCCCGTTGGAGACCACCGCGACCAGGTTGCCGCGCGCCGTGTACTTGTAGGAGAGGTCCGGGTCCCTGGCGATCTCGAGGCAAGGCTCGGCGACGCCGGGGCTGTAGGCCAGCGAGAGATCTCGCGACGTCGCCACCGGCTTGGTGGGAACGACCTCGATCTTCCCGCGGCGTCCGCTGGAGTGGTAGTCGAGCGCATCCTGCCGCGAGGGGCGCCCTGTCGTCTCGAACGTGCTGGCCATGGCCGGGCCCTGTTTACCACGCAACGGCGCCGTGGTACCGCAGCAGCCGGTGAGCGAGAGCCTAGAGAAGCTGCTCCGGCTGATGTTCCAGGCGCACCCCTGGCACGGGGTAGCGCCCGGCGATCCCGCCGGCGAGATCGAGGCGTACATCGAGATCGACCCCACCGACACCGTGAAGTACGAGCTGGACAAGGAGAGCGGGCACCTCCGCATCGACCGCCCGCAGCGCTACTCGAGCCTGCCGCCCACTCTTTACGGCTTCGTCCCCCAGACCTTCTGCGGTACCCGCGTGGGCCAGCGCTGCTCGGAGCGCTGCGGCGTTCCCAACATTCGCGGCGACCGCGACCCGATGGACATCTGCGTGCTCTCCGAGAGGTCGATGGCGCACGGGAACTTCTTTTTGCGCGCGCGGCCGATCGGCGGGCTGCGGATGATCGATGGCGAAGAGGCCGACGACAAGATCGTCGCGGTGCTCGAGCGCGACATGGCGTACGGGGACCTGCGCGACATCGCCGACGCTCCCAGCGGCGTGATCGAGCGGCTGCGCCACTACTTCCTCACCTACAAGCAGATGCCCGGCGAACGGGCCCGCGCCGTCCGCATCGCCGAGGTGTACGACCGCGTCGAAGCCGTGGAGGTGCTGCGCCGGAGTCTCGAGGACTACCGCGAGACCTTCGGCGATCCGCAGACGCGGGCCGCGCAGCTCGCGCGGCTCATCGGTACTTGAGCCCGGTCCCGGTGTTGAACACCACCACGCGGTCCGACGGCTTCAGCCAGCCGGACAAGTAGAGCTCCTTCGTCGCTGCCCAGGCCGCGCCGCCCTCGGGGCAGACGTCGATCCCGGTCCGCCGCGACAGCTCCTGCGCGGCGGGACCGATGGCGCTCTCCGGCACGGCCACCGCGATCCCGTTCGTCTCCCGCAGGGCGCGCAGGCAGATGAAGCCGCCGATGGGCGACGGGACGCGCAATCCGTAGGCTTCGGTCCTGGGCTCCGGCCAGGGCTCCGTCGTGGAGGCACCCTCGAGGAAAGCCTTCACCACCGGCGCGCAGCCCTCCGCCTGCACGCTGACGAGCCGCGGCCGGCCGGACGAGATGAGGCCCATCGCTTGCATTTCGTCGAACGCCTTCCACATTCCCACCAGGCCCGTGCCGCCGCCGGTCGGGTACACGATGGCGTCCGGCAGCGTCCGGTCGAGCTGCTCGAACAGCTCGTATGCCATGGTCTTCTTGCCCTCCACGCGGTAGGGCTCCTTCAGCGTCGAGACGTCGAAAGCCTCGCGGGGCCCGTTCTCCTTCAGCCAGCGGCCCGCGTCGGCGATGGTTCCCGGGACCAGGTGCGTCTCGGCGCCGTAGTGGCGACACTCCTCGACGAACGCGCGCGGCGTGTCCTCCGGCATCGCCACGGTGACGGGGAGACCCGCCGCGGCGCCGTAGGCGGCGAGCGCGCCGGCCGCGTTGCCCGCCGAAGGCGCCGCGAGGGCGCGCGCGCCGAGCGCCTTCGCCATCGAGACGGCCAACGCCATCCCGCGCGCCTTGAAGGACCCGGTCGGATTGCGCGCCTCGTCCTTGACGTAGATGAGGTTCCCGGCCGGCAACAAAGGCGTAAAACCCTCGCCGAGCGTCACCGCGTGCGCGGCTTGGATCGGGAGGACGCGCTCGTATCGCCAGAGCGAGGGAACCTTCCCGGGGACGAACGGCTCCAATGCGTAATCGACGCGAAGCGGCATCCCGCACCGGACGCAGACTGTCTGGAGTGTGCGGTAATCGTGTGCCGCGCCGCAGCGGAAGCAGGTGAGGCCATTCAGGTGCGGATTCAGCATTCGTTCCGTAATACAACGGCTGAACGTGATTCCGTATCCGCCCATCGAGCCACCGCCGGTTGCCGTCAAATTCCCGGAGCCGCGGCGGGGCGAGGACGTGATCGCCGTGAGCCGCTCGCTCACGCCGGCGTTGGTGCTGGAGGCGTACAAGGCCGGCATCTTTCCCTGGCCGGTGCGCCAGGGGCTGGTGCCGTGGGCCTCGCCGGATCCGCGCGCCATCTTCCCGCTCGATCGTGAGCGTTCCTGGCCCCGCACGGTCCGGCGCGCGCTGAAAGCCGATTTCCGGATCTCGTTCAACGAGGCGTTCGAAAGCGTGATGATGGCCTGCGGAGACCGGCGCGGCGAAGGGACTTGGATCACGCCGGACATCCTCTCCACGTATGCCGAGCTGCACCAGTTGGGATGGGCGCACAGCATCGAGGTCTGGAAGGGAAAGCAGCTCGCGGGTGGCCTCTACGGCATCGCCATGGGCGCCCTGTTCGCCGGCGAGTCGATGTTCCACCGCGTCACCGGGGCGTCGAAGGTGGCGTTCGTCGCCTGCGCGCAGCGCCTGCGCGAACGGGGGTTCGCGCTCTTCGACGTCCAGGTGCTGACGGAGCACCTCATTCTTCTCGGCTGCATCGAGGTCCCGCGCGAGCAGTATCGCCGGCGCGTGCGCGCCGCCCTCCAGCTTTCAGTGCGATTCGGCTGACCGGAGCCGCTCCGCCGCGGTGAAGCGCGGCTCGATGTCCACCGGGACGTTGGAGAGCTTGTCGAGCAGGCGCTGCACCTCGGGCCGGATCACGCCGACGGTCTTGAGCCAATCCCTGGCGCGCGCCACGTCTCCCGAGGCCTGCAGCGTCATGATCTCGGAGGTCAGTTTCGCCACGGCCTCGCGGATCTTCACCGGCACCACCGAGAAGGTCCCGTCGGGCGCGACGCGGACGGCTCCCGCGTCGAGCAGCGTATTGAGCTGCAGCGCGATGCCCTTGCCGTGCGCCTCGTTCAGCCCGAACCGGATGGACCGGAACGCCGAGGCGAGGAAGGTCACGTACATGGTCCGCTCCAGCGCGCGGTCGAGGACGCCCTTGTCCACCAGAAGCTGCAGCGCGAACAGGCCGGAGATGTCCGCCTTGGCTTCCTCCAGGGCGCTGCCGGCCTCCTGCATCGCCTTGCGCACCGTGATGCCTTGCGCGGCCTGGTGCGGCCCCAGCCCGTGCATCAGCTCGTGCATGAGGATGTGCGTGAAGAACGCGTCGAAGGAGACGTTCTTGCGATCGCCCGCGCCCAGCGCCACCTGCGAGATCGGCAAGAGCGTCTTGCGGAACTTCGCCTCCTGCACGTTCTTGAGCATGATCCGCTTGGTCCCGCGCTCCTGCACGATCCGCTCGTCGTTGGGCAGGTTGTAGGCGGCGGTCTGCACGCCGTGGTTGCCGTCCCCGCTGGCGAAGATCAGGTTGATCACCCGGATCGGCGCCAGCGCTCCCAGCTTGGGATTGCGCAGCTTGGGGTCGATGGGCAGCGCGTCCTCGATGCCCTGCAGCTCGGCGGAGAGCCGCACCAGCTTCTGCGACTCGGCGTCGTCGCGCAGCCCGATGAAGGCCTCGAAGGCCGCCTTCTGGTTGAACCAGCCGTCGGTGTAGACCTCGTACGGGCCGATGGTCGGCTCGATGGACGCGTCGAGCTCCATCCAGGCCACGTCGCTGTCGTAGTAGTCGTTGGAGAGGAACGCGTCGGCTCGCGCGGCCAGGAAGCGCTTCAGCGTCGGCTGCTGCGTGAGCTGGGATGCCTCGCGCAGCAGCTGGGCCGCGCGCCCCAGGAGGTCCTGGTACTCGAGGCTGTACGGCACCCAGCCCAGGCTCCCGTCCGGCTTGCGGCGGATGGTGGTGAAGAAGCCCGTCGCCACCTCGCGCTCGCCCGGCGGCAAGGACTTCTGCCAGGCTTCGACCTCCTCCTTGGTGGCCCCCGGGGGATAGAAGCTCGCCTCCGCGGGCTTGAACGGCACGCCCGGGATGAACGGCGCGTCGTGGTCCAGGCTGGACCAGGGGCCCTTCTGCAGCACGAACAGGTGCAGCCGGGCCCGCCCCAGGGGGGTCGCGTCCTGGGACAGCTCCAGCAGCAGCGGAGGATTGCCCGACCAGACCTGGCGCAGGTAGAGCGGATCCATCAGGCGGGCCGCCTCGACGATCTTCGCCAGCGCCGCCTTCTCCTGGGCCGGCAGCCCGGCCAGGTTCGCGCTCACCTCCGTCGGCGCGAAGCGGGCCGCGATCTTCTGCAGCGAGGCCAGGTCCATTCCGATGGCGAGCAGAAAGGCGCACAGGAACATGGCGCGCATTTACCAGAGAACGGTACACTCCGCGCATGAAGTTCGGCATCGACTTCGGAACCACCCACACCGTGGTCGCGGTGATCGATCGGGGGAACTACCCGGTGGTCTCGTTCGAGCACGGCGACGCCATTCCCTCCATCGTTTCCCTGGCGCCCTCCGGCGAGCTGGTCTTCGGCCGCACCGAGCCGGGCTGGACCGTCCTGCGGTCGTTCAAGCGCTTGCTCAACGACGCCCACCCCGACTCGGAAGTGCGGGTCGGGTCCAGGGCCGTGCCGCTCGCGGACCTGCTCACCGGTTTTCTCGCCCACGTTCGCGACGAGATCGTGCACCGGTCCAACGCCGGGATGCGGAAGAAGGACCGGATCGAGGTGGCCGTGAGCGTTCCGGCCAATGCGTCCACCGCGCAGCGCATGATGACCCTGGACGCGTACCGCCGCGCGGGATTCGACGTGAAGGCGGTGCTCAACGAGCCCAGCGCGGCCGGGTTCGAGTACGCGCACCGCTTCCGGGAGACAGTGACCAGCAAGCGCGAGTACGTGCTGGTGTACGACATGGGCGGCGGGACGTTCGACGCGTCGCTGATCCATATGGAGGGCAAGGCCAACGAGGTGATCACGTCCAACGGCATCTCGCGGCTGGGGGGCGACGACTTCGACGAGGCCATCGCGCGGGTGGTGCTGTCGAAGCGCCGCGGCGGGAAGCTGACGGACGAGCTTCTCGACGAGGTCCGGGACCAGAAGGAGGCGCTGAGCCCGAACACCCGCAAGTTCGTGGTCGACGACACCGTGGTCCCCATCGAGGAGGTCTACGACGCCTGCATGCCGCTGGTGGAACAGTCCTTGGCGGCGATGGAGCCGGCGATGCGCGATCCCCGCCGCGGCGAGGACGAGGTCTCCTGGAACGAGCTGGCGGGCATCTACGTGGTGGGCGGCGGGTCCTCGTTCCCGCCCGTCTACCGGCGCCTGCGCGAGCAGTTCGGCGCGCACCGCGTGCGCCGGTCGCCGCATCCGTTCGGCTCCTGCGCCATCGGGCTGGCCATCCACCTGGACGAGACCGCCGGATACCGGCTGAAGGAGCGCCTGACCCGGCACTTCGGCGTGTTCCGCGAGGACGAGCATGGAGAGCGGATCTCGTTCGACGTGCTGGTGCCCAAGGACACGCCGCTGCCGGCGCAGGTCTCGCGGCGGTACCGGGCGGCGCACAACGTGGGGCACTACCGGTTCGTGGAGTGCGGGCGCGTCGACGAAGGGAGGCCCGAGGGAAACCTGGCGGCCTGGGACGAGGTGCTGTTCCCGTTCGATCCCAAGCTCCGGGAGCGGAACCTGACCGACGTCCAGGTGGAGCGGCTGGGCCACGGCCCGGAGGTGGAGGAGACGTACAAGTGCGGCGTGGACGGGACCGTGACCGCCAGCCTGCGCGTCCTGGACGACGGGTTCGAGCGGACGCTGCGGCTCTCGCGGAGGTAGAGCATGCGGTCGCGGCGCGAGCTGCTCGCAACGCTGACCACCGTCTGGCTGGCGCGCGCCGTCCACGCCGCGACGGCAGCGCCCGCCCCGCTGGGGGAAGGCCTGCGGGAGAGGCTGCGCAAGCTGCAGGAGTCTTCCCGGGCCTTGGCCCACCGTGAGATCCAGCCGATCGAATGGCAGCGGGGAGCCGCCGAGTTCTGCGACGGCATCGACGTCCAGGAGCTGTGCCGGGCAGCGGACTTCGAGCGGGTGATCGCGCGCCTGCCCCTGCTTCCGCGCGGGACCAGCGCTGAGGCCATCCAGCTGCTCGACGGACAAGCCTTCACGCCCAAGATCTTCGCGATGGGCAAGGGCCGCGCGATCGTCCCGCACGGACACGTCAACATGGTCTCGCAGCACCTGGTGCTGCGGGGCGAGATGCGCGGCCGCCACTACCAGCGCCTGCGGGACGAGGAGAAGCACCTCCTCGTCCGCCCCACCATCGACCGGGTCTTCAAGACGGGTGACTTCTCGTCCATTTCCGATCAGCGCGACAACGTCCACTGGTTCGTGACCACCAGCGAGCGCGCGTACACGCTCGACGCGATCGTGGACAACCTGGACCCTGGAAGGCCCTGGCGCTTCCACATCGACTTCGTCGACCCCGATCGGGCGATCGCTGCCGGCGACGGGGCCCTGAGGCTCCCCCGGCTCGAGCTCGACGAGTGCCTGCAGCGCTACGGCTGAGGTGCCGCGGCCAGCGCCAGCGTCGCGGGGTGGAGGAGGAGGATGGCCTTGCGCGATCTCATGTCCCGCCTGCTCGCCGCGATCCTGCTCTGCGGCACGGCCGCCCGTGGCGAGGCGATGCAG
>Ga0137397_10001664_pt1 | contig 15570 bp, 25 predicted proteins | sample czorhiz116metaG_FD_106658 | JGI IMG/M metagenome (GOLD analysis project Ga0137397, IMG submission 106658) | Vadose zone soil microbial communities from Angelo Coast Range Reserve, California, USA - czorhiz1.16 metaG | ecosystem: Environmental > Terrestrial > Soil > Vadose zone | place: USA... | reverse complement strand
TGTCGCACACCGCTTTGATGCGCGGTACATCGTCGGAAAATGCGTGCCAGAAATCATCCTTGCGCTTCAGTACCAGGTCTTTGGGGAAGTGCGCTGCGACTTCGGCAATGTCGCCCAGCACGCGCGGGAAGGCTTTGTCTGCGCTCCAGTCGATTTCCACTGTTCCGCGCCACTCCCGAGGGGGGATTTGCGCTCGGGGAACAGGCTGGGATGGGGGCTCCTGCGAAGCAGGGCGCGCTGAGGCTACAATTTCCGGTTCTATGGGATTTGGGTTGCCGGAAGCGAGTTTCTCGCTCAGGACGCGCTGGGCTGCTTCGTGGGATCCCCCTGACGGAATGATCTGACGGCCTCCAGGAGTGATGTCATCGCCCATGCGCTCCATCTCTTCGGGGATGTAGACGCCTCCCAGGTCAGGGTAGGCTTGCCGGATGGCCAGAGCGGTAGCGCACTTGCCAATCATGCGGCGCGGCATCTTGCGCCAGAAAGGTGCTTTCGATAAGTCAGACGGCGCGTATTCATCCCACCACGCTTGTGCTTCCGTGGGCTCCGGTTCGCCTTTCTTCCACACTTTCACTTTGGCCCACTCAGGGGCGTAGAAATTTTGTCCATCGGGTTTGCTCCTCGGCCCGTACTCAGGTAGAGAGACAGAGCCGAAGTCTTTATGATCTCGCGCGGCTGCAAAGAGCAATCCGTTTATGCCGACCTGCGGGGTCCACACATGGGTTCCCGTACCTCCCTTGCCATTGTCGGCGCCGCTGTCCCATCGCTTCACAAACCAGATTTGCTGTTTGAACGGGTCAAGGCGGTAGCGCCGCGCGACAGTGAGACAATACTTCAATTCCTCATCCGATGCGCCTTTGGCGACACTGTTCTTGAGAATCGTGATGGCCTCGTTATCGAGTTCCCAGGGACGCTCAGGAGCGACAGGAACATGGACAATCGCAGTTGAGGGCTGAGGCTTGCGCCGCACAATTTTCCGCACGGTTTTTCTAATGGAACGTTTTGCTTTTGGCATTTCTTCCTCGCTTTTCAAAAACTTCTTGGGGCGGCTGTCCCCGCAAGTGTCTGGGCGACTTGGCAGTCGATTATCCAAACTACTTACACCGCCCCAAGCTCGATTGTATTTGTGGCCTTCTGCGCTCGCTCCATTGGCCTGCTATTCCTGATAGCGAACGACCGCGCTTTGAACTCTTGAAACGTGGCCATCAAACGCATAACGTGCTCATGCTCGATTTGAGCGAGGCGACGTTTGAACTGGCAATTCAGTTCCGCCATGCGTTTGTTGACTTCGTTGGATTGTTCGCGCGTCACTTTATTCTTCCCAGCACTCGATTCCCGGAATCTTCGATTCTGCTTCCAACTTGTTTTTTAGGAAGCGCACGTCAGCGCCGATCTTCACTTCGTTGGGCATGAGATACGCTCTCGGGATGCGCGTTGCGTCGAGAACGCGGAACTTCCAGTTGCGCCGTGAGGGTACACCCGCTACCGTGGGAATATTCGGTTTCACTTCCACGTCTGTCACGCTGGCTTTGACGAGTTCAGCATCTTTCTCGGCCTGTTCTTTCGCAGCACGTTCGCGTTCTTCGGCTTCTTTGCGCATCTTCTCCGCTTGGCGCTTGTTCAATTCACCGGCTTTGCGTGCTTCCTCAATAGACTTCTGTTCGGCTTTACGCTTTTCAACGGCAGCGGCTTCGTCGCGCTTTCTCTGTTCCGCGGCTTCGGCATCAGCTTGGCGTCGGCGGTCTTCGTTGATTCTGCGCTGTTCGGCTTCCGCTCTTTCGCGCTCGATGCGCTCGAAGTCCTTGACCTTCTGCGCCAGAACGCCGTCAACGGCTTCAGCGGGATTGAGCCACTTGTTGAGTTCATCTTTCGCTTCTGCGAGATTGCGCTTCGCGGATTCCACGAACGGGTCAAGTTTCAGGTGCACATCCTTCATGTAGTTGCGCACGTCGCGCTGCATGGTCTTGGCGGTCAAGCAATCCTCGGGCGTTTTCACGGCGATGGATGCGGACTGCGCTTGCAGAGAAGCGAGCGTCACCGCGAATTTATCTTCCGGTTTCACGATCTGAGTTGCCATTCAGTTCTCTCCTTAGTGATTTGCGATTCCTGACACCAGATAATCTCCGCGAGTCCTATGATCCCGTTTTCGTATTCGATGCGCACTTTGCTCCAGTGCTCAAAAGCGTGGCCATATTCGAGCGCGCAAAATACTTCTGCTGACTCGATCCAGCGCGAACCGCACTCGCTCACAGTGGAGTCCGAAACCAATAATAAACGAGCGCCCAAGAGCCGAAGAAAATGCCTAAAACAACTCCAACCGCTTTGATGAGTTCCCAGCCCGTTACTTCTTTAGCGCCCATTGCATCCTCTGGTGATCGCGTAGAAAAGCAACCCGGCCATCACCAAACAAAACACCGCGACTTTGAGAAGCGCTGATTGTCTTCGTCCTTCACTGTTGCGCACAATGTCCTCACAGGTTTTGCGATACCCGAGATGGGGATAGAGACTCATCGCTTTTCTTGAATCAGCGCTCCGCTGTGAATGCTGAGTTGCGCGAAGGCAGAAGCGAGCGCGTGATGGAATGCGTCTGAGAGTTCTGCTTGTTTCGCGTCCTTGCGCTCTTGCTGCCGTTTGTTGAAGTCGCGCACGAAGTTGGTTTCATCGGTATGAGATGCATTGCAAAATGAGCACACGTGAGCCTCCTTAGAGTTCTACTACCGTGCAAAAACCGTTCTGAAAGTCTGGAGGATTGCGCCAAAACATTTGCAGCGCAACGAGCGCGACACCCCAATCCGAGAAACCGTGCAAGTAGCGCACTTCTGGGCCATTCCAGAAACCCACCGTCCATCCCGAAGCGCCGCGTGTGATGTATCCCTTTTTTGTCATGGCGATTCTCCTTTAATGCCCGCAGGTAGTCTGACCAATCTCTTTTTCTTTCCCGCAAGGGCAAACAGTGGATTGACGAATAGCGATTTGGAGCGATGATTCTTGAGGAAAGCGTTCAGACCAATCAATGAGTTCCAGTTTTTGGCGTCGGCTGAAAGGTGCCTTTACCACCCAACTGTCTGTCTTTGTGTATTCATCTCCAAGCTTGCTCATGGTCGGCCTCACTTTCTATTACCACACTACGCTTCAAAGCGTACCGAGTCAAGAAGAAAAAAGTCCTAGTACTAAAATACCCTTGCTCTAGAGCGTACCGATGTGTATAAAGAGCCACTATGGACTTGTTTCTCAGGGAATTGAAGAGCGTAGTGAAAGAAGCTGGAACACAGATGGATGCCGCGCGCGAGCTTGGTATTTCTGAGCAGTATCTTGGCGACCTCCTAAAAGGCAGGCGCGGGCCAGGTGATAAGCTATTGGAAACAATGAGGTTAGAGCGCATAGTTACGTACCGGAGGTTGCGCGCATGAGCGACGATTACTATCGTGACTCCGCAGGGCGCATTTTCCCGCTGCCTTCCACCACGCCTGAGTTTCAAAAACTAGTGCAGGCACAGGAAGAGCTCCAGATCGCAGAGTTTGAGCGCAATCTCACGGGCGATGACAAGCAATTCTTGAGCGCGCTGCACATCTCACTTGAAACGCGAAGCGCTTATGACCGTGGGGATAAATGAGCCTCCAAGGTCAGACCACTTTAACCGACGCAGAGAAAGTGACAGAAGCTCGAAAGCACATTGAGGCGCTCAAGAGCCACATCAAAGCGATGGCCCCGAACGAAGCGCAATTCATCACCAAACTAGCGGAAAACTTCCAGAAGTACGGCGAGCGAACCTACATTTCCAACAAGCAACTCTTTTGGTTGCGCGATATTCGGATGAACTTTTAGCGCTCCTCTTGACCCTCCCTCTCAGTGAGTGCTACTCTCGCGCTTCATGGCTCAAAACACTTCTGCTGTGCGCCTCAGTCCTAAACAGCGCAAACTCGTTCAGTATCTCTCTAAGGGCATGACCATTACTGCGGCCGCTCTCAAAGCGGGGTACACAGAGAAATCACCAGGTCAAGCGGGCTACCAGGCACTCAAGACCGTGCGCCTCAAGATTCCTGACATCATGAATAAACAGGGGCTCAGCGACCAACTCTTAATCAAAAACTATTTAAAGCCCGCCCTTGGAGCCTCGACAACGCGTTATGTGACGATTGGGCGCAAAGGCCATGAGACTGTTGAAGAGTACGAAGATGTTGCGTGGGACGCTCGACTTCGCGCGCTGGATATGGCTTTCAAACTCAAAGGTTCTTACGCGCCAACGAACATTCAGCACACTGGCGACATCATCCACGAAATTACCGTGCTGGAGCGCGCAAAAGCAGCCGGCAGTTTAGAGAAGATCCGCGCATTGCAAAGCGATTCGGAGACTCCGCTCATCGCTGAAGTTGTGGAACCCACCGAAGAGTAGTTGACAAACGTCAGCGCACAAATGTAGTCTATGCACAGATGAAGGCGCCTTTAACGATTCGCGCAGAGGTCACAGACTTGGCCGAATGGGAGCGTCAAGCGGATCTTGCGAGGCTCAACATCTCAGAATGGATTCGCAGGAAGTGCAACGGAGGAGCGATTCACGGTGTCGAAGGTCGTCCAACTGAAGACGTGCCACGGGCTGGAAAGTTATCTGCTCCTGAACGGCGCGTTGCTGTCTCTCAGCGAGGTCGCGGAGTTTCTAAGCGCGCAACGAAGAAGGACGCTCCAGCGAGCATAGCGCTTTGCCGACACAATCTTCCACCAGGCGGATGTACAATATGCGGGTAAAGAGATGCGCAATCCCATCCATCGCAACCACCGGCGCAAATTGTGCGGTGAAAAAGTGAGCTACCTCACGCGCGAAGATGCCTGCTTCATCATGGCGAAAGCCACAGAAAAGCGCAGCGAGCGAAACCTCAGTGTTTACTTCCACGCGCTTTGCGGTGGATTCCACGTCGGACATACGCCTCGCGCGCTGCGACAGAAGTTTGGATTGGAGAGCGAACGTGCCTGAAATCAAGATAGACCCGCAATCGAATGTGCTCACGCTTGGAACGATGGAGTTTGAAGCGCATTTCGATCGCATCATCGTGCTCCAGGATGACTTTCGCTCTGGCTACGAATGTGTGGCGTGCCTCGCAAAAGGTGAAGTGAGCTGCGAGAACTGTGCTGGCACAGGCAAGAGCATCATCGTTAAGGATGGGAAGTGTTCTGCGTGCAACGGAAGAGGAAAGCAAATTTGTCCTGATTGCAATGGCAAGGGCGCAACCATCATCGTGCCGCAGAACGCAGAGCGCAGACCAACCACAGGAACTATCGTCAGCGTTGGTGAGCGCGTCACCACTTACAAACGCGGAGATTCAGTGATCTATCCAAGTTTCGTGGGCCACGCTTACGACATGGCCGCGCTCGACATGCAAGGCAACGAAGTGGCAGCGACCATCGTCATCATGCGCGAAGAGGAAGTGCTCTGCGGGATTCGCGGGCATTTGGAATTGCGCCAGGTCAAGCGCAGCGCAGCGCTCGGGACGGCCGCATGATTATCCAAGGCTATCCCGATGAGCTTGATTACGTTAACGCGCAACTCCATCCGCTGACGCGCTCGAATGATGATAAGAGTTTTCTAGGAACATTCTGCCAAGCGTGCCTTCGCGCCGATGATGCGAACTACGAGTTGTTGCGCCCAGTACTTCTCGCCATGATTGAGAAATACCCAGCGAACGAGGAAAGATTGAGAATAGAACGGCACGACCGGGGAGTGGCATGAGCTATCGTCATTTCATTCCAGGAGAACGCTGGATTGCTCTTTGTTTCGTGCGTTGGGTATTCCCCATTTATTTGAATTAGAATGACTTCATGCAGCGATGGCGCGAACTCCCCATCCCGGTCGATGATCCGGTTCCCTACAAAGATTCTCTCCGCCTGAACTCGCTCGGTTCGCTTTTCTTTTTCACGCTCCACATGCTCGACAAGCAGCGCATCTCCCGGCTGCATTTGCAGATGTGCCAGTCTTTAGAGCGAGAAAACCTCCACCTAGTCCTCGAAGAGCCGATGGGCCATTTCAAAACCACAATGGGAATTGCGCTGAGTATGTGGTGGGCGCTTCCCTTCACGGCCTACGACGAGCACATGATGGGCGAATTGGGCTACAACAAAGAGTGGCTGCGCTGGATGAAGACAGCTCACAACCAGAACACTCGCACGCTCATCACTCACGAAATCGAAGGCCGCGCGATCGACATGGGAAAGGAAGTGGACGAGCACTACACCAACAACGATTTATTCCGCTTCGTGTTCGAAGACATCCTGCCCGACAATTCCTGCACTTGGAACGACCACAGCAAGTTTCAGAAGCGCGTGCGCAACCAGGGGAACCTCGACGCCACCACGGGAACATTCAACTACCGCGGCGTGGGTCAAGCGATTCAGGGCATCCACCCCGACAGCACGATCCAAGACGACAACATGGGACGCGCGGCGCAATTCTCCATGCTCAAAGGCGATGGAAGAGTGCTGGAGGATTTGATTCGCTGGCACCGGCAACTCACCACGCGCCTCGATACCGTAGAGGATGACCCGTCTTCTGCCGGCCGGCAGCTTGTGATCGGGAACCGTTGGGGGCACAGCGACCTGAACAGTTGGATTCGCGCGAACCAACCACAATTCAAATTCGAGACGCACTCAGCGGAAGGAGGATGCTGCCGCTTGCATCCCCTTGGCAAACCCATCTTCCCCGAAGAGTGGAGCATGGAGCGTCTCGCACAAAAGAGAAACGACCTCGGGCCTTACGACTACGCGCACATGTACCTAAATCAAAGCGTGCTTCCCGAAGAGTGCATCTTCAAACCGGAATGGCTCAGGTATTTCCGCTTCAAGCAGTCGCGCCCTGACTTGGGACTGGAGGACATTCGCAACATCCTGCTGCTGGAGCACGAAGTCTACGACGGAAAAGTGATAGACGATCTCGCGTCAGGCGGGCTCACACTCAGAATGATTGTGGACTTGGCGCACGCGAAGAAGCGCAAGAGATGCGACCACGTAATTCTCATTGCGGGATACGACTCCGAGAGCGATCGCATTTACATTCTCGAAGTGTGGGCCGAAGCGACTGGCTACTCCGAACTCGTTGAGATGATTTACAAACTCGGCAAGAAATGGGGGATGCGAGACTTCTGGTTGGAAACGGTAGGCGCGCAGAATATTCTAAAGTTTTACTTGGATGAGCGCAACGCGAGAGAAGCGCGGCCGCTCTATGTCAACGAACTCCCCTACGATAACTCAGAGAACGCGAAAGTGAACCGCATTGAGTCGCTGGAGCCCGCGTTCAATAATGGGCAAATCTGGGCGCATCGCTCCCAAAAGAAGTTCATCGAGCAGTATTCGAGTTACCCTGCTGGACTGGTAGACGTGCTCGACACGTTGGGATATTTACCTCAGACGCTCGAAGTGATTCGCCGACGCGAAGTGATGGAGATGATGGACAAGCAGCGAAATGATTTCACTTCGCGTGTTGTAGGGCCGGGCGGTTACTGATACAATCATCCCGACGATTCATTCCCCGTTCGGGCTTGCCAGCGGCGGGGGAGTCCAAACGCTTTCAGCGTGAGTTCAGGGCAAAGCGCACTGGCAGAGAAATTCCAATGAAAGCGCGGCAAGCAGTCTGTCAACGGCCCAGTAATCAACGGTGTTAGTTCTGAGGTCTGGTAATCGTGGTCGGAGTTCAAGGGCCGCGAAAGTCCAGCGCAGAGTTGGTGAAGGAAAAGAGGGAACGGGCAGGCCGAGCACCAAACGAAGCAGTACGGGGAGGAAATCTGAAAAGGTTTCCTCCCTTTTTGTGGTAGCATCGCGTTCATGGCGACTCTGCCTTCCATCCCCACTGAAGAAACTCCCCAGCTTTCCTATCGCACAGCGCGGCGTTTCGAATTGCGCGAAGCGAGTTTCTCGAAAGAAGAAGACGTAGCGATCAATAAGTGGGTCTATGCGCAGATCGAAACCAAGAAAAAGCAGCTTGAAATCCTGCATACCAAGAAAGTTCCCGAGTGGCGGCGCATCGCAGAAGGGAAACCCCGTGAAGAAAACAAGTCTTGGCCCTTCCCCAACTGTTCGAATCTTGTGCATCAACTTGTCGGTGAGTCCTGCGATGATTTGGCCGCGCGCGTTATGGGTCTGCTTTACGCTACTTCTCCCCTCGTCTACTTCCGATACTTCACGAAACCCGCGAACGAAGACGAAGCGCACCACAACTCAGAGAAGTCGCGCGTCCTAGAGCAATTCCTCGACTACGCAGGTTACGAGCCGCAAGAGCTGGACCTCTACCCAACCGAGAACAAATGGTTCATCGACAGCGCGAAACTGGCCCGCGCATGGGTCGTAGTGCGCCCGGAAGAAAAGATTGAAGCGGTGTACATCGGCTACGACGAAGCGAAGAAAGCGAAAGACTTCCAGGACGAAACACTCTACGAAGGGCCGAAAGTAGATAATCTCCGCTACGAAGATGTGCTCCACGATCCCAACTGCCAGAAGTTCGAGGACTCGGACTTAATCGCGAGGCGCTTGACACTCTCGAAACGCCAACTTCAAGAGCGCGTATTCAAAGGTTTCTACCGTAAAGAGGATGTCGAAAAGATTCTCGGCAAGCCTGACCGCTACGGGCCCACCGATGTCAAGAAGCGCGAGAATCAGAAGAAAGGAATTACGTCCACCGAAGAGCGCATCAACGCGGAGTGGGATGTGTACGAGTGCTATTTCTACTGGTATCACGGAAAGAAAAAGTATCGCCTGATTTGCTGGTATCACTGGGAAACGAAGACCATGCTCAATCAAGTCTTCAATTTCATCCCAGACAATCAAATCCCCATTGTCGAGACGCAACTATCCGTGGACGGCATGGGCATGGCGGAGATGGGCAAAGACGCGCAAGAGGAAGTGAGCACAGCAAAGAACCAGCGCAACGACGCCATCACTTGGGGAATCTTGGGAGTGAATCGCATCTCTCCGCAGAATCGCAACATCGACAAGAATTTTCAGTTGTTCCCCGGTGCCACAGCGCCATTCGGTAAAGATGAGTTCGAGCACTTCAACGTAGCCGATGGAACGATTGCGGGACTCTCGCTGCAAAACGAACAGGCGATGATCTCGCAAGCGCGCGAAAGATTCGGCGTCGGGCCGGCTGTTGCGGGAATGGGAGCGGGTCAAGCGGATAAAAAAGGAAAGTTCGGCAGCATGGGCACGCTCGCCGTGATGCAGGACTCCAATACGCGCGTAGCGCATCGGCTCTCAGGCTTCCGGCACTCGCACGTCAAGCTCGTGGGACTTGTGACGGACATGTACGGAGCGATGGGACTGGGGCGCAAAGGCTCACTTTTCGGACTTGATGACAAACTCTTAGAGGAAGCTCTGGGAGATTATTTGGAGCGCAAGGTACGCATCCCAATTCGCGCGGCGACAGGCAGCGCCAACAAAGAAGTAACCAAGCAAAACGAATTGCTACTCAACCAAGCGATTATGATGTACGTGAAGGAAACAGCTTCGCAGTTGCAAGCGATCGAGAACGCGGGAACTCCGCAGCACTTCAAAAAGTGGCTCACTGCGACAGTGAAAGCGAAGACGCGGCTTATGCAACAGATAGTCAGGGACTTCCAGTTGAGCGACCAGCCCGAGGAATACATTCCCAACGTGGAATTCCCAGAGGAGAAGAAACCCGATGCCCAAGCGCAAGGCGGACAACCTCCTGACCCCCGAAAACTCATTGAGATGGCCGCTTCTCTTCCGCGACCCGGAGGCGGCGGGCCTCCTGTTCCTGGCGGAGGGATGGCAGAGACTGGTGGAGGATTGCCAGGCGAAGGCGGAAGACCTGCGCTATAAAATCATTCACAACGTGCCCTCGACAAAGGACGCGGAAGTAGTGCAAACGTTTCAGCGCGGGCAGATCGCAGTGCTCGAAGACATCATCGGTCTCGAAGCGGAACTCAAGGAATGGAGGGCGACGCATAAATGATGAAAGTGTGGGATGCGCGGCATTCTGCGAAGGACTTGGAAAGTAAGTTCAACTGCCACAAGCTCCGTTTGGCGAACGGCAAAGCGCTGGTCATAACTTGGGAAGCGTGGAAGCAATTCCTGTCCAACCTATTGACACCAGAAAAGGCTTGACACCATCCCCTGTGGTACTAGTATTCTCTCGTCCTAGAGAGGTACTGTAACTTGCCTGACTGGAATCCATTCCGTAAGAAAGACGATCCGGCGGAAAAGAAAGACGAGCAAACAAAGTCAGAAGTTGACCAGCTCGTTGAAAAACTCGGCGCCTCTTTCGACGCGAAACTCTCCGAACGTTTAGACCCACTGCAAAAAGGATTCACCGAACTCAAGACGGAATGGGATGGCATCAAAGCGGCCGCAAGCGAAGGGGACAAAGGCGGCAGTGGTGGCGGAACAGGCGGAGGCGGCGAAGAACTCACCGATGAACAGAAGGCTGCACGCGATCGCATGGCGCTTCTGACTCTCTCCGTGCAAACTAACGCGCGCATCACCGAAAGCGAAGTGCTCTCAACCATCTCTCAGAAGTGGGCGAAGTTCATTCCCGACATCAAGAAATATTTCGCAGAAACTCCCATCGCACGCAAATCCCAAGCGGATTATGCGGAATACTGCAACAACATCGTGAAGATGGTGATCGGCGACGCAGCGCTGAAGAGCGGGTTGGGATTCAACGATAAGGACAAGCGTTTCTTCCTCGAAGATGCAGCGTCAAAGACAGGCGGAGAAGGCAGCATCCTGGCTGACCCTGACTTGAGTTGGACAGACCCGAACACGGGGAAAACGATTTCAGCGTCCGACACTCTCGCGCGCTTGGGCATCAAGCCTGAAGAGTTCGTTGAGAATCAGAAGAAAGGTCTAGTGTAATGGCCGACTTCGACCCCGCCCTACCGCAAAGTTTCATCAAGAATCTGCGCGACAGCGAAACCTCCGTCAACGCCAGTGAGGAACTGAAAGACCTTCTCAACCCTTCGATTAGCGCACAACAGTTGAGCCCTCCGCTAACCGGGCAAATCAAAAAGCGCCTGAACCGCGAGAACGAATACTACTGGGCGCGCGACCGCAACGGGCAAGACCCAGACCATTCGCGCGTGGAAGAATTGCGCTACATGGGCTTCGAATTTGCCACCACAAAAGATGTGGAGATGTGCTCGCAAGACACCGTGAAGGGCGCAGATGACAAAGGATTCTCGAACGAGATTCGCTCTGGTGATCGCCGCTTGATGAAAGTTCCCATGCGCTTGTGGCGCGAGATGCGCAAAGCGCACAACCTTCGAGCGATCCAGCAAACCTATCCGCAAGGCCGCGGCGCTGAAGGCTCACCGATGGGAGTAGGCAACACGCTTCCCGGTGTGCGCACCTATCTTTCTGAAGAGAGCGTGGAAACAATTCGCAGCCGTGCAACTACAGGCGAAGGCGGCAACGCTTCCGTAGCTCGAGTTCTGAAGTAGCGAGGAGAAATCAATGGCGAACTTTGCTGACGCAATCGAACCGAATTGGGACTTGGGCGGGGCAGTATCCTTCCCGATGGAAGCTATTGTGGAAGAGGCTGGGCAGACGTTTGTGTACGGCGTCCCTGTGCAAGTCAATTCCACGGGAGTAGGAACGGCTGATGGTGGTGTAGCGATCTGGGATGGCGCGACACTCACCGCTCCAGGTGGCATCGCCGGATTTTCCGCACAGCCCGCAAACAACCTCGCAACGACTGGCGCCGGCGCTCCGGTTGGATTCTCTCCGATTCTCGGGCCGGGCTCAAGCATCGGAAGCTACTCAGCGAATGCGAATCAATCGCTTGCGGTCATCACTCCGCCGATGGTTCCGATGGTTGACGGCTTCGCGTATTTCTTCGTCGCCGGCGCGCCAACCGTATTCATCGGGAAGCTCGGAACTTCAGCGACAGTGACACCGGTAGCAACAACGAATGCGATGGTGGGCTTGACCTTCGGACTCACGAAAGATACCGGAAATTCTTTCTGGTATGTTGACACCAACAAGACGAACGCGGTGCGCATCGTCGCGCTTTACCCGCTGGACCCCGTTGGAACTGTCGGCGGACACGTTCTCTTCACGGTTTTGCCGACTGTAGCGCAGATTTTGCCGTAGCAGTCGAGAGCGGAAAGGATTTAAGGAGCAGCCATGAATAACTTGATGTCGCGGAACATGTTTCCACCGCTTCTCGCGCCTGGGCTTCGTCACATTTTCGTCCAATTCTTCGATCTCAAAGAGCATGCGCCACAGTACACGCACTACATGAATGAGATGTCGAGCGAAGACGCCTACGAAATCGACTACGAACTTTCCGGCACCGGGCCGATGCCCTTGATGCCGGAAGGAACGCGGCCGCAATCGGATGGCATCCTGCAGGGCGGCACCAAGAAGTACGTCCATCTCCAGTATGGATTGCTCTCAGAGATCACACGCCAGCTCATCGCTGACGATAAGTACGGGATTATGAAGCGCGTTCCCGCAGCTCACGCAAGAGGCGGACTCTTCGGACGCGAAGCGGCGGCAGCTTCTCTTTTCAATCTTGGCGGAACCTCGATCACCACAACCAATGGTGTGACGCTTTTCAACACCGCCCAGCCATTGATGGGAGGTTCCACGGCGACCACGACAGCGCCCAACATTTCCACCATCATCAATTCTCCGGGCACGTATCCGAATCGCCCCACCCCGGATACGGATGAGAGCTTCACGGCGATTCAGCAAGCGATCAACATGTTCACGCTGCAACCCGACGACCGCGGAATTCCCGTGCACGTTCGCCCGAAATGGCTGATTCATGCGCCGCAGAATCGTTGGATCACGCGCGAGATTCTCGGCTCTCCAGGGAAACCCTACACAGCGAACAACGAATTGAACTCGCTGATTGAAGAGAACCTTCAGGGGCTCGAACTGAACTACCTGACTTCACCTTCCGGTTGGGGGCTCATTGCCAACAAGGAAGGGCACATGCTGAAGTTCTACGACCGTGAGCCGCTCATGGCGCAGACGGACGATGACTTCAAGACTCAGGTGCTCTTGTTTCTGTCAACGCAGCGCTTCTCGGTTGGCGCAACGACTTGGCGCGGGACTTGGTTCAGCTACGGGCCGTAGAAAATGGACGGCAACGGACACAAAGCGCCAGTACCAAGCACCACACTCGTTCTGACCATCACCTTTGACCAGATGACGGGACAAGTGAACGTAACTGGGCCGGTTGAGAATGGGCTTGTATGTTACGGGATGCTGGAATGCGCTAAAGATGCGATTCGTAACTTTGCCGCGCAGCGGACGCAGAGGGCGATTCTTCCGGCAACAGCACTGCCGTTTTTGAAGCAATAGGAGCGAAGCGATGCCATTCACCAATTTCCCAAATGGAGCGACCTCCTTCGGCATCCCGATGGTTGGCGTGGGAACTTCCATCCCTCGAGGCGGAGCGAACACGCGCGACCAGGGCACAGTATGGTTTGTTGATGATGTGAATGGAGCGGACGGACAAACGGGCACCGACCCAACGAATGCGCTGAAGACCATTGGTCGCGCTCTGACTTTGGCAAATAGCGGAACCGGAGACACGATCTTCGTAGCGCCGGGCAGCTACAACGAACTTGTTGTTGTCACCAAGGACTACATCTCGATCATCGGCTCGATTCAGGGCGGGTACGAGCGACCAGACATCGGCGGCGCGGTTGGTGTTGCGCTTTCTGTTAGCGGTCAAGGCTTTGTAATGCGCAACTGCCGGGTGTTCGCAACTGGCAATGCCGATGCCGTGATTCAAACCGGGAACGGTTTCGAGTATTCGAACTGCGTTTTCGACGGCGCTTCTGCGCAATCAGCGAAGGCTTTAATTCGACTATTGCCTTCGAGCGTGAATACCGCGCTAACGGCCAGTGAAGGGCAAATCTTCAACAACTATTTCCGTGGCGCTCCAGCCGCTGCGTTTGCAATCATCTTCGATGACGGCGCCGCGCCTGTCGCAGTGGGCTCAACGGATAACTGGATTTACGGGAACCGCTTCAGCCAGAACGCGGGCGTGGACATTGCCACTGCGGACAGCGGCGGAGCCGGCACGCTGTACTCCGTTCAATTTTGCGTCATCCAAGGAAACATCTTCGAAGACAAGAACAAGGCCACCTACCTCGACTTCACTACCGCCAACGGCGGCGCGGCCAGCGACCAGAGCGGCACGGTAGCAGGAAATGGATTCGCTACCGACACCATGACCACGACAAAGATCAAAGCCGTGGGAACCGCCTTCACTTTCATGGGGAACTACGATACCGTTGGAATCTTCGACGGCTCTGGCCTCGACTAAGGAGTCTCATGCGCTGGCGCGGGTTTGGCGACTACGTTTACACAACTTGTGGCCGATGCCAACGCAAGGTTCCTATCGCCGATTGCTCTTGGGATGCTGGCATTCTCGTGTGCAACGCGACACTCTACGGGTGCAAGGACACGGCCATCAACGGTTCCTTCGAGTTTCGGGAAGCGCGCGAAGCGTCGAGAGACCGGCAAGAGCTTGTGCCAGATGAAAAATTAATCCATCCGGTGGATGTCTCAAGCCAGTTAGAATCAATACCAGCGAGTGCTGGAACCTATGAATAGATCCCGTAAACACGTGATTGAAAGATTTTGGAAATACGTCAATCGCAATGGTTCTGTTCCAACTCACCGTCCAGAGTTGGGGGCTTGTTGGCCTTGGACTGGAAGTACCACTGAAGGGTATGGAAGACTTGGTATTGGTGGGGCTGGAGCGAAGATGATTTCTGCTCACCGTCTTTCTTTTAAGATGGCCTACGGAGCATTCGATGAACGCCTTTGCGTGCTTCACAAATGCGATAACCGAAAATGCACCAACCCTGAACATTTGTTCATTGGAACCCTTGGAGACAATAACAGGGACACAGTAGCCAAAGGCAGGCATGTTGTCGTTCAACGGAAGTTAACTCCTACACAGGTTAAAGAAATTAAGAATTTGAGAGCCTCAGGGCTTTCGGTTCGCAAGATAGCGTCTCAATTCCCCACGAACTCCGCAACGGTCCATAGGATACTTTGTGGTAAAATTTACAGGAATTATCGATGAGTCAAATACAGGCGAATCCGTGGCTGTTCACAAACGCAGACCAGGCGACTACTGCCGCGATTGCCAGCATCGTGCGCAACGGAGAAGCTTCCGCGCTCGTTACCACGACCGGAGCGCACGGACTTCTCGCCAACGCGCAAATCAGCTTGCAGGCGCTTACCACTGTTCCTCAATGGCGCGGCGGATACCGGATCATCGCCGTACCCAGCGCGACTACATTTCTCATCCCCATTCCTGGATACAAACATCTTCTGGCAAACAGCGGAGCAGAAGGCAACGTCCTGAGCGTAGCGTACATGGACATCATCCGTTGCGAACAAATCCTGTGGGACCAAACTTCGGCGGGTACTTCGCTCTTGCTGACCGATGTGAATGGCTTCACGATCTGGAATCCGCACACCACGATTGCCGATGCGCCGTACACTTACGGTAAGGTTTTCTTTGTCCGCGGACTCGTCATCAACACGCTGCCGGCCGGTTCCAACGTACAGATGACGATCAACTAGAGGGAGCATGTG
>Ga0137397_10001663_pt1 | contig 15573 bp, 12 predicted proteins | sample czorhiz116metaG_FD_106658 | JGI IMG/M metagenome (GOLD analysis project Ga0137397, IMG submission 106658) | Vadose zone soil microbial communities from Angelo Coast Range Reserve, California, USA - czorhiz1.16 metaG | ecosystem: Environmental > Terrestrial > Soil > Vadose zone | place: USA... | reverse complement strand
CCCGGTGAAGGCGCGCGACGCGAAGGTGTCGGTGCCGCCGGCCCCGATCGCGAGAACGGGCCCGACCAAGATCGACGAGCTCCTGGAGCTGTCGGGCGTCCGAGCTCAGCTCGTCGGGCTCCTGAGCCGTGTCGCCGGCGAGCTGCGGCCGGCCCCGGGGCAGATGAGCGCCAGCGATCAGGCCGCCATCGACCGGATCCTCGGAGGACAATCGCTCCGCCACGAGGCGGTTTATGCAGCCGTACGCGACGCGTTTCGCTCTCAGGTCGACCGAATGAGCCTCGAGGCCACGGCCGCGTGGCTCCGGACGCCCGCGGCTCGCAAGATCGTCGCCCTGGAGATCGCGTCCTCGGAGCCTGGCACCGATCAGAAAGTGGCCGACTACGCCGCCAGCCTCAAGGCGAACCCGCCGGCGACGCGCCGGCTGGAGCTGCTCCAGCGTCTGGACTGGGCCACCGGCGCGAACGAGACGTCGGCTGAGCTCGTCGCGGCGATCGCGCGTGGCTTGTCGACAGCCGTGTCCGCGGCCGGGCCGCCCGAGCAGCGGCTGCGGCCGGGACAGATCGAAGACCGAGCGGCACAGGTGCGGGCTCGGGCGAACGAAACCCTGCGTGAGGTGCGGATGATGTCGATGCTCTACACGTATCGCCCCCTGGAGGACGCGGAGCTCTCGGAGTATGTGAGGTTCTCGGGGTCCGAGGCGGGGCGCTGGTACAACACGGCCATGCGCAAGGCGCTGGTGAGCGCGCTCGGCAAGGCTGTCGAGCAGACGGCGGCCGAGCTGGTGCGAGCCGTACCGCTCGAGCGCTGGGCGCGCGCCGCGATGCCGGCGCCGCCACCGGTGAAGTGATGGCCGCCGCCTGTCCCCGCTGCGGTGCGCCCGCCGTCGAGCGCGACAAGTGCGCGCAGTGCGGCGTCGTCGCCTCGGTCTATGCCGCGGCCCTCGAGAAGATGCGGCGCGCGCCGACGCCGACCCCAACCACGCCCGGCGCGGCTCGCGCGGGCGCACCCGTGGCGGCCGCCGCGGCGGCGGTGACTCGCCTGGAGACGGCCCCGCCCGCCCGGCCGCCGACGAACGGGTCGGCCGCGAGGGCAGCCGCGGCCATGACGCCCGCGACGCCGAGCCCGGCGCCGAGATCGGCACCAGCGACCGCGGCGGCCGGTGGTCCCCGGCGGCTCACGTTCCACGGCTCGGCCGGGACGCTCTTCGGCATCTATGTCGTGAACGTCTTGCTGACCATCGCGACCTTCGGCTTCTATCGCTTCTGGGGCAAGGTCAGGGTGCGCCGCTTCATGCTGAGCCAGACGGGGTTCGAGGGGGACCGCTTCGCTTACCACGGCACCGCCAAGGAGCTGCTGATCGGGTTCGTGAAGGCCGTCCTGTTCGTGGGTATGCCGATCACGGCGCTGAGCTTGGCGGCGAGGCTCTCCGGGGATAGGACGCTCCATCTCGCCACTCAGGCGTTCACGTCGCTCCTCGTCTTCATCTTCATCCCGATCGCGATGGTCGGGGCCCGACGATATCGCCTGAGCCGCACCTCGTGGCGGGCGATCCGGTTCTCGTTCCGCGGTCGGGCGTGGCCCTTCGTCAGGGTCTTCGTGGCGGGCTCGATCCTGAGCATGCTGACGCTCACCCTGTACTACCCCTTCTTCCAGGCTCGCCAGCAGGGCTTCATGGTCTCGAATGCGTATTTCGGCCGCCGCCCGTTCCGGTTCGACGGGCGCGGGCGCGATCTCTTCGGTGCGTACGTGGTGGCCCTGCTCCTGTTCCTGCCGACGCTCGGGCTCTACTGGTTCTGGTTCCACGCGAAGAAGACGCGCTATTTCTGGGAACACACCTACTTCGAGACCGCGCGCTTCCGCTCGACGGTTCCGGGCCGTCAGCTCATGAACCAGACGCTCGGGAACTGGATCGTGCTCGTGCTCACTCTGGGGTTCGCCTGGCCCTGGGTGCTGGTGCGCCGCACGCGTTTCGAGTTCGCGTACCTCACCGTCGAGGGCCCGCTCGACCTCGCCGGCATCGTCCAGGAGCCTCAGCTCGCCACGGCGACAGGGGACGCGCTCTCGAGCCTCCTCGGCGCCGACGTCGATTTCGCGTAGCGCCGCGGCGATGCCCGGCGCGTTCACGGGCTATTACCTCGACGGCCGCAGCGCGGCGCGCCAGCAGGCGTCGATCCGCCTGGCAGCCAGCGGGCTCGAAATCGCGCTCGAGGGCGGCGCCCGTCTGTGGTGGCCGTTCCGGGATGTCCGCCAGACCCAGGGCTTCTACGCCGGCGAGCAGATCCGCCTCGAGCGCGGGGCGCCGCTTCCCGAGATTCTCCTGGTCGACGACACCGCCTTCCTCGGGGCGCTGCACGCCACGGCCCCCGGCCTCGGGCGCCGCTTCCACGACCCGCGACGACGGCGGGCCCGCGTGCTCTTTACGATCGGGGCTGCGGTCACCGCCGTGGCGGCCGGCGCGGTCCTGTACGTGTGGGGGATTCCGGCGGCCGCCGGGATGCTCGCCGCCCGCGTGCCGGCGTCATGGGAAGAGCGGCTCGGACAGGCGGCCGTGGAGCAGCTCACGGCGTCGAAGCGCCGTTGCGTCGACCCGGAGGGCGAAGCGGCCATCGCCGCGATCGTCAAGCGCCTGCTGGCGCCGAGGCCGAGCGTTCCTTACACGTTTCGCGTGGTCGTGGTCGACGACCAGACGGTGAACGCGTTTGCCGTCCCCGGCGGCCAGGTCGTGCTGCTCCGCGGCCTTCTCGAGCGTACGCGCACGCCCGAGGAGCTGGCCGGGGTGCTCGCGCACGAGCTCCAGCACGTGCTCCAGCGCCACCCGACGCGTCTTCTGCTACAGCACGCGTCCACGGGGCTGCTGCTCGCCGCGGTGTCGGGCGACATCACCGGCGTGGTGGCTTACGGGATCGAGAGCGCGCGTGTGCTCGGGACCCTCCGCTACAGCCGCCACCTCGAGAGCGAGGCCGACGTCGAAGGCCTCCGGATGCTGCTGGCCGCGGAGGTCGATCCGCAGGGGATGATCGCGTTCTTCGAGACCCTGCGCGGGGCGGAGCGCAGCCTGCCGGGCGCGTCGCGCTACCTGGCCTCGCACCCCCTCGCCGTGGAGCGGGTCGAGAGCCTCAAGAGGCTGGCCGAGTACAATCCGAAGAAATTCCAGCCGCTCCTGCCCGACCGGGATTGGAGCGACCTCAGGCGAGTCTGTGGGCGCTGAGCGCTAGCGGCGCGGAGCGTCGCCGAGCGCCACGACGACGAGCGAGCCGTAGGCGTCGACCGGACGGACGCCCCGTCCGTACCCGGCGACGTGCTCGCAGAGCCAGCCGACGCACGGTGTCCGGGAGTCGACCTCGCCCTTGATCGCGGCCCACTCATCGGCCGCGGCGCGGCCGAGCGCCCGGTGGCGCGCGCTCGATTCGATCACGAGGACCAGCCGCGCCCCGTCGCCCTCGAGCCGTTTGAGGGCCGTCCGCGTCGCCTCGACCGACCCGTGGATGAGGGTCTCAGGGTCAGGCGCCGAGCGCTCCTCGAAGCCTTCGGCGTAGCCCAGCCCGGTCGAGTAGGCGGCCTCGAGGCAGGCGGCGCTGGCGAGCGGCTCGCTCGTCGAGGCGCCGTATACGACGGGCGACGAGAGGACGCTGCAGACCGTCCGCATCTTGGGGCCCATCAGAACGCGCCACGGCTGCAGGAAGGCTTCCGCGGGGGCCCCGAAACCTGGCTTCACGAACGCAAGGCCAAGGCCCCGCGGGTATCGCATCCTGAAGGGCCAGCCTGAGAGGATGAGCCGGGCCGCTCCTTGCCCTGCCTCGGTCAGGTCGCGGCCGCCCGCGGCGGCGACGCCGCTGACGGCTCCCTCGCCGTTCGTGAGGCAGACGACCAGGGCCCCCGCCGTCACGGCACCGTTGTGAGTGAGGATCGCCGAGGTGGCGCCGCCGGCGACGCCTACGGGACCCAGCACGCCGCGGATGAGCGGTACGACATCCTGCGCGGGCACGCCCGCAGTCACGAGGAGTACGAGGTCGGGTGAGGTCCCGTGGAGGCCGGTGCGCGCCATCGCGGTCGCGCGCACGGCGGCCCAGATCGCGTCCTGGTGCGAGGCGAATCCGATACCGATCTGGAGGGTTCTCGACTCGGTTTCGACAGGGATAGTCGCGTACATAGCACCGAGCGTGTGCAGCCCGGGTGCCAACCGGAAGGGGCTGGAAGATCAGGGACTTTCTTCGACGAATGACGCGGGGGGGTGTCAGTTCGGCAACAGGTGTGCCTTTTTAGAGCATCCCGTACTCCTTGAGTCGGCGGTAGATCGTGCGGCGCGAGATGCCGAGCGCGCTTGCGGCCGCCTCCTTGTCGTCCTTGTAGAAAGCCAGCGCGCGGAGGATGAGGTCCTTCTCGACGTCGGCCAGCCGGGGCACGGTTCCGCTCGGGGTAGCGGCCACCGCGGGCACCGACGCGGTGCCGAGGACCGGCAGATCGGCGAACGTGATCTGCTCGCGCGCGCCCATGGCGAAGGCCCGCTCGATGACGTTCTCGAGCTCGCGCACGTTGCCGGGGAAGTCGTAGCCCGCGAGCGCGGCCAGCGCGTCCGGTGTGATGCCCTTCACGTCCCGCCTGAACCGTCGGTTGTAGCGGCGCAGGAAATGGTTCACGAGCACCGGAATGTCCTCGCGCCGGGTCCGAAGCGGCGGCAGGCTCACACGGACCACGTTCAGCCGATAGTAAAGGTCCTGGCGGAAGCGCCCGTCGGCGATCGTCCGATCGAGGTCGCGGTTCGTCGCCGCGATGACGCGTACGTCGACCGCATGCGCCTTCGTCGAGCCGACCGGCCGCACCTGCATCTCCTGCAGGACGCGCAGCAGCTTGACTTGTAGACCCGGCGACAGCTCGGCGATCTCGTCCAGGAAGATCGTGCCATCGTTCGCGCCGCGGAAGAGGCCGAGCGCGTCAGACACGGCGCCCGAGAATGCGCCGCGGACGTGACCGAAAAACTCGGACTCGAGCAAGTCCTCCGGGATGGCGCTGCAGTTCACCGGAATGAACGGTCCCTTGGCGCGATTAGAGAGCCTGTGGATGGCCGCCGCAACCAGCTCCTTCCCCGTCCCGCTCTCCCCTTCGATGAGCACCGGCGAGTCCGTGGTAGCGACCTTGCCGATGATCTCCTTCACGCGCTGCATCGGCGGCGCGTTGCCGACCATCTCGTTGACCGTGAGCTCCTCGCCCAGGCGCGTGCGGAGCGACTGGACCTCGCCCTTCAGGAACCGGCGCTCCGTCACGCGCGCCATGAGGTGGCGCAGCTCGTCGAGGATCAGCGGCTTGGACAGGTAGTCGTACGCGCCCTCCTTGAGGGCTTCGACGGCGGAGGCGATCGTGGGGTAGCCGGTCATCACGATGACCTCGATGGATTCGTCGTGGCGCTTGATCTCGCGAAGGAGATCGAGCCCGCTCATCTCGGGCATGCGGATATCGGTGATCGCGGCGTCGAACAACTCCGTGCGGATCGCCTCGAGCGCTTCCGTGCCGGTGCCGACACATCCGACCTGGTAACCCCACTGGGTAAGGGCTTCCTTCAGCAGCTTCAGGATCGAGGGCTCGTCGTCAACTACGAGGATTTTGGCGACTTCCATGTCCTTTTACCGACTCTAGCATGACCAAGATGTCAAACTGACCAGGTATATGCAGAATTTCCGGATGGGCTCGCTTGCGGTCCGGGAGCGGCCATGTTAGCGTGGGCGTTGACTTTTTACCTAGGAGACTCCGACATGGCGAACGAACCCGTCCACCTGACCGAACAGAACTTCGACGATACGCTGAGCCGCGAGACCGGGCTCCTGATGGTGGACTTCTGGGCCGAGTGGTGTGGACCCTGTCGATCCATTGCGCCCGTTCTGGAGGATCTCGCCAGGGCGTCGGAAGGCAAGGTGACGCTCGCCAAGGTCAACGTCGACGAGAGCCCCGGGCTCGCCGCGCGTTACGGAATCAGGTCGATCCCGACGATCCTGTTCGTGAAGGGCGGCAAAGTCGCCGATCAAATCATCGGCGCCGTGCCCAAGGCCAAGCTCCAAGCCAAGCTGGACGCTCTCGCCTAGCGCGCTCCCGGCGGGCACCGCATCAGCACCTCCGGCTTAGGCATCCCGTCCCTTTCTCCGAGCCGTGACGAGTTCCGGGCTCTCGCGGCACAGGGCAATCTTGTGCCCGTATTCGCCGAGCTGCCGGCCGACCTCGACACGCCGCTCTCCGCCTATCTCCGCTTGCGCCCCGGCCCCTACTCGTTCTTGCTCGAATCCGTCGAGGGCGGCGAGGTGTGGGCACGCTATTCGTTCCTGGGCGCGGATCCGCTGATGGTCCTGACCGCGAAAAATGGCCGGCTCACGCTCAGCCGGAACGGCCGGACCGAGCGGCTGCCGGATGGCAATCCGCTCGGCGCCGTGCGCGAGCTCCTCAAACAGTTCCAGCCGGTGTCGGTGCCGGGGCTGCCGAGATTCCAAGGCGGCGCTGTCGGCTTCCTCGCGTACGACATGGTGCACCACATGGAGCGCCTTCCGCGCACCACCGACGACGACCTCGAGCTGCCGGACGCGGTGTTCCTCTTCACCGACACGCTGCTCGTGTTCGACAACCTCCGCCACCGGCTGCTCGTCATCGCCAACGCGGTCGTAGAGCGGCGCGACCCCGCGGCGCTCGACCGCGCTTACGACCGGGCCGCCGTCCGCATCGGGATGACGCTGGCCAAGCTGTCGCGCCCGGCGCGGGCGCCTGCCACGCTCGCGCTCCCGGCGACGGCGCCCCTCCTGGCCGAGGGCGAGGCGGGGTTCACCTCGACGATGAGCGAGGCGCAGTTCATCGACGGCGTGCATCGGGCCAAGGAGTTCATCGCCGCCGGCGACGCCTACCAGATCGTGCTCTCGCGCCGGCTCGACTGCCGCCTGACGGCCGATCCGTTCACGGTCTACCGCGCGCTCCGGACGATCAACCCGTCGCCGTACCTCTTCTTGCTCCGGCTGGGCCCCCTGTCCATCGTGGGCTCCTCCCCCGAGGTGCTCGTGCGCGTCGAGGGCGATCGGGTCGACCTCCGGCCGATCGCCGGGACGCACCCGCGCGGCAGCACCGACGCCGAGGACCGCGAGATCGAGGAGCGGCTCAAGAGCGACCCCAAGGAGCGCGCGGAGCACGTGATGTTGGTCGATCTCGGGCGGAACGACGTCGGGCGCGTCTCGGAGCTAGGCTCGGTCAAGGTCACCGAGTTCATGGAGATCGAGCGCTATTCCCACGTGATGCATCTGGTGAGCCACGTGACCGGCAAGCTCAAGTCCGGGAGCGACGCGCTCGACGTGCTCCAGGCGTCCTTCCCGGCGGGCACCCTCAGCGGGGCGCCGAAGATCCGCGCGATGGAGATCATCGACGAGCTGGAGCCGACCCAGCGTGGCCCCTACGGGGGCGCCGTGGGCTACGTCTCCTATTCGGGTAACCTCGACTCCTGCATCACGATCCGCACCATCGTGTGCCACGGCCGACGTGCCTCGGTTCAGGTGGGCGCCGGCATCGTGGCCGACTCCGATCCAAAGACCGAGTGGCTCGAAACGGGCTCCAAGGCGCGCGGCATGATCCTGGCGCTGCGGATCGCGTCGGGGACGGCACGCCAATGATCCTCGTCATCGACAACTACGACTCCTTCACCTACAACCTCGTCCAGTATCTCGGCGAGCTGGGCGCGACGCTCGAAGTCGTGCGCAATGATACGTTGAGCTGCGACGCGATCGTCGCGCTCAAGCCCGAGCGCGTGGTGATCTCTCCCGGACCCGGAAATCCCGATCAGGCCGGCGTGTCGCTCGAGGTCATCCGGCGGCTCGGCCCCACGACGCCGATCCTCGGCGTCTGTCTCGGCCACCAGGCGATCGGCCAGGCGTACGGGGCCACCGTCGCGCGCGCGAAGGGTCAGATGCACGGCAAGACCTCGGCGATCCGCCACGATGGCCGCGGCGTCTTCGCGGGCCTCGGCAACCCCTTCGTCGCCACGCGCTACCACTCGCTCGCGGTCCTGCGCGAGACGGTGCCCGACGCGCTGGAGGTCACGGCCTGGGCCGAGGACGGCGAAATCATGGGCCTCCGCCATCGGCGCGACCCGGTGGAGGGCGTTCAGTTCCACCCCGAGTCGATCCTGACGGTCGAGGGAAAGCAGCTTCTCAGGAATTTCCTCTCCGGATGACTGAGTCCGCCGCTACCGAACGACGCCTGATCGAGATCATCCGGCGGGCGGCCCGGCGGGCGCCGGCGGTCCGGGTCGGAATCGGCGACGACTGCGCGGTCCTGGAGCCGACCGCCGGGAGCCTGCTCCTGGCGACGACCGACCTGCTCATCGAGGACGTGCACTTCCGCCGCCGCTGGGCCACGCCGACCGACATCGGCTGGAAGTCGCTCGCCGTGAACCTCTCCGACATCGCCGCGATGGGCGGCCGGCCCCGGTGGGCCCTGATCGCCCTGGCATGCCCGGAGGCCGTGAGCCTCGACGAGGCCGAGGCCTTCTACGCCGGCGTCCAGGCCCTTGCGACGGAGCACGACGTGGCGATCGTCGGCGGGGATACCGCCGCGTCGCCCAGGGGCTGGATCGTCAACGTGACGCTGCTCGGCGACGCGGTCCAGGCGCCCCTCGTCCGGTCCACGGCGGGCATCGGGCACGTGATCGCCGTCACGGGATCCCTTGGCCGCTCCGCGGCCGGGTTGGCCCTCCTGGAGGCGATTCCGGGGCCGGGCGGGGTGGGCAGCGACGCTCGCGCCGATGTGACGACCGCGCACCTCCGGCCGCGGCCCCGAACCCGGGAAGGGCAATGGCTCGCCGAGGCCGGCGGGGTCACCTCGATGATCGATCTCTCCGACGGCCTCGCGACCGACCTCGGCCATCTCTGCGAGGAGAGCGGGGTCGGAGCGCGGATCGACCTCGGACGGGTCCCCGTGGACGCCACGGTCCACGCCGTCGCGCGGGCGCTCGATCGGAACGCCCTCGCCTGGGCTACCGGCGGCGGGGAGGACTACGAGCTCCTGCTCACCTGCGTGCCCGAGGCGTTCGATCGCCTCGCCGGGGGCCTCGCGCGCGCGACTGGAACGCGGCTCAGCCCGGTGGGCGAGACGACGCCGGCCGCCGAGGGGATCCGGTACCTGGACGCCGGTGGAAAGGCCGTGTCCGTGCGGCCGGGGTTCGAGCACTTCGTGACGGGGCGCGCCCGTGCCTGAAGGCCTCGGGCTGAGATTCCTGGCGCTCGGCGTGCTGATCGTCTGCTCCGCGATCCTCACGGGCGCCGAGGCGGCGTATTTCTCTCTCGGCCGCGCCCGGCTCAGACACGTCGCCTCGACGGACGAGGCCGAAGGCGCGCCGAAGCCGCTCATCGAGCGCCCGCACGAGCTGCTCGTCACGCTGCTCGTCGGCATCACCGTCATCAACATCGGAGCCGCCGCGCTCGCCGCGACGATCGCCGACAGCCTTTTCGGGCCGAGCTGGGGAATGTTCGTCGAGATCGTCGCGCTGGTCTTCGTCCTCACGACCTTCGGTGAGGTCCTGCCGATGACGCTGGCGGTCAAGTATCCGGAGCGATTCCTGGCCGTCGCCGGCCGCCCGGTGGCCTGGCTCGGCGTGCTCCTGGCGCCGGTGCGCGCCGCGCTCGCGGCGCTGAGCGCGCTGACGGTGCGGATCGTCAGCCGCGGACGCACGGAGCAGGCGACGCTCAGCGAGGAGGAGCTGCGGACGCTCGTCGACGTCGGGGCCAGCGAGGGCGTCGTCGAGCGCGAGGAGCGCGAGATGATCCACAAGGTGTTCGAGCTCGAGGACACCCTGGTCCGGTCGGTCATGGTGCCGCGCACCGACATGGTGTGCCTCGACGTGGAGACGCCGCCGGCCGAGATCCTGCCGGCGCTCCGGGAGCACCTGCACTCGCGCGTGCCGGTGTACGAGGGCTCGATCGACGTCATCGTGGGTATCCTCTACGCCAAGGACCTGCTGCCGTTCGTGGAGGGATTACCGGCCAGTTTCGACGTCCGCACCCACCTGCACCCGCCGTACTTCGTGCCGGAGTCCAAGCGCGCGGACGCGCTGCTCCAGGAGTTCCAGGCCAAGCGGCTCCAGATGGCGATCGTCGTGGACGAGTACGGCGGCACCGCCGGCCTCGTCACGCTGGAAGACCTTCTGGAGGAGCTGGTGGGCGAGATCGCCGACGAGTACGACGAGCCCGAGCGGCTGATTCAGCGGGTGGACGCGACGACCTATCGTGTCGCCGGCAAGCTGCCGATCGAGCAGCTGAACGCCGTGACCGGCCTCAAGCTCTCCAACGAAAGCTACGACACGGTCGGGGGCTGGGTCCTCGACCTCTTCGGGCGCGTCCCGCGGCGGTTCGAGCGCACCGAGACCCCCGAGCTGCAGCTGACGGTGGAGAAGGTAGAGCGGACGCGCATCGTGGAGGTGCTCGTCTCGTTCAAGAAGCCCGCGCCGAAGGAGGCGGCCGCGTGAGCCTCCTCTGGCTGGCCGTGCTGTGTCTCTTCCTCACGATGTTCTTCTCGGCGGCCGAGATGGCGTTCATCGCCGCCAACCGGCTCCGGCTCCGGCACCTCGCCGAGGAGGGTAATCCCACGGCGGCGATGTACCTCGAGGCGTTTCGCCAGCCCGAACGCGTGCTCTCGACCGCGATGATCGGCGTGACGATCGCCCACATCGTGGCCGCCTCGGCGGTGACCTGGGCTCTCCTGCCCGTGCTCGGCGGGATGACGCCGATCGTGGTGACCATCCTCCTGACCCCGGTGATGCTCGTCTTCGGCGAGATCATCCCGAAGGCCGTCGCGCGCGAGTGGGCGACGAGCCTGATCTTGAAGCTCTACCGGCCGCTGACCTGGGCGGCGACCCTGCTGGTGCCGTTCGTCGCGTTCGCGAACTTCGTCGTCGGCGCGATCCTGCGCACCTTCGGCGGGCGCCAGCCCGATATGCGCGCCTTCGTCTCGCGCGAGGAGCTGAAGGCGCTGCTCCAGCTGGAGCCGGGCGAGGCGGACGTGACGACCCACGAGGCCCAGCTGATCGACAAGATCTTCGACCTCGGCGACACCACCGTGCGCGAGGTCATGGTGCCGCTGGTCGAGGCTGCCATGCTCCCCGACACGGCCACGCCGCGCGAGGCGATCGCGTTCGTCCTCGAGCGAGGGTTCTCGAGAATCCCGGTCTACCGGCAGCGCGAGACCAATATCGTGGGCGTGGTCGGAGCGAAGGATCTCCTGAGCCGCGGCGCGGCGGTGCGGACCCTGGACGAGCTCATACGCCCGCCGTACTATGTGCCGGAAACCAAGCGCATCGACGACCTGCTCCGCGAGATGCAGCGCAACCGCACCCACATGGCCGTGGTCGTGGACGAGTACGGTGGCTCGACGGGTGTGGTGACCCTCGAGGACATCCTCGAGCAGATCGTGGGCGACATCCACGACGAGCACGAGCGGACGCCCGCGCCGGCGGAGCGGCTGCCCGACGGGAGCTACCGGGTCTCCGCGCGCGCGAACATCGACGAGCTCAACGAGGCGCTCGACTGGACGCTGCCCAAGCAGGACTACGAGACCGTCGCGGGGCTCGTGCTCGCGACCCTGCACCGGATCCCTCGGGCCGGCGAGGAATTCCAGATCGCGCGGTATTCGATCACCGTCCTCGAATCCGACGCCCGGCGGGTCGTCTCGGTCAAGATCGTGCCGATCGCCGGCACCAACAGTTCATAGCCGCGTCTGGGCCGGCGGGGCCCCAGCCCCGCGACGGCCTGCGGCGCGCACCCCCTGAGGAGGGCCTGAGCATGGCTGGAACGATGGTCGAGTTCGCGTCGAATGGCAGCAAGACGGCCGGGTACCTGGCGACACCGGCCTCCGGCAAGGGGCCGGGCGTGCTGGTCCTCCAGGAGTGGTGGGGTCTCGTCGGTCACATCAAGAACGTGTGCGACCGCTTCGCCGCCGAGGGGTTCACGGCGCTCGCTCCGGACATGTACCACGGCAAGACGGCCAGCGAGCCGGACGGCGCGGGCAAGCTCTTCATGGCGCTGAACATCTCGCAGGCGGAGCGCGATCTGCGGGGCGCCGCGACGTATCTCCTGGGGCAGTCGTCCGCGAAGAAGATCGGCGCCGTCGGCTTCTGCATGGGCGGCCAGCTCGCCCTCTATGCCGCCACGCTCAACCCGTCGGTCGCGGCGTGCGTCAACTTCTACGGCATCCATCCGAACGTGAAGCCCGACTACACGAAGCTCTCGGGACCGGTGCTCGGCCTCTTCGCGGAGAAGGACGGCTTCGTGACGCCCCAGGTCGCCAAGGACACGGACGCCGCCATCAAGAAGGCCGGCAAGCAGTCGGAGTTCCACGTCTACCCGGGTCTGGATCACGGCTTCTTCAACGACGAGCGCGCGGACGTCTACGACAAGCCCGGCGCCACCGACGCCTGGAAGCGCACGCTGGCGTTCTTCCGTCTCAACGTGAAGTAGTCCCTGGCGCCCGACGGCAACGAGGGACGAGCCTCCCCGAGGCTCGCCCTCGTTGCCGCGTGACGATGCGACCATATCCCCTCGATCTCTTTCTCCCGGCGGCCGGGTTCGGCGAACGGCTGAGACCCGTCACGAATCATCTGCCCAAGCCGCTGCTGCCGATCCTCGGCACGCCGATCATCGAGCGGATCCTGAACAGACTCACCGCGGCGTGCGACGGCCGGATCGGCATCAACTTGCACTGGAAGGCCGACCTGCTGCGCGCCTGGGCCGCGGCGTCGCCCTGGCATGATCGAATCGTCTTCTTTCCCGAAGATCCGATCCTCGGCACCGGCGGCGCGCTCAAGAACGCGGAATCCTTTCTCTGCAGACGGTCCTTCATCGTCCACAACTCGGATATCCTCCTGGACATCGATTTCTCCCGACTCGTCGAGGAGCATCTGGCCTCGGGAAATATCGCGACCCTCGCGTGCCACCGCCTGCCGCATTTGAGCAACGTCGTCATCGACGAGAACGGCCAGGTGGTGGACGTCGAGAACCCCGGCGCTTCGAGGCCCGACGCCTCACGCATCGCCGACAAGGTCGCCTACACCGGCATCGCCGTCTACTCACCGGAGATCCTCACGTTCCTGCCCGCGGGTGTCTCGCACGCCACGGTCGCCTGGGTCGCCGCGTCCAAAGCCGGGCGCAAGGTCCGGGCGATGGATTTCACGGGCGCCTATTGGAACGACGTGGGAGATCCCGCGACCTACGCGAGAAGCGTCCTGGATGCGCTTCGGGAACGCGGAGAGACGGTCTACGTTTCCCCGGGGGCCCGCTGCGGACGTCTTGAGATCGACGGCTACGTCGTCCTGGAATCCGGCGGCGAAATCCGGGACGGGTCGCGAGTCAGGAACTGCATTCTCCTGCCGGGAGCCGACGCCTCGGGCAGTCACGAGAACAGGATCATCGGACCCGACTACGTGATTTCCCTCTCCGAATCCGACCTGCAGCCGTCGGCTCATGCCGCCGAGAAGAAACGGGTCCCGCTGAGCGAACCGCTCTTTGCGCGGCATTTCGGGATTCAGGCCTCGGGTGATCGCGGATCGACGGCTGCTCCGGACTCTCCGTTCTGGTCCGATGCCATTCTCATCGGGCTCGGCGGGTCGGACCGACGCTACTTCCGCGTGCGGCACGACGGCCGGGCGGCGGTGCTGATGGAATGCCGCCCGGAGGATCCGGACTTCGAACGGCATCTGGCGTACACCGAGTTCTTCTCCGATCACGCCGTCCCGGTGCCCGCGCTCTTCTCGGCGGACCGCGTGAACAAACGGGCCCTGTTCGAGGACCTGGGCGACACGTCGCTCTACGCCTATCTCAAGCTTCCCCATGACAACGGAAGCATCGAGCGCGTCTATCGCGGCGTCCTCCGGAGCCTCGTGACGCTGCACACGACGGCCACCCACCATATCGACGAGTGCCCGCTCCTTCGGGCACGGATCTTCGATTACGACTATTTCAGGTGGGAGACGACGTACTTCCTCGACCGCTTCGTCGCCGGACTCTGCAAGCTCGAGATCAAGAACAGGCCCGCCCTCGACGAGGGGCTCCATCGTCTCGCGCAGCGCGCCGATGCTCACGCCAAGGGCGTCATCCATCGCGATTTCCAGTGCCAGAACATCATGATCCACGCCGGCGTGCCCCGAATCATCGACTACCAGGGCGCGCGCATGGCGCCGCGGGCCTATGACATCGCCTCGGTTCTCTGGGACCCCTATTTTCGGCTGGCCGACGGGCTGCGCGAGCGGTTGCTCGCCTACTATCTGGACGAGATGAAGACCTCTCGACTCGAGGCGTTCGATGAAAGGAGCTTCCTGGACAGCCTGATCTCCTGCCGGCTCCAGCGCCACATGCAGGCGCTGGGAGCCTACGGATTTCTCTCCGAGGCGAAGGGCAAGACGTACTTCCTCAAGCACGTCCCCGAAGCGCTCCGGCTGCTCAACGAGGACCTGGTCGAGGTGCGACGGGAGTATCCGGAGCTTGCCCGCCTGACCGCGTCGCTCTGATCAAAGGGAAACCCGCCTGAGAAATCGGGCTTGGTGGCCCCAACGGGACCCGATCGAACTTGCAGAATTCAAGTGCGTGATTTCATTGCTCGCTGAGCGAGAGTGACGCCCGTCTCTCAGTCCTGAACGGGGCCAGCCGGCGTCTCCTCAGCGCGCCAGCCTCAGGATAGTTGCGGGTGCCGCTTTGTTCCAAAGGCGACCGCCCAGCCACCGGGTCCCTTGCGCGGCACCAGCCCGCGCGTAGGATGATCGCGTGAGCCTCGACCCGGGACTCTGGTTACCCACGACGGCGGACGAGATCCGCGCGCGCGGCTGGGACGCGCCCGACGTCGTGTTCGTGACGGGCGACGCCTACGTGGACCATCCCTCCTTCGCGATGGCGGTGCTCTCCCGCGTACTCGAGTCGAACGGGTTCCGTGTCGCCATCCTGCCGCAACCCGACTGGCGGAGCGCCGCGGCGTGGCGCGCGCTCGGGCGGCCCCGGCTCTTCTACGCCGTCTCGGCCGGCAACATGGACTCGATGATCAATCACTACACGGCGAACAAGAAGCGCCGCAACGACGACGCGTACTCGCCGGGCGGGAGGATCGGGCTGCGTCCGGATCGTCCGACGCCCGCGTACGCGCAACGGTGCCGCGAGGCGTTCCGGGGCGTGCCCGTGGTGATCGGCGGCATCGAGGCCTCGCTCCGGCGCATCGCGCACTTCGACTACTGGTCGGAGCAGGTGCGGCCGTCGATGCTGGCGGCGAGCAAGGCGGACCTGCTCGCGTTCGGCAAGGGAGAGGCGACGATCGTCGCCATCGCGCGCCGGCTCGCCGCCGGACAGCCCGTGACGGCGCTGCGCGACCTGCGCGGCGTGGCGTACCTGCTCGGCGCCAAGGAGCCGTTGCCGGTCTGGCCCGGCGAGACGCTCGCGCTACCGTCCCTGGAGGACGCGACACGCGACCCGATCGCCTTCGCGCGGATGACCCGCACGTTCCATCACGAGACGAACCCGTTCAACGCCAAGCGGCTGACCCAGGCCCACGGCGACCGCACGCTCGTGCTCAACCCGCCGT
>Ga0137397_10001662_pt1 | contig 15576 bp, 9 predicted proteins | sample czorhiz116metaG_FD_106658 | JGI IMG/M metagenome (GOLD analysis project Ga0137397, IMG submission 106658) | Vadose zone soil microbial communities from Angelo Coast Range Reserve, California, USA - czorhiz1.16 metaG | ecosystem: Environmental > Terrestrial > Soil > Vadose zone | place: USA... | reverse complement strand
CGTGAGTGCGCAATCCGCACAACCGCCGCTCAACGGCCCGCAGTTCGAGGTCGATCCCTCCTGGCCGAAGCAACTGCCCGAGCGCTGGGTGACGGGAGAACTCGGCGGCGTCTGTGTGGACGCGAACGACCACGTCTTCGTCCTGTCGCGCCCCAACCTCTACCCGGGCATCGAGGAGATAGCACAGCCGGCGCCACCCGTGATGGAGTTCGACCAGACCGGCAACGTCGTGAACTCGTGGGGCAATCGCCAGGCGATGGCGGATGCGCTGCACGGATGTTCCTTCGATGCCCAAGGCAACATCTGGATCGCCGGCAACAACGATGGCTTCATCCAGAAGTATTCCCACGACGGCAAGCTGTTGATGCAGATCGGCGTCAAGGGCAAGGTTGATTCCGCAGACGGCAAGCTGCAATCCCGCTTCCTGAACGCGAGCCCAGTCGCGTTCTATTCGCCGACCCAGGTGGCCGTGGACCCGGCGAACGGCGACCTGTTCGTCGCCGACGGCTACGGCAACAAGCGCGTGGCGGTCTTCGACAAGACCGGCAAGTTCCTGCGGCAGTGGGGGCGTCAGGGAACGACCGCCGAAGCGGCCGCCGGTGTGGGCGGCGCGTTCGTGAACATCGTTCATTGCGTCGTGCTGGGGAATGACGGCCTGGTGTATGTGTGCGACCGCAACGGCGATCGCATCCAGGTCTTCGACAAGAGAGGCGCCTTTAAGCGAAATATTCCCGTCCCTAGCGTGTTCCGACCGTCGTATACGGGCAACGGCACCGTCGGAAACGTCGTGTTCTCGCGCGGTCCTGACCAGAAGTACATGTTCATCGGCGATTTCAGCAACAAGCTCATTCGGGTCTTCGATCGCGTGTCGGGCAAGGAACTCTCGCGCTTCGGCCGCCCAGGCAGCCATCAGATCGGCGGGCTCGCGAGCCCGCACGGTATTGCCGTCGATTCGAAAGGAAATGTCTATGTAGGAGAGTCGCTCGACGGGCGACGGGTGCAGCGGTTCAAGCTCGTGCCCGGCGGGACAGCCACTTCCGCCCGCTGATCGTGTCGGTGGCGAATTGCCATTCCAACGGAAGCGGAAGCTGATCGAGCAGGTCTTCGGCTGGCTGAAGACCGTCGGCGGGTTGCGCAAGCTCCGGCATCGCGGCGGCGAACGCGTCGATTGGGTCGTCACCTTCGCGGCGACCCATATAACCCCTGATCCGGCTGGCGCACGCTGCTCACGAGCCGGCGTGGGCGCAATGCCACGCCATTCGGCGCACCGCGGGACCTCGGCGGCGGATCTCGCTGGAGATAGACATGGTCTCGCGAGTCACTTTTTCATCGGCCTGCTAGCTTAGCTAAGCTAGCGTAGATTTCCGGGTGCGGTCCTGGCTATCCTGGCGCACGAGGCTTACGCACAAATACCGTCAGTCAACTACGTCGTGGCCGTCCTCGCCGCGGATTGAGCCGTCACAGACTGGGCTCACGGACAAGGGACCATCTGGAGCTCGTCGCCAGCTCATCGCCCTCGCCGAGGTCCTCGCCCTGCGTTTTCCGCTCCTCGAGAATGGCCAGCTACCGTCGCAAGATGCGCTCGGCGTCGTCGGCGCGACGGAGTCCGAGGAACGCCACGGCATGCGCGACGTTGGCGGCCGTCGTGACGAAGCACACATTTCAGGTCCAGGGTTCGTCGCACTCCGAACTGAGCCGAAATTCCGTCGGGACGGACTTTTGCGGACTGTCGCTACCGAACAACGCATCGCGTACGTCTGTGTGCAGGGCGTCCTGCCGGGCGCTCCGATCGGTCGCTCAAGCTTCGACAACGCGTTCGCGCCGCCGCGCTGGGTGACACGAGAATCGCCAGGCGCAGCAGACGACCTTGGTCGAAGCCGATCTCGCACGTGGCGCGATGTATTGGCATAATCACGAGGTGCGGCGGTTGCTATTCCTTGTCCTTGTCGGCATGCTTTCCGGCTCGTCGACGAACGCACCTCAGAAGGATGTTCCGGCACGCGGTCATTATTCAGCGCCCATCCGCTACGACGGCCGGTTCACTCTTGTCCGGCTTCGCTGGGGCGCCGACCTCCCCTCTCCGCGCGTTCGTTTCGGCGTTCAGTACGCGTGGAATCACGATTATCCGCGGGCTGAGCAGAACCTCTCGGCGATCATCCGCGAGCTCACCTACCTCGACATCCACGACGACGGCAACGAGATCCTAATGCTCGACGATCCGGATTTGTTCAAGTACCCGATCGCGCTCATGTGGGAGCCTGGGTTCTGGAACCTCACCGACCGCGAAGCAGAGTCGTTTCGCGCCTACCTGCTGAAGGGCGGCTTCGCGATCTTCGAGAACTTCGATGGCGCGTCGCAATGGGCCAACTTCGAGGCGCAGATGCACCGGGTGCTGCCCGAGGGCCGGCTCGTGCGTCTCGACAGCTCGCATCAGATCTTCAACGCATTCTTCCCGATGAAGGACATCGACGCCATCGTCCACCCGATGTCGCACGTCCGGCCCAGCTACTTCGGCATCTTCGAGGACAATGATCCGTCAAGGCGGCTCATCGTCGTGGCCAACTATGACAACGACGTGCCGGAGTACTGGGAATGGTCTGGTCAGAGACTCTTTCCGTTCGACGCGTCGAATGAAGCGTATAAGCTCGGAGTGAACTACATGATTTATGGATTGACCCACTGAGTGTCATCGGGTGGTAGTTCGTCGACCATTACAACGGCCATCGGCCCTATCGAGCCTTAGCCTTGGCTCCTCCGAGCCGACGCGTCCGGCAGCATGTGAATGGAGTGGCGCTTGCGTCTTGCGTCGTGATCGACTTGGTCGGGCGATTCACGAGTACAACCTCGCGGCTTGACAGTGTTTCTGCACCGTACAAGCTTGCGACGCGCATCCTCACGCGCGGGTGAGCAGCGCACCAACCGCCATCAGTCCTACGCCTGCTGCGACTTGCCAACTCACAGGTTCGCGAAGCCAGAGGGCAGCGAGCATGATGGTGATCGGCAAGCTGAGCTTGTCGATCGGCGCGACCCAATGCGGCAGGCGCCATCTGCAACGCCCGAAAGTGAATCCCTCCCTCTTCTGTTAGTCGCCGACTAACGGGGCGCCGTCCATTGTGGGACCAGTCCTCAACACTGATGCCTCCCGCTCGCTATGTATATTCCGTCTAAGCCAGTTGTGTTCACGCTTTGGAGCGATTGACACACCACCGCCGCTGTGGAAGGATCCCGCAACAAAATGATCACCGACGCTCGCACGCTCGCCGACGGCGCGACGCTCGAGGCCGACGTGTGCATTGCCGGCGCCGGCGCGGCAGGAATGACCATCGCGTTGGATCTGCGTGCGTCCGGGCTCTCCGTCCTGCTCCTCGAGAGCGGCGGCGCTGAACGGGATCCGGAGGTGCAATCGCTGTCCGAGGGTCGGATGACCGGCATCGACACCTGGAATGTTCGCGCGATGCGGATTCGCGCGCTCGGCGGCACGACGGGGCATTGGGCTGGCTGGTGCCGTCCGCTCACCCCGCAGGATTTCGAAGCGCGAGACTACATTTCGCTGAGCGGCTGGCCGATCAAATATTCCGATCTGGTTCCGTTTTACCGCCGCGCGTGTGAAACCGTTCAGATTGGCGAGTTTGATTGGAACTCGGCCACCCGCGCGAAGGCGACGGGGAAGGCGCTGCTGCCGTTGGGCGCCGCCATCGACCAACGCTACTACCAGTTCAGCCCGCCGACGCGTTTCGGCGGCGTCTATTCAGATGTGTTGGGACAGGCCGACGACGTTCGCGTGCTCACATTCGCGAACGTGCAAGATATCCGCCTGGATCAGCGGCGGGGACGCGTCGAATCGTTTGCGTGTGGCACCCTCCAAGGGACCACGTTCAACGTTCACGCCGGCCGGTATGTGCTCGCGCTTGGGGGCATCGAAAACGTCCGCGTTCTGCTGGCCTCGCGATCCCAGGAATCCGACGGTGTGGCAAACGGCCACGGCGTGGTGGGCAGGTATTTCATGGAGCATCCCCACTACTACGGCTCGGTGGGCGTGGTGCACCCGGCAACGGTCGACCTGTCGTTTTACAAGCGCGGACCGTCGGATCTCAAGCGGGCAGACGGGACTGCCGTGGAAACGCTCGGAGCGCTTGGTCTCGCTGCCGAGATTTCGCGCCGGGAGAAGCTGCTGAATTTCTCGGCGACGTTTGCTGGGCCGGGTGCCGGACGCGCCGCTTCGGGTAAGGCGCAGAGCGCCGTTCTCCCCGCGAGCACCGCGCAGGCTCTGGTGACGCGCGGCGACGGCGACTTCAATGCAACCGAGTTGACCGTGAGGTCGGAGCAGTCGCCATTTCGGGAAAGCCGCATCACGTTGACAGAGGATCTCGATGCGCTAGGGATGCCGAGGGTGGCGCTCGACTGGCGGATCGCTCCGGAGGATGACGTGCGGATGCGCCGCGCGATGGTGATTCTGGCGCGCGAGTTGGGCGCGGCAGGCCTTGCGCGCACGTGGGTTCCGGGTGATGCCTCGCGCTTCGTCTGGCGGCAGGATCCCGGGGGGCATCACATGGGTGCGACGCGCATGGGAACCGACCCGGCCGTAAGCGTCGTCAATGCCGATTCCCGGACGCACCAGGTCGAGAATCTCTACATCACCGGCGGTTCGGTCTTTACGACGGGGGGAGATTCCAATCCAACCCTGACTATCGTGGCGTTGGCCCACCGACTGGCGGACACGTTGAAGCGGGGCGCCTCCCCGATGAAGAAGAGCGTATGAACAGCTATCCCAGACGCGAGTTCCTGTTGCGGGCGCTGGCGGCGTGCGGCACGCCGTTCCTCATGCCTTTGGCATCTGTTGAAGGCTTGCAGAAACCGCAGGCGGGCACCGCTGCCGCTGGCTATTTCGGCGGCCGCACCGACGCAGCGCGTGTGATTGGCGAAGCATACGTACGGCAACTGGGGCTCGACACGAGCGCGGAGTCGATTCGCAAGGCGTCGCTGGGTGCGCTCGAGGTCATCGAACGGGCCTCAAGTCAGCAGAATGCCATCAGGGCGCTGGGTCTTGCCGTGCGTCGTGACTTCCAGCAGGGACGATCGGTGCAGCTGGAAGGCTGGATTGTTTCACGCACAGAAGCGGAGCTCTGCGCCCTCACCCTCCTTCCGGCGACGAACTGACCTCAACGAAGCTTGTCGGTGGCGAATTGCCAATCGTGCCGCAAACACGCCTGAACGGAACCCGTCATTGCGGGCGATCCAGCCCGGGGCAAATCCGTTCCCCGCTAAGGTCTGAGTCCGGGACAAAGGCGTGCGTGGCGTCTAATCGGTCGACACCTCGCGAGGTACGGACTTGCCTCTGAGCCGGCGTCGCACGCGCGGTCATGCCGCGATCGGGGTCCGATACAGCCCACGACAGTGGGCCCGCCAGCGATACCTGCTGACACTCGCTCGTGCGCGGTCCTCCTCTGTGCGCGGTTCCGGCGTCAGCCCGCCCAGCCCCGCGTGCGTGCGATGACCGTTAAAGTATCGTTGGAACTCGAGGAGCTTCAGCTCCAAATCAGCGGCCGTCCAGAACAGCGTCCGGTCGAGACATTCGCGGCGTATCGTGCCGATCAGGCGTTCGACGAAGGGATGCGACAGCGGAACGTACGGCACCGTCTTGATGGCTTCCACGCCGAGAATGCGCAGATTCGCCTGCCATTGGTGGAAGCGGTACAGCGGATCGTGGTCCGAGCTGACGTAGCTCGGCGCCGGTTGGCGACCGATCGCTCGATTGAACATGTGGCACAGTGCGACGCCATCCACGACGCCACGGTGCACGCCAAAGCCCAGGATGCGCCGCGTACAGTGGTCCATCACGACGAGCACCCAATGTGTGTGCAGGACGGCCGATTCGCACCGAAACAGATCGAGACTCCACAGACTGTCCTTCGCGTGACCAAGGACCGTGAGCCAGGACGGCCCCGCCGCGTCTGGTTGTGGCTGGTACCGAGCCGCCGAGAATGCGTCGCACCACATCCTTGTTGAGGGGAATACCGAAGGCCAGGGTGATCTGTTGCGCGATCCGTGGACAGCCCCAGATCGGGTTCCGCTGTTTCATGTCGACGACCGCAGCGATGACCTCCCGGCTGGGTCCCTTGGGGCCAGGCTTCGTCGGCCCATTGGACGAGAAGAGCCGGCGATACTTCCGCTGTACCACCGCTCGATGAAGGCTCGACAGCGTTGATGGTTTGACGACGATCGCTGAGCGGATCAGCCGGCCCGGGCGCATGAAGAGCGCACACAGGCCGGCGACGACGCGATCAGAGGGACGGAGGTTGGGCGACCGTTCCCGAGACCGATTGAGGATCAGCAGCTGGTGCTTGACGAGTACGGATTCCGCCACCACGGAACGGGCGCCGCCGGGACCCGCGACCCGGGCGACTGTCGCTAGCAAATGCAGAAAGAGGACGGCCAGATCGCGCACGGGTCGATCCTGGCAAGATCGCGATCTGCGCAAGAAATGCTGACCGATTTTGGAATTCGCCATGCATAGCTCGGCCGCCGCGGGGAACTTCGCGAGATCGTCCTTCGCGGGCGAAGATGACGTTCGAGCTCGGATAGAGAATTCCGCGCATCAATTGGAGAAGATTCGCCTCGACCTTGGGCGTGGGTGTCGCCGCCGCTGCGGCAGGGGCGACGTCGCGCCGCGAGCTGGCGTTTGCGCCGCGTCGGTCGGCATCGCGAGCAAGACCATCACGACGCCGGTGAGTCGAAGTACGGTGCGCATGCCGCGACCTTTATAGATCCGACAGCTCGCCGAGCTTGCCGGTGCTGTCCCCGACCGTCTCGACCGGCACACCCATCCGATCCAGCATCGAGACGAACAGGTTGGTGATCGGCGTCTCGTCCGGATACCGGACGTGGCGCCCGGGCTTCAGCGTGCCGCAGCCGCGACCGGCGACGACCGTCGGCAGATTGTGGTGCTGGTGCTGATTCCCGTCGGCGAGCCCGCTGCCGTACACGATCATCGAGTGATCGAGCAGCGTGCCGTCGCCGTCCGGCGTGGACTTGAGCTTGTCGAGCAGGTAGGTGAACTGCTTGATGTGATACTCGTTGATCTGCGTCACCTTCTCGATCTTGCTCTTGTCCCCCGAATGATGCGTCAAGCCGTGATGCCCCTCGCTGATGCCAATCTCCGGATAGTTCCTCGGGCTCTGTTCGATGGCCAGCAGCACCGTGATGACGCGCGTCATGTCGGTTTGAAACGCCAGGGCCATCAGGTCGAACATCAGATGCGAGTGTTCCGTGAAATCGTCGGGAACGCTTGCCGATGGCGCGTTGCCAGGCACGCGCGTCGCGCGAGAAACGTTGTCGCGCTCGACGCTCGCAATCCGCTTTTCGACGTCGCGCACGGCGTACAGATATTCGTCGAGCTTCCGGCGGTCGGCGCCTCCCAACGCGCTCTTCAAGCTCTGGGCTTCGTCCAGCGCGATGTCGAGAATGCTCTTTCGGTAGCTTCCGATGCGCTGCCGGCGGTCTGGATCCTTTTCATCGTCTGCGGCCCCGAACATCCGATCGAAGACCGCCCGCGGCCGGATCTCCGGCGGATTCGGCGTGTTCTCGGTGCGCCACGAGAGGCAGTTGCTGTAGGCGCAGCTGTACCCGTTGTCGCAGTTCCCGCCTTGAATGCCCTCTTCGCAGCCGAGCTCGAGCGACCCGAACCGCGTGTGCCCTTCGAAGTGTCGGGCGGCGATCTGATCCATCGAAATCCCGGCCTTGATGTCCTTGCCGTACGTCTTCCTGGGATGCACGCCCGTCAGATACGCGGCGCCCGCGCGCGCGTGATCGCCGCCGCCGTCGCCGTGCTCGCGCCCGCCGTCGCACGTCAGCCCCGTCAGCATCATCAGGTCCTGGCGATACGGCGCAAGCGCCTTGGAGATGCGGGGAAATTCCGCGAGCGGCGTCGATCCCACGCCTCCCGCCGGCGTCCACGCGTCCATCACGATGCCGTTCGGCACGTAGAGGAAGGCCATCCGGTGCGCGGCGAGCGATTTCCTGACGGCCTGTGACGCGAACGCGGGATACATCGCATCGAGGAACGGAAGCGCGATGGTCGCGCCCAGCCCACGCAGAACCGTCCGACGTGACAGGTGCTTCACTGGCTCTCCTTGCTGCGCATGCGGAAGGGGCGGCTGTTCACGATACCGGTGACGATCGACGCGAACCGATGGCCATCGCGCGCGGACGCGCGGCCGATCTGATCGAGAACGGGCCTGTCCACGCGCTCGAGGCCCCGCCCGAGGGCGTACGTCATCAACTTCTCCGTGAAGTTCCTCGCGAAGGCCGCGGCGTCGGCGCGCAGAATCTGCTTCAGCTCTTTCGCGCCGCGAAACGATCGCCCGTCGGGCAGCGTCCCGCTGGCGTCGATCTCGAAGTTGCCGTCCTTCTCCCGCCACGCGCCGGCGGCGTCGTAGCTCTCGAGGCCGAACCCGATCGGGTCCATCTGGTTGTGGCAGACCGCGCAGCTCGGATTCGCGCGGTGCTGCTCGAGGCGCTGGCGCATGGAGGCCGCCGTGCCCAGATCCTTTTCCACGAGCGGCGGAATATTGTCGGGAGGAGGCGGCGGCGCCGCGCCCAGCAGGTTGTCGAGCACCCATTTCCCGCGAAGCACCGGCGACGTGCGAGTCGCGTACGACGAGATGCTGAGGATGGACGCCTGCGTCACGATGCCGCTGCGCTGCTCGCCGTCGAGCTCGACACGCTGAAACTGCTCGCCGTCGACGCCCTTGATCCCGTAGTAGCGCGCCAGCGGACCGTTGACGAACGTGAAGCGGCCGTCGATGAAATCCAGGATGCTCCGGTTCTCGTGCACGACCGCGCCGACGAACATCAGCGTTTCCTGCCGCATAGCATCCAACAGCTCGTCGTCGACCGCGAGAAACCGGTCCGAATCCGGCTTGGTCCGATCCATGAGACGAAGGTTCAGCCACTGCTCGCCGAAGTTCTCGACGAGCGCCGACGATTTCGGATCCTGCAGCATGCGCTGCACCTGCGCGTTCAGCACGGCGGAATCGTGGAGCCGCCGCTCCTCGGCATCGTGAAACAGCTCTTCGTCTGGCATGCTGCTCCACAGGAAGTACGAAAGCCGCGATGCCAACTCGTAGTCACTAATCGGATAGATGCCCACGTCCGCCCGATCGCGCTCGATCCGAAATAGAAAACTGGGAGAGACCAGGATCGATTCGATGGCGAGGCGTATCGCCTGCTCCACCGAATCGTGCTTCCGCACGTCATCGACCAGATTCAAGAGTTTCTTCACTTCCTCTGGCGCGGCCGGGCGCCGGTAGGCACGCGTCACGAGGGTCGTCACGATCTGCTTCACGCACGCCTCTGTGTAACGTCCCGGCTCGTCACAAATGAAGATCTTCTTGTCGCCGGCCGGTGGCGTCGTCGACGGGTTGTACGGCCCGAGGATGCGCATGTAGTCGACGAACAGTTCCTGGCGGCCGTCTGCGTTGATCAAGGCGAACGGATTCGGATGGTTGGCCAACGCCGGCCAGGAGACGCGCAACAGGTGCTCGCCGGCCGCGACCTTGACGCGGGCGATGTTGTCGCCGTGCGAGTAGTTGTAGTTGCCGTCGCCTTCGACGACGTCGTTGGCGATCGGCTGGCCGTCGATGCTGAATGTCATCAGCACGGGAGGAAACGCGGTGCGAAGTTTTTCTTCCCGCGCCTTCCTTTGTTCCTCCGTCAGCGGCCGCCGCGGCGTCGGACTCGCGGGCGCGACGTCGGCTGACGGGACGGGATCGGCGGGGGCGGCCGCCGCGCTGGCGAAGGGACGTCCCGGACCGACCGGCTTCCCGCGGCCGCGGTAGTTGCCATAGCGCCAGCGGAACTCGTATTCACCATCGACCGGGAAGTGATACGTCGTGTACAGCGCGCCGCGCATCGAGTACGGCGTCACGCTGCCGCTCGCATGCGCATCGTCCTGCATCTTCTTAGGCGTCAGGTTGACGAGCAGGCCCGGTGTCTCGGGATACGACTCGCCGAACACGGCCGCCCGCGCGACCACCCGCGCCGCGTTGATGTATTTCTCCATGAGCAGCGGCGAGAGCGAGAGCACGTCGCCGATGTTGTCGAACCCGTAGCCTGAGTCGTCTATCGGAAACTCGTCGGCCGGACGCAGCGTGACGCCCAGCAGATCGCGAATCGTGTTGTTGTATTCGGTCCGATTCAGGCGCCGCGTCGTCACGCGTCCAGGATCGGCAGACGCCGGATCGTCGGCGGCGGCTTCCGTCACGCCGGGCAGCTTCCGAATCCAGGCCGTCACGGCGGCGAGATCCGACTGAGACAAGGGCGCCATCGGGCGAGGCGGCATCTGTCCGGCACTCAGCTTCGCGAGAACCTTCTGCCAGACGTCGGGTTTTTGAGGCGCGAGCCTCGCGTCGCGGAATGGCTCCAGGCTCAAGTCGCCGGTGTGCAGCCGATCGCTGTGACAGCCGAGGCAGTTCTTCGCCAACACCGGCAGAACGGTCTGCTGGAACTGGTCGACGGTCGCCTGCGATTCAGACTGTCCCACGATCGATCGCGCAAACAGACCGCCGAACATCGCGGCGACCAACGCCGCGCCCCGGAGTAATCGACGCAATGGACGCACGGTTCCTGCTCCCGTTCTAAAAGGACAACCTAATACCGAGTCGAAGGTAGCGTTCGTCGTACTCGCGCCCGATGCTCTGCGTGGAGCTGATGACGCCGAACCCGTTCAGATTCCGCACGCTGCCATCCGGGTTCAACTGAAGGTTCGACACGTTCAAGTTCGCCGGGTTCGCGAAGTGCGGCGTGTTGGCCACGTTGAAGGCTTCGAGCCGGAACTGCAAGTGCGTGCCTCTCATCGCAACCGTACGGAACAGGCTCAGATCGAGATTCGCCACGCCGGGACCTCTGAGCGAATTCACCTCGGCCGTCCCGAACCTGGCGTCGGTCACCGGCTTGAAAGCGGTTGCGTCGAAATACGACGCGCCTGGTGCGAAGCCGCTGATCTCGACCTTTTCTTTCACCTGATCGGCGCGCTGGCTGCTGCCGGGCGCGTTCAACGACGCTGAGCTTGCGCCGACGGTGAACGGCGTGCCAGAGAACGCGGTGACAAATGCGTTCAACTGCCAACCGCCGACGATCTTACCGAGAAGCGCGCCATCGCTCAGGAATGTCCTGCCCGAGCCGAACGGCAGCTCGTACACCACCGACGTGTCGAATTTGTGCGGAACCGCCGCGTAAATCCCGCTCTGCTCTCCCTTGTTCAAATCCCAGTACGCCGGAATCGGGATGTTGTCGGCCCACCAGTCGATCGTGTGCGCGTACGTGTAGGCGGCCGTGAATTGGAAGCCGCTGCTCAACCGGCGGTTGACGCTCGCTTGCAGCGAGTCGTACGTCACGCGGCCGAGCGGCCGCAACACTGTCATGCCGCTCGTCGTCCGTAATCCATCGGGCAGACCCGGTTGGTTGAAGGGTTGACTGGCCGCGCCGCCGCCGATCTGCCCGTAGTTCAGATTCTGCGGGATGCTCATGCGATCCTGCCGGTTCGCCACGTAGCCAATCTGCACGCTCATCTGATGCGGCAGCAGCTTCTGCACCGTGACGTTGTAGGACGTGATCGTGCCTCGCTCGTAATCGTTGTCGACCGTCGTCACGCCCGCCCCTCGCGGCAGGCTCACGGTGCCGCTCTGCAGGTTCACTTGCGGCACGAGCGGGACGCCGGTGTCGAGCGAGCCGACGGGCGTGAACGAGTTCGCGCCGTTTTCGGTGATCACGATGATCGCCGGAAACGCCTGCGTCATGCCGTTCACGCGCCCCACCACGTTGTCGTTCTGCGGGTTGCGCGAGAAGCCGGCGCGGACGACCATCGTCTCGGTCGGCCGGTACGCGAGGCCGAGCCGGGGCGTGAAAAGGTTCTTCTGAACCTTGATGTCGCAGAGCTGCGCGTTGGCGCCGGACACGCCGCAGATCTGCAGCCGGTTGGTCGTGAAGTCGAAAATCTCGAGGCCGCGATCGGCGCGTCGCGGGAACGGGTAGTACTCCCAGCGCAGGCCGACCGACGCGGTCATCTTGCGATTCACCTGCCACTGATCGCGGAGGTAGGTACCGAACGCCCACGTGCGCAGCGTGGCCGGCCGCTCGGGCTCGGCGCCCTCGTCGCTCAGCAGCGGGCTCATCGCCTGCGCGTTGCGCGATTGCGGCAGCCCGAGGAGGAAATCTGCAAAGCTGTTGAAATTGTTCGGCGACGGTCCGCCGTTCAATGCCGACCCACCTCCGGTGAAGTTCAACGTCGCGACCTGAGTTTCGTAGTGATTGAGGTGCATGCGCTGGATGTCGGCGCCGAACTTCACGTTGTGCGACCCCTTCGTCCACCCCGCGTTGCCGACGAAATTGTATTGAGAATCGAGATAGTCGCGCATCGGGCTGTTGCCGAGCGACGCCCAGCCCGTGATGTTGATGAGCGGCGTCGCGCGATCGCGCGAGAACGGCGGCTGGCACGCGTTGGGAATCCCGAACTCGGCGCCCCAGCATTTGTCCGTCGGCCCCTCGGGCTCCACGTTGGTGTGCTGCCGCGTGAACCCGGCGACGCCGTCCACCACGAAGTGGGGCGAGAGAATCGTCGTCGCGGACCACGACGCGCTGCGAACGTTCGAATCGAACAACCGGCCGATGCTGAGCGGGTTGTAGCGGGCGCCATCCGGCGACGGAAAGATGCCGCTGTTGTTCTCGACGTTGGGCAGGTAGCTCACGCGCGAGCTCACGTTCAGCCGATTGCTCGGCGTCCACGTCAGCTTCGTGTCCACCTTGTGCACGTATGAGCTGTAGGTGCCGGACGCGAAGTAGTTGTTCGTGTAGCCTGGCAGCGTCGGCAGGACCAGCGCGTTCAGCAGCCTGACCGCAATCGGGTTGATGCGGCTGGCGGGAATGTAGTTGCAGCTCCCGAACCGCGGATCGGTCGTCGACGTGAGCCCGGGACAGTTTTGAAAAGCAAACGGCGTCCGCCCGGCGCCGGTCGCCGTGCCGGTCAGCGGGTCGTACAGAACAGTGTTGGTGTTCGAGAAGTTGCCGGCACGCAGGTCGGCCGGCGGCAGCGATCGAATACCTGGAGTGAGCGCCGCGATCTGCGCCGGGAACACACCGTTCGCAATGTCCTGGACGGTGCTCTCGACGCTCGCGAAGTAGAAGAACCGGTTGCGGACGATCGGTCCGCCGAGCGTGGCGCCGAAGATGTTCTTGGTCTCCGTGCCCTTCGAGTCGCCCGGCGGGAGGAAATAGTTGCGGTTTCGGAGCCTCGCGTCGGTCAGGTACTCGAATGCCGAGCCGTGCACGCGGTTCGTGCCGCTCTTGATTTGCACGTTGACCGCCGCGCCGCCCGCCATCCCCTGATCGGCATCGAAGCTGTTGGTGACGACGCTCACCGTTTCGATCGCCTCGGTGCCGGGGCTGTAGGCCTGGAGCTCCGGGAACCATTGATTCGTCGCGGTGATGCCGTCGAAGCGGAACACCGTATTGGTCGGCGGCTGCCCGTTGACCGACACAGCCATCGAGCGCGCGGGATTGTTGATGCCGCCCGCCTGAATGTAATTCGGCTGCGCGACGCCGGCCATCAGCGTCAGGACGGTTTGAAACGCCCGGCCGCTGGTCGGCAGGTTTTCCATCTGCTCGCTCGTCATCACCGTCTGCACCGCGGCGGTTTCGGTCTGGAGGAGCGCCGCCGCTCCAGAGACGACGATCGACTCTTCGATCGAGCCCACGGTCAGCTTCGCATCGACGCGAACGGCGTTGTTCTGTCGAACGATGATGCCGCGCGCCGTGAACGGCTTGAAGCCGGTCAGCGTGACCACGACCTGATACGTCCCAGGCGCGACGTTCGAAAAGTTATAGCCGCCCGTCGCGCTGGTCGTCCCTTCGCGAGACTGATTCGTTTCCGTCTGCGTGATCGAGATGCTGGCGCCGGGGACGGACAAACCCGATTCGTCGGTCACGGTGCCCACGAGCGACCCGTAGAGAATCTGCGCGGAGGCCGGAAGCGAGCCGAGGAGGAGCGCGATAGCTGCGACGAGCATGTAGGTCACGCCGCACACCGGTTTCAGGGAGACGGCTCTCGTTGGCATCGTTCGTCCCTCCACAGCGCCGAGCAACACGCCGCTCGGACCCGGCTGTCGCGATTGGCAAAGTATAGGCTATCGCGCAGTGTGATCCATTCGATTCCTATTTCGTCTAACGCGATTTTCGGATCTCCGTCGCAGCGCCGATTCACCACAAAGGCCACGACAAGCAGCGGGGAAAGGGCCAGTTAGAGATTTCCTTCCTTTGTGTCCGTTGTATTTGATGGGCTCTTCGAATGAGCGCGCGGCCGATCAGAAAACAGATGTAGCTTAGCGAGAGGCTGGGAGGTTCGAACGCAAGGCGGCCGCGAAAATCGTTCGGCAGTAGGACTGCCTCGAGCTACGCGTGAAGGACGTCGACTTCGATCTCAATCAGATCGTGCTGATCACCCCGAATGCCCTGTCAGTGGCGAATTCCCAATTTTGCGGCAAACAGCGCCGACAACAATCCACGTTCCTGTGATTTCGCCGAACCCGTGCCAGCCGTTAGGTTTGTCGACAGCATCAACGGCCTCTGAGAGCGACTTGTGTCGTCGCCGGACGCCCAGCCAGCACCAATCCACCAGCCGCTCCGCCGGCAATCTTCAATGCATGGGCGAGGAGGTAGGGCCACGGTTCTGGCGCCCCTCCGGTGAGCGCGACATACATGAGAGAGCCAGCGATGCCGATGAGCACGCCATGCAGGATGGGTCTCGAGGTCAACCTGCGTCCGAGCCACACAGTGATGGCGAACGTGGCGAGGAACGACGCGGGTGGTATCACGTAGTTCAGCGCTCCGCCTGCGCCGCTCAGGGTCAGCGGAATCGCGATGGCGACGAGGGCGAGTTCCATGAGGAACGCCGCTAGCAGTACGCGGCCCCATTGAATCGACATCTGTATCCTCCCCTGCGTCTGTGGAACCTGTCGGAGGCGTATTCCCAATTTGCGGCAAACAGCGCTGACAACAATCCACGTTCCTGTGATTCCGCCGACGACACCGTGCGAGGTTCGAAGGTGCCCACAGCTCAGGCGGCCATCGGTGTCTGATACAGACCACGACAGCGCAGCTGCCACCGATACGAACTGACATTCGCGCATCCGCAGCCCGGGTCAGGGCTCGGGTCCGGCGTGCGCCCATCGAGCCCCGCATGGGCGCGGTGGCCATTGTAGTAGCGCTGGAAATCGAAGAGCTTTGTCTCCAGATCAGCGCCCGTCCAGAACATGGTGCGGTCGAGGCATTCGCGTCGGACCGTGCCGATCAGCCGTTCAACAAATGGATGCGAGAGCGGGACATACGGGACAGTCTTGATTTCCTTCACGTCGAGGATCCGAAGATTCCGTTGCCATTGGTGAAACCAATACAGGGGATCATCCGCGGAGTCTGGTTTCGGCTCGTACCGAGCCGCCAGAATGCGTCGCACCACATTCCTGTCGATGGGAATACCAAAGGCCAGAGTGATCTGCTGCGCGATCCGTGGACACCCCCAGCTCGGGT
>Ga0137397_10001660_pt1 | contig 15584 bp, 14 predicted proteins | sample czorhiz116metaG_FD_106658 | JGI IMG/M metagenome (GOLD analysis project Ga0137397, IMG submission 106658) | Vadose zone soil microbial communities from Angelo Coast Range Reserve, California, USA - czorhiz1.16 metaG | ecosystem: Environmental > Terrestrial > Soil > Vadose zone | place: USA... | reverse complement strand
TCGAACACGCGCCGCGCTTCGGCGTCGTCCGAATGCACACCTTTCATGAAGCCCTTCGTCGTCTCGCCGAAGGTCATGGCCCCGAGGCTCAACGCGCTGACGCGCAAGCCGCTCCTGCCCAGTTGCCGGTGCTCCATCGTGTCCTCCGTCACTGCCTTTCCTTTGCAGAACCGAAATGTTGGCTGGGCACGGTTACGTGTTAGCAGGAGCGTGGATGCTCGTCGCGCCGGAAGGGGTTCAGCCCATCGAGGATCAGGCGGCGCTGGCCGTCGAGCAGCGCCTGGTCCAGGTCGTCCAGGACTTCGAGGAGCCCTTGCGCGGCCGGGTGACGATGCTGCTGCTGCTCGCGTCCGAGGCGATCATCAAGCTGGCGGACCTGGACCTGGTCCGGTACGAGACCGACGAAGAGCAAGGCGGTCACACGCTCGCGCTCTGGGAGGAGCTGGCGCCGGTGATGAGCACCACCGTCCAGCACGTCAACGACGTGATCGACGGCGTCACCGCGCAGTTCCCCGCTTCGGCGGAGGGCGCGGAGGGCAATGGCGAGGTCGACGTGGAGGCGGCCTTCGGCCCCGGCTGGGGCAACTCGGGGGCCGAGGGGGGGCCCGAGGCCAGCCTCGAGGAACAAATCGCGGGCATGGTGGCCGCGGTCTCCTCGGGAATGCGGCGCGACGTCACGCGGCTGGGCGACCGCCTGCGCAACCCGACGGTGATGAGCGATCCCTGGATGCTGATCCAGGACCTGCTCGAATTCCGCGGCCGCGTCCGCGCCGCCATCGGCGAGCTGATCTACCAGGTGTGCAGCTTCGTCGCGGAGGTGGACCGGCAGGATGTGGTCCCGGGTTACGCGGCCGAGATGGCGAACGCCCTCCTCGTGCGTCAGGCCACCTCCAACCTCGCCTTCCTGTTCCGCGGGCACGCCAAGCGCATCGCCGCGGCGGCGCAGGAGCGCATCCCGGCGGTGCTGCAGGACGCCCTCAAGGACGTGCACGCCTTCTCCCGGACCCGGGCGCTGCATTTTCTGCGCACCAGCGACAAGCGGATCTTCCTCGAGTCGCGCGCCAGCCTCCATCGCCTGTCGAAAGCGGCGCCCACGCCGGCCCTGGACATCCGGCAGGGGGTCGAGAACCTTGCCCGCTTCCTCGACTCCATGTCGGTGGTCTCGCGGCGGGAGAACCTGCGCCTGTACGATCGCGCGCAGCTCGCGCGGGCCGGCCGGCACATCGAGAACGCCGAGGTCAATCGCGGAAGCCCGGAGATCGCCCGGGCGGAATTGATGGAGGCGGTGAAGGCCGCCTCCGCGCTCTACGGGCGCGATCCGCAGCTCGACGCGTATCTGCGCGCGCAGCGGCATTTCCCCGCCGACTGGCTCCTTGACGGGGAGCTGGCGCTGGAGATCGCCCGCTTGCGCGGCGTGCTGGCAGGCGTGGCGCCTCCCTGAACGGCCTTGACGCCACCCCGGGCCTGGAGCACAAAGCCTCGCCGCCTTTCCAGGAGAACGGATGATGAAGCGCCTCGCCCTGCTGCCCGCTCTCGCCCTTGCGCTCGCCGCGCGTGCCGACGAGGGGATGTGGACGTTCGACAACTTTCCTTCGAAGAAGGTGCAGCAGAAGTACGGGTTCAATCCCGACGCCCGGTGGCTGCAGGAGGCGCAGCTCGCCTCCGTGCGGCTCGCGGGCGGGTGCTCGGGCAGCTTCGTCTCGCCCGACGGGCTGGTGATGACCAACCACCACTGCGCCCACTCCTGCATCGAGCAGCTCTCCACCAAGGACAAGGATTTCGTCGCCTTGGGCTTCTACGCGCCCACCCAGGAGAACGAGGTGAAGTGCCCCGAGATCGAGCTGAACCAGCTGGTGCAGATCACGGACGTGACAGGCCAGATCCAGGGCGCCACGAAGGGCCTCGAGCCGGGCAAGGAGTTCAACGACAAGCGCAAGGCGGCGATGGCCGCGGTGGAGAAGGATTGCGCGGCCGGCAACGACAAGCTGCGCTGCGACGTGGTCGAGCTCTACCACGGCGGCCAGTACAGCCTGTACCGCTACAAGCGCTTCCAGGACGTGCGCCTGGTGTTCGCGCCGGAGCTGGCCATCGCCTTCTTCGGCGGCGATCCGGACAACTTCAACTTCCCCCGCTACGACCTGGACGTCTCGTTCATCCGGGCCTACGAGGACGGCAAGCCGGTCCGGACCGAGCACTACTTCAAGTTCTCGCCGGAGGGAGCGAAGGAGGGCGACCTCACCTTCGTCTCCGGCCAGCCCGGCGGCACCGACCGCGAGCTGACCACGGCCGAGCTGCAGTACCAGCGCGACATCGCGCTGCCCGAGCGGCTGGTCAACCTGGCCCAGTACCGCGGCGCCCTGACCATGTACACGCAGCAGTCGGCCGAGCACCGGCGCAACGCCGAGCCCACCCTGTTCTACGTGGAGAACAGCTACAAGGCGATCAAGGGCCGCTTCGAAGCGCTGGTCACGCCCACCCTCTGGAACCAGAAGGCCCAGCGCGAGCGGGCGCTGCGCGAGAAGGTCAACGGCCGCTCCTCGCTGAAGAAGAAGTACGGGACGGCCTGGGACGAGGTGGCCAAGGCCATCGCCAGCTTCCAGCCGCGGCGCAAGGAGTACAGGTACGTCGAGCAGGGCGCGGGGTTCGACTCTCCGCTCTACCGGATCGCGCGCGACCTCGTCCGCGGGACCGAGGAGCTGCAGAAGCCCAACGGCGAGCGGCTGCGCGAGTACACCGACGGCAAGCTGCCCCAGCTGAAGCAGAAACTCTTCTCCAAGGCGCCGATCTACGAGGAGTTCGAGGCCTTCAAGCTCAGCTACGCGCTGACCAAGCTGCGCGAGGAGCTGGGCGCGGACCACCCGTTCGTGAAGAAGGTGCTGGGGAAGAAGAGCCCGCAGGAGCTCGCCCAGGAACTGGTGAAGAGCAAGCTCTACGACGTGAAGCTGCGCGAGCAGCTCTGGCAGGCGGGACGCGAGGCGGTGCTCGCCTCGAACGACCCGATGATCGAGCTCGCCCGGCTGGTGGACCCGGACGCCCGCGCCGTGCGCAAGTGGCATGACGAGGAGATCGAGACGCTGGAGATCAGCGGGGCGGAGAAGATCGCGGCGGCGAAGTTCGAGCTGGAGGGCAAGAGCAACTATCCGGACGCGACGTTCACGCTGCGCCTCTCGTACGGCACCGTGAAGGGCTACGACGAGAACGGCCGCCATCTGAACCCGATCACCACCTTCGCGGGCGCGTACGACCGGGCCACCGGCCGCGATCCGTACAAGCTGCCCGACAGCTGGATCAAGGCCAACGAGAACAAGCAGGTGAACCTGGCGACCGGGCTCAACCTCTGCACCACCAATGACATCATCGGCGGCAACTCCGGCTCACCGGTCTTCGACAAGGACCGGCAGATCGTCGGCCTGATCTTCGACGGCAACATCCAATCGCTGGGCGGCGATTACGGCTTCGACGAGACCGTCAACCGGGCCGTGGCGGTCCACAGCGCCGGATTGATCGAGGCGCTCGACCACATCTACGGGGCCAAGCGGATCGTCAGCGAGCTGAAGGGCGCGCCGGGGGCGGCGTCTGGTGCCGGGGCCAAGTAGGCCCAGGTGACCGGCTTCGCGATCGAGACGCATTCGCTCACGCGGCGATTCGGCGAGCAGATCGCGGTGGACGGGATCGACCTGCGCGTCCCGCGCGGAAGCTTCTACGGCTTCCTCGGCGAGAACGGAGCGGGCAAGAGCACCACCATCTCCATGCTGACCGGCGTGCTGGCGCCGTCCGCCGGCGGAGTCAGCGTGCTCGGCCTCGCGCCGGGAGACGAGCTGAAGCGCCGCATCGGCGTGGTCCCGGACGGCCTCTTGCTCTTCGATCGGCTCACCGGGCGCGAGCACCTGATCTTCGTCGGCCGGCTCTACGGCCTGTCGCGCGAGGAATCCGGCCGGCGCGCCGAGGAGCTGCTCTCGACCATGGAGCTCTCCGCGGACGCGCGCAAGCTGATCGCCGACTACTCCTTCGGGATGCGCAAGAAGCTGGCGCTGGCGGCGGCGCTGATCCACGGCCCCGAGCTGCTCTTCCTCGACGAGCCGTTCGAGGGGGTGGACGCGGTGGCCAAGGCGTCGCTGACTGCGTTGCTCGCGGATCTGGTCCGCCGCGGACATCTCACCGTGTTCCTCACCTCGCACGTGCTCGAGGTGGTGGAGCGGCTCTGTGACCAGGTGGGCGTGATCCACCGCGGCCGGCTGGTCGCGCAGGGGACGCTCTCCGGAGTGGTCCAGGCGGTCCCGGGCGCTTCGACCCTCACCGACGCCTTCGTGAGCCTGGTCGGCGAGGGCAGGGGCGCGACGCGCGCGCTGTCGTTCCTGCCGTGACTGCCACCGCGGCGCAGGCGCGGGCCCTGATCGCCCTGCGCATCACGCTCTGGTGGCGCCGGATGGTGCAGGGGCGGCAGTGGGTGCGCATCGCCGTGGGCGGAATGGCGGCGCTGGTGGGCCTGCTCTTCAGCGCGTCCCTCTGCATCCTCGCCTGGCAATCGGCGCGGCAACTCGGCCGCTCCCCGGAGACGCTCCGCCTCCGGGGCGGGCCGCTCGCCCTGTTCGCCTCCTGGGTCACGCTCGCGCTGGCGGGTCGCGCCTGGTTCGGGATCGTGGCCATGGCGCAAGGCCAGGCCTTCCTCGACCCGCGCCGCTTCCGCGGGTTCCCGGTCAGCCAGCGGCTGCTCAGCGCCCTCAACCTGGTCGCGCTGCTCTTCGATCCGGTCTGGCTGATCCTCTATCCACCCCTGATCGTGATCGCCCTCGCCGTCGCGGGCCTGCCGGAGGCTCCCGCTGCCTGGGCGATGCTCTGCGCCGAGATCATGGCCGTTTTCTGCACGGCGGGAATCCTGCATCTTGCGGCGGCCGCCGCCGCGCTGCTGGATGCCCGGCCGCTGCTGAGGCGCGGATTTTCCGTCCTGCTCCTGTTGGCGGGCATCGCCGGGTTCCAGCTTTCGCTCTCCGTGCCGGGACAGCGCGGCATCGAGACGCTCTTCACGGCCGACCGGTGGGGCCTGATGCGCTGGAGCCCGCCCGGCTGGACCGCGCAGGCGGCGCAAGCGCTGTCGCGGGGACAACTGGCGGCGGCCTTCTGGTCGCTGCTCCTGCTCCTGTCGGGGCTCTTCGCCAGCCTGGCCGCGCACGCGCTCTCGCAGCGCGAGCTGTCGCGCCCGCCAGAGCCCGTTCGCGTCTCGGTGCGCGCGGCGCGGACATCGGGCTGGAAGCTGCCCCTCGCGCCAGGATCCATGTCCGCCCTTCTCGAGAAGGAAGCCAAGACGGCGGTGCGGATCGGCTGGTTGCAGCTCGTGATCGTCCCGGTCGCCTATCTCTTGCTGGTCCACGCGGTCCTGCCGGGACCCCAGCCGCTGTTGATCGCGGCCGTCTACGCGCACCTCGGGGTGCTGGAGATCTCCACCAACGCCTTCGGCCGCGACGTGGACGCGGCGCGGGCCTGGTTCCTCTGGCCCGTCACGCTGCGCTCGGTGCTGTTCGCCAAGAATGCGGTCGCGTACCTTTTCTCGCTGGCCATCTTCCTCATGCTGGCGCTGGTCGCGGCCTTCAGCTCGGATCTGGAGGCCGGGCAGCTCCTCGTCGGGCTCCTCGCGCACGCCGCGATCTTCCCGCTGCTGGCGACCTTCGGGAACGCGATCAGCGTCTGGTTCCCGGTGCCGGTCCGCGGAGCGCGGCTGCGGCGCGTGCGCGGGACGGGGCCGATCGGGGCGAGACTCACGGCGATGCTTCTGCTCGCCGGCGCCGCATGGGCGCCCTACGCCATCGCGCAAGTGACGGGCGTGCACCTCTACGCGGCGTACGCCGGCGAGCTGGTGGCGCTGCTCATCGCGTATCCGGCGCTCCTGGGTGCGGCGGCCCGGCTCGCCGCCTCGCGCCGCGAGTCCCTGCTCGGAGCGCTCGCGCGCGACGAGTGAGCGTCGTCTCAGTCCTGGGAGTCGAGCCGCGTGCCGTCGGCCAGCGGCTCGTCGCTCCCCGGCACGTAGTGCGGGTTCTTGCGCAGGATGCCGGGTCCGCCGTCCCAACCGAACAGCGCCAGGATGGTGTGGTACGCGCCCACCAGCGCCATGTACGCGGCCGCGACGGCCATCACGCCGAAGCAGATCAAAAGCCCGTACATCCACGGGCGCGCCAGCTCCGCCGGCCCTCCGGAGACGCGCGCCCGGACGAATCCGATCAAGCAGACCAGCACCGCGACGGTGAGCAGCATCACGGCGGCGCGGAAGATCTTCGGCATGCTAGGTCTCGAAGCTGGCGCCGCAGGAGCAGGTCCTGCGGGCCTTCGGGTTGTCGAAGCGGAAGCCGGGCCCGCGTGGGAAGTCGATCACCGCGCCGTCGAGCAGGGCGGCGCTCGCGGGATCGACCGCTATCTTGAGACGGCCGGCCTCCACCAGGGCGTCGTCCGGCCGGGCCGACTCGACGAAGTAGAGATCGTAGGTGAGCCCGTTGCACCCGCCCGCGACCACCGCGATGCGCAAGAGCCACCCCTCGACCTCGGCTTCGCGCGCGCGGTCGAGCACCGCCTTCGCGGCGCGGTCGGTGAGCGAGAGTCGCATGGCCAGAAGGGTCTACTGCTGCCGGCGGGCCGCCGGCAAGGGTTTCAAGCCGCGTGCTCCTGCCGCAGCATCTCCAGCTCCTCGTCGGGGATGTCGGCGAACGCCTGCACGCACCGCGGGTCGAACTGGGTGCCGGCGCAGCGCGCGATCTCCTGGCGCGCCTGGGCGAACGTCGCCGCCTTCCGGTACGGCCGGTCGCTGGTCATCGCATCCAGCGTGTCGGCGATGGCGAAGATGCGCGCGCCCAGCGGGATCGCCTCTCCCTTCAGCTTGCGCGGATATCCCGCTCCGTCCCAGCGCTCCTGGTGGGCGAGCACGATCTCGGCGGCGGGGCGGAGGAAGTCGATGGTCTCCAGGATCCGGTACCCGACCTCGGGATGCCGCCGCATCTCGGCCCACTCGGCGTTGGTGAGCGGTCCGGGCTTGAGCAGGATGCTGTCAGGCACGCCGATCTTGCCGATGTCGTGCAACAGCGCGCCGCGGCCGAGGTCTTCGAGCTGCTCGTCGCGGAGCCCCGTCCGGCGGGCGATGGCCACCGTGTAGCGGACCACGCGCTGCGAGTGGTCGCTGGTCTCATGCTCGCGCGCGTCGAGCGCGTGGACCAGCGCCACCAGCGTGCTGGAATACGACTGCGCGACCCGCTCCAGCGCCGAGGCCAACTCGGCGGTGCGGTCGCGCACGCGGCGCGCCAGCCCCTGGTGGTAGCGGGCTCGCGCGCAGGTGAGCTTGCTGCGGCTCCACGCGCGTTCGATCGCGCGCACCAGGTCGGTGACCCGCGGCGGCTTGAGCAGATAGTCGGCGGCGCCCCGCTTGAGGCAGTCCACCGCGCTCTCGGTGTCGCCGAAGCCCGTGAGCATCACCACCGCGGCGTGCGGATGACGCTGCAGCACGTGATCGAGAAGCCAGAGCCCGTCGTGCTCGGGCATCTTCACGTCGCAGAGCAAGAGCGGCAGGTCGTCCCCGCGCAGCATCTGCAGCGCGGCGTCCGCGCTGTCCGCTTGCCGGACCGGATAGCCCTCTTCGCGCAGCACCGCCGAGAGCACTTCCCGGACGGCGCGATCGTCGTCTACCACCAGCACCGTGGGCGGCTGGGCCGGTGCGTCCTTCTCGACCGGGGAGAGCTCGGCGGGCGTGTCGAGCGGCTGGCTTCCCAGCCGCAGCATGTCGTCGATCCCCAACATTCTTTGAACGCCTAGCATCGCGTGCTAAACGGCTCAAGTCAAATACGAATTCCGGTGGCACTGGATCGATTGACACCGCGCGGCAGCCGGCGTACGCCGACGGCCTGCGCGAGGAGGCCGCGATGGCAGAAGCGATCCAGTTCCAGAAGAAGCCCGCGCAAGGCTCGATCTCCCCCGAGGGCACGCTCGCCGTGCACGAGCCGGGCAGCGGAAAGCTGCTCGGGGAGGTGCGCGTCTCCAGCGCCGCGGACGTGCGCGAGACCGTGCAGCGGGCGCGCGCCGCGCAGTCGGACTGGGCGCGCAAGCCGGTCGGCGAGCGCCGCGCCGTCCTGTTGCGCTTCAAGGAGCTCCTGCTCGCCCGGGCCGAGGAGTTCTGCGACCACATCACGCGCGAGAACGGCAAGACGCTCAACGAGTCGCTCTTCATGGAGGTGCTGCCGGTGGCCGACGCGGTCCACTGGTACGCGAACCACGCGCAGAAGTCGCTGCGCGACGAGAAGATCCCTCTCCACCTGTTCCCGCACAAGAAGTCGTACCTGCGCTTCTACCCGCGAGGCGTGATCGGGATCATCTCTCCCTGGAACTATCCGTTCTCGATCCCGGTCGGCGACGCGGCCGCGGCGCTGATGGCCGGCAACGCCGTGGTGGTCAAGCCCAGCGAGTTCACGCCGATCGTGATGGAGAAGACCCGCGCCCTGCTGGAGGAGGCGGGGCTGCCCCGCGGCCTCTTCGGAGTGGTGCAAGGGAAGGGGGAGGTCGGCGCGGAGCTGATCCGCAGCGGGATCAACATGGTGGTGTTCACCGGCTCGGTGGCCACCGGCAAGAAGGTGAACCTGGCCGCCGCCGAGCAGATGATTCCCTGCGTGCTGGAGCTCGGCGGCAAGGATCCGGCCATCGTGCTCCCGGACGCGGACCTGGACGCGGCCGCGAAGAAGATTGCCTGGGGCGCCTTCTCGAACTCGGGGCAGACCTGCGCGTCGGTCGAGCGCGTCTACGTGCACGAGAGCGTGGCCAGCCCGTTCATCGAGAAGGTGGTGGCGCTGGCGAAGCAGCTCCGGCAGGGCGAGCCCAACCGCCACGACGTGGACGTGGGCGCGATGACCACGCAGATGCAGGTGGAGATCGTGCGCCGGCACCTGGAGGAGGCGCGGCAGCGCGGGGCCAAGGTGCTGGCGGGCGGCGAGATCCAGGTTTCTCCGGACGGCGCGCGCTTCGTGCAGCCGACGGTGCTGACGGGGACCACGCCGGACATGGCCATCGTCCGCGACGAGACCTTCGGGCCGATGCTGCCGATCATGACCTTCCGCACCGAGGAGGAGGCGATCCGGTTCGCCAACGACTCCGCGTACGGGCTCTCCGCGTACGTGTTCACCAAGGACCGGGCCAAAGCGGACCGGATCGCAAACCAGCTTCTGGCCGGCACGGTCATGCACAACGACACGCTCTACACGCACGCCGCCCCCGAGACTCCCTGGGGCGGCGTGAAGGCGTCCGGCCTGGGGCGGGTGCACGGCAAGCACGCGCTGCGCGACTTCTCCGAGATGCGCCACGTCAACCTGGAGCGTCTGAACTTCCCCGCCTTCTGGTACTACCCGTACTCGAAGAGCGCCTGGAACACCGGGCTGCGCGTGTACCGGACGCTCCTCGGGCGGGGGATCGCAGGCCGCCTCAAGGCGCTGTTCGGGAAGCAGTGATGCGCGCCGCGTTCTGCCCTGGCCGCGGTTGACATCGTCGGCGGCGGGCGCTACCACCCGCGCCTCTTTCGAGGGAGGCGTTCGTGGCGACCTACGACCTCGCGATCATCGGCAGCGGTCCGGGCGGCTACGTCTGCGCCATCCGCGCGGGCCAGAACGGCCTCAAGACGGTGGTCATTGAGAAGGACCCGCGGGTGGGCGGCACTTGCACGCTGCGCGGGTGCATCCCCACCAAGGCGGTGCTGCACAGCGCGGACGTCTTCGAGGACGCGCAGCACGGCGCGGCCATCGGCGTGAAGGCCAGCGGCGTCGAGCTGGACATGGACGGCGTGCGCAAGTTCTCCGAGGACGTGGCGAACAAGTCGAGCAAGGGGATCGAGTTCCTCTTCCGCAAGAACAAGGTGGAGCGGATCCAGGGGCACGGGCGACTGTCGGCGCCCGGCAAGGTCTCGGTGACCGGACCGGACGGCAAGGAGCAGATCGTCGAGGCGAAGCACGTGGTCATCGCCACGGGCTCGGCGCCGCGGCTGCTGCCCGGAATGACCATCGGGCCGCGCCTGATGACTAGCGACGAGCTGCTCCAGAACGTGGTGGTGCCGAAGCGGCTGATCGTGCTGGGCGCAGGCGCGGTGGGCGCGGAGTTCGCCAGCGCGTACCGCCGGTTCGGCAGCGAGGTGACCATCGTCGAGCTGTTGCCCCGGCTCTTGCCCGTCGAGGATGAGGACATCTCGTCCGAGTTCGAGAAGGCCTTCCGCAAGCGCAAGATCAAGGCGCTCACCAACGCCAAGCTGGAGAAGGTGGACATCAAGGGCGAGGGGGTCACGGCGACCATCACCACCTCGAAGGGCACCGAGATCCTCGAGGCGGACCTGCTCTTGTGCGCCGTCGGCCGCAGGCCGGTGAGCGAGGACGTGGGCCTGCAGAAGTTCCCCAACATCAAGGTCGAGCGCGGATTCGTGATGGTCGATCCCGTCACGCTCCTGACCGGCGAGAGCTGGGTCTCGGCGATCGGCGACGTGATCGCCATCCCGGGACGGCCCCATCCTCAGCTCGCGCACCTGGCGTTCGTGGAAGGGGAGTTCGTGGCGGACAAGCTGGCGGGCAAGAGGCCTCATTCCGTCAACTACGACCTGGTCCCGGGCGCCACCTACTCCGAGCCGGAGGTCGCCTCCATCGGCCTGACCGAGAAGGCGGCCCGCGAGCGCGGCTACAAGGTGAAGATCGGCACGTTCCCGTTCTCCGCGAACGGGAAGGCGCGCATCCTCGGCATGGCCGAAGGCATGGTGAAGGTGGTCGCCGAGGAGAAATACGACGAGGTGCTGGGCGTACACATCATCGGTCCCCGGGCGACCGAGCTGATCTCGGACGCCTGCTCGCTCCTCAGGCTGGAGACTACCAGCGAGGAGATGCTGCACGTGATGCGGCCCCACCCGACGCTATCGGAGGCGCTCACGGAAGCCGCTTTGGGGGTGCGCGGGAAACCGCTGCACATCTAGGATCACATCCCCTGGGAAGGATGTTCCCGCCCGGTTGTTCAATCCGGTGCGCGGGGAGGCTCCGATGGGCGAGTCGAGTTCGTGGCGTCGGGGGTTTGCGGCCGGATTCTTGGCGCTTGCGCTTTCGGTCGGGGGTCACCTGGCCACTGCGGACAACGAGGTCCGGGCCGGGACGACGTGCCCGCTGTCCCGGGGGCGCCTGGCAGATCGGATGGTCGATCGGGTGACGTCGCACGTGGAGGCGCGGGGGATTGCGCAGCGCGTTGCCCGCGCCGTCCTGGGTGCGGTCTTCAACGGCTGCACCTGAGGCGCGGCCCTCGCAGTCGGCGGCGGTTTCGGTTATACCGCCGCCCTCATGGCCGAATCGCTGGTGCAGCTCGGCGGGCCTGCGCGGAAACGGCGCGAGCCCAAACCGGATTGGCTCAAGGTCCGCATGCCCTCCGGGCAGCGGTATGAGCACGTCAAACGGACGCTTCGCGAGCTGAACCTCCACACCGTCTGCGAGGAAGCGAGCTGCCCCAACGTTGGCGAGTGCTGGGGCGGCGGCACCGCCACCGTGATGCTGATGGGCGACGTCTGCACCCGCGGATGCCGCTTCTGCGATGTGAACAGCGGTGTGCCCGGACCGCTCGACCCGCTGGAGCCGCGGCACCTTGCCGAAGCGGTCGGCCGGCTGGGGCTCGACTACCTGGTGGTCACCTCCGTGAACCGCGACGAGCTGGACGACGGCGGGGCCTCGCACTTCGCCCAGGCGATCGTCGAGCTGCGCCGGGCCGCTCCGAAGACGCTGGTGGAGGTACTGACGCCGGATTTCCAGGGCTCTCGCGACGCGCTGCAGATGATCGTCGACGCCCTGCCTACGGTGGCGGCGCACAACCTCGAGACCGTGGAGCGCCTGACGCCGCGCGTGCGCGATCGACGGGCGACCTACCGGCAGTCGCTGGAGGTCCTCGACTTCTACAAGCGCGGCGGGATGCGCACCAAGAGCAGCCTGATGCTCGGCCTGGGCGAGACGCACGCGGAGATCGTGCAGGCGATGCGCGACTTGCGCGCGGTCGGCTGCGACATCCTCACGCTCGGGCAGTACCTGCGCCCCTCGGAGAAGCACCTGGCGGTCGAGGAATTCGTCCGTCCGGAGACCTTCGCGCAGCTCGAGCGGGAAGGGCTGGACCTGGGTTTCAGGTTCGTCGCCGCCGGCCCGCTGGTCCGCTCGAGCTACAAGGCGGGCGAGTTCTTCGTCCAGCGCTGGATCGAGAACGGCGGGTAATCCATGCCAGCCTGGAACATCATTCAGGCGGTCAACGACGCGCTGCGGCTCGAGATGCGCCGCGATCCGCGCGTGGTGGTGATGGGCGAGGACGTGGGCAAGTTCGGCGGCGTGTTCCGGGCCACGGTGGGGCTGATCGAGGAGTTCGGAGCGGACCGGGTGATCGACACGCCGTTGGCCGAGGCCGGCATCATCGGCGCCGCCATCGGCATGGCGATGTATGGGCTGCGGCCGGTGCCCGAGATCCAGTTCTCCGACTTCATCTTCCCCGCCTTCGACCAGATCGTGAACGAGCTGGCCAAGCTGCGCTACCGCAGCGGCGGCCAGTACGGCGCGCCGGTGGTGATCCGCACGCCGGTCGGGGGCGGGATCAAGGGCGGCCATTACCACTCGCAGTCGCCGGAGGCGCTGTTCATCCACACACCGGGACTTCAAGTCGTCTGCCCTTCCAACCCGGTCGACGCCAAGGGCCTGTTGATCTCGGCCATCCGCCAGGACGACCCGGTGATCTTCATGGAGCCCAAGCGCGTCTACCGCGCCGCCAAGGGAGAGGTGCCGGAGGGCGAGTACACGGTGCCAATCGGCCAGGCTCGGGTTGCGCGCGAGGGCCGCGGCCTCACGGTGATCGCCTGGGGCGCGATGTTCCATGAGGCCCTGCAGGCCGTGGAGCAGTCGCCCGAGCTGGACGCGGAGCTGATCGACCTGCGCACGCTCTGGCCCCTGGACATCGGAACGGTCACGCAGAGCGTACGCAAGACCGGGCGCTGCGCCATCGTGCAAGAGGCTCCGCGGACCAACGGCTTCGCGGCGGAGATCAGCGCGCTGGTGCAGGAGCGCTGCTTCACCTCGCTGGAGGCGCCGATCGCCCGGATCACGGGCTGGGACACACCCTTCCCGTACACGCTGGAAAACGAATATCTACCGCTCGCGCCGCGCATCCAGAGGACCCTGCGCGAGCTGAAAGCCTACGAGGCCTGACATGGCCCAGTTCGAGTTCAAGCTGCCGGACATCGGCGAGGGCGTGGTGGAGGGCGAGATCGTCAAGTGGCTGGTGCAGCCCGGCGATCAGATCGTCGAGGACCAGCCGCTGGTGGAGGTGATGACCGACAAGGCCACGGTGACCATCCCGAGCCCGCGGCGCGGAAAGGTGGTGCGCACCGTCGGCAAGGAAGGGGACATCGCCAAGGTCCACTCCACGCTGGTGGTGCTGGAGGTTGACGGCGCCGGCGCCGGTGCCTCTGTGGCGGCCCCGAGCGCTGGGACTCCGGCTCAGGCCGCCCCCAGCCTGCCGGCCGACGAGGCGGGACAACCCGCGCCGCTGCAGACCGACAACCTGCCGCGACCCCAAGCGGGCGCATCCGCGCACGGTGCGCAGACCAGCGCCCACTCGGGAAACGGGGACGGTCGCAAGGTGCTGGCCACTCCCGTGACGCGGCGGATGGCTCGGGAGCTGGGCGTCGATCTCGGCGCGCTGCAGGGCTCCGGTCCGCAGGGCAGGGTGATGAAGGCCGACCTGCTCGCGCACAACGAGAACCGGCAGCGCCCGCCGATGCAGGCGCCGCCTCCGATGCCGGCGCCGGCGCGTCCGGAAGCGCCGCGTCCGGAGCCGCTGGCGCAGGACGAGCTGCGCCCCCTGCGCGGGCTGCGCAAGAGCATCGCGAAGAGCATGGTGCAGAGCCACACCTACGTGGTGCCGTTCACGTTCGTGGAGGAGTGCGACACCGGCCCGCTCACTTCGCTGCGCGAGCGGATCAACGCGGAGCTGGCCCGCCGTGGGGAGCCGAAGCTCAGCTACCTGCCGTTCATCGCCAAGGCGCTGCTCCAGGGATTCGCCCGCTACCCCGACCTGAACGCCGTGATGGACGAGGAGAAGCAGGCCCTGGTGGTGAAAAAGGACGTGAACCTGGGCTTCGGGGCCGCCACCGAACAGGGCCTGACCGTCTTCGTGGTGAAGGACGTGCGCGGCAAGTCGATCCGGGAGATCGGCGCCGAGATCGACCGGCTGGCGAAAGCGGCGCGCGAGCAGAAGCTGCAGCTCCAGGACCTGCAGGGCTCGACCTTCACCGTCACGTCTTTGGGCAAGGACGGCGGACTGATGGCGACTCCGGTGGTGAAGCACCCGGAGGTGGCGATCCTCGGGATCCACAAGATCAAGGAGTACGCCAAGCCGGTCCGCCGCGGGGACGGCAGCGTCGGCGTGGAGATCGCCGAGCGGATGAACCTCTCGTGCTCGTTCGACCACCGCGTGATCGATGGCCACATCGGCGCCGCGTTCCTGTACGAAGTGATCCATGCCCTGGAGGCGCCGGAACTGCTGCTGATGGAGGGGCGCCTCTAAGCGCCGGGACGGGCAGGCCCGAGCCGATAGGAGCCGCTCGGCGCCCTGAAGCTTGCAATGTTCATTCGTGAACTCGTCCCGGGGCGAGCTCCAGAATGAGAAGTCTTGGGGGGAGGGTGGACAGCCACCCCTCCACGCCGGTCCCGAAAAAAAATAGTTATTTTTTTTCCACAGGCCGCGGAGAGGCCCTCTGGACCGGGCAGGCCGGGGCGGCGACGGGTTTCACGCCGGCCCGATTCAGCTCCGGCCCCAACCGGCCGGTGAGGGCGAGTCCCCACATCTTCCAGTCCGCCGCGAGGCTCCAAAGCGGGTACTTGAACGTCGCCGGCCGGTTGTGCTCGACGAAGAAGTGGCCGACCCAGGCGAAGGCGTATCCCGCGGCGATGGCCACCACGACCAGGCCGCCGCTGTGCAGCGCCGCGGCCGAGGCCAGGAGCAGGAGCGACAGAGTGGTCCCGACGAAGTGCAGCCTGCGGGTTGCGGGCCGCGAATGCTCGCGGAGATAGAACGGCCAGAACTCGGCGAACGTCTGCATGCGCGCAATCTAGCAAACGCGGCTTCCCGACGGGCACGGCGGTGCACAGCCTGGGGCCCGAATGTCCATCCCGGTGCTGCAGCTCGTCTCCCGGTTCTGGGTCGGCGGGGCCGAGCGCCAGTTCATCGAGCGTCTCCGGGCGCATCCGGAGGGGTCTGCGCCGACCGTGGCTGTTCACTCCCGAGCAATTGTTGGCGAGCAGGCGCTTCGTCCCTAGATCGCCCTGCGGATGCCCGAAACCGTCCCGCGAATCGGAGAAGAGAAGAAGCGCCTCCCTCGACAACCGGGATTTTCGGACGAGGCGCTGTTCCTCTCCGACGCGCCCATCCCGGGCCCGGCAAAGGAAGCGCAGCGCGCGCCGGCGGGGTACGCGGCCCGGACGCTCACCGACTGGACCGCTCTCGAGGCGCTTCAAGAAAGCTGGCAGGATCTGGCGTCCGACTGCGCCGAGCTGAACCCGTTCTACGAGCCGTGGATGCTG
>Ga0137397_10001659_pt1 | contig 15585 bp, 23 predicted proteins | sample czorhiz116metaG_FD_106658 | JGI IMG/M metagenome (GOLD analysis project Ga0137397, IMG submission 106658) | Vadose zone soil microbial communities from Angelo Coast Range Reserve, California, USA - czorhiz1.16 metaG | ecosystem: Environmental > Terrestrial > Soil > Vadose zone | place: USA... | reverse complement strand
TGTACTTAGTTATTTAGTTAGTAACTAGGTTTCAGTGAATAAAGCGCTTTCCAAAAAAAAAAAAAAAAAAAAAAGACACTTTTCAGCAGCCTGAGGCAGCGGCGGTATCTTTCAATTCAGAACCTTCATATATCCAGTAGACTGCGGGACTGGCGTGTCCAAAATAAATGGTGCAAGGTGTTGGGATTGGAACTACGAGATATATGAGAGACGCTCGCAGACGACTGCAGGATGGTATCACACAGAGCTGCGCACAGGTGATGGGTATCACATCGAGTGAGTCGAAGACATGATATACAAGAATTGAAAAAGTAAGAATGTACATGGTATATGCGATATTCCGAGATTCATTACTAGGTGACAGGCCGGGAACTAAACAATGCGAGGTCAGAATGGAATGTCTCAGCACCATGGAGCCAGCCGTTTGTGCTGAGTATCGTGTGTAGGAGCGAATTGATATGGTGGTGTACAGTTGTGCCGCATTCACATGCGACGCCTTCCTTACGATCGTTAGTAAGAGGATAGTAAGGGTTTGTCACTAAGGGTAGCCATCATCGGATCATGATGAATGATGTCCATCGTAATCGACGACGGCGCCAAAGAAGCGTAGGACGGAAATCTGGGCAACATGAATAGACGACGGAAGTTTGGGGCCCATAGCGGAAGAGAAAAGAAATAAAGTGTTACAATATTTTTAGGCGAGATGTTGGCAATGTCAAAGAATGGCAGCAGAATTTGGTTGGAGCATTCGAGGTCGTCCTTGTACGATGCAGGGGACGCGGCCGAGCTGACTTTTACTATTGGTGCAAGTTGGGAGGTCTTCACGATGCTACGAAGCACTCAATCCCCACGTCCGAAGCTGGAGTATTCGGCTGGTCAGCCTGGAGGCTGGACCTAGGGATAGCGGCCTGAGTAGCCACAGGACGGACAAGGCGGTAAATGTCCACTCGCACTCCTACCTCGCGGCGGGTACATCCTATTACAATTCAGGCAGAGCACTTGTCCTGAAGTTGGAAATGAAGGCTCGATGGTCAGCCTGCGGTATGGTCAAGTCTAAGCACGATCTGTCACGTACCCTCTAGTGGTCGCGACAGCGAGCCATCAGTGGCATACTCGGGCTTCGGTGTGAGAAGCGACCCGCTCGCAACACCCCAATTAAAGCTTCCAGGAGGAGATACTAGTGCCTGCGGGCTCGCTGCCGATGTTGGGCCCTGCTGTTGCTGCCGTTGAGGTTGCTGTTGTTGCGCCGCCCACCTCTGGCAGCGGACTCCGCAGTATTCACTGTTGATGCGGCGAGGACATTTGCCACAGGCAGGGCACTTGATAACACCACGCTCCAGATCATCCCTGGATATCCAACGGACGAAATTTAGCATCAGAACATAAGTAGGGCCTAGCAATGACTACGAACTGCATGTGGGGCGCACCGCAGTACTCGCTGAGTTCATTCGAGATCACGTCCATTGTCACAGGAAGGCGGCAACCGGGAAAGCGACAGGTACTTCCTGTTTGCGCTGTTGATGGTCCAAATCTGTGTTGGCATGTCGTCGCCACACATACAGAAGGCTCACCTGAATCACGGGACGAGCCACTTCCTCGTCTGGGTGGGCGTTCACCGGGGACACTTGCCACAAAGGGCACGGCGGAGGTTTCGGGGGGAGGGGCAAGCGTCCGGGAGTATCTGGAAGGTGAAGGATGTGGTTTCTGCCCCTGCGGGTATTGGGGAGCTGAAGACTGCTGCTGTTGCGAGTATTGGTATCCAGAACTTGTATACTGCTGTTGCTGATAATGGGTTGAAGCGAGTTGCTGTTGTTGATATTGGGTTTGGATGGAAGGATGTTGCTGTTGCTGATAATGGGTGGAAGGAGCTTGCTGCTGCTGGTATTGGGAAGAAAGTTGCTGTTGCTGACTTCGTGAAGAGAAATCTTGTCCACCGTATTGGTACTGGGCTTGCTGGGCATGACTAGGTTGCGTACCAACATTGTGAGGTACAGAACCGTGACGTTGTTGTGATACCGAGCGGCGAGGCTGGCCGTATGCGGACACAGGCTGCTGAGGTGGTTGGTCAGGCGGTCGGATATGTTGTTCTATAGACTGGTGATATGCCTGATCTTGAATCGGAGAGCTAGGGAGCTGACTCTGAGAACTGATATACGGTTGAGCATGATGGGATTGTGCTGGTGCATAACGCGAGGCCTCTGGTAGATCCAGGCAGCACACCGCACCATCAGCATCAAAGCACGCTAATACGATTCGCTGGCAGTGCTTACGTTCCCAGCTTTGCCCCGTTCCATAGGAATCGATGGGTTGTACCTGGCCGGGGGCGGTTGTCCGGGAACTTGACAGTGAGCGACTCGTCCGTGCTACGCTAACAACTTGAGCCTGAGCGGAAGCCGCATGTGATTGATGTGAATGAGGAGAACTTGAAAGTATTCTGTTATCATGGGACGGGGCGCCTGTACTAGCATCAGACTTCGAACTATCAAACAGACGAAGGGATCGCACCGTAGGTATTCCCAGGATAAGCGTTGTGGGGATAAGTGTAACTCATAGGGGCCTGTATCAAGCAAATTCCCCGCCGGGAGGGCGTATTTATGCGTGGAGAAATGGAACCGATATTTTACCACGATAGTGCGACATGCTCCCAAACAATGTCCGTTTGTTGGTGTTACTTTAGCCCAATTGAGAGAATTCGGCGTGGCAGTACAATAGTAGTGAGGCATAAAGGCGCTGGAGGGTTATCACGCGGAAGGGGTAGGCGGTGCGTGGGCAGCACCATTCGTGACGCGTGAATGAAAGGTTTCATTCCAACAAGTCCCGGAAAAGAAAAATCGAATCGCTTCGTCGTCTTAAAAAGTACACAAATACAATCCTCACGCCCCGAGGGTTCAGATCGTTGAAGCTTTAGGCTGTACCAGCGTTCGCAATCGCGTCTCGAATGCGGAATTCCCAGTACCTGTCCTCGTGACAAGCCTTAATCGATGGGCGGTGCGCCGCTTGATGACTACGTACCTTTTCCGTATGGGATCGTGCGTGTGAGCGAGCGAGCTCCAAACCTGGCCATAAATAACAGGCGACTGTATGGCAACAAACGTCGGTGTGAGTCAGAATATGACATACCTTCACAGCCTCGGGTACGCCCTCTTTCCCCTTTGCCTCGTGTACGTCTGCCATAAATTCAAGTGCCGCTGGACACGGCAACTCTGCGCCCCGGGACGGGGGTGGATTCTCGAGGTCTAGCACGTCGTCGATACCCGCGTCGACCGCGTCGACGACATACAGCTCCGCAAAAGCGGCCTGCGTCGCGTAGGGCATGTGCGAATGATTCAGGATTCCACGCAGGTAATTCCACGCGGACGCATTGTTCGGCGCAAGCGCAACCTTGTCCTTGGCAAAGCTTTATAGGGGAATACGTGGGGCGCGGTAACAAGGACAAAGGACATCGCCATCGTGGCAGGGCAATTGTCAGCGCCCTATTCGGCCGACTCGTCCGACTCGGGCAAAAGGAAGACATAAACTTACGCCATTTCGCGCCGTACCGTCTCCTCCGAGTCATCGCCCGTCCCAACCTTCGTCCCGTTCTCGAACGAGACGAAGAAGCGATGATGCCATGCCGAGTTGTTGCGCACGTCATCCGCGAGGAGTCGCTCGACGAGCGGCAGCTCGCTGGCCCACAGGTCCGCTTGATCAATGTGGGCGAGGAGCCACTGCCGGTGGCTCCAAGTATGGTAGTTCTTCGGGTCTGCCTTGAGTACCTCTTCGTTGAATGCTAATTCTGGCACAGGGTCGCGTAGGGCTGTGAGGAGAAGCCGTCGGTGGTGCCAGACCTGGTATGTCTTCGGGGAGGCTTTGGTGAGCGTGTTAGCGAGGACGAGCTCGGGCTCGAGAGGGGCGAATGTGGCGATGAGCGTTTCGTAGCGATATTGCCTTCCATTGTGGGGTAAAGAAGACGCATATTGTACAAAGAACGGGACAGCACGCACCAGGCGGAATAGTGCGCAGGATTAAGTCTAATAATTGTCTCTGTGAGTTCAAGAACGCGTGGACTCTTCTCCCCCGCTTTTACGATACCACGAAAATAATCGGTGGCATCTTTGTCTGCATTGTCCAGCAAGAGTCGCGATAGAGTTGTGCAATATATCGCAAGTCAATCAGTACACCGAGAAGAAGGGAGCTAGAACGTTGCATACACTCGGAGTTGTAGAATATTGGAGCAAGGGGTTGGATATTCTCATGTTGAGGAATGGGAACAACATCCGACCACTCGGGTCGTTCTGCGTATAAGACGTGCTCCGCCATGAAATCAGGAGTTAGTGCAGACATGACGGTAGGTTACAAGATAGTTATGCGCGGGACGTAGAATTGAGACCTTATTGAGGCACCGACGTGATCAAAACAATAGGTTCATTCACGCACGCCATGCGAAATGGGAAAGCAGCACTTGGTAAGATATCGGACAGACAGTAGTAGACAAAGAGAAGAAACGGGAGGCATTGTACACAGCACGATCGGAGACCCGAAACCGTAACACTAAGTAACGTTAAGCGGTAGCTGCAGCTGCTGGAGCAGCGTTGTTGGCGGTGTAATCCTTGAGAAAATCGGATCAGTAAAGCTCAATCAAGGTCTGCTAAGTTTGACACCAACCTCCATCTCGGCATCGAGATCTTCGGCAGTCTTCTGTGGTCGCTCGGTCTTGCGAGTACCTGGCCTTCTGCCGCGACCACGAGGTGCCCCGCGGCTCCTGACACACGAACAATTGAGTCTGTTAAGTCATCCCGCGGAAACCCGCAAGGCTACAGCAACGGACCTGGCAGGTTGAGTGCCATCAGTGACAACAGCAACGTTTTCCGCCGGGGTGACGCGAGATGCGAGACTGGGGGTAGAAGCAAGACGAGAGGGGTCGACAACAACCTCGATCTTCATGGGACGCTCTGGAGGCGATAGATGGCGGATGATAGCGAAAGGACAAGGAACGACGGGGAAGGGAGGGGTGAATTGGTCAGTTGAGCATTCAGCGGTGCGCAAGGCAAACGAAAGACGAAAACGAGCCGAGCAAAGAAACAGTTGCGGGGCAATCCTCGGATCCTTCGATCGAACATCGGACATCATTGATATTCAGCCTCAACCTTGCGCAACGAATTGAACGGGGTATTGTCAGGCCCGTCCTTGCAATCCTTCGAAGCCAGACTTCTTCAACAGGACCGGTCTTGAAGCGACAGCGAACGTGTACACGTTCAACGGCACTCCAGAACTGGAACCTCTCTCAGTCCGAGACCCCTAGCCTCCTGCCCACCCTCGACCCTTAACCGCACTGGCATGAGGGTCCACGTAACCACCCTCGACAAACACGTAACCAACCTCTTCTGCGACACAGTACACGAGACTGATCAGGCCTGTGCCCTGCGGGAACTTCGCAGGAAGAGGTGGCATGACGGGGCGGCTCCTCAGGTTCATCCAATACGTCGCTCGCAAAGGAAAGGCGTATCAGATACCCAAGAACACACCCAGGAGTCAACCTTGGGTGTTGTTCGGGGAGGGTAGACCAGGAAGCGAAGCCGTGATAGCGTGTCACGGTTAGAACTTTGCCCTTGCATGAACGTGAATCAAACGAGTCCGTTGCCGAGTTGGCGTCGCGGAACTAGAAGACGAGCTTAAGGAGAGAAAGTGGCGGATACTAACTCCCATCGATGAGGCGATTGTTATATTGTTGATATGCCTTGTTGCCATCCCCTTTTTTCTGAAACACGACCCAGGCTACGCCTTTGGAGCGGCCATTCGAGTCATATTGGATGTTGACTTCACGCAGTGGACCGACGGTGGTTTGGAAAAGTTCCTGCATAATCGGATCGAAGTTAGGGCTTACTCAGATTGATAAATGAAATTCATCGAACCTTCACTTGGGCTTCATTCACGTCAGCCGGGAGATTGGATACGACAATTTTCTCAACAGGTTGAGGGATGGTACTAGCTGGTTTCATGGTATTTGTTATCCGGGCCTTGGCAGCGGGGGATGTACGGGTGGCTCCAAGGACCTGAGCGCGTGCACCGTTACGACGGGCCCCACGCTTCACATGCTTAGTTGCGTGGGAAGCAGCGACGATCTTCATAGGGAACAAAAAAAAAGTCAGACGAGGGCATTTAGACGCAACTGGGAGACAAAACAAACATCATCGAGGGATTTATCCATAGTATAAGTATAGGGGCACTTTTTGACAAGGTAAGGACAACGGAAGGGGGTGCTAGGAGTGGGCTTGTTGGGTTTGTTGGTCGAAGGGGTTGGACAAGTGAAAGACGCGGCGCGTCAGCTCCCTTTGTTTTTTATTTTGTTTTATTTGCACAGCGTCGGAGTTGGAATTAATCTCATTTCCGCTGCATCGCTTCTGGTCACTCCCGTCAAGAGTGAGATTTCTGCCAGTCCTCTGCTCTGCGTCATGTCTAGAACCGGTCGTGGGGGCGGTCGCGGAGGTTTTGGAGGTAGACCTAGCTTCGGAGCGAACAACCCACCTCCGATGGGCCTCACATCTGCGGATATACAGGCTATGTCAAGGGAGCAGAGCGCTCTTTATCCCGTACGTCCTCATTCTCCATCGTGTACCTTCATCCTGACAGCGTTAAGAATCTGTTTCGTAGCCCATAGAGTCTCTCCCTGTACTGACAGAGTATTCTGAAGAGGAGAGACGTATATGCGACCTACAACGCGGCTTCGCAGCTCGACTGCGCAAGTCTGCCTATCACGTGACGGAAGCAATGAAGTCCAATAGTACGTCGTTTTTCGCTCGAGCTTACCACCTAACTTAGTGTAACAGAGCTAGAACGATATGTGGATAAATACCATCCTGCGCCTGCCGCACAGCCCAAGTTAGAGCGACGGGATCTTCATCAGCCTTTCTTCCCTCGAGAGGTATTCGAGGCCTACTTTGACCCGCGGAAGAAACGAAAACGTAGGTGCCCTGCTTACCCTCGTAGCGCGGTTCTTAACGAGTTGGCAGTGGAGAAAAAGTCCGTTAGACGACTCAATCTTGATGCTTTGGAGGATGACGCCGAAGAAGAGGTATGGTGTGCCATCCGAATGCCTGTGAGGTCTTGACCTTAACATTGCCTTCTGTTTGTCTCGCAGGAAAAATCAGAGGCATCGGAGGCCGGCTCACAAGCTGTGGAAGAAGATTATGATGTAGACGAGGAATATGATAACGACTATGCAGATAACTATTTCGATAATGGGGAGGGCGATGACTTGGATGACTTGGGTGGTGGTGAAGGCGGTGACCCATCTGGTGGTGGTGAGTTAGGGTCTTTCATAGGTTCCTGGAGTTCCAATTGACCTTTTCCTGACAGGATTTGATCACGATTAGACACCTCCACATACCAACCCTAACTGTTTCAATATCATCCGACAATTCCATTCGCTTTCTTGGTGTATGTATTCCTATGGTACCGCGACTCACGTGCAGCCGCGCATGAACGCGTCATGTTCAGATAGGTGGCCTCTCCTTCACTGCCTACATCTCAACCATATCGCCAGCTTGTACGAAATGCTTTCGCTCACTCTTCCTATCCTCCTTTTTGCAAGCCCAATTTCTGTCTTTGCATGTGAGGGAGAATGCATGAAGGGGGTTACGCTTGCTTGGCTTACAAACTACACCTCACTTATTGACCCCGTGTTCAAGCACATTGTAAGATGTCGGGCTGCTCCCCGCATACCTCCGCTGACGTTTCGCAGGCCCTGCAAATCTCACACGACTTGTTCCCGCCTGAAAGTCACCACGACTCGATGTCATACGTGCAACCCATCATATCAGCGTACGAAAGCTCGTACGAGGGCATGAGGATTGCTATTTTCCCATCCTACTTCCACGGAAAGTGTCAGCGCAATGGAGTCGATCCGCCGGGCTGCCCGAACCCAGATTGTCCCGTTGTATGCGGCACGCCAGGCTCGCTCGTGCACTTCTTCCCGAAGTTGCGATCCATCGTGTTTAATTATACACGCAACACGCTGCAGCGACTGTGTTCGCCCGGCAACGAGGCATACGGGAAATCAGAGCACGCCGTTGTACAGGCTGCGGCTCGACACCGCATGCGTGAGGGTGAGCGCCGGCGAGTGCCATGGTTCGAGTACGCGGTCACTGGAGCCGCGCGTGGGATGGCGCAGGAGAGGAATCTTTCGTATGCGAGGAAGCGGGAGGAGAGTGTGAAGAAGGGATTCGAGAGGATTATGAGGCAAGTACCGATTTTGCTAGAAGAGGCGTGCGGTGGACGTGCATCAGAAGACAGGAACGCACTGCCTAAGTGTAGTTGGGAAGACCGCATGAAGTCGTACATCCTTACCTTCCCTTGAGCGTGGTTTATGAGCTGGTTCTCGCCTCACTTCTTTGTGTTCATTTCATTGTTACAGTCTAGACATAACATTAACTATATGGTACTCACACACAATTGCTATGTTTTCAATCCTTAATCTCATATTTTTTTTATTTGGCGTTGACTGACGTGTTGCACATGGTCCTTGGGCTCGGAACTACGGACCAATCAGCGGCGTAACATAGGGCCAGCCCGAAGGCGTCAACAATTCACGCTATTAACGACCACACCACACCGCTCCGCCGGAGATATATTTCTCTTCTTTCCCCACCAACTCCTACTCTACCAATCATACTGTTACGGCGCCGACAAGCTATGCTTTCAAAGCGCGTCGTTGCTCTCACCCGCTCCAGGGGTATGATCCCGCGTAGCACTGTCGGGGTCCTCGCCACGTCGCATTACTGGTGCGTTTATGGCCCCGTTCGTTCTCGCCCGTGCCATGTCACGTCATATTACTTGACTCCTTAGTTCTATGCCCACACCCCTTTGCCCTCTCCTCTACATATTCACATAACATCCAAATCGATGTGTTGTCTAACCACATGCACGTTCCAGGGATCTCACGCGCCGTGCTTCATTCCACACGACGAAACTGTTAAAGGGTGTGTTCGGAGTTTCAGCCCGTGTCTTTGTCTGGTTTTGCGTAGCGGGTTCGGGGGCTGTTGTGAACTGACATCGTGTTTGGGGTGCTTGGTTTGGGCTAGCTGAGACCGTCAAGGTGCCACAAATGGCCGAGTCCATTTCGGAGGGCACGCTCAAGACGTGGCAGAAGAAAGTCGGCGACAGCATTGCGGCCGACGAGGAGGTAGCCACTATCGAGACCGACAAGGTAGGTACCATCCCACAAACTTTCCCGATGACGTCTGTCTTCTTCCTTCTTCCCTCCATATCGGCGCCGGTTTTTCGGAATCTTAGTCCCTTTCGTTTTGATTCATTAACTTTTTTGATGTCGGTCCCGTTCATCGGCATGTAACTGACTATAGATCCGTCCGTCCACCACCACCTCCACAGATCGACGTGTCCGTCAATGCGCCCGCAGCGGGAAAGATCACCGAGCTACTTGTGAACGAGGAGGATAACGTAACGGTTGGGCAGGACCTGTTCTGTTTCGCACCGGGAGAGGGCAGCGAATCCTCCGCCGCAGCACCTTCTGAGGCTGCGCCGCAGGCGGAGAAGAATGACGCAGCAGAGCCAAAAGTCCTACAGCAGAAGTCGTCGCCGCCTCCGGTTCAGGAACGCCCCAAGGCGGAGGTGAAGGAAACGAGCAAGCCCGCGCCGGCACCGAAAGAAGAGGGCAAGCAGCCTACGCCCTCCACCCATGCTGCCTCTGCTGGTGCTGCGGGGGCGGCTTCGCGAAACGAGACCCGTGTGAAGATGAGCCGCATGCGGCTGCGCATTGCGGAACGACTGAAGGAGTCGCAGAACACGGCTGCGTTCCTGACGACGTTCAACGAGATTGACATGTCGTCGCTGATGGAGATGCGCAAGCGCTACAAGGACGACATACTGAAGCAGCACGAGGTCAAGCTCGGTTTCATGAGCGCCTTTGGGCGCGCGTGCACCCTGGCACTCAAGGAAATCCCTGGTGCGAACGCATCGATCGAGGTCAGGGTCGCTTGTTTTCGCCATTTCATCCCCGCTGACATTGATCTAAATTTAATGTGCTGCGCAGGGTGACGAGATTGTCTATCGCGACTACGTGGATCTCAGCGTTGCAGTCGCGACTCCAAAGGGTCTGGTCACACCGGTGATCAGGAACGCAGAATCGCTTTCTTTCGTTGAATTCGAGCGTGAGCTAATGGCCCTCGGGAAAAAGGCATGGGTTGCGCATTGTTCAAGCTTTACGAGAAATTCACATTCTTTTTTTTTTTCACGTGCCATAGGCGAGGGATAGCAAGTTGACGCTCGAAGATATGTCCGGAGGATCATTCACCATGTACGTACGTTGTGTTTGGGGTAAATAGGTTGCTGATAGGGTTCATTGATAGCTCTAATGGGGGCGTGTTTGGGTCGTTGTACGGCACGCCCATAATCAATCTGCCTCAATCGGCTGTACTCGGTAAGTGTTTATGTTGTGCCTCGAGGGGACCCCACAATTTGACGGCGCCTGCGGCAACGATAGGGATGCACGCAACCAAGGATCGACCAGTTGTCGTAGATGGCCAGATTGTGATAAGGCCAATAATGATTGTCGCTTTGACGTATGATCACCGGTTACTGGACGGACGAGAGGCTGTAACATTCCTCGGTGAGTGGGATCTATCTGTTGTCTTGGTGTTGCCGGGCGAACAGCCTACTGATGTGATGATTGTTGTTGTGGGAACGTACAGTGAGAGTGAAGGAGTACATCGAGGACCCTCGCAAGATGCTCTTGGCATAACGAAGCTTGCATTGCGCAGCTTCTTGTCGTTGTTTTGTTGTTGCGAAGTAAGAGTAACAAAGCGGCTGAAGCGGCGGATTGTGCGAAAAAGGCGTGTTGGCAGCGTGTCGTGGATGCTTAATTGTCGGACATGGTTCTTGGTCGCAACGCGTACTTTGTTCTTCGCTCGTCTTTTGCGTCAAGGAATACACATACAAGGCATCATGGTTTCCTTTTCGTTTATCGTTTCGCGTTACAATGGCCCATGCACGGGAATGAATGGAACAATGGGATGGGGGGGCCATCTCTTCGCCGGGGTGATCCGGCTTGGCTATCCTATCGCAACACAGTCCACAGGAACAAGCAGGCGGTGTTCGCGGCACGCCGGGTCATTTAGTAAGTAATACCAACAAATCCGCCTTTGTTGCGGCGAATTGAGATCTTGGGAATGATTAAGGGTTACGAAAACGAATTGATCGGGGTAAGCAAAGGCGAGGCGACTATCATTGCCCTGGCGCAGTCTTAGAGAGAGAGGAGAGGGGACTGCTACTGCACTAGTACGATTCAGAATAGGGGGTCAGAGCGCGTAAAAAATAAAGTTTTAAATTGGGGAGGAACGATATGTTATACGGCTGCGGGAGGGAGGCCGAAGGGAGTGAGTTCTAGAATAGTGGGACAAAGCGGGACGTGAGACACGAGGACAAAAAGAGGGACTGCATGGGCCAAGGGAAACAACCGCGAGGAAGATCGTCGACCCCAAGGGCCAAAAAGTGACGGAAAAGAGTTGTGGGGTCGCGATAACGGAAAGCCGGAAACGTGCGAGGGTGGGCTAAAGGGGGCGCAAAGCACGCAACACTCGTGACGGAGCTTCCGAGAATAGGTCGCACGGGACGAGATCTAGGCGGGAATATTGCCCGAAAAGGAAGGAGGCGTAAAGGAGAGGGCAAGTCGGAGCTTCAAACAAGCGCCACTCTTCTGATGAGTGCACAGGTCGACGGGCGGGACCCAAGTTACGGTATTCAACTTGTCAGCCCACTTTATTTATTTTTTAATTAATTTTTTTCGCTCTTTAGTCATAGACCAGCTGTCCCCCCGAGTAGATTCCCTCTTCTCTTGTACCTCTCGCTCTCGCCTTAACGCATACATACCACCTCTCCCACCTCTTCCCCTCCATCCTCTCTTCTTCTTTGCCCCTCTACACAACCCTCCTCTCTTGCAATGATCATGGTCCAGAAACCCTTTCATCTCCTCTCCTCCCCTTCAACTCACCATCGTCGGCACCCATCGGCTCCTCCAGCCGTACTTGTCCAGCCAACACACATTCCTGGTTTGCTCTCTTTGTCAAAACCCCATCCATCCACCCCTCCTCGTTCTCAGCAACAACAATATCATAACCAGTATAATCGTCAGTCTCGCTCGTCGCACATCAAACCAAAGCCGACGACCGCTTTCCGTTCTTCCCAACCACCGCCTCCAGATGCCAATGTATTGCCTCCGCTCTCCGGGGACCTCAGCAAGCTTTCTACCCCGGCTCGTCCACCAAACAAGTCTCATGCTCTGACCATAACACCGTCGCCTGCCCCAGAGAAACCTCCACGTGGCCGCCAGAACGCGAAGCACGGCAAAGATAATACAAAGCCTCGGTAAGCGCTGTGCGATTGTCGCAACGGAAATAGACTGCATCTTAACCCGTACCTTCATCAGGAGCAACTCTCAGTCCGTCATGGTTAAGAATAACAATCGGCGAAACCACTCTCGACTTCATCAAGGTTCTCCTCCCAACCCTTCCGACCTTCCCTCGCAGGCAGAGGTTCCCAACAAGCGCAATTCTCTTCCGCAGTCCCATCAGTATAATTCTTTCGATCCCTTTCTAGTCTCGTCAGAGAGCGAATCCGATAACCCCCCTTCCACCCCCACCAAGGTCAACTCCCCCGTTCGCCCCGCTCCCACGCTTTCCCCTCATCCCACGGGCAAGCTCGCTCGCCGTCGTCAGATCACCAAGGATGCGCCCTCCACCCCGACCCCTTCCAAAGTCATGTCTGTCCCTCGCCGTCGGGAGGTTCACCCTTTGAATCTCTCGCGCTCTGTTCCCTCGCTCTCGAGCATCCAATCGAGCGAGGTGACTAGGGATGTGTTCCCCATTTGTGATGATCTGACTGATGCCGAGGATGACGATGTGTTTGCGCCATCCACTCCCACTCACCCCAAGGGTGGCCCCGTCATCTGGCTGCAATCCTCGGTCTACGATGACGGCCCCCGCACCGCGCCGTTGACCAACCGTTACACGAGCTTCCCATTCAACTCCAAATCGACGTCGACACCCTTGGGGCACAAGCACCAGCATGCTCGTTCTCCAAGCGAGGGTGTTTTCAATCTCTCCATGGATGAGGATAATGCATCCTATTCCCTTTCCGACGCATCCGCGGAGCTCAAATCCAAGACCGACTCTCCTCCTCGTCGCCGCCTCGCTTCGGCAGCCACCACTCCCAGGGGCAGCAAGAGGGACTTTTGGGCTAGTTCTAAGTTCCAGAACTCCCCTAGTCCTGATGTCCTGCCTGTTCCAGCCTTCAAGGCCCAGGCTGCCTTGCAGTGAGCTGCGGCATTTTTCGGGTACGTTTTTTTAAAAACAAGCTAGGTAGCTGGTCATCTCACCGTCGGCCTTAGGTTGAAATCTTTGTCGGTTGTCTTGAGCTCCGTCCACTGGGAGTTCTTTTTCTCAAAATGCCTGGACTGGCGTCGATCAATTTATTCCTTTAATATCGACCTCGGCGTCGACGCGTTGGGATCACTTCTTCCCCATATTATTATTTCCTCGACGTTTGGTTCTTGCGCTCTCGACTCCTGTGGTTATCGCGTTCACCCCTGGGCCTCAATCGCAAGCGATTAGATTTTAACCTCAAATTTCAAGTGGCAACTTTCTCTCCCCTGTCAACATACCGTCACTTTCTTATCTCGTTTCCTATTCTTGCTTCCTCGGTCGGCTTCCCTATTCATTTCAAGTCGTCGACCAAGACCGCCGCTATCACATGCTCAAGATTGCGCGTCTCTTTTCCCTTGTCTATCGGCTGTCCAATGTTCCATCAATGACACATCGCATGCTTTCGCATCTCGCACTGGTATTCTCTCCCTCGAGCCTCCGTACAAATTAGAAAGGCGGAGCCCAAGTTGTACAAAAGAGCGACCACGGTCGGTTGACATATCTATGAAAACCAAGTACATATCTCTCCTGCCGTCATCGCATCTATACTCTACATCGATTGCCCTTTGTCGACAATCCTGCTTATTTATTCTCCCTATTGCCCCTTTGCGTTGTGTCTTGGACAACGTGCAAAACTCAACTCTTGCACCCCATGGACCTGTTCTTGGTTCCTGGGACGTTATCCTTGATGAACCCAGCTTGAGTTAGTATATATATTCTCCATCCCAACCCCTTTATCTCTCGCACCTCTTCACTTCTGCGGGGGACTTCATTATTTACGATACGTACCCTGATTTTATTGCTTTTCCCTGTATCAACCAACTATCGATATCGCCTCTATCACTAAACCGATGCGTAGCTCCCAATCCTCGTCCTATCATTCATACTCTTATCCTTTTCACCAAGTTATTTTCTTGTTTCTTGTGTGTATCAGTGATCCTTCTATTGGGACGAGGGTAGCCGTGCTTTGGTTTTCATTACGGTCCTCCTCGGGTTTCCGGCTTGCTGGTTCTTCTTCAAATGGCCGTGTATGTTATTAGTGGTTATTTGTGAGTCATTTGTTTTCGTTCCATTTGCTCTACGTGCTGATTCTTGAATCTTATCATCTGCAGTTGTCCAGCTTCCCCCCTCGTCAATCCTACACCTGTTCTCACCACTTCTCCGACCCCGATCTTTCACTACCCCTCTCTTGATGCCAGCTGTGAAGTTGTTGCGTCTCGGACCATCACATACATAGCGCAATCACTTCCTACTCAGTGTTTTCCGATCCTTGCCCCCTCTCTGTCTCCTATCCTCCGTCATCCATAAACACTCCTTACCGTTCTTGTTTCATTATTAGATCTCGTGATCGTTTACACCGCTGTCCGGTTAATCTTTCCCTCACGTCGAACATACGACCCACTCATTTTGCTCGACATGGTTATTGTGTTCATATACGTTCCCTCTTGGTGTGTATTGCTTCGGTGCAGTGCTCTGGCAGAAGAGAAGGGGGGAGGTTGCGGACGTATATACGATCAATGATAAAACTTGTATTGTGTTGTGATCCAGTAAACAAAGTTATACCACCCGATCCGAAAGCCTACATCAAACCACTTAAACGGCCGTTTATTCTTATTGTATTTAGTGCTCAAACCAACTTGAGCAGGTCGCTCAGCACACCCATGGCCGTGACCGCCGCTCCAGCTCCCGCACCTTGAATGATCAATGGGCGCGCACCGTAGCGCTCCGTGTGGAACATGATGATATTGTCTGACCCACCGAGTGACGTCGCAAACGGGTGCATCGTTGGGTATCTGTAAATCTAGACATTAGGGATGGCGCGGCGTCTGAGAGGGGAAAGGGGGGCGTACCGCTCGAGACTGGCCTTGGCGGACACGCCGTCATTCTCAGGATTAACGTCAATCACGCCGACGTAGCGGAGTACCGCGCCGCCTTGATACGCCGCCGCTTCCGCGCGCAGCGCACCAAAGTGTGCGTCGTGCGCTTTGAGCGCGTCGAGGAACGCGTCGCCCGTGGGGACGGACGAGAGTGCAAGGGAGGGCGGGATGAGGGATAGTGTCGGCACGGAGGCGTAACCGTCTGGGAGGAGCGGCGGCGGTTGAGATGGAGATGGATTCGGATTTGGGGACGAGAGGAGACGGGTGAGAATGGTCAGTTTGCGCGCCACGTCGGC
>Ga0137397_10001655_pt1 | contig 15603 bp, 15 predicted proteins | sample czorhiz116metaG_FD_106658 | JGI IMG/M metagenome (GOLD analysis project Ga0137397, IMG submission 106658) | Vadose zone soil microbial communities from Angelo Coast Range Reserve, California, USA - czorhiz1.16 metaG | ecosystem: Environmental > Terrestrial > Soil > Vadose zone | place: USA... | reverse complement strand
GCCTGCCGCCCACCGCGATGGCCAATATCCCCGACCGCACGCTCACCTCCTTTGCGGCGCGCCTCAAGCACTGGGAGGTTCGACCCACGGAGTCGGAGGGCTGGCCTAAAGCTGAAGTGACGCTCGGCGGGATCGACACCCGCGACCTGTCGTCGAAGACCATGGCGGCGCGCAACGTGCCCGCTCTCTATGCGATCGGCGAAGCGGTTGACGTCACCGGCTGGCTCGGCGGCTACAATTTTCAGTGGGCATGGTCGAGCGGCTGGTGCGCCGGGGAAGCGATCTCATCCCATTCATGATCGGCTCAAAGCTCAGCGCGCGGGCGGCACGGCGGCGATGAGATAACGCACGGTGCGGCCGCGAATTCCGAGATAGCTGCGCGCAAGGGCGACCTCGCGGCGAATGGCGGTGTGTGCCTGATCGACTCTGTCGATCTCCTCGATGCACCGCTCCTCCTCCATCGGGCACACCAGCGCAATTCCTTGCGTCGTGATGCGCTCGCGCGCAATCCATGGGGCGATGACTGGGTTGGACACGGCGAGCGGCGCCGCATCCGCCAGATAGAAGGCGACACCGTTGGGCGGTCCATAGTCGCTGCCGATGAGCCGCAACGGCTGCGTGGTGACGGAGCGCCAGGTGGCGGTCATCGCGTCTGCAATGAGCCGGTAGCGCGCGTGCGTGTCGGCCCGGCCCAGATGATGGATCGTCAGGGCGACCACCGGCGCGGCGAGGAGGGCTGCGATCGGCAGTGCGAGCGCGGCCGCGAGGATGCGCACCGCGGCCTCGCGCGAAACCGCGACCAGGGGCGAGGCGAGCAGCACGACTGGCAGTAACGTCCAGTCGGGGATGGTCCAAATCGGCGTGAGACGCACGGGTCGTACCAGGTTCACGACTGCGGGCAACGCGACCGCAATGAGGAGGACCAGGAGCACGAGGCGGCGTTCGGGCGCTTGCGGCAGCAGCATGTCGCGAACAGCCGCCCGGGACGGCTGCAGCAGCGCCATGATGACGATCGGAGCCGCGATATAAGCGACCGCGCCCAGCACGTACGACACGCTCTTGGGCACGGCTGAGGCGTTGTCGCCGAGCGTATTCTGTGCAAACGCGAACGTCGACGAGCCGCCGCTCGCGATCCAGGCGAGGTGCGGCGCCAGCACCAGCAATCCGGCGCCAGCCGCGATCCAGGGCACCGCCGAGCGCAGGAAGCGCCAGCGGCCGGGGGCGAGCAAAGGCGCGAGCGCCAGTGCGACCACCAGGTACACCGACCAGTACTTGGCGAGCATGCTGGCGCCCGCGCTCGCTCCCGCGAGTGCCGCGTCAGCCGGCCGCAGATCCCTCCACGCGCGCAGGAAGAACAATGTGGCGGCGGCCCACACCGGCAGCATCGCGCTATTGGCATTGTAGACCAGGGCCTGGAAAGTATAGAGCGGGACGAGCGCAAGCATTGCGAGCGCCACGACACGCTTGGTTTCATCGAGCCAGTCGCCGAACAGCTTCCAGCATATCCACAGCGCGACACCGGAATTGGTGGCCGCGAGCAAATGGGCGGCCCAGTCGGCACGCGGAAAGACCGAGAACCAGAGCGTCACGACCCAGACCCCGAGCGGGGGATGGTTGTAGCCGAGCCCGGGCTCTCGCGACCACCCGACGAGCTCGCCGACATCCTGATGGACGTCCTGGCTGCCCTTGGCGAGCAGTGCATAGAGCGTCCATGCCGCAATGAAGCCGATGATGCATGCCGCAGCGGTGCGGTCGCGCCGCAGCGGATCAACCAGACTGTCGAAGAGACGGGCAACCGCGCGCAGCGGTGCGCGCTTGCTATCAGGCGCAGATGCGAACAAGGCGCTCCATGACATCACGCACGTCCTCGGTCCTGCTCGGGCGTGAGAAAACCGAGGAAGTCACCACGACCTAAGCACCGGTTCCTGGCCTGGTTCGCCCAGCGCATCATAGCACTTGCTCATGCTGTCTTGCTACGCCAGGGATACGACAGCAGATGCTGGTGAGCCGAGACGCGCGAAGCCGCATGACATTCCCGTCCGCAAGGGGGAAATGTCATGCCTGTCGAGCCATTTGACTTCTCATCGCTGTTGCCAGCGGGCCAGCCATGCTCGGCACGTGGCGTCTCACGCGATGAGACCAGCTTGCGCGATCCTGTCGAAATAGGCCGTAGCGAAGGCTTGTGACCGGCGCGCGATGATGAGCTGGTCCCAGTACTTACGACGGCCGATGAGCAAGTTGAGCGTCTTCCGCAGTGATGAACGAAATGGGGTGCGTGGAGGCTCAATGGCAAATGGCGTTTGGTTGCGATGGTAGAGATAGATCGGAGCGAAAGGCACATCACTGTAGACCCACGGCTTTTTTGGCCCGGCACAATGAATGATGCTCGGTTCGCTCCACCGCTCAAGACGATCGGGCTTGTTTAACAAAAAATTCCACCGTTCCGGGAGATAGGCGATCTTCCCAGCGCAGGCGACATTGATGCTTGGCTGATCGCACAAGGAAGGAAGGTGATTCCTGGCGAAAGCCAGAGCTACGCTGGCCAGCCGTTCACGCCGCCAGATCGCAAGATTCATCAACATGACACCTGAGTTGACGTCGCACTGTTCATCGAGATCGAGGCCATGTTCCATCTGATCGGGGACTGCCGCTATAGCGGCGTTCCCCATGTCGAATTGCCATAGCGCTGTAAGGTCGCCGACGACGATACAGTCGGCATCGAGATAGAGAACTCTCTCGACCGAGTCGAGAAACAGCTCAGGAATAAGAACGCGCGCGTAGGCTGCAACACTCAGCAGTTTGGTAGTCGGCAAATCGCGTAACATTGCGATATCGATCTTGATGACCGTAAGGCGAATACCGCGGATGGTCGCGAAGCCCTTCAGATCGGCGATCGTCTCGGGTTTGATGCCACAGTCCAGCAGACGGAAATCGGCGGTTGGGTGATGGGTCCATGCCGAATGAAGCATGGCCGCGAAATGTGCCGCGAAGCATTCATCAGCGGCAGATACAATAATCATGGATCGATAATCCTCACTGAAATCCACCCTGCCACAACCCGCCCGCGAGTGGTCAGCACCCCGACACCACTCGTCTGAGCTGAATTCTAGGACAATTCGATGCCGCAACACACGTTCGAACGCTTGCGCCCGAGTACCAGGCGCTGTGGGAGCGCATGCAGGTGCGGCCCGACTGCGCCGCGGCAGTCGAACGGCGGCACGATGGGCGGCAAGCCGGCGGCAACGTGTGCAGATGCTGGTGACCCGGGACGCGCGAAGCCGCGCATGATATTCCTGTCCGCAAGGGGAAATGTCATGCCTGTCGCGCCATTTGACTTCTCATCGCTGTTGCCAGCGGGCCTGCCGCCAGCGGCGGCCAAGTGGAATGGCGCCGCGCGCTACAACTTCATCGGCGGCAACAACGACCCCGCGCAGATCCCGGTCGACGCTCTTGCGGCGGCGGCCACCGCCGTGCTCACGCGCGAGGGCCCGACGCTCGCGAGCTACGGCATGAAAAGTGGGCCGCAGGGCTACCGGCCGCTGCGCGAGTTCATCGCCGGCAAGCTCAAGCACGATGCCGCCATCACCTGCAGCCCTGACGACATCCTGGTGGTGTCAGGCTCGTTGCAGGCGCTCGACCTGATCAACGGCGTGCTGCTCGCGCGCGGCGACACCGTGATCATCGAGCAGGACTGCTATCAAGGCACCATAAACCGGCTCAAGCGGCTCGGCGTTCAGGCCATTGGGATTCCGCTCGATCGCGACGGCATGCGCATCGATGTGCTGGCGCAGGAGCTGGCGGCGCTGAAACAGCGCAACATCAAGCCGAAATACATCTACACCATCCCGACCGTGCAGAACCCGACCGGCACGATCATGCCGGAAGCGCGTCGGCGCGCGCTGCTCAAGCTTGCGACCGAGTACGGCGTGCCGATCTTCGAGGACGACTGCTATGCCGATCTCATCTGGGACGGACATCGCCCGCCCGCGATCCATGCGATGAGCGAGGCCAGCAACGTCATCTACGTCGGCTCGTTCTCGAAGTCGATCGCGCCCGCTTTGCGCGTGGGCTACATCGTGGCGCCCTGGCCCATTCTCGCACGCGCGCTCGCGCTCAAGACCGACGGCGGCACCGGTGCGCTCGAGCAGATGGTGCTCGCCGAGTTCTGCGCCCCGCAATTCGCAACCCATGTGCCGCGGCTGCGGCGTGGGCTGCGCGCCAAGCTCGAGGCCCTGATGGCTTCGCTCAACGAGCAGTTCGGCACCGCGGCCGAGTTCGATGATCCCAAGGGCGGCATTTTTCTCTGGGTCAAGCTGCCCGATCAGGTCGACACCACGAAGCTCAATCAAGCCGCGCTCGCGGCCGGCGTTGCGATCAATCCGGGGCCGGAATGGTCGACCGACGCAGCGCACGGCAGGAGCCGGCTGCGGATCTGCTTCGCGAGCCCGTCGATCGAGGACATCCGCGCCGGCATCGCGGTGCTCGCCGAGGTCTGCCACAAGGAGTTCGGCATCCCGGCGCGCATCGCCAATGTGGCGCAGCGCTAATAGAGCCCCCGAAACAGCGAGATGCTGGCCTGACTCTGGTCGGGCACCACCCGCCGGGATCGCACGACCGAGCTGTTTTCACTGATGATGCGGAACGTACCATCCGAGACCATGACCTCATACTCGAACTGTGCCATTCCACTTGCTGATGATGGGCGCGCAACGCTGCGCGCCCGCCAGTCCAACAGTCCGCTGACGCTGCACACACCCGCCTTGCATTGCGCCGTGATTGAGCTGGGACGCAGCTCATAGCGCCGCTCCGGCCAGCGCTCCAGGAAGCGGCGCTTGTCTTGAAGAACCGCCTCGCGGGATTTGAGGCTCCCATAGTAAAGCACCTGATCGGCATAAGCGCTGACGAACGCAGCAAGATCTGCGGTGCCGGCAGATGACCAGCGCGAAATCCGCGCAGAAACAAAACTGGCGGCGCGCTCATCCAAAGCATCAGCGTTAGGAGCGCGGGACTTTTCGCCAACCGCGCGTGCGCCCAATGGTTCGCGCAAGCGCACGGGCCGCTGCTGCGCCGGCCCGGCGATCACGTCTGCGATGCTGCCGGGCAGAAGCTCGCCTTCAGGCGCGTTCGGATTGCCGACGGCGGACGTCCACATGGGCATGGGATCGGAGTGCGTTCGCTCCCATTCCATGTCGAATGACGTCTGCACTTCAGCCTGGCTCGCGGCCGGGCGCGTGTCGCTGTCATCGAGAGCGGCCACTTGCTGGCTCGCGCGTTGCGCGACCTCTTCTCCCGCAAGGCCGGATGCGTGCGGCGGGGCGAACCACAGCGAAACCCCGAGAGCCACCACGCCGCCGCTGACCAGAGCCGCAACCGGGGCCGCCGCGAAACGCTGGATCCGCTGGCGCCGACGGCTTCGCAGATACTGTTCATAGTCGGCGAGCGCCTGGTCGTACGCCGCCCGCTGCTGCGCGTCTTTGAGCACCCCGTAGGCGGCAATGACCTGCTTGAGTTTCTGCTCCTTAGCCTGGTCGCCCGAATTGAGGTCGGGGTGATACGCCTTGGCGGCCTTGCAGAACGCCGCCCTGATCGCCTCGTCACCGGCCTTTCGAGGCACGCCAAGAACATCGTAGGGCGTCTGCATCATCCGGGTACTCTCTTCAACACGCCGCCTGCCCGTCGTCGGCCCCAGGCCGCGCAGAGGCTCGTTAGAATTGATTGCGGCCGCTCGGCAGCCGTCGAACAGCGCGACTGGCAATAGCCAGCCATGGAGCTACGTGATGGAGCTACGTGATCACGTCGCCGTCGGATGCGCTGAGGCCCCATCAATCGTCATTTGCCGCAGGCCGAGTTAACGGACGATGTAAGACATTCGTTCCCACATCCACTTCGGTATCTGAGTGTAGAAATTGGTGCGGAGAGTAGGATCGCGGCGCTGATCCGCCGCCGACATGCGCCCGTTTTGTGATCGCCATCACAGCCAGTGCAGGCGTGCTTCGTAGATTGGCTCCCGACCGGGGGCGATTGGGCCCCGGCTTTTAGGGACAGGAGCCCGTCATGTCATTTCACCTCTTGCCGAATGGGCTGGAGGAAGCCCACTTCAAGCGTGTGCCCGAGGGCTGGCTGTTTACGACCGTCAGCCCGTGGATTTTCGCGCCGCCCCGCACTTATCTGGTGAGCGACGCGCAGAAGCCCGCAATCGCCGAGCGCGTGCGCCGAGGACGATATCTGCGGTTTGGCGTGATCCTCCTTCTGATGGCTTTGATGGCTGTCGGCATCATCATGAACCCTGCCGTACTGGCGCTGGTGAAGACCTTCTCGCTTACGGGCGCGATCATCTTCGCATCGTTCGTGGTGCTCACGGTGGCGGCGATCACGGTCTGCGATTATCTCAACATCAGGCTGTTCATTCGCGACCTGCCGCGCTCATCGCGCAAGATCGGACATGCCGACATGGTGCAAAGCCAGGCGCAGGCGATGTCGGCCCCGGCGATCGTGATCTTCGCATCGTTGTTCGTGGTGGCCACCGCCGGCAAGACCTACGAGGCCCTAACCTCGGCGAGTGGCAACTGGATGGCGGCGATAGCGGCGGCCTGCTTCGCGCCGTTTGCACTCGCCTTCATCAGCATGCTGGTGGTCAAATTGCGCAACCGGCACGCCAGCTAATTCTGCTCGACACCGTCGCGTAAAGCTTCGCAGGCACCCAGTGACGATCGGCGCTCCAGAGTCCTATTGAACCTGGAGCGTCCCAGCTCAAGCTCGCATCAAGCCGCCTGCTTGACGCGCTACTTGACGCGCTACTTGGCGCGCCTGAAGGCGTAGCTGATCTGTCCGCCCGAAAGCACGGTCGTATTCACCATCATGAGCTCATCTGCGCTGATACTGCTTATGGTGCGCTTCTGTTCAACACCGACCTGGTTGGCGAAGGTACTGGCGTCGACCTTGACCGTGATGACCTTGCTGCCTTCGTCGACGGTGTAGGTGCCGTAATAGGCGATTGAGCCGTCGACGATGCCCTTGGCCTCCTCGGGCGTCGGGGTGGAGGGATTGTTGGACGCGATCTTTGGCAGGTCCGGACGGCTGAACAGGATGTAGGTGCGACCGTTGGCGTCGAATACATGGATGCCCTTCGGATTGGCGCCGAAGCGCTGCAACTTGCTGCCGTCGGGGCGGGTCTGCTCCCATGCGGCAAGCGTCCACGTGCCGACCAGCTGATCCTTGAGCGACTTTTGCTGACTGACTGCGCTGCTTGGCAGTACGGCGAGGCCCAACGCGGCAACCGCCGAAACACTAAGAAGACGACGTCGGTTCATGGTGTTCCTCCTTCTGAATCAGGGTGAGAGACGCCAAGCCCATCCGGGTATGGGTCCCCATCTCCAGTTAGTGACTCCAGAGGAGCATCTGGATTTCTTTTATTTTTGCGCATCGCACCGCGGCGCGCCCTATCGTTGTCGGTAAGAGGAGCCTAATGATCTTGCGAGCGGGGGCCATCCCACCCATGGAAGTAGCGCCTCACCAAAAGGTTTAGGAGCGAAACGCTTGGTTTTCTTTCTGTCATGACCGTTTCGCGTCAAACGCCGATTGATCAGCGCGCCGCGGTAGAAGAGCGGCCACCACGTCTTCGCAATGCAGCCCGCTCAGCAATTCTTCCATGAGCCGTTTGAGCCGGCGTCTTATTGGAAGGTGATCATGTCCGTGCGGCTCAACGTGGGGGCCTTTGGCTTCAGAGGCACGTTCGTCAGGTTGCCATTGCCCTGATTCAATATTTGATAGAAACCGATGGTCTGCTCGTAGTCGGTTGCGGCCGCGGTCGTATCCACCGGGATCACCACGGTGTAATCGCGCAGCGTCGCTCCCACCGACGAGTAGGTCAGCGAGCCGCTGACCTTCCAGCCGACCATGATGATCGTTGTGATGCCCCTCGCCTTCAGCGCGTTGTCAAGATCGGTGTTGTAGAACCTGTCCTGGGCAGTATTCACGATCTTGATGTCGCCGGGAGCTGGAGCGACCTCCGGCAGCCACTTGGACATGTTCTGCTCGCGGGTGCCGTAGGCCACGGTCATGCCGGCCTTGCGGACCCGCGCCATGAATGGGGTCATGGCCGGCAACATCTGGCTTTTGCATTTCGGTTGGGTGTGGCAGATGTCCTCGACGTAGTCGAGCACCAGCAAAGCGGTCGTAGCAGGGTTAAGCGTAACGCCGACCGGGTCCGGCAGCGCCGGCATTTGCAAGGTCAGCATGGGCTTGTTCGGTTGCGCTTGAGCCACGCCATCACAGAGCGCCAGGACAAGACCGCTCGCAAAGAGGACAGTGTGAAAACGCATCATGTTGGAATCTCCTTAGCGGGCTGGGGTTCGGTGTACAACGTTCGCAAAGCTTGGCAGCGCGCCCTCAGGCGAGCTCGGAAGCAGGAACTAAGAACTACACCAAAGCAAGGTCCGATGGAATTGACCTGCTCGCTCGCTGAGGTTCCGCTGGCTGCGGTTGAGCAGCCATGCTGAGCGTGTGCGTAGACGGCGGCGTGCCGCAAGTAGTAGCGGTGGGGCAGTCGGCTACACTGGCAGCAACGCACACTGCTCGCCCACCGGCAGCTCAACCGTAAGCAGGTCACCGGCCTTCAGGTCGCCACCAGTGATGACGATTGCCATGACGCCGGCCTTGCGGATGAGGCGGCCCGCCGGGTCCCGACTGAGGAGCGCGGCTGTCAAGCCACGCAGAAACGCGTCAATCTGCCTGCACGGATTGCGCAGTCCGGTGATCTCGATAACAGCCTCAGGCCCGAGGCGCAGTCGCGCTCCCTTCGGCAAAGCGAGAAGATCGATACCGCGCGTGGTCACGTTCTCTCCGATGGCGCCCGGCCCGACGTTGAACCCGCCCGCGCGCAGCTCGTCGAACAATTCTGCGTGCATGAGATGCACCTGCCGCAGATTTGGCGCGTCGGGATTTTTCGCAGCGTGATAGCGATGCTTTACCTTTTCGCCCATATGCGAGTCGCCTTCGACGCCAAGTCCTGCGACGAGACGGATCATCAACTCATTCCGCTTGCCAAAGGTATGGCTCTTGCTGCGGCTCACTGCGGTGACGATGGCAGGCATGGAATTTTCTGGATCAGCCCAGCCTGATGCCGAGCGCCTTGATCACTCTTCCCCACCTCTCGGTTTCGTCGGCCATGATCCGGCCGAATTGGGCAGCCGAGCCCGGGAGAGCTGGGCCGGCGAGATCAATGAGCCTGAGCTTCATCTTGGGATCGGCCAGCCCCGCGTTGATCTCCCTGTTGAGCTGGTCGATGATTTCGCCGGGTGTATTTCTGGGCGCGCCAACGCCAAAGAGCGCACTTTGTTCGAAGCCCGGAAGAAACTCACCTACAGTCGGCAGCTCCGGTAGCATTTCTGAGCGCGTCGCCGTGGTTACCGCCAGCGCGCGTAGCTTTCCGGCTCTGATGTGGTCAATAGACGTCGATATGTTGTCGCACATCATCTGCACTTGGCCGCCCAGCAGGTCGGTCAACGCAGTGCTCGTACCGCGATAGGGAACATGAACCATATCGATACCGGCCATCATCTTGAACAGCTCGCCCGCCACATGCAGCAAGGTGCCGGTGCCGGCCGATGCATAATTGATCTTGCCAGGCTTGGCCTTCGCATAGGCGATGAACTCTGGCACTGTCTTGACGGGGAGTGACGGGTGTACCTCCATGACGTTCGGTGCGCGGAGAAGTCCTGCGACCGGCGCGATATCACGAACGAAATTGTAAGTGGGTTTTTCGTAAAGAGCTGTGTTCAGGAAGTGCGCGGGATTGACAATGAGAAGCGTGTAGCCGTCCGGATTGGCATTCGCGACCACCTCGGCAGCGATATTGTTGCCGGCACCCGAACGGTTCTCGATAACGAATGGTTGGCCGAGCCGCTCCGACAGCCATTGTCCCATCAGGCGAGCGAGCGTGTCGGCCAGGCCACCGGGCGGACTGGCAACCAAGATGCGCACCGGACGTGTCGGATAGGCTTGCGCCCGAGCGAAGCGCGCCACCGCCGGAAGAGCGGCGACGGCCGCTGCCAGATGCAGAAATCGTCGGCGTGGAAGGTTCATGGCGGTCGCCTTCTGAGAATTGTCTGTCGTGATTGCAACGCTACCCGGACCCTGGTATTTGGGGAATTCCCTATTTCACTTAGTCGAGTTAGGGTAGACCCTAATGCTCAAGAAGATCGATTGGGATCATCAGATCGGCCGGCGGCTGCGACTCCGAGACCTGCATGTCTTCTTCACGGTCGCGCAACACGGCAGCATGTCCAAGGCCGCAGCGCAGTTAGGCGTTTCTACCCCCACCGTTTCGGAAATCATCGCCGATCTTGAGCATGGGCTCGGCGTGCGGCTTCTTGACCGCAGTCCGAAAGGTGTCGAGCCGACCAGGTATGGCGACGCGTTGCTAAAGCGCACTCTCAACGTCTTCGATGAACTGAGACAGAGCATCAGAGATATCGAGTACCTGGCGGATCCGACAACAGGTGAAGTCCGGATTGCATGCCCGCTGGCGATCGCCTTTACGGTGATCCCGCACGTCTTCGAACGGTTCGTCAAAAAATATCCACGCGTTGTCCTGCACTTTGACGAAGTGACGGCTGTTTCCAGCGGGCGCGATTTTCAGGACCTGCGTGATCGAAAATATGACCTCATCCTGGGACGAGGAGGGCGGGCCGACGAGCATGCGGCAGCCGGCTTGAAGATTGAATTTCTTTTCGACGACCAGCTGGTGATCGTCGCCGGCGCGAAGAGCAAATGGACGTCTCGTCGCCGCAAGATCGATCTCGCCGAGCTTGTCGACGAGCCTTGGATTATGCAGAGGCCCCAGACCTGGAACTACCGGCATCTCTCAGAGGCTTTTCACGCGCGTGGCCTGGCCATGCCGAAGGCCAGCCTGGTGACACTGTCGATGTCGGTCATTACCCATTTCCTTGCAGACGGCCAGTTCATCACGTCCATGCCGCGTTCGGTGGCGTCCTTCTGCTCGCTCAAAGTGCTACCCGTCGATCTGCCGGCCCAGCCGTGGCCGGTCTACATCGCGACGTTGAAAGACCGGACGCTCAGCCCGGCGGCCGAGCGTTTCATCGAGTGTGCACGCGATTTCACGCGACCGCTGCGCTCAAGTGCGCCCTACTTCGCCGTCACCTCGAAGGCGAAGCGGAACGCCGGATAGTCCTCGCCCGGATGGTCGTCGTACCAAGTGAGCTGTGGGATGCGGAAATTGTTCGGCCGCGTCTCCTCGCCCTTGTAGATGCCGGGATAGAGATCGATGAAGTGCCAGCCGGGCTCGCCGGTCGCCTTCATGATCACCTCGATGTCGCCCTGGCTGTTGAAGCCGCAGGCGTAGCCGATATAGGCGTTGTCGTAGACCACGTGCATGATGTTGGAGGTCTCGGTCCAGCCCGTGCCCTTCAGGTGAATGCGGAATTCGGTGCCGGCCGGCCCGCGCCAGACGTCGAGCGGCAACGCCGTCTGCTTGATCCAGAATGTGCCGGTCTTCTTGCGTTCGCCACCCATATCGACCCACAGCCCATGCGTGCCGCCAAGGTCGTCGGGCACCGTGAAGGTGAACTCGGTACGGCCGCGCTCGTCCGCGCGCGCCTCCGCCACCACCTGCGCGCCCTCCTCCCAGCCGCCGCTGCTGATGCGGTTGCCGACCACGCGCGTCCAATTGAGCGCATAGGTCTTGCCCGGCTCGAAACCCTCGCCATGCACTGTGACCGGCTCGAGAATGCCGGAGAAGGCCGGCGTCGGTACCAGCTCGCCCGGCGGCGGCAGGCCGCGGATCACAGTCTGCGCCTGCGTCTGCGGCGGCGGCGGCAGCACGGCGGGTCCGTCGGTGACGGTGAACGGGATCGCCCAGCGCGGCCGGTCGGGCTCCGGATTCTGCTGCATGTTGCGATAGGGAAACGTCAGCTCGCCGTGCAGCACCTCGATGATGTGATCGCCGACGCGGCCGGTCGCCGGAATTGTGAACTTCGCCTGGCCGCCGGTCGTCACCGCCGACATCCAGCCGGTGAAGCGGTTGTCGTAGAGCAGGAGCCAGGAGTTGAACAACGGCCGCCAGCCGATGCCCTTCACGGCGACGGTGATCGGGGTGCCGAGCGGGCCTTCCTTGGGCGAAATCTCGACCGACATGTCGATCGAGAAGTTCACCTGCGTGAGCAGCCGGTCGCCCTGCTCCAGTACGATGTCGTGCGCGAAGCCGAAGTCTTCAGGCACGACAAAGCGCGCGCTGAGACGGCCGTCGTTGTCCGACTTCACCTTGGCGATCTCATAGCCGACCGGTTTGAAGTCGCGCCCGTGATATTCGGGGCCGTCGACCTTCCAGTTTCCTTTCACGGTTCGCCAGACCAGCGCCAGCTCCTGGTTCGGCGGCAGCTGGTCGGCCGTGACCGTCACCTCGGTGCCGGCCGGTCCGTTCTCGGGCGCAACGTTGAGACGCCCGACATAGCCGTCGCGCGGGCGTGTGATCGCGACCTCGGGCCCGAGCTGCGAGGGCAGCGGCGCTGTGAAACCATCAGTCGCAATCAAGCAGGTCAGCAGAGCCAGCGCGAGCGATGCGGCGCAGACTCTCAACGTGTCGTCCCCGCGAAGGCGGGGACCCATACTCCGCAGCTTCTCTATTGTTCGAAATCTGCGCGACATCGGCTGGACACGGCGTATGAGTCCCCGCCTTCGCGGGGACGACAAGAGATATTCAGCCGAATGCGCCCGGCTGCTCTGAATCGTCATGGAAGCCTACCCTGGAGCTCAGCCGCCACGCATTATTGCGGCGGCTGCTTCACATATTCCACCGTGCCCGCAATCACGGTCGGCCAGGAGCGGAACTCGCGCAGCGGCTCCCATTTGACGGTGTTGCCAGCCATGTCGGTCGCCGTGATGCTGTAGCCGAGCGAGCCGGTCGGGTAGTTCTCCGGGATCATCCAGGCCGCGGTCCAGAAGAAATCAGTGGGCTGGCGCGGCGGGTGGCCGCCGTAGCGCGTCGGCAGCTTGCGGCCATCGGCAAGCTCGACCTCGATCGATTTGATGCCGGCTGCGTCGAGCGGCTTGCCCTGCGGATTGCGCACACGGATGCGGAACACGACGTTCTCGCCGCGCTTGAACTGGCTGGTCAGCACGCAGATCGGGCCGGTCGCGCCCAGCGGCGTGTTGCCGCGCACGATATCGCCCTCGACGAACAGCTTCTGGAGGTCCTGCGCCTGTGCGGGGACATCGGCGACAAAGGTGGCGACAACGGCGGTGAGAGAGACTGCGACAGCTGACGCTATCCGCGCGGCTTGCATCAAAACCTCCCCGGCAATCGATATAGCGCGGCCGCCGCTGCCGGCACCGCTTTGCTCAGCATATAACGAAAGTTGCCGCCGCAATAAGCAAAATTTGGGTCGGGCCGCCCTGAAGCGTGGTCCCGCCAAACACACTTCAGCGTCGCACCGGAACCAAAGCCCTCACCTGCACCAAGTCGAGCGGGCGCAAGGTCGTGCCGTCGAAATACATGAAGCGCAGCCGCTTGCGGCGCGAGACCATGCGGGCCGGTAGCGGATCGAACCGCATGCTGGCGCCGCCGAGGTGCGGCGTCAACGAGCCCACATCCGTGACGGCTTCGACCTCGACGCGGAGCAGCGCGAGCTTTGCACCGTCGTCCGCTACCGCTTCGAACGGAATTTGCGCGAGCCGCAGAAAGCTGGTCGGATCGCTCGCCTCGGTAAATCCCTCAGCGAATGCCGCCTCGACCAAGTCGAGATCGGGTTCGGCGCGCCGCACCACCTTGTCCTGCGAGCGCTCGCGATGCGGTGCCTGCCATTGCGCTGGCTGGCCCGGAACGGGTTGGTTGTGATGGATATCGATGGCAGCCGACCAACCGCGGCCACCATGCTCGTGCTGGGTCCTGCGAGGCATGACGGCTCCTTAATACGAGACAGTTCCTCAATACGAGACTGGCTTGTCGATGAGCCGCTTATGGCCGCCAAGCTTGCCGTGGGCGACCAACGAGCCGAGCGCTTCCACCACAACCCGCACACCGACAAGCGCCGTGATGTCAGACGTATCGTACGGCGGCGACACTTCAACAACTTCCAGACCGCAGACGCCTTCAGCGGCGACGAGGCCAAGAATTTTCAGCGCCTCGCGCGGCAAAAAGCCGCCGGGCTCCGGCCAGCCCGTGCCCGGCACGAAGCCACAATCCAGCGAGTCGACGTCGAAGGAGATGTAGACCGCGTCGGCGTCCTTCCAGGCGAGCTCGAGCGCGATCTCAGCTGTTTTTTCGAGGCCGAGCTTCTCGATGTCGGCGATGGTCAGCACATTGCTGCCGCGCTTGCGCGCCTCCTGCACGCCAGCGCGCGGCACCTGCCAGCCGCCGATGCCGAGTTGCACCAGGTTCGAGGCCGGCACGTTCGGCAGGCTCGTTGCCCAATACCAGGGCGTGGTGTGCATGCGCTCGTCCAGGTCCTTCTCCTGGATGTCGATGTGACGATCGAAGTGAATGATCCCGATGCGTTTCGACGTGCATTGCGCGATGCCGCGCACACAGGGAAATCCAATCGAGTGGTCGCCCCCGAGCATCAGCGGCAGCGCACCTGATGAGAACACATGCGCAACGCCGCGCGTGATCTGGTCGAAGCTCTTCTCCAGATTGGCCGGGATCGTGAACACGTCGCCCGCATCGCAGAGTGTCATCTGCTCGCGCAGATCGACGCCGAGCTCGTAGTTGTAGGGCGTATAGAGTGCGGAAATACGCCTGATGCCTTGTGGCCCGAAGCGCGTGCCGGGGCGGTAGGTCGTCCCGGAATCGAACGGAATGCCGAGCACGGCGGCATCGTACTTCGCAACATCGCGCACGTTCTCGACATAGGGCGCCTTGAGGAACGTGTTGATGCCGGCAAAGTGCGGCAGCTCGCCACGTGCGAACGTCGGAATGGTCTTGTCGGTCAGGCAGTCGGCGCCGGGCAGCCCCATGTCGAGCGCCCACTTCTGCTCCCGGCGCCAGCCCTGCTCCGGCAGCCGGCCTTCCGCGTCCAGCGCTTTCCAGCCCTGCGTCGCCATCCGGTCGAAATCGGGATGATGACGCCGCCACCGTTCGGGCGGCCGCCGCAGGCCGGCCTTGCGCGAGCGGCGGCTAGGCGGATCGAAGATCATGGCATGTCTCCCTGGAGGTGATTGGGCTCTTGTTGGGCGGTCAACGGCTTGAGGAAGCCGAGCACGGGCACGGGCCCATCGCGCGTCAAGTCGAGATCGTAGGTGACAGTCGCGCCGAAGCGCTCCGGCGCTTGCGGATCGCGGCGGGGCTTGTCGAAGGCGATGAGCCGCGTGCCGAGATTGAAAGCCTCCTTGAGATCGTGCGTGACCATGATGACGGTCATCCCGCAATCGCGCCACAGCGCCTTGATCAACTGATGCATCTGCGTGCGCGTGCCGGGGTCGAGCGCGCCAAACGGCTCGTCGAGAAGGAGCGCGCGCGGCTTGCGTGGGGGCTAATTGGCGCCGACGACCTTGAAGTTCGTGTTGACGAAGATGTGGTGCGGCCAGTTGACGCCGATGTAGTGGACCTCGTACTCGCCGTTGCTCAGCTTCACAACACGGTCGACGACG
>Ga0137397_10001654_pt1 | contig 15605 bp, 18 predicted proteins | sample czorhiz116metaG_FD_106658 | JGI IMG/M metagenome (GOLD analysis project Ga0137397, IMG submission 106658) | Vadose zone soil microbial communities from Angelo Coast Range Reserve, California, USA - czorhiz1.16 metaG | ecosystem: Environmental > Terrestrial > Soil > Vadose zone | place: USA... | reverse complement strand
GGTGCATTTCCCGCTGCACCCGGACACCCCGGCGGAAGGCCGCGCGCTGGCCGATCTGTTCAAGGGGCGCAACATGGACCGGAGGGCCATGCACGCGCAGATGAAGGCGCGCATGGACGCCGAGGGGCTGCCCTACGGCGAGCGGACGATGACCTACAACAGCCGGCTGGCCCAGGAGCTGGGCAAGTGGGCGGACACGCAGCCGGGCGGTGAGGCCATCCACGACGCTCTGTTCCGCGCCTACTTCGTGGAGGCGCGCGACATCTCCCAGCCCGCGGTGCTCCTGGACATCGTGAAGGGCGTGGGCCTGTCGGTCGATGGCGCGCGAGAGGTGCTGGAGAAGCGGACCTTCCAGTCCGCGGTCGACGCGGACTGGGAGCTCTCGCGCCGGTACGGCGTCACGGGCGTGCCGACCTTCGTCGTCGGTCGCTACGGTGTCGTCGGCGCGCAGCCCTACGAGGCGCTGGAGGAGCTCGTGCAGAAGGCCACGACGCAAGAGCCCGCGGAGGGATAGGCGACATGCTTCCGCCTCCGGGCTTCCATCATCTCCACCTGAACTCCGTCGACCCCGATGCCGCGATCGATTTCTACCTCCGGCAGTTTCCGGCCTCCGCGAAGGCGAGCTGGGGCGGCCGGCCCGCGCTCGCGGCGCCGAACGATGTCCTGGTCCTTTTCACCCGGGTCGCCACGGCGCCCGCGACGTCGCCCCAGACCGCGATCTGGCACTTCGGCTGGCATGTCACCGACACGCGCGCGAGCCTCGAAGCGTACAAGGGCCGGCCGGACGTCACGCTCTTGCCCCTGTACACGACGGATGAAGGCGGCTCGGTGTTCGTGAGCAGCGACACCTGGCCGAGCACTGGTCGCACGCCCGGATTGACGAAGGTCCAGATCGCGGAGGCCAAGGCCAACGCGGTGCAGCCGACCCGTTCGGGCGGCTTCGGCTACCTGCAGGGTCCCGACAATGCGCTCGTAGAATACGCGGGCAACTATCCGGCCGAGCGCTTCAACCACGTGCACATGTACCAGGACGATCCGTTCTGCGCGCAGCTCTGGTATCAGCAGCACCTCAGCGCGCCGGTATTCGCAGGACGCACCAGCCAGACGCCTCTGACCGAAGACAGCTGCAAGGTGCCGCGCGGACCCGATCGAAGCTGGCCCGCGCTCGACCGCGAGGGGATGTTCCGCGCCCCCGCGGCGGCGGTCGTGTTCGGCGACGTGGCATTGCCCTGGTACGTGCGTCAGGCTGATCGGCCGCTCGCGAGCACACGCGGGCAGCTGTACGATCACATCGCGCTCAGTGTCGCCGATCTGGACGCCTGGGTCGCCAAGCTGCGCAGCGAGGGTGTCACGATCCTCGAAGAGCCCTACGCCCTCGGCGACACGCGCGCGGCGATGATCGAGGGGCCGAGCCGCGAAGCGCTGGAGCTGGTCGAGGTCGCGTAAGACGTCATCGGCTGGGAAGCTAGGGATCGATTATGCTCAGATGCGTGCCTGCCGCGTCGGCCGGGACGTGACGGGTGAAGCCGCGGCGGCGCGGCCAGCACCGCAAGGCGGGGATTGGGTCCTCGCGCCGTCGCCGCGGATAGCCGCCGGAGTAACGCCCGGCCGGCAGGCACGCTCCACCTGTCTTGGCTCGATACCTCCGATGCCCCTCCAGCCGGAACTACTGGCTTCCCGTCAGACAGCGCCCATCAGAGGTCAACCAGCCCCCGACGGCGTCACAGGACTGTCGCTCGTTGAAAGGCGTCTGGGACCATCCGGCACAGCCAGACATCAACATTGCCACCATGAGTACCGCCCCCAGCAGGATCCGCATGTCCGCGACCTCCTCTATTCAGACGCGGAGCGGCGACCATGGGTGGCGCGAGTCACATTTTCTTTCGGATACCGGCATCGGGACTGGGTCTACCCGTATCTCAAGCTTTGAGGCAATGAGCGAGGCAAAGGGTGAGAAGTTCTGGCCGCTACGTCTTGTGACCACGGCCCTCGGGGCGATGATGCTGACGCTCTCGGCCTGTGCCAGTACCGGCACAATCTGCGAGGGGTCCGGCGGCACGTACTCGGGCGGGACCTGCACCCGTTGGAGCCCGAGTCAAGAAGCCGCGCAGAAGTGGTGCGAAACGCACGGGGGCTCATATCTCACGGGCCCGAACGTTTGCGCTTTTGGTGAAGGGCAATGACGAGACGCGCTTTCCTTCAGGGCACTCGCAGCAGCTTTTCCACCCGGACCCCGATGAGGCGGATCTTCTTCCCCTTGGGGTTCTCGCGCGCGTCGAAGAAGGGCTCCAGCAGTTGCCGGACCTCGGTCTCCAGCTGCTCCATGGTCGACGAGGTCGTCTGACCCGTCCGGGAGCGGCTGACCGTCACGAATCCCGTGAAGCGGACCGTCACCGTCACCGTGCGAAAAGCCTGAAACCCTTCGGCGACGAACCGCCGAAACACCTCGCCGGCGAGCTCCGCGGCGCGCCCCAGGATGAAGACGGGGTCGAGCGTGTCCTCCTCGAAGGTCTCCTGCTCGCCTACCGATTTGCGCTCCCACTCGTTCGACACGGGATCGTCGGAGTCTCCGCGCACCTTCTCGTACAGCTCCGCGCCCGACTTTCCGAACCATTCTCTGAGCTGCGCGAGCTCGACGCCGCGGAGCTCGGCGACGGTCCGGATGCCCTTCTCCTGGAGAACCGCCTCCGACTTCGGCCCGATCCCCGGGATGACCCGGATCCCCAGCCCGTCCAGGAATCCCTGGACCTCGTCGGGCCTGACCACGGTCAGCCCATCAGGCTTCCGGAAGTCCGACGCGATCTTCGCCACGAGCTTGTTCGGCCCGATGCCGATCGAGCAGGTCAGTCCCTCGCGCTCGAGGATCGCTCCCTTCAGCGCCCGCGCGTGCGCTTCACCCTCCTCCATCCCGCCGAGGGATGACAGGTCCACGTACGCCTCGTCGATGCTCGCCTCCTCGAACGCATCCGCGCCCTCGGCGATGATCGCCATGATCCGGCCCGAGACTTCTCGATAGAGCGACCGATCGCCCCTGACGAAGACGGCCTCCGGCTCACCTCTTTTTCGAGCGGCTTCGGCCAGGCGCCATGCCCGTGAAATCGGAAGGGCCGATCGAATGCCGTACTTTCGCGCCGCGTAGCTCGCGGCCGTGACCACGCCTCTCCCCTTTCCGCCTTTCGGATCGGCTCCAACGACCACGGGACGTCCACGAAGCTCGGGGTGATACCGCTCCTCCACCGCGGCGTAGAAGGCGTCCATGTCGACGTGGGCGATGATTCTCATGTCCGAGAAGGCTGCTACGGCTCGGCCATGATCTTGGCGTGCCGCTCCGGCGAGGCGAGCTCCGCGAACGAGCCCGCCACGCCGTCGAGGCCGACTTTCCCCGTGAACAGCGGCGCCACCGGGATCCGGCCGGCGGCGATGTGGCCGAGGGTCGCTGTGAACTCGTCCTGCGTGTAGCCGAGGACGAACTGCACGCCGAGCTCCTTGCTGATGCCCAGCATCGGGGAGATCGTATCGGGCTCCATGCAGACGCCCACCACCACGATGCGCGCGTGGCGGGGCGCCGCAGCCATGATCTGGTCGAGCACGCCCGGGACCCCGACGCACTCGAAGACGACGGCGGGACGCCGGGCGGGGCCGGGCAGCCACGGCGGGAGCGCAGGGGCCCGCGCGGGATCGCGCCACACCGCGGCCTCGCGCCAGCTCTGCCACGGCGTCACCGTAGCGGGGTCGACGACCACGTCGGCGCCCAGGGCCAGGGCCAGCTCGCGGCGGCGGGGCGAGAAATCGGCCGCGACGATCGGCCGGATCTCGGCCAAGCGCAGGGCGGCGATGACGGCGAGGCCGACGGGGCCGCAGCCGATGACGAGAGGGGCGTCGTCCCGCTCGAGACGCGCCTTGTTGACGGCGTGAAGGCCGACCGCCAGGGGCTCGGTGAGGGCGGCGTGCTCGGTCGGAAGCGCCTGGGGCACCGGGAGGAGCAGCGCCTCTGACAGGCGCATGTACTCGCCATAGCCCCCGGGGTGATCGTTCGAGTAGCCGATCGTCTGTGGCCCCGTGGCTCGCATCAGCACGGGACGAGAGCACACCCGGGTGCCGATGGCCAGCGATCGCTGCGTCTCCGGGCCGTACCCGACGAGCTCCGCGCAGAACTCGTGGCCCATGACCACGTCACGCCCGAGGTCCATGACGAACGCGTTTCCGGCGCGACGCGAGGCCTCCACGAAGCGGTCGGCGTGCTTGAGGGCGTGCAGGTCCGAGCCGCAGATCCCACACGCGAGCGTCCGTACCAGCACTTCGCCGGCGGAGGGCGCGGGCTCGGGAACATCGGCGACGGCGAGCGTCTTGCTCCGCATGACCACGGCGCGCATGGGTCCCCCCTTCTGCTAGAGGCCGGACTCCCGCCAGTCAGGCGAGGGCTCGGGCGGGTCGCATCCGAGGCCGGCCGCCTTGATGCCCTCGATGGCGCAATACTCGTCGCGGTCGGACGTGTCACCGCTGATCCCCACCGCACCGATGGCACGGCCCTCGCCGTCCAGGATGAGCACGCCGCCCGGGACGGGGATGAACTGTCCCTGCGATGCCGTGGCGACCGCGCTCTGGAAGGCCGGCCGGTTCTGCAGCCGGTCCCGGATCGTGCGCGACGGGATGCCCATGCCGAGGGCCCCACGCGCCTTGCCCTGGGCGATGCGCACGCGCAGGGTGCCGCACCCGTCGTCACGTTGCAGGGTGACGATCTGGCCGCCGCCATCCACCACCACGACGGCCAGCGGAAGCATCCGCTCGCGCCGTCCGGCCTCGATGGCGCGGGTGGCGATGGTGGTGGCCTGCTCGAGCGTGAGGGTCGAGACGACGTGGCGAAGGGCCATGGTGATTGCTCTCCTTTCCGGACGCTACTTTCTTGACGCTATCGGGCTTGACGCTATCGGGCTTGACGCTATCGGGGCTCGTCGCTGGCCGCCCGGAGGCTCTCCTCGCGGATCAGCCCGAGCACCTCGCGCTTGAGCTCGTTGAAGCGCGGGGAGGTCGTCGCCTCGAGCGGCCGGGGGCGAGGCAGGTCCACCCTGAGCCGCTTCTTGATGCGTCCCGGCCGCGCCGTCATGACGCAGACGGTATCGGCGAGCAGGAGCGCCTCCTCGACGTCGTGCGTGATGAAGAGAACGGCCTGGTGGTGACGCTCCCACACCGAGAGTAGCAGCTCCTGCATGACGGAACGGGTCTGCGCGTCGAGGCTCCCGAACGGCTCGTCCATCAGGAGGAGCTCGGGCTCCATGACGAGCACGCGCGCGATTCCCACCCGTTGCTTCATGCCGCCCGAGAGCTCGGCCGGGTAGTGGCGCTCGAAGCCGCGCAGGCCCACCTGCTCCAGGAGTGCCTCGACCCTCGGGCCGTAGTCGGCGGCGGCCACGCCGCAGGTCTTGGGGCCGAAGGTGATGTTGTCGAGCACGTTGAACCAGGGAAAGAGCGCCGCCTCCTGGAACACGACGCTGCGCCGCGGATCCGGGCGGCTCACGGGCTGCCCCCGAAACAGTACCTCGCCGCGGGTCGGGCCGTCGAACCCGGCGACCATGTTGAGGAGCGTCGACTTGCCGCAGCCCGACGGCCCGAGCACGGCCGCGAATTCTTCGGGCGCGATGGCGAGATCGATCCCCTCGAGGGCGACGAGCCGACCCGACCGTCCGCGGAACTCCTTGAAGACGCCGCGCAGCTCGGCCACGGGCGCCGTGGCCGGACGCCGCGCGGGCTCAGGCATGCCGCTCGAGCGTCCGCCAGCGCAGCACCACCTGGGAGGCTCGGAGGATGATCTGATCGGAGACGAAACCGAGGAGTCCCACGGAGAACATCGTGGCGACACAGATGTCCATCCGCCCGACGTAGTACGCGTCCCAGAGGACGTACCCGAGGCCGGACTTGACCGCGATCATCTCGGCGACGATCACCGCCGTCCACGCCACCCCGACGCCGAGGCGCAGGCCCGTGAAGATGGAGGGCAGGGCCGAGGGCAGGACCACTTTCAAGAGAACGGTCCGCTCGCCCGCGCCCAGCATGCGCGCGGCACGGAGGAGCAGGAGATTCGTGTCCCGCACGCCGTGGGAGGTGTTGACCACGATGGGGTAGAAGGAGCCGAGCCCGATCAGGAAGAGAGCGCTGGCGTCGTAGATGCCGAAGACGGCGATGGCGAAGGGCAGCCAGGCCGTGATGGGCACCGGGCGCAAGAGCTGGATCGAGGGATCCACCAGGCGCGCCACGAGGCGATTCCAGCCCACGAAGATGCCGAGGGGAATGGCCACGAGCGCGGCGAGGGCGAAGCCCTCCAGGACCCGGCGCCCCGAGTAGAGCACGTTGGCGACCCAGGTGCCCGAGTAGGGCGAGAGCGACTTGGTCGGCGCGCCGAAGATCCACCGACGCCACGATTCCAGCACCTGCGCCGGGGCGGGGATGATCCCCTCGGTCACCCACCGCTGCTCGACGGCAAGGTGCCAGACGCCGAGCAGCAGGATGGGCAGGATCAGGAACCAGGGAATGCGCCGGCCGCTCACGCGCGACGGTCTCTCGCTACTTGTTCTGCCCGAGGTCGACGGCGGTGCGCCCGGTGGCGCGCGCGAGAAACTCGTACGTGTAGTACTGCCCGATCTCGCCCGAGACCTCGCGGGCGATGACACCGTTGTCGAAGAGGAACTTGGAGATGCGCTTGATCGACTCGAGGGGCAGCGATACGTCGAAGCGCGTGTAGCGGATGGCCTCGGTGGCGACGGCCTCCGGCAGCCCGGCCTTCTCCGCATAGATCTTGGCGAAGCGCTGCGGATCAGCCTGCGCGATCTTCACCACGTCCACGTAGGCGGAGACCAGCCGCTGCGTCGCCTCGTGATGCTTCTCCATGAAGCCTCGATTGACGGCGAGGACGGCGATGAGGCCGCCCACGGTCTTCGAGCCGTTGTGGGTGATCGTCGGGTACTGCGCCCAGCCTTCCGTGATGCCCTGGGCGCAGAACGGGTGCCAGACCACGGCCAGGTCGATCTCCTTGCCCTGGAGGGACTTGAGGTAGTTGCCGCCGCCCCCCACGATGTTGATGATGCGGAGCTTGCCGTAGTCGAGCCCGTTCTCCTGGACGGACGCGGCGAACTTGAGCCACGAGATGGAGCCCGCCCCCACGCCGATCGTCTTGGCGCCGAGCCCTGCCCACTCCTTGATGTCCTCGCCCTTGCGGACGAGCAGGCAGTCGTTGCCCGAGCCGATGCCCGCCACGCCGATCATGGCCTTGGCGCCCTGCCCCAGGCCGAGCGTGATGTCCTGCGGCCCGAAGGCGGCGATGTCGAGATCGCCCGAGGCCAGGGCCGTGCGCTCGTCCGCGAAGCGCTGGAACAGGATCTGCTCGATCTGGAGGTTGTACTTGGCCGCCTGCTCGGGCAGGAGCCAGAGGGGTGAGAGAGCAGGCACATTCGCCATGCCCTGCTTCACCTTGACGGGCGCGGCCAGCCGCGTCCGAGCGGCATCCGTCTGCGCCGTCGCGGGAGTCCATGAGGCGGGAGCGGCCAGGAGCGCGAGCAGCGCGAGCATCGAGCCGGCGAGCCAGATCTTCATTCATTGCCTCCCTGGGGCCCCGATCACGTGCGACTCCGAACCAGACATGACCCGGATGTCACTGCTGGCACAGCATGCCGAGCCCTTCTCAGCCCGCGCCGATGCTGCCAGAGGGTGTCGGCAAGGTCAATCGGGAGCGTAGCCGTGACGGATCGCTTTGGGGGGCGAGACCCACCCCATCGGGCGGCTTTTGGTGGCCGCCTACGGTTGGCCGCTTTGACGGGCTACGGCAGGCGGATGATCGCCGCCTGGTGCAAGAGGCGGGATTCGACGCGCACCTCGTAAAGCCGGTGGTGCCGAAAGATGTGCTGAGGGCCGTCGCAGGGAGGTCGTCGGGCCGAAATCCAGTGGCAACCCACCGCGCGCGCGGCCGACAGATTCGCTCCTCTGACCTTACCGGCCGAGCCGACGGAGCATCGTCGGGGTCAGCTTCACACCTGGAACCTGGTGGTACGGTTGCTCAGCGAGCACCTTGCAGGCCGTTTCGATCTCGGAGCGCCCGACGCCGATCTTCTCGAGAAGCGCGGTCAATCCGTCAACACCCTTCGGAGTGCCTATGAGAATTGTTCCCACGCCGTCCTTGGAACCGCCAAGGCTGACGGCATACACCGCTGTCGCAGGGAGGATCGCCGGACTCCCCCCGCGACTGATATGCAGGGGGACGGGCATCCTGCTATGATTCCCGGTGGGCGAAGGCATCTGTCGCTTCGGATTCTACGCGCCGGTCAGAACTTGATGCAAACTTTCGCCGATATGTGAAGCACCCGACATAGTCGGCATTCGCAGCTGGGTGCATTGACTCGGCGGGGGCCCGAGGTAGTCTGGAATAGAAGACGGCGATGTAAACGCCGGCAGGTTCTCCTGCCCCTGAGAGCCAAGATGGAGGCCCCTGGCAATGGCCTATCGCATCCTGGTCGTGGACGACGATGCGGGCGCGCGCGCGGTGCTCACGGCCTTCCTCGCTCAGGAGGGCCACCGCGTGGAGACGGCGGGGAATGGCCTGGAGGCACTCGAAGTGCTCGCCGGGCGCAGCTATGACGTGATCCTGAGCGATCTTCGGATGCCGGGAATGGGCGGCGACGAACTGTATCGTCGAATCGAGCGCGGCTGGCCGCACCTCGCCCCTCGTGTCATTTTCATGACCGCGGAGCAGCGGAGCAGCGGCCTCCAGACCCAGTACGGTGGCGCGCCCGTACCCATTCTCACCAAGCCCTTCACACTGGGTCAGCTTCGACAGGCGATCAATTCAATCAGCCCACTTCGATAGGCACCGTCTCCGGTAAGAGCGACCCGGTTGTTTCGTCTGCACCGCCGTCTTCTGTATCTGTGAGCGACCACGCCTTCGCCTCATTCCAATCGCCAGCGGTCCTGTTCTCCTTCTCAGGCAATCGCCGTGACGCGGGCACGCCCCTTGCTTGGAAGTGGCCATGGCGTCTAGCCGCTCCGAGCATCTGCGCGAGTCTTTCCGAAAGTTTGCCCGGCGATGCTCCGAGGTCTTGGGCTCGGCTGAGATCTTTCTCGCCGCCGCCGCCACCATCGTCGGGTGGCTCGCCATGGGTCCCGTGTATGGCTACTCGGATACGTGGCAGCTGGTCATCAACACGGCGACCACGATCGTGACCTTCCTGATGGTGTTTCTTATTCAGAACACGCAGAACCGCGATGCCAAGACCACCCAGCTCAAGCTGGACGAGCTCATTCGGGGAGTCCAGGGCGCCAGGACCGGGATGGTGCGACTTGAAGAGCTTTCAGACGAAGAACTGAAAGCGCTGGCCAGCGATTTCGAGAGGCTGCGGGCACGCCTGGCCGCATCCGGTCAAGGGCCGGGCGGCTTGGGCCCCGAGATTCCCGGTGGAGACAAGTAGGGAGACGTAAGGTTCAGCGACACCGAGAGTAGGAACGGTGCCTCGCCCGAGATTCTTCGGTGTTGGCCGATCAACGCACCGGCTCGCTCCTGAACCTTTTCGCCGCGACAATCGTGAGCACGATGAACAGTAGCAGGACGACGACCTGGGTGACCACAAATGGTGGCTCGGTTTGCTTCGGCGCCTGCGCGGTCAGAGCCGGCACCTTCAAGAAAGCCTGCACGACCGCGACGAAGACGTTGAGGTAGAGTGCGGCGGCCGCGCATACCACGTAGATCCGGCCCCACACGTCAGCGAGGTGCAGGGCGTAGCGAGCGACGACCGCAACCGCCAGGATCACCAGCGATATGATCCCGACCTTGTGTGAGGGCAACAGGTGATCGAACGGAAAGCCGAACCCGGTCACGCTCGTGGCCACCGTCGTGGCCAGGAAAGGCGCCGTCCAGCCCCTGAGGTGTCTCCCGCTGAGTAGACCGTACATGACGACGAACCCTGAGCCGATCCCCAGCAAGCTCAACAACACGTGCACGAAAGTGAACGTCGATATCGTCATTCCCCAGACCATGCCGCGCTCCTTGCAAAACAGGCGTGAAAAGCGCCTCTACTCAGCGAGCACCCTGTGCACGACCTGTACGCACCCTGAGCCCTCGCCCACCGCCGCGGCTACGCGCTTGATGCTGCCGGCACGCACATCGCCGACCGCGAAGATCCCCGGCCGACTCGTTTCGAACTGAAACGGCGCACGGGCGAGAGGCCAGCTCGCCCTCCTCAGCTCCTCAGCGCTGAGATCTGCGCCCGTCTTGATGAACCCCTTTTCGTCGAGGACCACACCGTGCCCGAGCCACGCCGTGTTCGGACTGGCTCCCATCATCAGGAAGACGTGGCGAATCTCGACCGTGCGCCGGCTGTTGTGCCCGCTATCGTGCCAGGTGACGCGCTCGAGATGATTCTCTCCCTCGACCGCCTCGATCTCCGTTTCGGTGCGAAGCGCGATGTTGGGCGTCTCCTCGATCCGGCGGATCAAATACCGTGACATGCTTTCGGCGAGTCCGGCTCCTCGGACCAGCAGGTGCACGAGACGCGCAGAACGGGCGAGAAACACCGCGGCTTGTCCCGCGGAGTTGCCGCCCCCGACGACAATGACTTCCTCGCCCTCGCACACGATCGCCTCGAGCGGCGTCGCAGCGTAATAGATACCAAGCCCCTTGAGCTTCGTGAGGTTGGCGATGTTCGGGGTTCGATACTCTGCTCCCGTCGCGATGACAATGACCTTCGCCTGCACGGCGGCGCCCGAAGCCACCTCGACCCGGTATGGACGATCATCGGCGCCGAGGCGCGTTGCCGTGCGAGCCACGGTCACCTCGGCTCCGAACTTCTCGGCCTGGACGAAGGCGCGCCCTGCGAGCTCGTATCCCGAGATCCCCGTGGGAAAGCCGAGATAGTTCTCGATCCGGGAGCTCGACCCAGCCTGTCCCCCGGGCGCGTACGCTTCGAGCACGAGGGCGTCGAGTCCCTCGGATGCCGCGTACACAGCGGCGGCGAGGCCGGCGGGCCCCGCACCGACGACGACGAGATCACGCACGGTGCTCTCATTGAGGCGGCTGAGTCCGAGGCATCCGGCCAATTCCTCGATCGTCGGCTTCTTGAGGACGCGAACTCCCCAGCAAATCACTACCGGCACGTCATCGATGCCGACGTGAAACGTATCGAGCAGGCCCTGAACCAACGGATCACGATCCACGTCCACGTACGTGTAGGGACGACCGTTGCGCGTGAGGAATTCCTGAAGCTGCAGCGTGCCCGCGGAGTGGCGGGAGCCCACAAACACCACGTTACCCTGGCCCCTCGCGATCAGCGCCACGCGGCGGAGAATGAAGGCGCGTAAGAAGATTTCGCCGAGTTCGGCGTCCGTTTGCACGAGGGCACGCAGGCGATCCCGGTCGACCTCGAGAAGGCGAGTGGCATCCTTCACTCGCGCTCGAACGGCGGCCTGACGGCCCGACAGCAGGTCGACATCGCCGGTGAATCCACCGGGCTCAATGACCACCACGACCTGCTCAGTCGGACCCACCACGATTGCGATCGAGCCTTCCAGGATGACGAAGAACGGGACGTTCGCCTCGCCCGCGTCCCAGAGCAGCTCGCCGTCGGCCAGCCGTCGGCCGTGACCGAAGGCTGAGATCCGGGCAATTTGCTCGGCGCTGAGCGTGGGGAACATGTGCTCATTGCGCACCTGTGGATCCGGGGCCGTGATTCCAGCCGGCAACGCGTTCTCGCGCTCTTCTGGGGTCATGACGAGAGTTCCTCTTCCTCCACGTTGCCAGACGAGGTCTCACTGGGCTCAGCGACCGTGACTATCCAGTAGTGGCTGCCCCAGCTCGGGGACCACCCGCCGGGCCACGGGGACCAGGTTCACGACGATCGAGCTTCAACGGCTCAGGAAGATTGGCTCTCGATACCCCCGAGTCGGGTTGACTCCTGCCAGAGGCGATTGGCGGCGGCGGCGTCCTGTGCTTCCTTCGAGGGCATTGCCGGGCGACATTTGTAGAAGTACCCGCCGCTGACATGGGCCACCTCGAGCGAAGAGGCGAGGTAGACGATCGTGTCCGCCCCTTTCTCGGGCGAGATGGCGAAGGTCTTTGCCATGCGGACGATGTAGGAGAACAGGCCGCCGCTCTCATCCGCAAAGCGAGTGGCGACAAATCCTGGATGGAGACTGTTGACGGTGACCCCCGTGCCGGCCCAGCGACGCGCGAGCTCGCGCGTGTACAGAATGTTGCAGAGCTTGGAGCGACCGTACACCTTGAATCCTCGATAGCCGTGAGCCGATTGCAGGTCGTCGAAGTCGAGCTGGGCGCGATTGTGGGCGGCCGAGGCAGTGTTGACCACCCGCGCGGGCGCCGAGGCGATCAGCCGTTCGCGCAGGCCGTGCGTCAATACGACATACGCCATGTGATTGGTCGCAAAGGTACGTTCCAGGCCGTCCTCGGTCACCTGACGGGAGCTGAACAAGGCGCCCGCGTTATTGATGAGGACGTCGATGCGCGCTTCTGCCGCGGCAATCTCGGCCGCGACCCGCTTCATCTCCACAAGCCGCGAGAGATCAGCATAGTGGATGCTGTGCACGACGCCGGGAGCGCGCTCATGCAGCCGTGCCATCACCGCCTGACCCCGGACCTTGTCGCGGGCCACCAGGACCAGGCGCGCACCCATGCCGGCCAGCTGCTCCGCCGCGACCTGCCCAATCCCGGAGGTCGCACCCGTAATGACGATGACCTTCCCCTGCATGGCGTCTCTTCCCGCTGCCCCGTCTAACCACCACTGTAACAGTCGGCGAAAGCGTGGCACCCGTATCCCATCGGCCCTACTATTCCGAACCTGGGCAGGTGTGACACGGTCATCGGTCGGCCGCTCGATCGCGCCTGACCCATTGTCTGTTTGGCGGCGCGAGCCACTTTCGTTGTTGGCATCCTATAGATACCGCGCTCAAGGCACTGCTGAGAAAGAGGCGCCGTTTGATCATGTCTAATCCTCGCGACTAGGCTACGGACGGAAGCTGCTCAATCGCTTCGCAACTCTATGATATCGGGAGTACTCCTGCGGCACCCGTCCGTGAGAACGCTAAGGCAAGGGCCGCCATGCCGGCGAGGAAAATTAGTCCCCGTCCGGCGGCGAAGAGGTCTTCCGCCCCCTCGGTACTCCCTGAGTAATCCCTAGGTTCACCCAAGACTCCTGCCGGCCGCCCCAGTAAGTTTATCTCACACGGCGGCGAACAGAACGATGGCGGCCAGAACGCCTCGATCGTTTGCCACGCCGCCCAGCGTTGCCGAGCCTCGCTCACCCACTGCTGCGATTGTTCGTCCCCTGCCGCCAGGCGCCCAGCGATGTGAAGGCACTGTTCGCTGACGGCGCGATCGTCGAGTGCCCGGAACGCCTCGGCGCTGCGGAGTGCGCCGTCGAGGGCGTGGGACACATGGTCCCAGTGACCCATCCGGATGGGGTCAACACGCTGATCGAGCGGTATCTGACCGACGGTCCGACTACACCAACCGAATAACGAGGAGGAATGGACATGACGAGTGTAACCACGACGAGCATCCTCACGGACGTGATGCTGAAGCGTTTCGCCGACCGGGCTCCGGGCTATGACCAGGCCAACCGGTTCTTCGAGGAGGACTTCACCGAGCTTAAACAGGCCGGCTACCTCACCGCAGCCGTGCCGCGCGAGCTTGGCGGCGGCGGGCTGACCTTCGCGCAGGTGATGCACGAGCAGCGGCGGCTCGCCTCCCACGCCCACGCCACGGCCCTCGGAATCAACATGCACCTCTACTGGACGGGGGTCGCCGCCGACCTGTGGCGGACCGGCGACAAGTCGCTCTCCTACCCTGACGTGATTCACTGCCGGCCAAGAATCTTGAACCGGCACGGAATTACCGATGGATGGTAGAACCATGCCGGCATTGGCCGCACTTTCACCTGAAGACCACCCATGTCCTTATTGTTCGGCCGCACCGGTCGAGACACTCAGAGCGCCGTCGGCGCCGGTGCTGCAACCGGCGTCCTCGACGTCCCGACGGTTTCGAAGGCGGACGCACACTGCTTGTGGAGAGCATGGTGCGCCTCGGCGAGCCTGTCGAGGAGATCCTGTTGGAAGCCGCGCTTTCGGAGAAGCCCAAGGGCTTCGGGTCGACGCTCCCGAAGCCCTTGGCATTGCGGAGCTCGAATTCGTCCTACGCTACGAACCCTGTCGACCCCACCTCACCCGCGCCGGCCGCATTTACGGAGCCGGCGACTCAGTCCTTCTCTCGATGCTACCCCTGTCACCCGGCGGCGCCTCCTTTCTTGAGGGCCGCCAGATCCAGTTTTTTCATCGAAAGCATCGCTTTCATGGCGCCTTCTGCTTTGACGGGATCACTCATGAGTTCGCCTAGAGCTGCAGGCACTATTTGCCAGGAAACGCCAAATTTATCGTGGTCAATCCAGCCGCACTGTCCGTCTTTGCCGCCTTCACCAAGCTTAGCCCAAAAGTAGTCAATTTCTTCCTGGGTCTCGCAGTTCACGATAAACGATGTGGCTGGGCTGAATTTAAAGAGAGGGCCGCCGTTCAAGCCCAGGAACTTGTTGCCATCCAGCTCAAACTCCACGGTCATGACCGCACCCTTCCGCTGCCCGGAGGCTTGCGCTCCCGATTCTCCGTACCGAGCTATCTTGCCAATCTTCGCGCTCCGGCCGCCCCCTGCGAAAACCCCCACGTAGAAATTCGCTGCTTCTTCTGCCTGGTTGTCAAACCATAGGCACGCCGTGATGTTAGACATGTTACTTCGCCTTGCTCATCCGACTCTCATCCGGCTGCATCATGCTGACCCGGTTGCCTTCGCTGTCAAAGAATGAAACGTAGAGACCGTAACCTGGTATCTCCATGGGCTCGCCGAGTACTTTGCCACCGGCATCTGCAACTTTCTTCATGGATGCCTTGATGTCGTCCACTGCGATAACGACAGACGGATATTGAGCCGGCCAGTCGCTCCTCTTCGAATAAAAACCGCCGTTGATGCCCGGCATCTTCGGGCGACGGCTCGGGTCAGTCTCTGTCGTGGTCACGAGAACATAGTCTCCCATATCCGGTCCAAGTTGCTCTGTCTTCCAGCCGAAGGTGCTCTCATAAAACGCTCTCATCCGGCTTCTGTCTTCGGCCGGAATTTCAAAATGGACAACTGGATTCATTGTCATTTCTCCTTCCTTCGGGTCCTCGCGAACACGATCCCGCTCTTCGCGAGCTGTTCATCGGAAAGATCGCGCGGACCCATGGTGTCCTCCTCGGTTTGTTCCTCACGGGATAGTCAGGCGGCTCCAGATCGACAGCCCCGGCGTGAGCGCATGCCCACTTTGGGCGCCCTACACCGTCTACGCTACCTCACCGGTCAAGCGCGCACACGCGAGCGGGGACGACCGTTACCCGGCGAGCCGGTAGAAGCGCTGCGCGTTCAGGCCCAGCACCTTGCGGCGCGCGCCCTCGGACAGCGGCGCCAGCCGATCCTTCAGCTCGCGGACGACGCCGAAGGAGGCGTCGATGTGTGGGTAGTCGGACGCCCAGTTGAAGTAGTCGGCGCCGAGGTGCTCGACCATCTGCGCGGTGACCGACTCGTCCGGGTCTGC
>Ga0137397_10001650_pt1 | contig 15648 bp, 11 predicted proteins | sample czorhiz116metaG_FD_106658 | JGI IMG/M metagenome (GOLD analysis project Ga0137397, IMG submission 106658) | Vadose zone soil microbial communities from Angelo Coast Range Reserve, California, USA - czorhiz1.16 metaG | ecosystem: Environmental > Terrestrial > Soil > Vadose zone | place: USA... | reverse complement strand
GTGATGTTTGAAGCATTCCCGCATTGCACGACAGCAGTGGCATAAGAAGTGAACCCTATGCTGTTCGTAGCCACGAGTCTCTTGCCCACATCTCCAGCAACAAAGGTTCCTGATGGGCAGGTAATCGTTGGGCTGGCATTAGCCCAAGAACAGAGCCAATTAAATTGCCAGTCGTTTTTTACAACCACGCAATTAAGAGCAGGAGTTGGGCAGGAAGTAGCAATGTAAATAACAGCACCAGTAGGCAGCGAAGAGACGCTGGGGATGCCGCCGCCGGAGCCGCCAGGGAAGTTCTGGTTACCAGCTTGGCCAAAGCAGATCGCTGGTAACAGCAAAAGGACAATGCTGAGAAGTGTTCGTTTCATCGCGCTACTCTCCAATTCAAAGTTGTGGCGGTCATCAGTTGTGTCCAGCCGTGCAATCGTATGAAGAAAAACTGGCTGCTGCTGCTGTCAGTGCGGCAATAGTGATCGTGAATTGCGTGGCGCTTGAGTTCGTTGTGGCAATTACTACGGGAACGTTCGTCAATCCCTTGCCAGTGCAAACCATACGGTAACTAGTATCTGCTTCCGCTACTGGAAGCGTGATCGCCGCCGTTGTACAGGTTGCTCCTACGCTTGCTCCGGTCGTGCAGGTCGTTGTCGTATTGAAAAGTTGTAGACCAGTGCTGTTCACAACTCCAGCTACTTTGAGACTTGTTGCATTAAACCCTGCCGAATCGAGCCATGCACATTTCGATCCCGAATGGCTATGGGCATAAAACGGAACTACGTTATCGGTCAGCGTAGTTCCGCAGTCGGTGTCGTTGACGGCATTGGTTCCACCGTTCTTCTCTATCTCGGACAGAAATATGCCTCCGACGCCAGCATTAAGCTTTACGGCATTCGTGACGTTAGAAGCTCCCGTATAGCCATGCACCGCACCAAAAGCGCCGCTGTCAAAACGCACACCATCCGTATTATTTTCACAATGAATGGAGTAGGCCAATAGCACGCCAAGAACGTCATGGATGCAGGCTGTTTGGCCAGCCCCACCACCTGGCACTACCGAGATATTGAAAAGTGTTGTCTTTACCGAAGCATTGGTATTGATACGGAATCCTTCGGCAGTACCCGGAGCAGAGGCGGAATTTACAACTTGCGAGTTCGTCCACATCGTGTTTTGCGCGTTGTTCTCCACGTCCACGCCAAAGTTCATACAGCGGCGAACCGTCACATAATCCATGCCGCTCATTTCCTGTGCCGTCGTGGTTGACAGCCCAATGGAGCCTGTGACGTTATTACAATCCGCCACTAAATGCTCGACGCGGGTAAGGTTGTTGAGAGCCACGTTGCCGACTTGAATTAGAGGAGTGGATACGGGGAAAGTAGAATCGGCCACGATGCTTGAGCCATTGTCCTCACCTTTGAACACGACCGATTGTTTTTCTACGATTTGAGATTTGACGTTGCAGTTGCCTGTCGGGAAATAAACAAGGCTAGGAACGCCGATGCTGCCACTACTCCCCGCTGTGGAAGCTGCATTGATAGCCGTTGAATCATCGGTCGTGCTGTCGCACTTCGCACCGTAGGGAGAAGATTTCACGTCTATCCATGGGGAACCAGAACTAAAAAATGCCGAACCCTGACTCAACGTTGTGAAGCCGGTGAGCGTCAGATTTCCAGTGAGTGTAGTATTTGCGCTTGTTGAGAATGGCAGAACTACAGGTTTGACACGCACAACAAGAACAGGCCCGTAAAACTGGATGTTGTATGTTCCTGGAATGGCATAGAACTGATAGTTCCCAAGCCCATCCGCTGCGAATCCTGGCTGTGTGATCGGAACTAAGCCAGCCGAGTCGCTGTAGATTGTAGAAAGTGGCGCGCAGGCTGTTGAAGAGTTGCCGGTCTGAAAAGCGGATCCGTTTGTGCCGGCGCTCGCGTTGGCGTGCGTAAGGGCATAAGTTACAGTCGTTGAAGTGACTGTCAGGGTCGTGAAAGTACCGTTGAAGTAGGTATCCCCACCAGTGAATCCGGAAACGATCAAAGTCATGTTGGCGAAGAATCCCGCCGTAATCGGATTCGAAGTCATCGTCAGAATGGCGATGTTCGAAGTTACGCTTGCGGCTGTCGTTGCAAGCCCAGGATTGCCGCAGACGGAGACTAAGGCGCCGCCGGCTGGTGTCCCACGGCTAGTCAAAACGATGTCACTGAAAGGGGTTACCTGTGCGCTTGCCAGAGCTGGGAAGAGGATCAAGAGTAAAATCAGGAATGTTTTTTTCACCTCGTTACCTCGCGCGGCTTCCATTTCCTTCCTGTCAGGTCTTCCCATTGCTGCTCGAGAGTGTTGCGCTCAAATTCGGTCAGATTCGGTTCGGAGAGTTTCTTGCTGAGGACGCTCATAAGGTCGGTAGGTGGCTCTGATACCTCCAAGCCGCGGCGTTCTGTGAGGCCCTTACGGCCAAGCAGTTCCCCTTGTGGACTTGCGACAGTTCCTCTGAATAATGGGGATTTCCGCTCCATCTCGCCGGCAGCCGCTTCAATGTTCCCGAGTGGGCGACCAAGTTCCTGAGTCATCTGCTCGCCGCGGACTCGTCCGGCGCCTTCTTCTTGGGCTCGGACATGCTCGCCCATGCCGGGGAGTACTCCTTCTGATTCCTGCGTCTGCACGCCCTTCATGGCTTTCTCGAGCATCTGTTTCTCTTCCTCGAGTTCCGTTCTGGTTTGTGCGGCATCCTCCCCAGTCTCTTCCTTTAGACGATCTTCAAGATTTTCGATGTTTTGCTTGTGCAATTGAATTTTCTGGAATATCCCCCGCGGCTCGGCCAATCTCGGAGTCTCGCCCTGTTGGTTCCCAAGCCATTCGCCAACGGTAGGTTCCGGCATGACTTCCGGTTCAATACCGCGCTCAGGATTGAATTGCCCCGCTTGCTCAAGTTCCTCTGGATTGCGTACTGCACGCCGCACCAAAGTATCGTAGACGCGGCCTGCTTTGCGCCTCAGAGCAATCTCTACTTCGGTAGGCGTAAATCCCTGTGTAAACTCCAATCCTTTGATTCCCGTTACGCCACGCCATTGACCAAGTTTTGATTTGACATCGCCAGTTCGCACGTCTCCCGGTTCAGGCTGATCGAAGTATCGCCCTGGGCGGTCGCCTGCCGTTCGCATTTCAAGCTCTTGCCGGATCCCGAGTTCTGCATCCTCAAGCTGCTCTGGTGAAAATTCCTCTTTTGCTGGCTTTGCGGGTTCCTCGCTGTGGCGTGCTTCGGCTGCTCCCTGCTTCACCTTGGAGACGTCGCTTTTGCCTTCTGCCGGAGTATTCTTCATCGCCTCACGGTGGGCGGTTACTTTGTCTTTGAGTGCTTGCTCCGTGAAACCTTCCTTTTTGAGCGCGATAGTTCCGCCGGTCTGCATGTCTTGGAAGTCGTAATGCCCTTCTGGGAATTCGCCGCGCAACTTCACGCCTATGTTTTTCTGCATTTCCGGCGTGACCTTGGTTGGCCTTGTCTTTGGTGCCGCTACGGTTAGACCACGTTTCCCTAGCTTCGTTGCTGACGGGTTAACCGCTGCTGGCGGGGTTCTTTCAGGTGGTGGAGGGGTTACCCCTGCTGATTCTGGCAAAAGCCCCCGTACGGGCTGCCGCGCTCCACGGCGTAGGGCCAGCGTCCGTTCGTCAGGCGCATTGACATCTTCGATTCCTGTAGCTGGCGGGGGCGCTCCAGGCTCACGGCCTGCGAATTCCGTCAGGGCTGGATAGGTTGGTGCCGCTGGCTGTACTTCTCTAGCGATTGGCGGGGCTACCTGCGCTGCCGCTGGCGGTTCCTGTACCAGTTCGCCTTGAATCGGCATCTCTGGGAAGTTCGGTGCGAGTTCGCTTCTGCCAAGTCTGCCAAACCCACGCTCCATGAGAGGATTCGGGCGCATCCGATTTCGATACCATTCAAAGGCACCGGCTGCACCGAGGCCCACGCCAGCCGTTCCGAACAGACCATGTGGTAGGCCAAGTCGTGATGCCATAGCCTCGCCAACAAGCCCTATTCCTAATGGTCCCCATACTCCCATTCGGCGCGCAGCCGATGGGGCATTCGATTTCTCGGCGCGCGTGATGTTCCGCCGGAAGGCATCTCGCATCTGAATGACGGCACCTTCATCCCCGCGGATCTGACGCACTCCCGGTACACCCGCTTCCTCAAGATGGTCGTAAACAGCATCTCTCATTGCTTCTGCGGCTGCTTCCTTTGCGGCAAACTTTGGGTTGCTGGCTCTGACATCGGCCCTATCGGCTTCGGTCATCCCCATTTCGGTGTCTAGGTCGCGGTTGAAACGCCAACGTAGACGGTCTGTTTCCTTTACGCTCAAGTCCTTTGGCGCTCTTGTAGATTCGCCGCCTTCTTCGGTTGGCGGAACCTCATCCGTCAAGAATCCCTCAAGTTCTCTGATCCCTGCGGCGCGCTCGGCTGGAGTGCGCGGGCTATTCGGATCGTTCAATTTCGCGGTTGCACGGTCAAGAATGTCTTGGCCGCTGACTCGCGCTGTTTCTGGGAGTTGGTCGATGTAACCGCCGATCTTGTCCTCGATGCCCTTCACGGCTGAATTTGCGACTTCGTGAGCTTCGCGAACGCTCTTGACCGGCGCTGTGCGTTGTTCCTCTGCGAGATAGGGTCTGGCACGCTCGAGCTGTGCGTCGTAGTTGATTTCGTGCCGCCCTGGGGGTGCGGCTTCTTTGATCTCCTTGGTGGATTTGGCAAGGGAACGCTCGCCAAGTCTGGCCCCGATTGCTTCGGCTCCGCGTCTGACGATTGGCAATCTGGCAGCTTCGGCAACGGCAAGCGGTGTCGCTTGAGCTGCGGTGTGAACGAGCACGCCGGTTGGGTCACCATGCCGAGCCGACTCTTCCATCCCTGTTGGATCGGCGATGCCAGTAGCTTGTGCCGCGCCAGCAATCAAGCGGTAGGGCTTGCTGCGTCCTTCCTTGCGGCGCTCGATATCGCTTTCATAGGCTCCTTTGAGGCCGCGAAAGGTATCGCTTCCTGGCAATAAGTCCTTCGGTACATCTTTCCAGTTTCCTTGAGCAATATCGCCGATTGTTCGCATTCCAGGCGCAGCGGACTCAGCTAGGCCGCGGGCTCCCCCTAGAATGTCGGCACCGTACTGCTTTGTGCGATTCCACCATCCGGTTTCTTCGGGTCGCGGCGTCTTTTCTTTTTCGAATGGCGTTGGCGGCTGGAAACGATTGACTTCCTCCGTAGAGAGTTGTCGGGCTTCGCCTGGTGCTCGAACAGGGATTTGCTTAGTGCCGGCTATGGGATCCCCTTTTTCGTCCCATTCCGTTACACCTGCTGCTTGCGGCTTGAGTGGCTTACCCTGTTCATCCCACTCGGTTACTGCTTGGTTGGCATCTGCCATCTGCGTACCTTGTCATTCCAAACTGCGCCTTCTGGGACTCCCTTCGGGCGTTGCGGCTCGCCGGCCTTCGGAGGAGTCAACACCGCTGGAGACATCCCGCCAGCTCTCCCTTTTTCTATTAAGTCCCCTGCGTAACTCTTGATTTCCATGAGTGCGGCTTTCAAATTTTCAGGGTTTTGCTTCCCTTGGTCAATGAGGTCTTTGAAGTAGAGAAGCATATCAGTACCACCGCGCGCACCTACGTGCATTCGCATGAGCGCTGTACGCAGCAAGCCCAGATCCGTCCGAAGCTGCGTATATTTCGGGTCTTTTGCCCCTATTTTCCCAGCCCAAAATTCCGTCCAGCGACCGGACCCCGGGCCAAGTTCATCGTTTAACTGGTCAATAAGGGGCTCAATTTTGTCAGCAAATTTGTTAACCGTTGGTGCCATTTCAATCATCGTCTTTGTGGCATTAGTGAGTGCCTGCTGGTGCAGTTGGAACATGCGTTCCTGCTGACTGAAAGTTCTTTGTTGCCGAATATCTGCGGCACCGGCTGTTAGTGCTGGACCGAGGGTCTTTCTCTGTTCGTAAGCATGGGCCCAAGCAGATTCGTCTGCTGTAACTGGTTTTTTTGTGGCTTGCCGGGTTCGGATATCCTCATATTTCTGATCTTCTTGAGTTGCTGTGTCGGGTTTGATTGGTGTTTCCTTCTGAATCCGTTGGATCGCATCCTCGATCTGCAAAACTTTTTGGTCTGTTTTTGGGTCCACGCCACGGTTTTGAGCATCAATAACCGCATCCGTATGAAGTTGATTCATGTTTTCGTACTGGCGTTTTGGTGGGACCCTCGCGGCATTGCGAGCTTTTTCTGTAAGGGCTTTTGTTTCTTCGGTTTGAGCTTGTTCTTTCTCTATGTCCAAAGGTCGCGTTGTCTGCGCCTGTTCTTCCTTGCTGGCTGCTGCGGCACGCCCGAGTTTCGACTGATACCCAAGCGTTCCTATCCCAGCGGACTCCTCTAGCCCTCTGCCCTCTCTAGTCATTCCCCCTAGAGTGTCTAACACGCGCTTCCAACCATGGTATTGCGGCGGTCCCTGCTCCAGCAAAGTGCGCTCCCGAGCTGCTGCTGGACCTTCCGGCCGCACGGGGGGCGCAATATCGTGAGGATTCAATCCAACGGTATCGAATCCTGCGCCTGTCGCTGATGGCTGCTTGATTGGCGGAGCTTCTGGTAGTGCTCTCCCGCTGACATCCGGTGCCAGCGCTCCCGGTTCCTCACGCGGCCTGATAGGCGGTGGCGAATAAGGATCAAGCAGTCTCTTGCGAAGCTGCTCCTCTTCGTCATCCAGCATTACTGGTGGGTAGTCTAGATCAGCCATTTATCCTGAAGTCCCATGTCCAAACATGCTGTTTACCCAGCCTTGGCCTAGTTCATCACCGCTCTTGCCTGCTGCGCGTGCCTGCAGTAACCCCGGCGACATGCCGTATAGCGACTCCATCGCCTGTGTATTCGTGCCAAAAAGTCCCTGTTCGCCTTCCAGCGCAAACCGTTTGTTGCTCTGTTTTTGAAGTTCGTTTGCCGCTTCAATGTCCGCGGCGGTCTTGCCCATGCTCACGCCTTTGTCTCTGGCAAGTTGTGATTCTTCGGCGCCTATTCCTGCAGCGTTCCCGGTCCTCGCAGCGCGATTGCCGGCGGCCCAGCCTGCGGTATCGGCGGCGGCGGCTTCTGCCCCCATCCCAGAAGTCCGCATGGCATTCAAGCCTTCTGGCGAAAAGCCTTCATTCATCATGGATTCGTACTTGGGGATGAGGCCAGCTTCAAGCGCGTTAGCTTGGCCACGTTCCTCGGCGCCAATGGCATTTGTCTGCTTGAGTTGATTTCCCGCCGCTTTTGCTTGTCCGCGAGCCATTTATTCAATCCTCCGCGAATAGCTAACCCATGCCTCGCGTTTCCAGCCAAGCCTCAATAGCAGGTTCCCGAATTTCTCATCAATCTCAGGTGGGATCCAAGCGTGAACGTCGGTCAACCCGGCCCTTTGGGCGGCGGGTATACACTCCTTTGTAAGCGAGAGAATCCTTCCGATGGTTTCACGCTTGGAAGTCGTTCGCGGGTCGAAGATCAAATAAGTCTCTGCAGTCTTTCGCAAGGCCAAGAACATCTCTGGTCGACCAGTACCATTCTCGAGGACTGCACGCACTAGAAACTCTGGCTTCTCAAAGTCTGGTAGCAGATATGGTAATGCCTGAGCGACATGGAGAGCCTTCACAGCGGCGGCATCACTTTCTGAATATGGCCGGATCACCATTACCCAGGAGCCTTTGACGGATTCACAAATGACGGCGCTGGCGTCTTGTTGCCTGCGCTCGGCGTCGTATTCGTGTTGATGTAAGTTTGAACCTTGAGAAGCGCCTCACCTGTTCTGACGTCGGTCTTGGTGATGGCGTCCAAGTTAGGAATCGAGATTTTAGGCGCTGACATTTAAGGGCACCGCTCCGCAAAACCACACCCGCGTAGGCTTTCCATCTGCCTGCGTTGGATGCTCCTTCACAAATTCGTGCCGATGAGGACTGCAAAGGAAAAGCATGGCCTTTGTTTCTGGGTCTTCAACCTTCCACTGACACCAATTCGGGCACTGGTCGCAGCTACGCACTGAGCCCTCGCACGGGGATAACTGGATCGGCCTTCATACTCGCAATCAAACGTTCCAACTGAAAATAGTTTCCGATGGCGTTAGTCCCTACTCGCCAGCGAATGCGTTCCCCATGGATTGAAACATTCCGTTCAAAGTCTGGGGTCTGAGTCGCTGCCAGCGTCACAGCACGGATTGCCGTTGTCCGGTAGGGGGAAATGGCCTGTATTGAAAGCAGGCCGCTGCCAGTGACAACCCCGGTAAGGTATTCGCATATTTTCCTGTGTTGCCCGAGCTGCAAGGCTTCCTCTTCGTTCTTTGAGGGCTGGCCGTAAGTTTCATAGAAGTCATTGACCGCTGTTCCATCGTCGCTCCCTTGCGTAGCGGCATCCACCAATTCGTAGATTTTCCCATTGTTCAGGCCGCTACCCATGAAGACTTGCGAAGTCCCATCAGGTCGCTCAATCAATGCGCAAGAATACGCTCTGACGTTCCACGGAGCCCACTTCCGCGCAGAACCGTGGACTAGAATCCGCCCGCTAAAAGCCGAATAACTCGGGGCTTGTGCTCCAATGATAGCCTCTCCGGTTGGCGAAAACTTGTAATCCATCTGGAAAACGATAGTTGGGCCAAAACCTTCGGTGACAGGCAATCCTATGAGCACACGTTTCGAAAGACGGTCAATGCGCGTCCAGATCGTATGTCCCAAGAGCCAATTCGTTGCGTTCCAGTTCGGTTTTCCGGTGGCGCTCACGTCCTCCTGAATCTCCTGCATGACCTTTACCGGATCGGAGCCTCCGGTGATGTACGCGCCGCTGCGCTCGGCGAAGATTACCCATTCCTCCGTGCCATCCCAAGCATTTGGCCCGCAGCATCCGATTGTGTTTGAGACTTCCGTAATGGCCCAAAAAGATGGTTCGTTCTGTCCATCGTCGCTGACGTAGCAGAGATAGTGGTCTTTGGCGAGGTAGAGGTTGGTGCGGATCTGCCAAGAGGCCCGAAGCATCTGAATGCCTGCTGAAGCGCCAGGAGCCGCAATTTGTACTAGGTCAAGAAGTCCGTCAAAGGATTCTGGGTTGTTCGCATGGCTGATCCGCGCACTGCTTAAGTTCACTGGAGTTTTGGTCGGGAAGATTTCGATGCAGTCGACAACAAAAACTCCCGTCGCGGTCGGTGTACCATCGACAAAAATCTGTAAGACCAAATCGCTGGGCAATGGTTGAGGGAGTGAAAGAAATGCGGCGGAAAATTCCGCGTATATCAACCCTGATTGAGCGGCTGTGACTTGCAAACCGCTTGAATAGCCAGCGGATGTACTCTGCAAATTGATGTGCAAAGTTCCTTGGACAAGCGCCGCATTTCTAGCTATTCTGGCCCGGATGCTGAAGGTTGTATTCGCGGCCAAAATTGGATTGTTCAGGTAGTCTCTTGCAGCCGTTTGTGACATCTTGCCGCGGACAGCGGCGATACCGTCGCCGATGATAGTATACGCATCGCCCCAATAGACGGGCATCCCGAGAACCGAGGCCTGTCCCCCACCGGTAGCTAAGGCCACGTTGCCATCTGCTGTCCAACCGAGCGGGAAGATTCCTGGGGTTTGTACTTGGAAGCCGCCGTCAAAGGTGAGGTTATTGAAGCCTCCACCTCCGCCATCAGCTTTCACTTTATTGCGCTCGCCAGTCCAGACAGTCCGTGAATTGTAGCTGTTGACAGACGCACATTCGCCAAGTTCGACTTGAGCAAAAAGATACTGCGCGTTGAAACTAGAAATTAGGACGGCATCGGAAAAATCAATGATTGCCGCAGTGCTGGTGTTGTCGCTGATCTGCATGACTGATGGAACGCTGTAAAATGGACCCGTCGTTGCTGGCGGCGTAATCACGGGAGTAACCACGATGAGCCTGGCAATGACGTTCGGAGGTCCAATCGCAACCTGCGCTAACGCAATGAGCTCCGAACCGGCGGCGTAGAAAGCCGCTGGCGGCGATGGGCAAGTGATAAATCCCTGTCGGGTGATGAATGCGAGAGCGATATTGTGCAAGCCTGCCGTGACATTGCCTATAACCGTCGCCGCCCCAACGGTGTTCGACGCCTCATCCGGTCCTAGCTGTGCGTAAGTGAAAGTCGTTGCCGTGGGTACCGTCAGGATCGTGAAAGTTCCATTTAGAGGAGTAGCAACGGCGCCGGCGGCCTCGGCTGCGACATTCAAGGAAAAGGCGAAGGTGAAACTCGTTGGGCTTGGCGTCGATGTCACAATCCAACCAGTTGCCGAACTGTTGTAATTGGCGGTGCCAGTGATAATGGCTGCCGCACCTGGGACAAGGCCGTGTGCCGTAGCGGTCGTGCAAGTGGCTATTCCTCCAGCTTGTGAAATAGCGCTGATTCCCCCGCCGACCGCTACATTGGCAAAACCTGAAATTTGCACTGTGAAGCCTGGCTGAAAGGTATGTGCGGCGGCGGTAGTTATAAGCACGGTTCCGGAAGTTCTTACAAGGTCATTTGCAGGGACCGAAGCTGTGCCGTTGCCGCCGTTTACCGCACTGGGCTGGTAGGCAAAATTGTTTACCGTGAATGTAGTATTTGTGGGAATACTAGCGATGGTCCATGTTTGATTGACGCCTGGAGTGGATGCGCTGCCAGCTATGACTACGCGCTGGCCTACTGTAAATCCGTGGGGTGCCGTTGTCGTTACCGTGAAAAAGCTCCAAAATGGCGTGTTGTTGGGACCAAAAGTTACAAGTCCACCCCAAACAATGCCATTCGGAGTGGCAACGATGTTCTGATTATTTGCGGCTCCGGTGTTTTGCACGACTGCTGGGATTGGAAGGAAATTGGACGGCGTTGGAGCCGCCCCTGGGCCGGTTTGACTTACCCGGTCATAGTTCGTTCCGTCGAATTGCCGCGGAATGTCCCGCCCGCTCTTGCCGTCAAAGAATGCCATGTACTCCCGGCCAAAGAGCGTTGTGGAATTGAAAAATAGTCCCGATGTCCCGCCGCCCTGTATCAGCGTCAGATTGCCGGGAGTCGCTTCTTGCCAGAGATTCCCGAGCGAGTCCCACGCCAGCATGATATTGGCTAGGGCATTGGCATACGTCTTGATGCCGTTGATTGTGGGATTACCGCCAAGAGAGGGGAAGAAGGAAAAGAGGCGTGGCCTGGATCGGACGCACGCCTCGGGGAAGATCACGTCTTGGCAGTTTGGCGATGCCCCAGAAGGGAGTTGTGAAGGGGGCATGCTGCAACAATAGCCTCCCCATAGGTCTTGCCCGACATCCACCATACCAACAACTGACAAATGGCCTCCGGATTACAGCAGGGATTCAAGAATCGCTGCAAAGGCGATGTTATCGGCTAGGATTGCGGCCGGATAAGCACCTGCCCCCAGTTCCGTGTTGAAGGCGCTCACGATCTTGACCTTGCAGTTTTTCTGCGTGGTCCCAATAACCGGGAAGTAGGTGTTGGCGATGTTCCCGCTCTGACTCCAAATGTCCAACTGTTGCAGAGGCAAGCTGCATTCGAGGAAGGCGCCTGCCCCTCCGACTAGGGCTGGATCCGCGACGGCGGCGGTAAAATCAATAGTATCGCCACCTGTGACGTAATTGCCTGTCAGGACCAAAACCCCAGTGACGAAAAACGCTCCTTGGCCTCCAACTATCTTGCTGACGTTCTGAATGCTTACTTTGACTGCCATATTGTTTTCTCCTTAAAGAACTGGGGATTGCCGCCCACCGTATCCCCTGTAAGGTCTGCGCCTGGAATGCTTTCTCTGGCGCCTTCGGACGCTCAACTGCTGCAACGCGAAGATTTCATCCTGTCCGGCTTTATCCATCCCAGCGGCAATAGGGCTCCCGCGGGATAGCGCAAAAGCGGACGCAAGTTCCCACGCGACAGCGTTCGTCGCTCCGCGAATAGGTACGGGGTCATTAACGCTGGCGATGGGGGCGAGTTGTTTTTCGCCCTTGATTTTGATGTCTTGGGACTGTAGCGAGCCGCGAAATTGAATCGAGTCAGCAACCCATTCCCAGTCCACCAGAAAAGTTTGCTGCGTCATGGTATTCAGCCCGCCATTGCGCTGCTTCATCGCCGACGGGTAGTTCGTCGTTCCAGTTTGCCGCTCCCACAGTTTCAGCGGAAGGACCAGATTGACTGGGAGTTGCGGGACCATTGCGCTTGAACTGTTCAATCCGTTTGGATAGGTGATGGCAGTTCCTGCGTCGTAGAGAACTAGCCGGCCTTCGGGGTCGTTGATCGGCATGGTTGGCAGGCCGATGACCCAGAAGTAATCGACGTTGACTTCCACTCCCAGGATAGCAAGTTGTTTCTGAACTGCTTCGTAAGCAATCATCGCAAACTGCATGGTAAAAGGGGCAGTGTCCGTCAGAACGTCGCCCCCTTGAATCTCCATGTCGTTTAGAATCGCCCGCGCGCGTAGTACGCTTCCTTCGACTGTGTTGTAAGCCGTTGTGACTAAAACTGGCATGTCTTACTTTTTGCCGACCGGTTCCGGTTCCGCAAAACGATCGGGGTAAAGAGCCCGGGCCTTCTCCGCATTCGACATCTTCGCGTAATCGGCAATCTCCAGAGAAAACACAGCTCCGCAGGACCCGCAAGTAATCACGTTCTCCCGGCAAGGCTTCCCGCAACCTGGGCAGGGGAATTGCGCCACAGCGACGTAGCACCAAGGCCGCTCGAGCCCCAATAGGCGGCAAGACCATTTGCAGAGTTCTGAGATGTTCTTGTGATTGTCGCCACCGGCTGCCCAGAGCGTGTCGCCATCACTGACGAGTTTCGCGGCTGTCGAGAGCATTGCTTGGCGGGCCTTTGCCACTTCTTCCTTGGTGATGAGACTGCGGCACAGTTTTTCGAATCGGCTGCGCTCCTGAACGACTGCCTTCGAAAGCTTAATCTTCCTGTCTCGCACATCGTCTGTTTCGACGTTGTAGGCAACCATCGCCCCGTCCTTCAATTTTTTGTACTTCACTTCCGGAATGTTGTCGTTTAGGAATTCCATTTCCTCTTCGATGGCTTTTTCGAGCTCTCGCGAGAGGTCTGGTTCTGCGGCACTGAGGAGCACGCCCAGACGGGTGTATCTACCGTCTTCGCTTCGCATCCCGCAAATGTCCATCGCAAGCGGAGTTGCCTTTAGCCAATGGATTGTGCGGCGTTCGTCGCCAATATCCTGGATTTCAGGGGTGGGGTAGACGACAAGCAAGCCGAATTGCTCGCCTTCTTTGCGGGCTGGAATGACATGCTGGCCAGAAAGCCCATTGCCATGAACGATCTCAATGTCCGATACGTTAATCACGACGTTGGCTACGCCGCGGCGGTAAAATTTCTCATCTTGTGGCATGTATTCTCCTTCAGGGATTATGCGTGCCCTGGCACGATGATGAACTTCTCTCCTGCGAATGGTCGCAAATCGTCTTTGAGGCGGTCCACGGTCACACGCGTAAATTCATTGTCTTTCCTGGCTGCTTCCTGCTCGATCGCAGCTTTCCGCTGACTCATCGTATAGTCCTCTTTGGACTTCCGAATCATCTGCACGATCATTGAAACGTACATGGTCGAGAGCGGAATAGGTTCTCCGCGATACGTTCCGTCCGCAGTCAGCGGCATAACAAGTTCGTAGTCTCCGCGGCTTGGGAATTCGCCTGCGGTATCAACAGTCACGCCGCCGTAGACTTCCTCTCCCGCCTTCCTCCAACTTTCCGGAGTCCCGTACTCTTCCGGTGGGCGCCAGCATTCTAGGTGCCAGCAATTCCCTGGCAAGTACTTCGGAACCTGACGGGTTTCAATGACGCTGCGAATAAGCCGGATCTGCTTCCGCGTGGCACCGGGCCGGGCCATTGGGTGAAGGTCGGGGACTTCCGTCTCTTCCCAATCTTCCCAAGAACCTGTAATTGGCACGATGCGGTTGTAGCCCCAAACTACGCGGAATTTGGGCTCACCGTAGCGATTCAGACCGCCCGCCAGAACAAGCCATTTCTGGATGTCCGGCGGGCAGTCGTGATGTTCGATGCGTTCGTCAGGTCGCACTGGGAGGCACGTTCTGAAGTTTGGCCAGTTCTTGCTGTTTGGCCTGTTCGACAAGGGCAGCTCGCCTGCCTTCCGCGGCAATGGCCGCTTCTTCAGCCTGTGCTTTCGCCTCAGCCTGCAACTGTTGCTGCTCTTTGCTGGCCTTTGCGTCGGCATCCGCTGTGGCCCTCGCCGCAGCTTCACGATCCGCTACAATCTGAGCGAGTTTGCCTTCGGACACAACGACTTCAATGCTGTATTCGAAACCTCCGCCTGCTGTCCGTGTGAACTGAACGTCGTCCACAACAAGGGCTGCGAACTGGTCATCACTCAAAAGCTGGCCAGCATGATTCGATTCCAAAAGCCCCTTGATGTGGAATGAAGTTCCCGGCACTGGCTTGTCATTCTCATCCAGCACTGGCCCTACTGTAGTTGCGTGGTGCATTTCGTCTCCTTCCAAGATTTTGGAGCGGGGGAGACTGCCTTTGGGAGCAATCTCCCGCCCGCCAGTCCGATTTAGCCCGCAGGCTCAATCAGAAAGATTAGTAACCGAGAGCCGACAAGGACGCAAGTCCATCCCAAAATATTCCATATCGAGGTTGATCCATAAACATATTGAACACCACGTCCAGGTAGCTGATGTAGCCTGCCACCAAGCCGCCGGAAGGTCCGTAGATCGGGAAGACGGTCTGCCCGCCTTCTTCGAAGAATCCGACTTCCTTGGTGACGCCGCGGCCCCAGTGTTTCGGGAGTACCACGTCGATTCTGGCGATGGTAGCGTGAATCGAGAGCTCGATGTCGATCCCGCCAAACGTCTTGGGCGGTTTCTTCTTGAGCATATCCTGACTCGAATCGCCACCCAACTGGTTTTGGATGACCGTCGCCACCGTGATCCCGGCATTCTCCCATGCGGCAAGCTGGTCAACGTTCATAAGCGCAAACATCGGCTCGTTGAAGTTGGCTCCCAACACCCGGCGAAGTTTGAATTCTCCGAGACGCCGCAGGGCCGGGGTAATCGTTGCGCTACCCGCCGCTACGTGCGGAGTTTTCAACGCTTCCGGATAGGACGACCGGCTGAGGTTGTTCCAAGTACCGCTCGCGCTGTCTACGTGGTTGTAGAGCAGTCCTTCGAGCGAGACTGGATTCGCGCCGCCTGCGCCTTGGCTGATGTTGATGACGATGGCATCGCCTGCAATCGTGCCGGCAGGGTTCGCGTTGACCGTGATGGTCTTCAGTAGTGGGTCAACGGCAGTGACAGTGGCGAGGCCGCGGGATGCGGAAGCTAGGCCTGTGGGATAAACCTGAATGTCCTGGTTGAAGTAAAACAGGTTGGGGTTGGTGACCGTCCAGACCGTACCGACAAGTGATGTGATGCTGTCGAGTTGCCCGGTGCCGTTCGTCCAAGCTACGCAATCGAGAGCGCGCTTGAACATCTTCATCGCTTCCGCTACTTCGCGGACTGCGACATCTTCAACGGCCTTGTCATTCCCTTTGGTCGCGTATTCAGCGAGTTTCGAGACTTCAAACGCGAACCGGAATTGCAACGTGGAAAGTGTTCCCACTTCCCAAGTGCTCCCCGAACCGCGCCCCATGTCGTCGAAGTCGCCTGTACCCTGACTGAATTTCCCGCCAGGGCGAAT
>Ga0137397_10001648_pt1 | contig 15657 bp, 14 predicted proteins | sample czorhiz116metaG_FD_106658 | JGI IMG/M metagenome (GOLD analysis project Ga0137397, IMG submission 106658) | Vadose zone soil microbial communities from Angelo Coast Range Reserve, California, USA - czorhiz1.16 metaG | ecosystem: Environmental > Terrestrial > Soil > Vadose zone | place: USA... | reverse complement strand
CTCCCGGGGTACTGGCCGTCGGATCCCTTGAGGGTGGTCGCCGCGGCGAGCAGGGTGACGGCGTGCCCTTCGCGGCGCAGGTGGACTTCGCGCTCCAGCGTGCCCTCGCGCAAGCGATTCATGCGCTGGATGAGCGCGCCGATCTCCGCGTGGAGCGGGGAGCGCAGCACCGCCGAGCCGGCCTGGCCGAGGACGGCGGCGCCGGTGAGCCCGAGCATGCGCTCGGCCGCGCCGTTGATGGTGGTGATGCGGCCCGTGGAATCGAGGGACAGGACCCCCGTGGCCACCGCCTCCAGCACGGTCTCGGTGTAGTGACGGCGCTGCTCGACTTCCTGATGCTTGGCCTGAAGGTCGCGGTACGTCTCCTGCAGCTTGGTCTGCGACGAGGCCAGATCGCCCGTCATCCGGTTGAAGGAGTCGACGAGGACGCCGAGCTCGTCGTCGGCCCGCACCTGGACCTTGTAGTCGAGATGGCCCGCGGCCACCGCGCGCGTGCCCTCGGCCAGCATCTGCACGGGCTCCGTGATGCCTCGCGCCAGGTAGAGGCCGAACCAGGTCGCGGAGAAGACGATCACGAGGGTCATGAGCAGGAAGAGCAGGATGTAGATGCCCTTCAAGGGCTGCCTCAGGAGCTTGAGCTGCTTGTACTCCAGGAAGGCCTGGCTGATGCCGCGCAGCCTCGATTCCAGGCGCTGGGGCACGTAGCTGCCCACGACCAGGGCCCCGACCACAGCCTTGTCGCCGCGGATCGGCACGATGGCCTGGATCATGTCCCCCTGATCCAGCTCGTGGACGGTGGTCACTTCCTGCCCGGCGAGGGCCTGGCGGAGCTGCTCCCGGTTGACCGAGCGCGTGAGCACGGAGGCGAGCCCGGGCTCCTTGGCGTGGACCACAGCCACCCCGCCGCGATTGAAGACGGTGACGGCGGCGAGCCCCAGGCGCTCCTGCTGGCCGTTCAGGTAGGTGGTCAGCACGGGGCGCTGGGCGAGGCCCATGAAGCCCTCGCGGGAGACGACGTCGGCCATGTAGCGCGCGTGGCGGAGGACCATGGCCTCCTGTCCCTGGTAGAACGTCTGCGCGACCTCGAGGGCCTGGTCGAGGGGCTTCTCGACCTGAGGCTTGAACCATCCCTCGATCGAGGTGTTGATGAAGTTGGAGGCGATGATGAAGATCAGGATGGCCGGCGTGAGGGCCAGCGACAGGAACGCCAGGACGAGCTTGGCCTTGAAGCGGGCGCCCAGCACCTTCTGCTTGCGCTCGAAGGCGAGCTTGACGAGATTGCGGAAGAGCAGGACCACGAGGAGAACGAGGACGATCAGGTTCAGGTTGAAGAGGGCGAACACGGCCAGGTTGGAGGCGAGGGGAACCTGGGGCGAGTGGATCCAGACCCTGAACCCCCACCAGGCGGCCAGGAGCAGGCCGAGGGCGCCCAGGACGAGCAGCACATTACGCCGCCGCTTGCCGCGGATCTCGATGGGATTCTCCGCGGTCAGCGGGCTCACTGCCGTCTCGTGGGCGTGAGGAGCGGCGACTGCACCCAATCGGTCTCGGCCGCCTCGCCGCTGAAGCGGGCGAGCCAGGTGTTGACCCCGTTCAGCGAGACGGCGGCGCGGAGGCGCACGAAGTAGAGCTCGCGCGGATCGAGGGAGGCGTCGGGGGCGAGCTTGCCCACCCGGAGCTCCGAGACCACGCGCTGCGCCTCGCGGAGCTGCTTGGTCACGAAGGGCTCGCGCTCCTCACCGGCCGTGGAGGCGACCTTGTACTCCTTGGTGGCGGGGTTGTAGGTCAGCTGGCGATCGATGGTGCGCGACTGGATGAGCCGGTTGCGGAACCGCTGCTGCCACAGCTCGACCATGAAGCGCACGTGCACGGGCACGCCGCTGTGCAGGCTTTCGTGCAGGTCGGAGGGGACGGCGCCCAGGAGCACGCCCTGCACGGTGACGTCGAAGTCGTTCAGGAAGATCGAGAGGCCGGTGATCCTGAGGTCGCTCTGGGCTCGGGAGGCCACGGGAGGCAGACAGAGCAGAAGCAGGAGCAGGGCGACCAGGGCGATCACCCGCGAGCGCGTCGAGCGGGTCAGGGTGCGAGATCTACGCATATGCCGGACACGCCATTATATCGTCCGGCCCGGCCCGGGAGCTCGAGAAGTGGGTGAGGCTCGAGGACTGTCCGAGTGAGTCCCCATGCCCTCGCGAGCAGGAATGTTTCGCTTCGAGCGCCGGCTTCGCCGGCGCAATCTGCTTGGGGGGAGGTTTCGGAAGGGGGGCGGAGTCCCCCTCCGAGCTATCTAGAGGGCGGCGATGCCCGGACGCGGGGACAAGCTCCCTCCCGGGACCATGGTGTCGGCGGGGTGGAGCCGGGCGCGGCTGGGACGAGGACGGCGCTCGGCGGCGAACGCCCGTCTCACGGCGGTCGCCAGCTCGTGATTGAGCGCGTGCCCCCCGTTCTTGCCGGTGACGTGCCCGCAGAGCGGGCGACCCAGGAGCCAGAGATCGCCCACGAGGTCGAGGATCTTGTGGCGGACGAACTCGTCCTCGAAGCGGAGGCTGTCGTTGAGGACGGTGCGCTTCCCGACCACCACCGCGTTGTCGAGCGAGCCGCCCCGGGCGAGCCCGTTCTTCCTCATCGTCGGCACGTCCCTGAGGAAGCCGTACGTGCGCGCGGCCGCCAGCTCGTCGACGAAGGCCGTTTCGGTCACCTCGAGCGAGACGATCTGCTGGCCGATCACCGGATGGGGATTGTCGAGCGTATAGGTGACGCGGAAGCAGTCCGACGGCGCGATCTCGAGCCAGCGATGGCCGTCGCCCACCCGGATGGGCTCGCGCACGACGAGGGGGCGACGCGGGACGGGCAGGGGCGCGGCGCCGGCCGAATAGAGGAGGTCCACGAATGGCTTGGCGCTGCCGTCGAGGGCCGGCACTTCCTCCGCATCGACGTCCACGACCAGATTGTCGATGCCGAGAGCGGCCGCGGCCGCCATGAGGTGCTCGATGGTCCGCACGCGGACGCCAAAGGCTCCCACCGTGGTCGCGGCGCGTCCATCCACGACATGCTCGATGTCGGCGGGAACGAGAGTGCCATCGGCGGCGCGGAAGAGAATGCCGGTATCGGCGGCGGCCGGGGTGAGGGTCAGTTGAACCGGCTCACCGGAGTGGAGACCTATGCCTTCTACGCTGACCTTCCGTCTGATGGTTCGCTGAAGGTCCATGCTCGGCGGGGATACTAGCAATGCAGGTGCCACTGGGTCAGGTCGTTGGCAAGCTGCTGACTTGAAGAGCGTTTTTCTCCTCCGGCGCGATTGCCTACCCGGCGATTCGATGCGTGGAATACACGGCCTTCGGTCGCTTCTGTCTCATTTCCGCAACGAAAAAAAGCTTGGAAATCGCGGGGAAGCGTGATCACACGGTGCCGCCGGCAAGATCGCCATACCTCGACTGGAGGAGCGCCAGGCCCACCGGCCCGGCCGTTTCGGTGCGGAGGATACGCGGGCCCAGTCGACCACAGATTGCCCCGGCCTGGCGGAGGGCGTCGGCCTCGTCATCGCCCAGGCCACCCTCGGGGCCCACCACGAGCGTGGCCTGGGGGCAGGGAGGGGGCGGGAGCAGCGGTCCCACCGGCTCGGTCGCGCCCTCCCACAGACAGACGAGGAGGCCGAACGGCCCGCCCTGCGCGAGCCACGGGACGAGGCTCATGGGCCGAGCGATCTCGGGAATGACGCCGCGACCGCTCTGCTTGGCCGCCTCCTTGGCAACGCGCTGCCAGCGCGCGAGTCGCGCGCCCGCGCGCCCCGGCTCCATGCGCACGACGGTACGCGCGGTGGTCAGGGGAACGATGCGCGCGACGCCCAGCTCGGTGGCCATGCGAATGATCCCCTCCATCTTCTCGCCCTTCGGAATGCCCTGGGCGAGCACGAGGTGGCAAGGCGACTCGCTCGCTGTCTCCGCACGGGCGAGGACGGTGCCCTCGGCGCCACGCGGGCCCACCCGCTCGATCCGCACCGTCAGCACGCCACCGGTTCCGTCGAGGGCTTCGACCACGGCGCCGGCGCCAAGTCGCAGCACGCGCGTGAGATGGCGGCTCTCCTGGGCGTCGAAGGCGACGCGCGTGCCCGAGATGGCCTCGGGGCGGACGTGAAAGCGCCTCATGCCGGAACGGCACGCAGCCGGAGCCCGGACCAACCCTCGATCACGAGCTTCTCTTCGAGGGCAAAGCCGGCGCCCGCGAGCCCCTCGACGACCTCGGCGTCCTCGTGCTCCAGGATGCCGCCCAGGATGAGCTGTCCACCCGGGGCGACGAGCCGGCGGTACCGCGGAGCCAGGGCGAGGTGGGTGTGGGCGAGCAGATTGGCCAGGACGAGCGGGAAGGGCGGCCGCTCGTGGAGCAGCTCGGGGCCGGCGAGGAGAAGATCGAGGCCATCTGCTCAGTCGTTTACCGCGGCATTCCGACGCGCGGCGGCGATGGCGTCCGGGTCGATGTCTAGGCCGAGCACGCGTAGGGCGCCCAGCTTGAGGCAGGCGATGGCGAGGATGCCCGTACCCGTGCCGATATCCAGGACGAGGGCGGGCGGTTCCTCGCCGATGGCCCCGTCCAGCAGGGCCAGGCACCCTTCGGTGCTGCCGTGGTGCCCGGTGCCGAAGGCACGCCCCGGCTCGATCACGACGGTGACCCGCCCGGGGGCCTCGGCGCGCTCCCAGGACGGGCGCACCCAGAGCCGGCGCCCGATCGCGCGGGGCGGAAACGACTGCTGCCAGGCGCTTGCCCAGGCCTCTTCGACGAGGGGCGCGATCTCGATCTTGCCCGCCGCCGTCGCGAAGCCGAGGGCCCGGAGCTCGGCCGCATAGGCGGCCACGCCTGCCACGAGTCCCGTCGAGGAGGCGCTGTCTGGGAAGAACGCGCGGACCCGCGGCGGCTCCGCCGGACCTTCTTCCTCGACGACGCCGAGCGCGCCCTGCTCCCAGAGGAAATTCGTGAAGCCTTCGGAGGTGTCGGGCGAGGTGGGGACGGTCAGCTGCCAGAAGCCCATGGAGGCGGGAGCGCTATCGCAGACGTCTCACCGGGCGCGGGCGTCTCACCAGGGGCTTCAACCGCCGAAGAGCTTCTTCATGCGCTCGAGGAAGGAGGAAAGCAGCGGGCCCGAGGACTCCTTCGAGGCCTCCCGCAGCTCCTCGAGCAACTGGCGCTCGCGCGCGCTCAGCCTCGCGGGCACCTCGACCACGACCTCGTAGACGGCATTGCCGCGGCCGCGGCCGCGAAGGTGGGGCATGCCCTTGCCCTTGATGAAGAGGCGCTGGCCCGGCTGGGTGCCGGCAGGCACGTGGAGACGAGCCTTGCCGTCGAGGACGGGCACGTCGACCTCGTCGCCCAGGCACACCTGGGGATACGTCAGGGGCAGCTCGCAGACGAGATCGGCGCCCTGCCGCACGAAGATCTCGTGCGGGCGGATCTGGAGGAGCACGTAGAGATCGCCCGGATGGCCTCCGGCGAGGCCGCCTTCGCCCTCGCCGGTGAGGCGGAGCTGATTGCCGTCCTCGACGCCGGGCGGGATGGTGACCTTGAGGAGCTTCTCGCGCGCTACCCGCCCCTCGCCTGTGCAGCTCTTGCACGGGTGGCGGTTGATGCGGCCCGCCCCCGCGCAGGTGGGACAGGGTCGCGCCACGGTGAGGAACCCTTGCGAGAAGCGGACCTGCCCTTGCCCACGGCAGGTGCCGCAGACCTCGGGCGTGGTGCCTGTCTCCTGACCCGAGCCGGCGCACGTCTCGCAGGTCTCGTGCCGCGGGATCTGGATCTTGGTCTCGGTTCCGGCGGCCGCCTCCTCGAGCGAGATCTCGAGTCGGTACTGGAGGTCCGCGCCTCGCCGCGCCCGGCTGCGTCGGCCGCCGCCCCCGCCTCCGAAGAATCCCTCGAAGAGATCCTCGAAGATGGTGCCGAAGCCCGCCTCGAACCCGGAGGGCGATGCCCCCACGCTGCCGAACCGGTCATACTGCGCGCGCTTGTCGGGGTCGGAGAGCACGCTGTAGGCCTCGCTGACTTCCTTGAAACGCGCCTCCGCGGCCGGATTGCCGGGGTTCTTGTCGGGGTGGAATTGCCGGGCGAGGTTGCGGTAGGCCTTCTTGAGCTCGGCGTCCTCGGCGTCGCGCCCGACGCCGAGGACGGTGTAGTAGTCCTTGGCCGCCACTAGGACGGATCGGGAGCCATGGCTACGGTGACCATGGCAGGGCGGAGCACGCGCCCGTTGAGGACGTAGCCGTGGGCCGTCTCGTTCACCACCGTGCCCTCGGGCGCGCCCGGTCCGGCGGGCACGCGCGCGACGGCCTCGTGCCGCTCGGGGTCGAAGGGCTGGCCGACCGACACGAACGGCGTCACCCCGACCTTTTCGAGGGCGCGCAGCAGCTCACGCTGGATCAGCTCGACACCGGAGACGACGGCGGCGGCGCCGGGCTCACTCCGCGCGGCCGCGAGGGCCCGCTCGAAATTGTCGAGGACGGGCAGGAGCTCGCGCACGAGCGACTCGGTGGCATAGCGCGTGTAGTCCTCGCGCTCCCGGGCCGCGCGCTTCTTGGCGTTGTCGAACTCCGCGGCCGCCCGGAGGTAGCGGTCGCGCTGCTCGTCGGCCTCCCGGGTCTTGGCCTCCAGGGCCTCGCGGAGCCTCTGGATCTCGTCTTCGGCGGTCAGGGACAGATCGTCAGCGTCGGTCATGATACGGAAAGTATAGCAGACCAAACCGCGTGCTTCGGCGGCTAACCGGGCAGGTAGAGCTCTCTCTGAACGCGGGACAGTGAATCGGATACGAGGCGGGCTGTCTCGTCCACGAGCGAGATGACGTCTCCGTATTGCATGCGACGGGGGCCGATCACGCCCAGCACGCCCAGGACCTGGCCGCGATAGGTGTAGGTCGAGGTGATGAGGCTGCACTCGCGCATGTCCTCCACGGGGTTCTCGCCGCCGATGAGGACCTGGACACCCCGCTCCTCCGCCATGCGCGTGAGGAGATCCACGAGCCGCGCCTTCTCCTCGAAGGCCCGCAGGAGCCCCCGCATGGTGCCCACGTCGCTCAGGTCGGGATGGTCGAGCAGGTTGATGGCGCCGCTGATGTAGAGATTGCGGTCGCGCAGGAGCCCGACGATCTGGTCGAGGAGCCCGCGGCTCCGGGTCCAGAGGGGATCGAGGGGATCGGCGGGCCGCTCGATGTCCTCCACGATGGCCTGGAAGGTCTTGCCGCGGTAGCGGCGCGTGAGGATTCGCCCTATCTCGCGCAATTCCTCGACGCTGGGACGAGGCATCGGCGTGAGGGCGCGCGCGGTCACCCAGCCCGTGTCCGTGACGACCACGGCGAGCGCGCGGTCCTCGCCGAGGCCGACCAGCTCGATGCGATCGAGGGCCGTGCGGCGCAGCGGGGGGGCGAGGAGCATGCCCGTCATGTGGGTGCCGTCGGAGAGACGCGTGGGCGTCTCGGCCATGAGCCGCTCGGCGCCATCGGCGGACGGGGGGGCGGCCTCCGCAGTCTTCTGGCCACCACCCGGCGCGGCCTTCCAGGGCACCTCCCCCAGGACGTTGACATAGAAGCGGTAGGCCTTGTCCGTGGGCACGCGCCCCGCCGAGGTGTGCGGGTGCGTGAGGAAGCCCATGTCCTCGAGATCGGCCATGGCGTTGCGGATGGTAGCGGGCGACAGACCGCGGACGTGCCGCCGCGCGACGGAGCGCGAGCCCACGGGCTGGGCAGTCTCGACATACTCCGCGATCACGGCCAGCAGCACCTGGCGGAGACGCGGATCCAGCGCGGGCTCAGACATGATGTCGCCCATTCTACATCGTCACAGGAGCTCCATGAAGAGGGCGTCGGAGAGGAGAAACCCCGGCTCGGTGAGGCGGGCGCGGCCGCCCTCGGTGACGAGAAGTCCGCGCTCCGTCCACGCCGCGAGCACCCCGCGGAGACGGGAGCCGTCGACGGCCACGCGCTCCTCCATCCACTGCGCGGGGACGCCCTCGCGCATCCTGAGGCCGAGCATGAGCCGCCCGGCCATGCGCTGGCGCGGCGTCAAGGTCTCGTGGGAGTCCACCGGCGCCTCGGCGGCCGCGATCATGGCCGCCCAGCGATCGACCGGCTTGACGTTGGCGTAGCGCACGTCGCCGAGGTAGCCGCAGGCCCCGGGCCCGAAGCCCAGGTACTCCTCGGCGCGCCAGTAGATCTGGTTGTGAGCGGAGCGATGGCCGGGGCGAGCGTAATTCGAGACTTCGTAGTGCTCGAAGCCTGCCTCCCCCGCGAGCTCCGTCATCCGCCGATACTGGGTGGTCGTGGTCTCCTCCGGCGGGACGACTGGCGGAGTTTCGCCTCGCCCTGCTGACACGCCGCGAGCGTGCCAGAGGCTGCCCTCGTCGAGCGTGAGGGCATAGGCGGAGAGGTGATCCGGCCGCCAGCCCAGCACGCTCTTGACCGTGGCCTCCCAGGTCGGGAGGTCGAGCCCGGGAAGGCCGTAGATGAGATCCGCGCTGACATCGGAGAAGCCCGCGGCACGGGCGGCGTCGAAGGCCTCGCGCGCCTGCGCCGCGGTGTGGAGCCGGTCGAGCGTGGGCAGGATGCGGTCGTCGAGGCTCTGGACCCCGAGGCTGATCCGCGTGACGCCGGCTTCTCGGTAGCCGGCGAGCCGCTCGACGCTCACGGACTCGGGATTGCACTCGACGGTGATCTCGGCGGAAGGCTCGATGGGAAAGTGCGCGCGTAGACGATCCAGGATCGCCGCCATCGCCTCGGGAGGGAGAAGAGAGGGCGTGCCGCCGCCCAGGAAGACGCTCTTGAGACGGATCGCGGCCGCCCACGGCGCCGTCGCGGCCAGGCCGATCTCGCCGAGGAGGGCGGGCACGAAGCGCGCGACCGCCCCGGGCGCATCAGGCGCCGTGTTGAAGGAGCAGTAGCCGCAGCGCTGAGTGCAAAACGGGATGTGCAGGTACGCGCCCAGCGAAACCGCGCGCGGCGCCCACATCCCGAGCCCACTCATCGCCCGTGGCCTAGGACTTGTCGAAGCATCTTTCATGCGCTCGCGAGCTAGAGGGTTCCGCTTCGAGCGCCGGCTTCGCCGGCGCAACCTGTTCGGGGGGAGGCTTCGGAAGGGGGGCGGAGCCCCCCCTCCGAGCGAACTATGGCAGCCAGTGGCCCAGACGGCTCCACCGCGGCCAATGGCTCTCCGCGTTCCAGGACCAGTAGATCAGGAAGGCCTTGCCGCGGATCTTGTCGCGGTGAACGAAGCCCCAGTAGCGGCTGTCCTGGGAATTGTCGCGGTTGTCGCCCATGACGAAGTAGGAGCCCGCGGGGACCACGAGGGGATCGCACGCGTAGAGATACCCGCAGTGCGCGGAGGGCACGGCGGGGATGGAGCCCGGGCGCACGTAGGGCTCGTCGAGCAGGCGCCCATTGAGGATGACCCGGTTGTCCTGCACCTGCACGGTGTCGCCTTCCACGGCCACGATGCGCTTGATAAAGTCCCGACTCTCGTCGTTCGGGTACTTGAAGACGACGATGTCCCCGCGCCGCGGCTTGCGCAGCCCGGGCAGGTGAGCGTCCGTGAGGGGCAGCTCGGCGCCGTAGAGGAACTTGTTGACGAGGATGTAGTCGCCCACGAGGAGCGTGTCCATCATGGAGCCCGACGGGATGGTGAAGGCCTGCACCCCGCATTGCCGGATGACCAGGGCCAGGAGCACGGCGATGAAGATCGCCTCCGCGTACTCGCGGACGAGGGACTTTCGCCTCAGGGGGGCGACGGTCTCGGCGGGCGACGGAGTCTCCTCCGGCTGGGTCTGGGTGCCGTTGATCGTCATGCTCAGCTCTTGAGGACCGACAGGAACGCCTCCTGCGGTACCTCGACCTTGCCGACCTGCTTCATGCGCTTCTTGCCCTCCTTCTGCTTCTCGAGCAGCTTCCGCTTGCGCGTGATGTCGCCGCCATAGCACTTGGCGGTGACGTTCTTGCCCATGGCCTTGACCGTCTCCCGCGCGATGACGCGGCTGCCGATGGCGGCCTGGATGGCGACTTCATAGAGCTGCCGCGGAATGACGCCGCGGAGCTTCTCGGTCAGCGTCTTGCCTTTCTCGTAGGCCTTCTCCCGGTGCACGATGACGGACAGGGCGTCCACGGGATCGCCGTTGAGCAGGATGTCGAGCTTGACCATCTCCGACTCGCGGAACTCCAGGAAGTCGTAGTCGAACGAGGCGTAGCCCTTGGAGATGGACTTGAGCTTGTCGTAGAAGTCCACCACGATCTCGGAGAGGGGAAAGTCGAACTGGATGTGGCAGCGCTTGCCGAGGTACTCCAGCGACTTGTGCTCGCCCCGCTTGTCCTGGGCGAGCTTGTAGATCTCGCTCATGAACTCGGTGGGCACGAAGACCGAGCCGCGCACGTACGGCTCCTCGATGCGCTCGAGCCTGTCCACGGGGGGCAGCTTCGAGGGGTTCTCCACCTCGATGGTCTCGCCCTCGGTGGTGACGACCCGGAAGCGCACGCTGGGGGCGGTGACGATGAGGGAGAGGTTGAACTCGCGCTCGAGGCGCTCCTGGACGATCTCGAGGTGGAGCATGCCCAGGAAGCCGCAGCGGAACCCATAGCCGAGGGCGAGCGAGGTCTCGGGCTCGAAGTTGAACGCGCTGTCGTTGAGCTTGAGCTTCTCGAGGGCATCGCGCAATCCCTCGTAATCGGTGTCCTCGATGGGATAGAGGCCCGCGAAGACCATGGGCTTGGCGTCGCGATAGCCGGGGCAGGGCTCGGCGGTCGGCCGCAGGACGTCCGTGATGGTCTCGCCCATCTTCGCGTCGGCCACGCGCTTGATGGAGGCGGTGAGGAACCCGACCTGGCCGGCGGAGAGCTCCTCCACGGGGCGCATGTCGGGGGCGAAGACGCCGACCTGCTGGACCTCGTAGGTCTTGCCGTTGGACATGAGGAGGACGCGCATGCCCGCCCGCACGCGGCCGTCGATGAGGCGGATGTAGACGACCACGCCCTGATAGGAATCATAGAAGGAGTCGAACACGAGGGCCTTGAGGGGCGCCTCGGGGTCGCCGGTGGGCGGCGGGATCCGCGTGACGATGGCCTCGAGCACCTCGGGCACGCCCGTCCCGTGCTTGGCCGAGATGGTCAGCGCCTCGTCGCCATCGAGCCCGAGTGCTTCGGTGATCTGGGCGCGGGTGCCCTCGACGTCGGCGGCAGGCAGGTCGATCTTGTTGATGACGGGGATGATCTCGAGCCCGCTGTCGTAGGCGAGGTAGAAATTGGCGAGGGTCTGGGCCTCCACGCCCTGGCCCGCGTCCACCACGAGGAGGGCGCCCTCGCAGGCGGCGAGGGAGCGGGAAACCTCGTAGGAGAAGTCCACGTGGCCGGGGGTGTCGATCAGGTTGAGCGTGTACTCCTGCCCGTCGCGGGCCGTGTAGAGCAGGCGCACGGCATGCGCCTTGATGGTGATGCCGCGCTCCTTCTCGAGATCCATCGAGTCGAGGACCTGGCCCACGGCCTTCTTGGCGTCCATGGTGCCCGTGAGCGACAGGAGCCGGTCCGCCAACGTGGACTTGCCGTGGTCGATGTGGGCGACGATGGAGAAGTTGCGGATACGCGAGGTGGGCATCGCTCTCAGGATAACACGCGAGGAAACACCGTGGGTCAGCGGGCGAGGCGCGCACCCGAGAGCACGACGGCGCCATCCTCGAGCACGACGCCGGGGCCGACCTGGGCGTGCGCACCGATGCGGGCGCCTGCGCCCACGACGCAGTCGCGCAGCACGGCGCCCGCGCCGACGGAGACACGCTCCCAGAGGACGGCGCCCGTCACGGATGCCGCGCGGCCGATCTGGCAGCCGGGGCCGAGAACGGCGGCGGGGCCGACGCGGCAGTCTTCCTCGAGCCGGCTGCCCGCGCCGATGACCACGGGCGCCACGGCTTCCACGCGGGCGCCCAGGGTCACGTCCTCGGCGATCCACCGCCGCGAGGCGCCGGGGCCGTGGGGCATGACATCGGTGGTCACACGTCCAGCCAGGAGATCGAGCTGGGCTTGCCGGTACTTCTCCGGGTTGCCGATGTCGAGCCAGTAGGCGCTCGCGACCCAGCCGAAGAAGGGCACCCCGTCGGCCACGAGAGCGGGAAAGAACTCGCGCTCGATGGAGACGACGCGCGAGGGGGGGATGCGCTCGAGGAGCGGGGCGTCCAGCACGTAGATGCCGGCATTGATGGTGTTGACGGTCTGGTCTTCCGCGGCCGGTTTCTCGATGAAGCGGCGGACGCGGGCGTCCTCGGCGAGGTCCACGAGCCCGTAGGGGCCGGGATCCTCGACCGGCGTCAGGTAGATGCTCGCGCGGGCGCCGCGCTCGGTGTGGAAGCGCAGCATGGCCGTGATGTCGGCATCCGTGAGGATGTCGCCGTTGAGCACGACCACCCGCCCCCGCACGAGATCCGCCGCGTTGCGCACCCCGCCCGCCGTGCCGAGGGGCGTCTCCTCGACCGCATAGACGAGCTCGACGCCGAAGCGGCTCCCGTCACCCATGGCGCGGCGCACCTCGTCGACCATGTGGGAGCAGGAGAGCACGGCGCGGTGGACGCCGTGCCGCTTGAGCAGGGCCAGCTGATACGCCAGGAAGGGAATGTTCAGCAGGGGGACGATGGGCTTGGGGCGGGCCTGCGTCAGGGGCCGCAACCGCGTGCCCTGGCCCCCGGCCAGGATGACGGCCGTTAGGGCGCCGGTGTCCAGGGCTCCGCCTCGCTCAGGAGCATGACGGGGATGCCGTCGCGGATGGGGAAGGCCTTGCGGCAGCGCTGGCAGATGATGCGCGTCTCTTCGAAGAGCAGGTCGCCCTTGCAGGCTGGGCAGGCCAGGATGGCTCGGAGTTCCTCGTCGATCATCGTGAAAACTCCTCCTTGAAGAAGTCGTAGGTTCGGGCGAGGCCCTCGCCGAGGGTCACGGTGGGGCGCCAGCCGAGGACCCGCTCGGCCAGCTTGGCATCCAGGCAGCTCCGCCGCTGCTCGCCGGGGCGCGCGGGGCCGTGCTGGGCGGCCACGCGCGAGCCCGCCGCCGAGGCGAGGCCGGCATAGATGTCGTTGACGGAGGTCTCGATGCCCGTCGCGATGTTGATCCCGCCCGTGGCTTCGGGACGCTCGAGGGCGAGGAGATTGGCGCGCGCCACGTCGCCCACGTAGACGAAATCGCGCGTCTGCCCGCCGTCCCCGTTGATGATCGGCGTCTGGCCCGTGAGCAGCCGGTGGCAGAAGATGGCCACCACCCCCGCCTCGCCCTGATGGTTCTGGCGCGGACCGTAGATGTTGGCGTAGCGGAGCGAGATCCCGCTGACGCCGAAGATCTGCGTCCACGCGCCGACGTAGAGCTCCATGGCCACCTTGGTGATGCCGTAGGGTGACATGGGCAGACTGGCATGCGTCTCCGGCGTGGGAATGACATCGGTATCGCCGTAGCCCGCGCCGCCGCTGGAGGAGTAGATCATGCGGTGGACTCCGAAGCGCCGGCAGCAGTCGAGCAGGTTGAGCCCGCCCCCCACGTTGACGGAGGCGTCGAAGGCGGGATCGGTGACCGATCGGCCGACCGCCGCCTGCGCGGCGAGGTGGGCGACGACCGCGGGCCGCTCGGCGGCGAAGACCTCGGCGAGGCGGCCGCTGCGAAGGTCCACCGCGTGGAGCTTTGCGCGGGGGTTGACCCACGCCCGATTGCCCGTCGAGAGATTGTCCACCACCGCGACCTCGTGGCCCGCGTCGAGGAAGGTGTCCACGACGTGGGAGCCGATGAACCCCGCGCCGCCCGTGACGAGGATCTTCACGCGCCGCGTCCCGCCGCGCGATACCACTCGACGGTGCGCACGAGCCCTTCCTCGACCTCCACGGTGGGCTCCCAGCCGAGAAGGCGCCGCGCCTTGCCGATGTCGGGCTGGCGCACCTTGGGGTCGTCCGTGGGCAGGGGGCCGAAGACGATGTCACTGCGCGAGCCCGTAGCCCGGAGCACGTGCTTGGCCAGCTCGAGGAGGGTCATTTCCCGTGGATTGCCGAGATTGACGGGATCGTTGACGGGTGCGTGCATGAGCCGCCAGATGCCCTCCACGAGATCGGAGACGTAGGTGAAGGAGCGGGTCTGCGAGCCGTCGCCGTAGACGGTCAGCGGATTGCCTGCCAAGGCCTGCCGGATGAAGGTGGGGATGGCGCGCCCGTCCGTGAGGCGCATGCGCGAGCCATACGTGTTGAAGATCCGCACGATCCGCGAGTCGAGGCCATGCACGCGGTGATAGGCCATGGTCATGGCCTCCGCGAAGCGCTTGGCCTCGTCGTACACGCCCCGCGGCCCAACGGGATTGACATTGCCCCAGTAGTCCTCGCGCTGCGGGTGCACGAGCGGATCACCGTAGACCTCCGAGGTCGAGGCCAGGAGCAGCTTGGCGCCGCGCGCCTTGGCGAGGCCCAGAGCCTTGTGGGTGCCGAGGGAGCCCACCTTCAGCGTCTGGATGGGCAGCTCGAGGTAGTCGATGGGCGAGGCGGGACTGGCGAAGTGGAGCACGTAGTCGAGATCGCCCTTGACGGAGAGGAAATTGGTGACGTCGTACTCGACGAAGACGAAGCGCGGGTCCTGGATGTGGCGGATGTTGTCGAGAGAGCCCGTGAGCAGGTTGTCCATGCAGACCACTTCGCAGCCTTTTCCCAACAGGAAGTCGCAGAGGTGGGAGCCGATGAAGCCCGCGCCGCCGGTGACGAGGACGCGCAACGGAGCGTCCTCAGGCCGGCAGGACGGGCTTGCGTCCGACGGAGTGGTACTCGAAGCCGAGGCGGCGCATGCGCTCCGGCTCGTAGAGGTTGCGACCGTCGAAGATGACGGGGCGGCGCAGGAGGCCGCGGAGGCGCTCGAGGTTGAGATACTTGAACTCGTTCCACTCCGTGATGAGCACGGCGGCGTCCGCCCCCTGGGCCGCCTCGTACGGTGAGCCCGCGAAGGCGACGGCGGCGGGGAGGAGGGGCCGGGCATTGTCCATGGCCACGGGGTCATAGGCCCGGACGCGCGCACCCGCCTGATGGAGGAGCTGGATGACCTCGACGCTCTTGGCCTCGCGCATGTCGTCGGTGTTGGGCTTGAAGGCCAGGCCCAGCACGGCCACGATCTTGTCGTCGAGGGGGCCGAGGGCCTTGCCGATGCTCTCCACGAGGTGCGCGGCACGCTCGCGATTGATGTCGGCCACCGAGCGCAGGAGCTTGAAGTCGTAGCCGAGCTGGCCCGCCGTGTGGGTGAGCGAGTCCACGTCCTTGGGGAAGCATGAGCCGCCATAGCCGAGGCCGGCCTGCAGGAAGGCGCCCCCGATGCGCGGGTCGAGCCCCATGCCCTTCATGACCTGGGTCACGTCCGCCCCTGCCGCCTCGCAGATGTTGGCGATGGCGTTGATGAAGGAGATCTTGGTGGCGAGGAAGGCGTTCGAGGCGTACTTGATGACCTCGGCGGAGGGCAGGTCGGTGATGATCATGGGCCGCTCGAGGGGCGCGTACAGCTCGACGAGGGTCATGGCCACCTGCTGGGTGGGCGCGCCCCTCACGGTGCGGTCGGGGCGCAGGGTGTCCTCGATGGCGGAGCCCTCGCGGAGGAACTCCGGATTCGACACGACGTCGAACTCCATGGGGCGCGGCTGGTGCCGGCTGATGACCTCG
>Ga0137397_10001647_pt1 | contig 15658 bp, 12 predicted proteins | sample czorhiz116metaG_FD_106658 | JGI IMG/M metagenome (GOLD analysis project Ga0137397, IMG submission 106658) | Vadose zone soil microbial communities from Angelo Coast Range Reserve, California, USA - czorhiz1.16 metaG | ecosystem: Environmental > Terrestrial > Soil > Vadose zone | place: USA... | reverse complement strand
CTCCGATGCCCTGACAGTCTTCAAGGCCCTCCAGCTCTTGAACTCCAAAGACATCGGCACGCCGCTCGAGCGCTACGTCACGTTCGACTTCGAGACGACGGATAACGACGTCGCGACGTGCGGCGTCGTGGAGATCGGCGCGGCACGGGTGGTGAATGGCGAGATCGTGGAGCGGTTTCACTCGCTGGTGAACCCGTTCCGTCCTATCTCTGCCCGCGCAACGCAAATCCACGGCTACAGCGATGGCGACGTCGCATCCGCCGCACCGTTTAGCGAGAGGCTAGCGCAGTTTCTCGCGTTTGTTGGTCAGGACGTCCTGATCGCCCATAACGGCCAGCATTTCGACATTCCCGTCTTGAAACGGCTGGCGGCGGGTGACAAGACCGTCGCGAACCTGGCGTTTTACGACACGCTGCTCCTGGCTCGCTCATTGTCGCGCGATCGCGCGACGCAGGAGGAGCTCGCGCACCGCTTCGGGATCGACTGCGGCCGAGCCCACCATGCACTCGACGATGCCGTGACGTTGGCGCAGGTGTACCGAGAGTTGGAGAAGCAGCGGGCGGTGCGGGCGCGCAAGGCTGTGCTGGCCAACGTGCTCGACTACCTCGGACTGGCGCTCGCGTTGGAGGACGGCCCGAAGACCGGCGAACGGGCCAATCTCTTCAACACCGCGCGCGTTCACACGCTGGGCCGGTACAGCGACGCGCTCGAGTTCTACGCGATGGACCGCGAGCGTCGCGGCTCGACTGCGCCAACCGTCGACGAGGTCATTCAGCGACTCGGCGGCCGGGCGCTCATGACGAAGTTGCGCGCGGAGCCCGATCCGGCGCAGCGGTATCCGGCCGCCCTCGCGCGCCTCAGAGCCCTAATTGACGTGTCAGGGGGTGAGGACCTCGAAGACAGCATCGACCGCTTGCTCGAGCGCGTCGCGCTGTCAAAATCTGAGGGTGAGCAAGCCGCGACCGATCGTGTCAATCTCCTGACGCTGCACTCGACCAAGGGCCTCGAGTTCTCGCGGGTCTACATCGTCGGGGTCGAGGACTACGAGATCCCGGGCTACCAGGCGGCGACCAACAACGTCAAAGACGAGATCGAAGAGGCGCGACGCTTGCTTTACGTCGGGATGACACGCGCGTGCGATCGGCTGATTTTGACACGCTGCGAACGGCGATCAGGACGAGATGCGGGCGGGACGATGTTTCTGGAAGAGATGGGGCTCACTGCACCATCCCAAAGCGTCACTGCGTAGCTTTGATCTTCATCGGCACCACGACTGTCCCCCACTGCAGTCTCAGCACCGCCGAGTCCGCGTCCACCACTGGGAAGTAGTAGGTCAGCGTCTCCATGTGTTGCCCAGTCTCGGTTGCGACACTCAGCCGCAGCGCATCCTGCGATTCGCCCGGATAGTTCGTATGCCATCCGCCGAGGCCGCGATTGAAGATTACGGTCCACGGCTTGGGCGGCGCTTCCGGAATGGTCCATAGCGAGTAGCGCCCGGCGGCGAGCGCGTGCCCGTCGATTGTCACATCCTTACTGAACGAGATCGTCGAGACCGAGTCGGCGCCGGGATGCCAGATGCGGCCCCAGTGAACGAGAGTGCCGAACAGCTCGCGCCCGCGCGCGACGGGCCGATTGTAAGAAATGCCGATCTCGGTGCCCAGGATGTGCTGAGTGACGGTGCCGTGTTGACTGCGGGGGTACTGCGCATAGACTGCGCAGTAGTTGAGGGACAGGATCAAACAGAGGATGCCAAGTCTGACAGTGCGCATGGGAGGTCCGATGGCTAGCAGCGAGTTGCAAACATTTCTGGAAATGTGGCAGGCCGAGGCGCAGAAGACCATCGCGTTGCTGCGCGTGTTGCCCGCGGGTCAGTACGACTTTCGCCCCGATCCCGGCGGCCGCTCACTCGGCGAGCTGGCGTGGCACCTTGCGGAGGCCGACGGCTACGTCACGTACGGGATCGAGCTGGGCACGTTCGCGCCGGGGAGCAAGCCGCCGGGCATCGAGCGCCCCAAGGCGGTCGAGGCACTCGCTCCGGGCTATGAGCGGATCCACAAAGACGCGGTGGCGCGGGTGCAGCGCCTGCGCGTCGAGGATCTCGATAAGAAGCTCAGATACTTCGATACGAAGGATCGCACGGTCCGCGATCTGTTGTGGTCCGCAATGCTGTTCCACAACATCCATCATCGAGGGCAGCTCTCGATGCTGTGCCGGATGGCGGGTGGTGTGTCGCCTGGAATGTTCGGACCCAATCGGGAGGAGTTTGCGCGCCTGCGCGCCGCGGCGCGCGCGGCGGCTCCAGCTAAAGCGTAGCTACCTGCCGGCGGCGTGCAGGTGTCGCACCGTGTCGATCGTGTCGGCGTCTTCGGGCTTCTTGTCGTCGCGATAGCGGACCACGCGCGCAAATCGGAGGGCGAGGCCGCCGGGATAATGCGGGCTGTCCTGCAGACCGTTGAACGCGATTTCAACGACCAGCTCTGGTCGTACCTCGACAACCTGGCCAACCTCGCGAACCTTCAACTCCTGCAGTTTCGCCGTCTGCCACTCGAGCAGCTCGTCCGTCATTCCCTTGAATGTCTTGCCGAGCATGACGAACCCGCCGCTTGAATCGCGGGCACCGAGGTGCAGGTTCGATAGCCGGCCGTGGCGGCGGCCGTGGCCCCACTCGGCGGCGAGCACGACAAGGTCGAGCGTGTTCGCTTTCTTGATTTTGAACCAGGCACCTCCGCGCCGGCCGGCGTCGTACGTCGACTCGAGACCCTTCGCCATGAGCCCCTCCTGGCCGGCGGCGATCGCGGCATCGAAAAACGCTTGCGCCTGCTGTTGATCCCCGGTCACGAGCCGCGGTGGCCGTTGTGATTCCGGCACATGCTCGGCGAGGGCTTTGGAGCGCGTGGCGTAGGGCTGGTCGAGCAATGACGTGCCGTCGACGTACAGGATATCAAAGAAGAACGGTACGGCGCCAACGTTTCGGAATCGTTTCATCGTCTCCTGGAAAGGCAGCGGTCGCCCTTCCGCCGACAACCCGATCGCTTCGCCATCGAGAATCACCTCGTCAACCTTCAGCGCCTTGACAACCTCGACAACCTCCGGCGCGGTTGCCGTGACATCGTTTAGCAACCGCGAATACACGCGCACTTCCGTTCCTTTCTTGTGTACCTGAACCCGCGCGCCGTCCAGCTTGTACTCGAACGATGCCGGGCCCGCCCCCAGCTCGGCGAGCGCGTCTTCGACATCGGTGGCAGTTTTTGCCAGCATCGGCTTGATGGGACGAAAGAGCTCGATCGCGAAGCTCTTCAAATCGCCCTTGGCGACGGCGCCGAGATTGCCGGCGAGCATCATGGCGCGCCGCACGTCACTCGCGGGAAGCTCACGCGCTTTGGCGACAGCCTCGACCATGATCCCCTCGAGTGCGCCCTGGCGCAGCTCGCCGGTCAGGAGACGGAACAGGAAGTCTTGCTCTTCGGCTGTGGCTCTGGAGAACAGCTCACCGAGCAGGTGCTGCTTTTCTCCCGCCGAGCCTTTGCCCGACGTTGTCGCGATCTTCGCGAGAGTCTCATCGACATCGCGCAGCTGTAGGCTTGCCGACGTGGCGACGTGTGCCTTGGCCTTTTGCAGCGTGGCCCATCCCACCCCGATCTTCGGTTGACGGATAGTGCCCGAGAGATAGGTGATCGCGAGCTCGACTTCGTCGGGGCCTGCCTGTTTCAGGAGATCGGCGAGGAGCGTGATCTTGGCCAAACGACCCGACGTGGCCGCGACTTGGTTGGATGTGGAGACGAGGGCGGAGAGGAGCACCCCTGAAAGCTACGCACGGAAGTGCAGCGGGTCCCGCAGATTCTGAAGCTCCCGGTAATAGTAGAGGGCGGTCGGCCGGCGCTCCTTGAATCGCAACGACTTCAAGAAGGCGAGCTCCTCCTCGGTCGCGGTGCCGCTCAGCAAAGGGTCGCGCAGAAACTCGACCAGTCCTTTCTCCTGACCTCCATTCATCCGTTCGCCGTACTCGAACCGCTTCTGCTCGCCGTTGGCGAGCGATACGGTGAGCGCGAACGTCCCCGGATCCCACCCCCACGACGCGATTGTCGCATCGAGCCGAGCGCGTTGCTTCGGCGTGACGTGCAGTACGTCGCTACCGAGGTGCAAGACGTTGAGCAGCGTCTGCGCGACCAGGTGCTCCAATTCACCGAACGACTGGCGCTCGATGATGGCGCGCACCGGCTCGATTTGGTCGGGCGCGCATTTGCGCATAATCAGGCCGCGCAATTCCGGAAAGAGCGGCGTGACGTCGCCGAACCGGCGTTTGCGCTCTTCTTTGAGATGAGCGTCGGCGACGCGGGCGAGCTCGCCGTGCGGCAGCTTGAGGAAGCGGTCCATGCGGTCGTAGATGTCGGTGCGCTCCGGGTCTGGCGGCGCCTTCTTGTGCGTGAGGAGCTGCGAGACGTACGATTCCGTGACGCCGGCCGCGTCGGCCAGGTCGCGCTGATCGAGGTCCAGCTCATCGAGCCGCTGCCGGATCACCAAGGCTACATCCATCTTAACCGCCTCCGTTAATATATTCATACAGTAAACGCATAACTTGACAAACTTAGTACAGTCGGATAAGTTGTGCCAGTTAGCTGCGGGGCCCTTATCGGCCGAAGCGAAGGAGCGTGCATGCTGGAGATTCACTGCCATCGGTGTGGCGGATTCATTGGTAATCCAGCAGGGACGACGTACCGGGAGACGCCGATTCCGGCGCCCCCGGTAACTCCGCACAGCGGTTTGTGCGTCTGCCGTGAGGCAACGGTATATGGCCCAGCGCCGGAGAATGCGGCGACGGACCTTCGCGTGGTACATCGCATTCGATCGGCGTCCCGCAATTAGCAGCAACCGTTCGGCGGCGCGGAGTCCGCTCGTTCCGGACCGCGGGCCGGCACGCTGTCCCACCTGTGCGGAGTATCTCGAGTTCCGCACCGACCGCAACGGCCGCATGATGGAGCACTGCGCCTGCGGCCACCGTGCCTTTGTGGAGCGCCGCACGGGAAAACGCGATGAGCCAAAGCGCGAGGAGCCTACGCAATGACCAAAGAAGTGGCGTTGGAAATCGAGGGAACGGTCGCAGAGCTGCTGCGCAATTCCACGTTTCGGGTGACGCTGGTCAACGGGCATTCCGTGCTGGCGACGATTGCCGGCAAGATGCGCAAGTTTCGGATTAGGGTATTGGCCGGAGATCGGGTGACGCTCGCCTTGTCGCCCTACGATTTGACCAGAGGCAGGATCGTCTACCGCCACAAGTAGAACAATGCCAAAAACCAGCGCTGGACTGCTACTCTACCGCCACAAAGCGGGAGCGCTGGAGATATTTCTCGTCCATCCCGGTGGACCGTTCTGGGCAAAAAAGGATGACGGTGCCTGGTCGATCCCCAAGGGCGAGTTTCAGTCCGGCGAGGATCCGCTCGATGCCGCCCGGCGCGAGTTCACAGAAGAAACGAGCCTTCCGGCGTCGGGAGACTTCGTCGCGCTGAAGCCGCTGAAGCAACCCGGTGGCAAAGTCGTCCATGCGTGGGCCGTGCAGGGCGATGCCGATCCGGCGCGCGTGCGCAGTAACAGCTTCGTGCTGAAAGGGCGCGAGTATCCGGAGATCGATCGCGCAGCATGGTTCGGCTTGCCTGAGGCTCGAAAGAAGATCCTGCGCGGGCAGGTGGGATTCCTGGACGAACTGGAGCGCCTAAACCCCTAGCTCCATCAGCGCGCCCTCGTGTTCCAGCAGCCAGCGCTTCGTATCCAGTCCCCCACCAAAGCCCGTCAGCTCGCCCTTTGATCCCACGACCCGATGACACGGGACGATGATCGGGATCGGGTTCCTGCCGTTGGCGATGCCGACGGCACGCGTGGCGTGCTTGTCGCCGAGGAGTTTGGCGAGCGCGCCGTAGCTCGTGGTCGTGCCGTAGGGGATTTGCCGCAGGGCGTTCCACACGCGGTGCTCGAATGCCGAGCCGAGGGCTTCGAGCGGCAAGTCGAACGTGGTGCGCGTGCGTGCGAAGTATTCCTCGAGCTGCTGGCGCGCGCGCGCGAGCACGTCGGCAGCCGGTCCTTCGGTGGCTTCCACCCAACCCGCCTGATGCGTCGGTGCCGGCCCGCGCCGCGAAGTCGGGAAGAAGACGCCGGTCAGGGCGGTGTCGGAGGCGGTGAGGACGAGCTCACCGACGGGAGTGCCGAGCTTGGAGAAGGTTAAGGCCATGCGATGGATAATAATCAGGATTTTGGCTCGCGCTGGACCAAACGCTGGAACCGCGGGTTGCCGCGCAGCGGCTCGAAGTTGGGATCGATCGTGAGCCAGCTCGGCGAGAGATAGTACGGGATCTTGACCAGCGGCTCGAGCAGATCGAGCGCTTTGTCCGGCTCGTTTACGACCATGTAGATCCGGACGAGCTGGTGCTGGTAGTAGGTGCCACTGACCTGATTCTTGGCGATCGGCTTGAACGCAACGCCGCGCTCGCCCTCCCGTATCGCGTCCTCCTTACGCCCCAGGTAAGCGAGCGCCAGGCCGAGCAGGAGATGTCGCTGGGGATCGTCAGGCGCTCCGCGGAGCTGCTCCGCGAAGGCGATCCGCGCGGTGTCGGCGTAGACCCGCGCGTGCGCCATGTCGCCGCGCAACGCGTAGGTCTGGGCGCGCACGATGCCCCACGCGCCCCGGTCGTCGTCAAACGCGCTTGGCGGGAGCCGGAGCAGCAACGCTTGCTGCGCCTCGTCCAATACCCACATCAGGTCGTAAAAATTCGCCACGATTGCCACGAGCGCCGCAGGCTCGACTGCCGGCGCGGCCGCGGCGAGCACCGCGCGCGCCCCAGCCAGGTCCCCCTGCGCCAGGAAGACCATCGCTTTCTTCTCGATCAGGTCGGAATTGGCCGGCGCGAGGGCGAGCCCGCGGTCGAAGACCTCGAGCGCCTCGGGATAGCGCCGCAGGCGGAGCAAAAAGTCCGCGTAGCGCCGGATTGCAAGGACCGACCGCGGATCGAGGCGCTGCGCCTGCTGCATGTGCTCGAGCCCAAGCTGCCATTGTCCCTGCGCGGCTTCATTGCTCGCCAAGGAGGTAAGGATTCCGGCGCTGCCGGGGGCGAGACGGTGGGCTTCGGTATACTCCGCGAGCGAACGGACGTTATCGCCCAGCACAAATACGTAGTAGCTGCCCATCGCACCGTGGCCCCAGGAGCGGTCCGGCGCCAACGCCACGGCGCGTGCGGCGGCCCGGCGAGCCCCCTCTGCGTCGCCCGGATTCGGCCTGCCATTGAAGTACAGCGTGGTGTGGGCCAGGGAGAGCCGGGCCCAGGCCTGCGCGAAGTTTGAGTCGAGAGCGACGGCCTGCTCGTAGTAGGGCAAGGCGCGACGCACGACGGTCGGATCGGCCACGGCGAACCCTTGCGTGATCGCTTCCCCGCGCAGGAACGCGTCGTAGGCAGCGAGATTCGCCGTGGGCGGCTCGGCGAGCCGCTGCTGAGAGCTGTCATCGAGCGCTACGTCGAGCGCTCGGGCCACGCGGCCCGCAATGTCGGACTGCACCTGGAAAACGTTCGTGAGCTGCGCATCGAACGACTGCTGCCACTTGGTCGTCGGCGTCGCGCCGCTGCGCACCTGCACCAGCTCGGGGATCACGTGCACGGAGCTCGTCCCGTCGGGATGCTTCTCCCACCGCACCGTGCCGGTGAGGAGGTACTGCGCACCTAGCTCCCGGGCGACCTGCTGGGGCGGCTTCGTGGTCTTCTTGAATGGACTCGAGCTGCCGCGTGCGATCACCTGGATGCCCGTCAGGGCGGTGAGCTTGCCGCGGATCTCGTCGGTCATCCCGTCGGCGAAGTACTCATCGTCGGAGCTCCCGAGGTTCTCGAACGGCAGCACGGCGAGCAGTTTCGGTCCGGCGTCGCCACTTCCCCGACTCCGGCTCCAGGCAAAGAGCACGCCGACACCGAGCAGGAATCCGACGACGAGCATCGCGAACAGCGGACGGCGCCGCGGCATCCCTACGGCGGGTGACGTCGTCGTTGCGGCGGCATCGAGCGCCCGCGAGAAGTCGCCCGCCGTAGTGAAGCGATCGGCCGCTGCGGGCGCGGTGGCCCGTGAGACGGTCGCGGCGAGCTGGGGCGACATCCCGATCGGTGTCGCGCCGCCCGTCAGGGGTTTGCCCGTCAGCATCTCGTGCACGACGCAGCCGAGGGCGTAGATGTCTGTGCGGGCATCGATCTGGCGGTCGGCCGTCCTCTGCTCGGGGCTCATGTAGTCGGGCGTCCCGATCGCCATGCCGGTGCTCGTCAGATGTTGATCCGCCCCCAATGCGCGGGCGATCCCGAAATCGGCGACGAGCGCGTGGCGGCTGCTGAGGAGGATGTTCTCGGGCTTGATGTCGCGATGGATGATGCCACGACTGTGCGCGTAGTCGAGGGCGTCCGCCACTTCGCGGGTGATGCGCAGCGCTTCGTCGGGGGCCAGCGCCCGTTCTTTCTCAAGGCGGTCCCGCAGCGATTCCCCCTCGACGTACGGCATCGTGAACCAGAGATTGCCTGCCGCCTCGCCCGAGTCGTGTACCGACAGGATGTGCGGATGTTGCAGGCGCGCCGCGAGCATGATTTCCTGATGGAAGCGTTCGGTTCCGAGCGCCGCAGCGATCTCGGGATGCAGCACCTTGAGAGCGACCGGCCGCTCGTGTTTCAGGTCATGCGCGAGGAAGACCGTCGCCATGCCACCGCGGCCGATTTCCTTCTCCAGACGGTAGCGCGAGGCAAGCGCGGCGCGGAGGGCGGAGACCATTGCTGTCCAATCTGACGCGGGCCATCCTTTCTTACTAGTGACGATTCTCATCGAGGCGGCCGTCGAGTCGCTGAACGCATCGCTCGCCGCCGCCGCGGGTGGGGCCCACCGCATCGAGCTATGCGCGGACCTCGCCCAGGGGGGCACCACGCCCACCCTGCAGCTGCTCCGCGACTGTCACTCCCAAGTCGTGATTCCAATCTTTGTGCTGGTCCGTCCGCGCGCCGGGGATTTCGTGTACACGGAGGCCGAGCATCGCACCATGCTCGAGCAGATTCACCGCGTGAAAGACGCGGGCGCCCACGGCATTGTCACCGGAACTCTCACCTCTGCACACGAGATCGCCGAGGACCGGACGGCGGAGCTGGTCGACGCCGCGCTGCCCTGGACGGTGACGTTTCATCGGGCGTTCGATGCGTGTGTGGACCAAGCGGCGGCGCTCGAGCGCCTGATCCACCTCGGCGTGGATCGCGTGCTCACGTCGGGTGGGGCAAAGACGGCGCCGGAGGGCGCCGCGCAAATCAGCCGGCTGGTCATCCAGGCGGGGCGGCGGATCGAGATCCTCGCCGGCGGCGGGATCAACCCAGATAACGTGGCAGAGCTGGTACGGGAGACAGCCGTCCGAGAGGTGCACTTTAGTGTGAGGGATGTGGAGAAGGTGAGAGGGGTGGTGCGGGCCCTCGATCGACGCCCAAATTAGGTCGTGCCCATCCACCAGCGCGAACGACTCGCCCGAGCCCTGAACGGCCGCTATACAATAGAAGGGGAGCTGGGTCAGGGCGGCATGGCAGTCGTGTATCGCGCCCGCGACCTGAAGCACGACCGGCTCGTCGCGATCAAGGTCTTCAAGCCCGAGCTGGCCCACGCGCTCGGCCCCGACCGGTTTCTGCGCGAGATCAAGGTCACCGCCCAGCTCAGCCATCCACACATCCTGCCGCTACTCGATTCTGGCGAAGCCGACGGGCTGCTGTTCTACGTCACGCCATATGTCGAAGGCGAATCGCTGCGCCACCGGCTCGAGCGGGACCGCAAGTTGCCGCTGGATGAAGCGCTGCGCATCACGCGCGAAGTCGCCGATGGGCTCGAGTCGGCGCACCGCCGCGGGGTGATTCACCGCGACATCAAGCCTGAAAACATCCTGCTCGAAGAAGGCCACGCGGTCATCGCCGATTTCGGAATCGCGCGCGCAGTCGCCGAGTCGGCCGACGAGCGGCTGACGGCCACGGGCATCGCGGTCGGGACGCCCGACTACATGAGTCCCGAGCAGCGGATGGCGGGACGCGCCGGGCCGATCGACGCGCGCACCGATGTCTTTGCGCTGGGCGCCGTTTTACAAGAATTGCTCGGGCCGGACGTTCCCGAGGACGTGGCCAAGGTGCTGCATAAAGCACTCGATGACATTCCCGACAAGCGTTTCCCGACGGCCGCGGCGTTCGCCGCCGCCCTGCCCCGCCCGTCTTCCGGCACGAGCGACCTCGGCGCGGTCACGCGCATCGCGCGCCGGCCGAAAGTTGCGATCCCCGCCGTGCTCGTGGTGCTGCTCGCGGTCCTCACAGTCATGCTCCCAGGTCGCGCGCGCGCGCGACGAGATCGTGGACGCGAGCTGTTGACGCGCGCAGCGCAGCTCGTCGACTCGGGACGCTACGAGGAAGCCTACGCGGCGTGGACCGGGGCGGAGCGCGCGCTGCCGGGTGACAGCGCAGTCGCAAAGCTACAGCCCAAAGTCGCCGATATTCTGACCGTGACGAGCGAGCCGTCCGGCGCGCGGGTGTGGATTCAGAAGTTCGATACCGCGGCCACTCATCCGCGCGACAGTGTCTTGCTCGGCGAGACACCGATCCGTGAGCGTCGCATGGCGCGTGGCGATTACCGGCTCGTGATCGCCAAGCACGGTTTCGTCCCGGTGACCACGATGAGCGCAACGTATGGGACACGGCCGCAGCTGGCGCGCTTCCGCATGGGCACACCGGTCCCTATCAGCGTGCGCCTGGTGGCGGCGGATTCCGTGCCCGCCGACATGGTGTTTGTGCCCGGCGGCAGATACCAGCTGGCTGGTCCCAGCATGCCGCTCGGCCAGCAGACCGATCTCGCCGACTTTCTTCTAGACAAGTACGAGGTGAGCAACGAGCAGTACCGCACGTTCGTCGCGAGCGGCGGATATCGGCGCCCCGAGCTGGCGCGGTTTGCGGATCGGAGCGGGATGCCGGCGCCGCGGGGCTGGACCGGCCAGGAGTATCCGGCGGGTCGCGGCCGTTATCCGGTCACCGATGCGAGCTGGCGCGAGGCGGCGGCGTACTGCGCGGCGCACGGCAAGCGTCTGCCCACCGTCTTCGAGTGGGAGAAGGCGGCGCGCAACGGCGCGACCGCGCCGGGCGAAGGGGTGATGATGCCGTGGGGTTACGTGCGGCCCGGCGATGCGACCAGTCTGCGTGCCAACTTTCAGAGCAACGGTCCCGCGCCGGTCGATGCGTATCCCTTTGGCATCAGCGTGTACGGTGCGTACAACATGGCCGGCAACGCCAAGGAGTGGATCGCGAATCCGCTGCGGGACGGCTACGGCGTCATGGGCGGGTCGTGGGAGGATCCCATCTATCTGTATGCGGCGTTCGGCGGGCTGGCGGCGGACGCGTCGTCGCCGGCCTTGGGTTTCCGCTGCGCGCGCCTCGTCGACACGACCGTTGCCGGGCGGGACCAGGGCGCGTTCCGCATTCCCATCGAAAACCGCACACCGCACTACGCGACCATTGCGCCGGCGGCGTTCCGGTCGTTGCTCGAGCATTACCGCTATGACTCGCGCCCGCTCGAGGTGTCCGTGCTCGAGACCGTCGAGACGCCTGATTGGACGCGCCAGAAGATTCGTTACGTCGCGCTCGAAGGCGACACCGCGCTCGCGTATCTCTATCTGCCGCGGCAGGCGGCCGCGCCATTTCAGACCATGGTGTATCTGTCCAGCACGGCCGCGTTCGTTCAGATCCGCTCGGTTCCGGAGGAAGTGGAGTTGATCATCGCGCCGAACATTCGCGCGGGCCGCGCGGCGCTGGCGATCGTGTTCAAGGGCATGGCCGAGCGTCCGTTCGGGCCGGGGTGGGAGCCGCCCGCGAACAACTCCGTACGGCTCCGCGATCTGATGGTGTTGCATGCAACCGAGCTGCGGCGCGGCGTCGATTACCTCGCCTCCCGGCCCGACATCGACATGCGGCGCCTCGCGTATGTCGCGTTGAGCTGGGGCGCAGGCTCGCGGCTCCTGCTCGCGGCGGTGGACGAGCGGTTTCACGCAATCGTACTGATGGGTGGCGGCATCGACGAGCGCGTCTCGGCGACCGCGCTGCCTGAGGCGTCGTCGATCAACTTCGCGCCGTACATCAGGCCGCCGAAGCTGCTGCTCAACGGTCGCGATGACGAAGAGGATCCGTGGGTCACGCGCGGGCTGTCACTCTGGAATCTGCTGCGCGAGCCGAAGCAGCTCGTGCTCGTGCCGGGGGCCGGGCATCTCGTGCCGCTCGAAACGCGGGTGCCGGCAATCAATCGGTTTTTGGATCAGATGTTGGGGCCGGTGAAACGGGCGCCGTGACTAACGCTTGATCAAATCCGCGACGAATACATCGCTCTGCCGGTCTTCCACCGCGAAGTAGAAACGCTTGCCATCGGTCGCGAAGTCATTGCGGCTCGACTGCCACATCGGATCGTCGAAGCGCACGAGCAAGCGTGGCCGGCCACCGGCGGCGCTGACGCTCCAAAATGAGGTGTGGCCGCGCGCGTCGTGAGCTTTGTAATACAGCGTACGTCCATCGGGCGACCAAAGAGCAAGGCCGGCCCGGGGTACGCCGGTCCCCGGTGTGTAGACCTGGCGCGGCGTGCCGCCCGTTGCGGGGATCACGAGCACGAGTCCGGGCTGGGCGTTGGCGTTGGTACTCACATAAACAATCCAGCGCCCATCAGGTGACCAGTCGGGTCGGTACGCCGCCGAGGCCAAAACGGCCGGCGTCGACCAGCGCCCATCCTGCCCGCGATGCGTGATCAGCGTGTGAAACGGTCGGCTTTGATCGTAGAACGCGAGCGACATCCCGTCCGCCGACCAGACGGGATAGCTCTCCTGCGCCGGCGTATCGGTGACGCGCTCGATCGGGCCGCCGTTCAGCGGTTTCACCTCGATGTCGCGCGTCCCCGTGCGCCAGGAGTGATAGGCGATCTCCGAACCATCAGGCGACAGATCGGGCGCGAACTCGTCCGCGGGTTCGTTGGTGAGCTGTTCCACCGGGCCACCGGCGATCGGCAGGCGGTAGCTATCGGCATTCCCCCGCAAGTCGGAGTCGTACAGCAGCCAGCGACCATCGCGGCTGACGCGCATCGCTTCGATCACCTGGTTGCCGCGCGTCACCGCTGCGGCACCGGCCGTCGTGACCGGAGCGGCCGCGGGAATCGGCAGCGACCAGATGTTGGCGCGCGCCGTGTACACGGCGTAGGCGAGCCGCCGCCCATCGGCCGACAACGAGATGGACGTCGCGCCGAGGCCGGTGGAGAGACGCAGCGGCTGGCCGCGCGGCCGTCCCGACGAGGACAACGTCATCGCGTACACATCGCGCGGGCCGTCGCGGTTGGAGAGAAAGAACAGCCGCTCACCATCGGGCGAGAACACGGGGCTCTGATTGAACCAGCGCGGCTCGGCGACGCGCACCGGTTCCCCGCCCCGCACAGAAAAGAGCAGAATAGCACTCGGCGCCAGATTGCCGAAGTTCGGCCCCGGCGTCGTGGATTCGCCGTTGAGCGACACGCACGCGATCCACCGGCCGTGTGACGCCCACGCGCACGAATGCAGATCGGGTGCGGTCGCGATCAGCCGGGCAGCCCCGCTCTCAGTCGAGGCGACCAACAGGGAATCACCACGGACGAACCCGATTTCCCGTCCGTCCGGGGACCAGACGGCGGATCGGACGATGCTGGTGACGCTGGGCGGTGCTACCGGCCGGGACGTCCCACCCAACGCGGGCGCCACCGCTGCACCGCCGTGCGTCAGGAACAGCAGCCGGGTGCCGTCCGGCGACCAGCGCGGGTGCGTCTCGAAGGCGGTGGAGTCATCGGACAATGGAATCGTGCGTCCGCCGCCGAGCGGGCGAATGAAGATGCGCATCTGCGTCACGGTGCCCGCGGCATAAGCGACGAATCGACCGTCGGGTGACAACGCGGGTTGGATTTCCAATCCGGGGTCGGCGGTGAGCTGATCAGAGCGGCCGATGGCGAATGCGGGCGACCCCTGTCGCAGCAACAGGTAAGCGCCGATGGCAATCACGAGCACCGCCGCCACAAGCGGGAAGACGGCTTGCCGTCGCCGCGACGGCTCCGCGGTGGGGAACGCCGACGTCGTCGGCTGGAGACTCGCGGCGAACTCCGCGGCGCTGTGAAACCGATCCGCCGGCGTCTTCTCGAGCGCCCGCGCGACCGCCGTCTCCACCTGCGGCGGCACTGAGCCGCGAATGGCGCGCAATCGCGTGGGGCGTTCGGTGAGGAGTTTCGCGATGACCGCCTGCGACGTCGGTCCCGTATGCGGCGCGACGCCGGCGAGCATTTCGTACAGCACGGCGGCCAACGAGTAGACGTCGCTGCGCGCGTCGAGGTGGCGCTCGCCAGTCGCCTGCTCGGGGCTCATGTACTGCGGCGTGCCGAGGCTGAGGCCGGTGGCGGTGAGCCGGGACTCGGCGGCTTCGGTGAGGGCGAGCGCGATCCCGAAATCCGCGACCATCGCCTCGCCCTCGTGCAGCAGGATGTTTTCGGGCTTGATGTCGCGATGGATGACGCCGTGATGATGCGCGTGATCCAGGGCGCCGGCGACCTGCCGCGTGATGGCCAGCGCTTCATCGACGCCGAGCTGCTTCTCACGGTTCAGCTTGCCGCGCAGCGACTCTCCCCGGACGTAGGGCTGGACATACCAGAGGAATCCGTCCGACTCCCCAGAGTCGATGAGGGTGAGGATGTGCGGATGATCCAGGCGGGCGGTGATCTTCACTTCATTGAGAAATCGCTCGGCGCCGAGCTGGGCGGCGATCTCGGGCCGCAGCACCTTGAGCGCGACTTCACGGTCGTGCTTCAGCTCGCGCGCGAGAAAAACGGTCGCCATGCCGCCCGAGCCGAGCTCGCGCTCGATGGCGTAGCGATCCGCTAGCGCGGCGGAGAGGCGAGGCAGGATGTCGAGCAGGGCTAGTTCACCCCAACGAGCCTTTGGAACCGCGGATTGCTCCGCAGCGGACCGAACGTGGGATCGATCTTCAACCACTCGCGCGAGAGATAGTACGGCATCTCGAGCAACGGCTCGAGGCGATCGAGCGCTTTATCAGGCTCGTTCGCGAGGATATAGATCCGCACGAGTTGGTGTTGGATATACGGCCCGCCGTCCGCATCGCGCGCGATCGACCGTAGCGCGACCGCGCGCTCACCTTCCCGTTTCGCCTCGGCGTAGCGGCCCAGATAGGCGAGCGCCAAGGCGAGGTTGATGCGCTGCTGACCTTCGTTAGGCGATCGTTCGACGTGTCGGGCGAAGCCGATCCGCGCCGTGTCGGCGAAGGCGCGCATCCGGGCCGTATCTCCGCGCCAGGCGTACGTCTGAGCGAGCACAATTCCCCACAGGGCCGGTTCCCCGCCGAAGTCGCCTGGCGTGAGCCGCAACAGCAGGCGTTGCTGCGCGTCGTCGAGCACCCACATGAGATCGTAGTAGGTCGCCACATAGGCCACGAGCGTGGAGGGATCGACTTCTGCCGGGGCAGTTTGGAGGACGGTGCGCGCCGCGCCCACGTCCCCGCGGCCAAGCAGCGCCATCACCTTTCCCTCGCGCAGCTCGATGTTCGCGGGCGCGAAGGCGAGTCCCTTGTCGAACGTCTGGATCGCT
>Ga0137397_10001646_pt1 | contig 15662 bp, 14 predicted proteins | sample czorhiz116metaG_FD_106658 | JGI IMG/M metagenome (GOLD analysis project Ga0137397, IMG submission 106658) | Vadose zone soil microbial communities from Angelo Coast Range Reserve, California, USA - czorhiz1.16 metaG | ecosystem: Environmental > Terrestrial > Soil > Vadose zone | place: USA... | reverse complement strand
GCAGCTGGTGTTCGGGAACGCCCGGCACGTGAGCATCGCCTCGCTCCATCCCGAGCTGCAAGATCGCACCATCCTGATCGGCGGCGTCTCCAAGACGTGGGCCATGACGGGATGGCGGATCGGATTCGCCGCGGCCCCGGCCGATCTGGCCGAGGGAATGGAGCGGCTCCAGGGGCAATCGACCTCGAACGCGGCCGCGGTCTCCCAGTTCGCCGCGCTGCGCGCGTTCACGGGACCCCGGGAATCGGTGAACTCCATGCGCGAGTGCTTCGCGCGGAGGCGCGACCGGATCGTGGAGCGTCTCTCCGCGATGCCGGGCATCCGGCTGGTGCCGCCCGAGGGCGCCTTCTACGCCTTCCCCGACATGAGCGAGCGGATCCGCGGCGCGCGGAATGGGGTGAAGGACTCCGTGGGCTTGAGCAACTACCTCATCGACGAAGCCCGGATCGTCTGCGTTCCCGGCTCCGCGTTCGGAATGGAAGGACACCTCCGCCTGTCCTACGCGATCGCGGACCAGGACATCGAGGAAGGGCTGAATCGCTTCGAGGCCGCGCTGGATCGAATGTGAGAGGGAATCGCTGAATGCCGACCTACGAATACGAATGCGAGAAATGCGGTCATCGGTTCGAAGTGTTCCAGTCGATGACGGAGCCGCCGCGGAAGCGCTGCCCGAAATGCCGCGGCAAGGTGCGCCGCCTCATCGGCGGGGGCGCCGGCGTGGTCTTCAAGGGGACCGGTTTCTACCAGACCGACTACCGATCCAACGCCTATAAGGAGCAGAAGCGCAAGGAGTCCGGAGAGCCGGCGAAACCAAAAGGTGAAGGCGGCGAGCGCGGCAAGAAGAAGGAGCGCGAGTCCGGGTCCTAACGCTTTTTCTTTGACTCACTTCCTCCTCTCTTGATAGCTTGCCCCAAGTTGGTGCGGCGCTTCCCCTTCCACTCCCGAACACGACCCTGACGGACTTCAACCGGAAGCACGCAGTTGACACGATCTCATCGGGTTACGAAAGAACGCTGAACTGAAATCGAAAGGGGCTGGATGGCGCATCGTGTCACGCTGATTCCGGGCGACGGAACCGGGCCCGAAATCACCGAGGCAACGCGGCGCGTCCTCGAAGCAACGGGCGTCCGGTTCGAGTGGGACGTTCAGGAAGCGGGCATCGACGTCTTCCAGCGGGAAGGAACGCCGCTTCCCGCGCGCGTGCTCGATTCGCTTCGGAACACGAAGGTCGGCCTGAAGGGTCCGATCACGACTCCTGTCGGGACGGGCTTTCGCAGCGTGAACGTTGCGCTTCGCAAGGAGCTGGATCTCTACGCATGCATCCGACCGTGCAAGACCTACCCCGGCGTCCGGTCCCGCTACCAGAACATCGATCTCGTGATCGTGCGCGAGAACACGGAGGACCTCTACGCCGGCATCGAATTCGAGCGCGGAAGCCACGGGGCGGAGGCGCTCCGTGAGCTGGTGCATGTCGAAGCGAAGCGCGAGATTCCCGACGACGCCGGGATCTCCATCAAGCCGATCAGCGTGGCCGCCACGCAGCGCATCGTGCGGCACGCCTTCACGTATGCGAAGGAGTGGAAGCGGCGCAAGGTCACGGCCGTCCACAAGGCCAACATCATGAAGTTCTCCGATGGGCTCTTTCTCGAGATCGCGCGCAAGACCGCGAAGGAATTCCCCGCGTTCGAGTTCGAGGATCGGATCGTGGACAACATGTGCATGCAGCTCGTCCAGACCCCGGAGAACTACGACGTGCTGGTGCTCCCCAATCTCTACGGCGACATCATCTCGGATCTCGGCGCCGGATTGATCGGCGGGCTGGGCGTGGCGCCGGGCGCGAACATCGGGGACGACGCCGCGCTCTTCGAGCCGACGCACGGGAGCGCGCCGCGCTACGCGGGACAGAACAAGGTGAACCCCTTCGCGATGATCCTGAGCGGGATGCTCATGCTCCGGCATCTGGGGGAGCGCGAGCCGGCCGACCGGCTGGAGCGCGCGGTGGCGGGCGTGATCCGCGAGGGGAAGAACGTCACGTACGACATGAAGACGAGGCGTGATGATCCGACGGCGGTCGGGACGAAGGAAGCCGCGGACGCCGTGATCGCAGCGCTGGACTAGAGGGTGTTCGCCGATCGGGCGTCGATCGACGTTCTTGCAGGGCGGGGCGGCTCCGGTTCGGTCAGCTTTCGGCGCGAGAAGTACGTTCCGAAGGGCGGACCCGACGGCGGGGATGGAGGCGACGGAGGCAGCGTCATCCTCGTCGTGAACGAGCACCTGCGCACCCTGCTCGACTTTCAGTTCCGCGCGCGCTTCCAGGCGCAGTCGGGAGCGCACGGCTCGGGGAACAAGAAGTACGGACGGTCCGGAGAGGACCTCGAGGTCAAGGTGCCGCCGGGCACGCTCGTCCTGGACGCGGAGTCGGGCGAGACGCTGGCGGATCTCGTGGAGGCGGGCACGCGCTTCGTGGCGGCCAAGGGAGGCCGTGGCGGGCGCGGCAACGCGCACTTCGCGACGCCCACGCGGCAGACGCCGCGCCATGCGGAGCCGGGGAAGCCCGGCGAGGAGCGAAAGCTCCTCCTCGAGCTCCGGCTGATCGCGGACGTGGGCATCGTGGGATTTCCGAACGTCGGAAAGTCCACGCTGCTCTCCCGGGTGAGCGCGGCGCGTCCGAAGATCGCGGACTATCCGTTCACCACGCTCGAGCCGCATCTCGGCCTCGTGCGGGTGCGGGAAGAGCAGAGTTTCGTCATGGCCGATCTCCCCGGACTGATCGAGGGGGCGCATCAGGGCAAAGGGCTGGGCCACGAGTTTCTGCGCCACATCCAGCGGACGCAGATCGTTCTGATGCTGATCGACAGCGCTTCGGAAGATCCCGCTGGAGACAGGGAGAAGCTGAACCGGGAACTTCGAGAGTACAGCGAGGATTTAACCAGAAAACCCACCGTCATCGCTATGAGCCGCTCCGATCTCCGGGGCGGCGAAGCGACCGGCGGGCCGCCGTTCCAACTCGAGGGAGCCCTCTGGGGGGGCTGGGTCTCGGGGGCAACGGGGGCGGGAGTGGACCACCTCCTCTCAGTCATCTGGGAGGTGTTGACCGGGACGGGCCCGAAAGGGCCGGACAAGAGTCGGGGCGGCGACCACGATGTCGCCGGAGCGAAGGAGCGAGAGCCATGGTAGCCAAGGACGTTGCACGGCTCTGGGAAGAGCTGAGGCACAGGGATCCCGAGGAGAAGCTCGGCTGGATCACGCAGCTCGCGCAGAATCCGAGCGAAGATTCCATCGAGGTGCTCCTCGACGTCTTACAGCAAGAAAGCTGGTTCCTCCGGGATCAGGCGGCCCGCGTGCTTGCCACGATGGGGGAGCCGGTGCTGGGACCGCTCGTGGAGTACCTGGGCTCCGGCCTCTGGTACACCCGCGCATCCGCGGTGACGGCGCTGGGCAGGATGGGAAATCCGCGCGCGGCGGCGCCGCTGGTCGGCATGCTCAACGATCCGAATCGCACGGTGCGCGACGCGGTGTGGGACGCGCTTCTCGCCCTGTGTCGTAATGAGCTCGCCACGCGCGAGCTGGCGCAGGCGTTCGATGCGCTCCCCGAGCGGGCGCGCCGGTTCGCGCTCGACGGACTGCTCGAGCGGGACGCGGAAGCCGCGGGGCAGGTGGTGCGGTACATGGAGGAGCCGGCTCGAGCCCAGGAGGAGCCCGCGGCGGCGCCGCGCGAAGGCGACCTCTCGTGGAAGGACGTGGTTGGGGGAGAGGGAGAGGCGAAGCAGGCGGCACGCTGATCGCGGGCCGCGCCTCGGGGGTCGCGTGGAGGGGAGAAGGGAGGGGCCGGACGGCGGCCCACGGACACGGCGCGTGCTGGACGCGGACTATCCGGCGCGTCTCCGGGAGCTCTCGAGCCCTCCTGATCCGCTGTTCCTCACGGGACGCTGGGATCACCCCGGCCCTCACGTCGCGATCGTCGGCTCGCGGAGCGCGACCGAGGACGGCCTCGACGTCGCGCGCGAGCTCGCGGCCGCGCTTTCGGCCCGCGGGGTCGCGATCGTGAGCGGGCTGGCGCGAGGGATCGACGCCGCGGCGCACGAGGGCGCGCTCGGCGCGGGGGGCCTGACGGGTGCGGTCCTCGGCACCTCGCTCGACGAGATCTATCCTCCGGAGCACGCTGGTCTACACCAGAGCATCGCCCGCTCGCTCGGGCTCATGAGCGAAATCCCTCCGGGAGCGCACGCCAGCCGCAATACCTTCGCCGCTCGCAATCGCATGGTTGCCGCGATGGCGGACGTTGTCGTTGTCGTTCAGGGTGCGGCGGGCAGCGGCGCGATGATCACCGCACAGGAAGCCGCACGCATGGGCCGCCCCGTAGCGGCGTTGCCGTGGGACTCGCGAGATCCGCTCGGGGAGGCGCCGCATGAGCTGATCCGCTCGGGAAGAGCAACCCTCGTCCGGAATGCCGCTGACGTGTTGGAGCTCATCGGGATTGGGGACACCGCTCCCCGCCGCGTCGCCCCAACGCACTCTCTCCCACTCCATCTCGCACCTCACGAGGATGCTCTTCTCCGCGCATTGCGCGAACGACCTCTCCCTCTCGACCAGCTCGCCGCTTCCGCACAGCTCACGGCATCCGAGGTCTCGGTCGCGCTGATCGGTCTCGAGCTGCAGAATCTCGCACGGCGCCTGCCCGGCGGAGTCGCGCAGAGGACGGCTCGCGCCCGTCGAGAGCGCAGCACGGCGATCTGACGTGGCGCACTCGCCCCTTCGACCCCTTCGCCAGAAGCTCGAGGTCCTCCTCCTGCGCGGTCTGGGGCTCCTCGCGCGCGCGCTGCCGTTCGAGGGAACGAGCGAGGTCGGGGCCGCCCTCGGACTTCTCGCGTTCCACGTTCTCGGCCGCAGGCGCCGCATCGCCGTCGAGAACATCACGAAGGCACTCGGACCGGAAGGGAACGGAATGCCCGCGCGGGAGCTCGCGCGCCGGAGCTTCATCCAGATCGGCCGCTCCTTCATGGAATTCCTGGCGCTGCCCAAGCTCGGCTCGGGGGGGATCCTCGAGCGCGTGGAACTCCTCGGCTACGAGCCGGTGCTGGCGTGGGCGCGTGAAGGAAAAGGGGCGGTGATGGTCACGGCGCACTATGGGAATTGGGAGCTCCTGGGAGCCGCGGTGCGCGCCAAGGGATGCCCCGTGCGATACGTGCTGCCGCCGCAGTCGAACGAAGGAAGCGACGCCTATTTCGATGACATCCGGGCGCGCCTGGGGATCGAGGCGGTGAAGATCGGCTTTGGGATGAGGGGGGCCCTGAAGGCGCTCCGGTCGGGCGCGATCCTCGGGATGCTCCCGGATCAGGACGCGCGGAAGGTGGGAATCCACGTGCCCTTCTTCGGGCGGCCGGCCTCCACCCATACCGGCCCGGCCCGGCTGGCGTACCGCGCCGGTGTCCCGCTGGGGATCGGATTGGTCGAGCGCGAGGCGGGTGCTCGGTTCCGGTCACGGCTGGTGGCGGTGCTTCAGCCCGACCGGAGTGCGGAGGAGTCGACGGAGGTGGAGCGGCTCACGCGAGCCATCAACGAGGTCATCGAGGCGGGCGTGAGACGCCGGCCGGATCACTGGTACTGGCTGCACCGCCGCTGGAAGACGCCACCCCCCGCCGAAGCGGCAAGCCGCATCGAACCCGCACGCCGCGACGAAGCGCGCGCGGTGAGCGCGAACCCTCCCGCTACGACGTGAAGCCGATGTCCTTCGCCGGCTGATCGAAGGATTTGATCTTTCCGAACTGCTCCTCGTACTTCTTGATGTTCGTCTCGAGCGCCGTGAGCAGCGAACGGACGTTCGGCGGCGTCATCACCACGCGCGCGAAGACCTTGCTCTTCGGATTCCCGGGAAGAATGCGCGCGAAATCGAGCACGAATTCCGAGAGCGAGTGGCTGATCACCACGAAATTCGAATAGATCCCCTCCGCTTCCTTCTCACCCAGCTCCATGTTGATGGAAGTGGGCTGGCCCTGCCCCTCGGCCTTCATCCGTAATCCTCCTTGTCCCAGAGATTTAGGCATGCAATGGCACTAAAGATATCGCCTAACCTGCCGTAAATCAACCTGATAGGGCCGGCCTCAAACCGAAGAGCGATTGCCTCAATCCCGGGAGGGGACCCGATGGGCGAAAAGCGGGCGCCGGAGTCGGCGCGGGTCGAAGAGCAGATCGTGGTGGCCTGGAAGCAGTACGCCGAACGAAAGGCCCAGGGTCTTCAGCGCATCACGGAAGGAGCGTGCTACCTGGACCCCAGGCCCTGCCCCTTCGAGCCGCGCCCGGATTTCGAGGGCCGCTTCGTCCAGGACTGCGTGCATTGCGCCCGGATGCAGGGGCAGGTCGAAGAAGTCCAGCCGAACCAGGAGAACGCCCCGGGCGTGATCCCGACCCTGGCGCTTCTCTTCCACCTTCTCCAAGAGGAAGCAAAGTCCGTTCGCCGCGAGCACGAGGACGGCCTCGAGGACGAGGCGGAGCGCTACCGGAGCGCCGGCTTTCTCTTCCGCTCCATCCCGCTCATGCACGTCGCGCTCACGCACGAGCGGATCGCCCGGCTCCTGCTCACCGCGATCGGCGGCGCGTTCGCCGTGGAAGTGGACACCCTGCTTCTATTCAAGATTGCCGCGGAGGGCCAGGCCCTCGAGCTGATGGATTCCTTCCGCCGCGCCGATCGCGAGGATCCGGACGAGCCGATGCGCACTCCGTTGGACCTCGACGCGTTCGAAGCCGGAGGCGGATTCGACAGCGACCTCTTCGAGGCGCTTCGCGACGAGGGGCTTTCGCTCGATCCCGACCGAGACCTTCTCGCGGACGCGGTCTTCGACGGCCGCGCTTGCATGGTGCCCAGCGCGCAGCGCGAGATCCGGCTTCCGGAGCAGCTCGCCGAGGCGCTTCCGGAGGGCCCGGTCGCCATCCTCCCCCTCTTCGGGCGGGAGAAAGTGCTCGGCGTGCTGGTCGCCGCGCAGACGAACGGCTTCACCGGATGGACCGCGGATCAGATGGAGCTCCTGAGCGCGATCGCGACCCAGGCGGCGATCGCTTTCGAGGGAAACACCGTGCTCGACGTGGTGCGCCGGCGCGGCGCCGCCGTCCGGTCCGCGATCGACTTCAGCCGCACGGCGGCGCTTCCCACGCGTCCCGACCTTCGAGCGGAGCAGGCGTTGAAGGCGCTCCTTGCGGCGACGCAGGCGGCGGGAGGACTCGCGTGGGTCCGCGGGGACGACGACTCGCTGGATCTCGCGCACGTGCACGCGGTGGATCCGGGATCCACGCAGGACCTGGGGACCCTGGGGGGCTGGTTCCTCCAGTGGTTCGAGGCGGACGGAAAGGCGATGACCGCCGACAACGTGGCCGAGGATCCAAGGTTCTCGGGATTTCTGCCCGAGGACTGGCGCTGTCTCCTCGCGGCGCCCATCGTGAGCCAGAGCCGCGTGGCGGGCGCGCTCCTCGTCTTCAACAAGTCGGGCGGCACGCAGGACGACCCGCTCTCCTTCGACGCCGAGGACGCGCGCGTGGCTGAGCTCATCGCCTCGATCGCGTCCCTGGCCGACACCCGGTCCTCGCAGGAGGAAACCCTGCGCGTGAAGGACCGGCGGCTCCATGAGATCGAGGCGCAGCTCCGCCATGCTGAGAAGCTCGCCGTCGTGGGCGAGCGCGGAGTGCAGGTGGCGCAGGACGTTCGCAATCCGGTCGCGGCGATCACCGGATTCGCGAAGCGGGTGCTGAAGTCGCTTCCCGCGAAGGACCCCAACCGCGAGTACCTCGAGATCATCCTGCGCGAGACGGAGCGCCTGGAGCGGGTGCTGAGCGAGCAGGTGGCGCTGGCGCAGATGACCCGCCCGCGCCTCAAGCTCGAGAACCTGAACGCGCTCGTGCAGGACGTGCTGCAATCGCAGGCGGAGGATCTGGTGCGCCGGCGGGTACGCCTCTTGAAGCGGCTCAGCCCCGACGTGCCCACGCTGCTCCTCGACAACGAGAAGATGCGGCAGGTGCTCGTGAACGTGCTGAGCTACGCGCTTCACTCCGTCCCGAGCGGCGGGCGCGTGCGCGTGGAGACGCGCGCCGCGCAGGGCGCGGTGCAGGCCGAGATCGCGCACGACGGGCCCAAGGTGGCGGGCGAGGTGCTGGACCGGCTCTTCGTTCCGTTCTCGACCTCGCGCCGCTACGGCGCGGGCGTCGGGCTGGCCATGGCCTACCAGATCGTGCGCGAGCACGGCGGCGAGATCCGGGCGCGCAGCGAAGGAGACTGGAGCAGCATCGTGACCATCTATCTCCCCACCCGCGAGAACGACGATCGCCGGCGGCGGCCGGACCGGCGGGATACGCGATCCGACCGGCGTCGAAAGCTCGCGTAATCCACGCCGGGGCGCGTTGACCCCGTCCGAGCGCCCATGGTAAGGTTCCCGTCCGGCGCGACCCTAGCTCAGTTGGTAGAGCACCACGCTGAAAACGTGGGTGTCCGCAGTTCGATTCTGCGGGGTCGCACCACTTTTTTCGCGAGGTTCCCTCCACGGTCAGGCTTCGCGACTCTCGATTTCCAAGCTGGTGTAGCTCAGCTGGTAGAGCACGTCACTCGTAATGACGGGGTCACCGGTTCGATTCCGGTCACCAGCTCCATTCCTGGGTGGGCCGGCCCGATCCGGCGTCGCGCCACCGTCACGACCTCATACCGCCACGCCGCGCCCCTCCGGGGGACGCGGCGGGAGTGCGGCAACGCGGAGCGACTCCACTGACACCGAACGCCTCAAGTTCCGATCCCCTCGAGGGACTCATGGTCAGCGCCTCGGGGGTCCGCGGCATCGTGGGCCAGACCCTCACGCCCGACGTGGTACTCCGCGTGGCGGGCGCGCACGCCTCCTTCCTCGAGCCCGGCCCGATCGTGGTGGGGCGCGACACCCGTCCCAGCGGGGAATGGGTGTCGCGGCTCACGCAGGCGGCGCTCCTGGCCTCGGGGCATGACGTCATCGACGTCGGGATCGCGCCCACGCCGACCATCCTCTATGCCATCCGGCACCATCGCGCCGCGGGCGGCATCGCGATCACCGCGAGCCACAATCCCGCGCCCTGGAACGCGCTCAAGCTCTTCGGTCCCGGCGGAACCTTTCTCGCGCCCGCACAATCTGAAGAGGTGGCGCGCCGCGCCAGGCAAGGGCGCGCGGCCTGGGTTCCGAACGCCCAGGTGGGCGCCTTCCGCCAGGACCCGGACGCGATTCGCCGGCACCGCGAGGCGATCCTCTCGGTCCAGGACCTGGACCGGGACCGGATCCGGAAGCGGCGGTTCCGCGTCGTCGTGGATGCCACGAACGGAGCGGGGTCCGAGGCGACGCCGGCGCTCCTGGAAGCGCTCGGCTGCGAGGTGGACTGCATCTTCTGCGAGCCGGACGGCCGCTTTCCGCGCGTCCCGGAGCCCCTGGCGGAGAACCTGGGCGCCCTGCGCGAGCGGGTCCGCTCCACCGGTGCCGCGATCGGATTCGCCAACGATCCCGACGCCGACCGGCTCGCGATCGTGGACGAGCGCGGGGAGGCGATCGGAGAGGAGCGCACGCTCCAGATCGCGATCGACTGGGCGCTGGCGCAGAAACCCGGTCCCGTCGCGGTGAACTCCTCGACCTCGATGGCGGTGGACGTGATCGCGCGCCGCTACGGCGTGACGGTCCAGCGGACCAAGGTGGGGGAAGCGCACGTGGCGCAGAAGCTGATCGAGCTTCAGGGCCGGATCGGCGGCGAGGGGAACGGCGGGGTGATCTATCCCGCCCTCCACGCCACGCGGGACGGGCTTCTCGCGGCCGCCATCGCGCTGGACTGGCTCTCGCGCGACCCTCGCGCGTTGAGCGCCCGCGTCCTGGAGCTGCCCCAGTTCGCGGTCGTGAAGCGCAAGCTCGACCTCCGGCTGACCGATCCGGACTCCCTGGGAGAGGCGCTCCGGAGGGCCTTTCCGGACGCGGAACGCAATGTGCTGGACGGGGAAAAGTACCTCTGGGAAGATAGATGGGTCCAGGTGCGCGCTTCGGGCACCGAGCCGATTGTTCGCATCCTCGCAGAAGCCAAGAACGAGACGGCAGCGGCCCAGCTTGCGGATCTGGCAAGCGAGGCGGTCGAGCGCTCCCAGGCGCACGCCCAGCCACGCTAGGAGACAACCAAACACATGTGCGGCATCGTGGGTTACGTGGGATCGCAGGAATCCCTGCCGATCCTGCTCGAAGGGTTGAGGCGGCTGGAGTACCGGGGCTATGACTCCGCGGGCGTGGCGATCCTGAACGGCGCGGGACTTTCCGTCCAGAAGGCGGCGGGGAAGATCGCCGTTCTGGAAGCGCTCCTCGACGGCAGACGCCCCAAGGGATCGCTCGGCATCGCGCACACGCGCTGGGCCACCCACGGCGAGCCCAACACCGTGAACGCCCATCCCCACGTCGACTGCAAGGAGAACATCGCGGTCGTCCACAACGGGATCATCGAGAACTACGTCACCATCAAGAAGAAGCTCGAGCAGGAAGGCCATCGCTTCACGACCGACACCGACACGGAAGTGATCGCCCACCTGATCGAGAAGTACTTCGAAGGAAACCTCGAGCGCGCGGTCGCCGCGGCGCTCCAGCATCTCACCGGCACCTACGGCATCGCCGTCATCGCGCGGGACGATCCGGGCAAGATCGTGGGCGCCCGTCACGGGAGCCCGCTCGTGGTCGGCATCTGCGACTCCGAGTACGTGCTCGCTTCCGACGTCTCGGCCATCATCCGCCACACGAACCAGGTCGTGTATCTCGACGACGGCGAGATGGTCGTGCTCACGCCGGCAGGCATCCACACGACCACCATCAAGGAAGAGAAGGTTTCCAAGCGCATCGAGACGGTGGACTGGGATCTGAGCACGATCGAGAAGGCCGGGTTCGCGCACTTCATGCTCAAGGAGATCTTCGAGCAGCCCCAGTCGCTCCGGAACACGCTGCGCGGCCGCCTCATGGTGGAGGAGGGTACCGCGCGCCTGGGCGGGCTCAACATGTCCCCCGCGGAGCTGCGCGCGATCACGCGCGTGGTCATCACGGCGTGCGGAACGTCCTGGCACGCGGGCATGATCGGCGAGTACCTGATCGAAGAGCTGGCGCGCATCCCGGTCGAGGTGGAGTACGCCTCGGAGTTCCGCTACCGGAATCCCATCCTGGAACCCGGGACCCTGGTCATCGCCATCAGCCAGTCCGGGGAGACCGCGGACACGCTCGCCGCCATGCGCGAGGCGAAGCGGCGCGGCGCGCGGGTGCTGGGATTCTGCAACGTGGTCGGAAGCACGATCGCGCGGGAGTCGGACGGAGGCGTCTACATCCACGCGGGCCCCGAGATCGGGGTGGCGTCGACGAAGGCGTTCACCTCGCAGGTCGCGTCGCTGGCGCTCCTCACCCTCTACCTCGGACGGCTCGGCGAGCTCTCCTCGGAGATGGGGGCCGTGCTGGCGAAGGAGCTGGAGCAGATCCCCGAGAAGATCGAGCGCATCCTGGCGGGGGCGGAGCGCGTGAAGGCGATCGCGAAGGCCTACGCGCACCACAACAACTTCCTCTACCTGGGACGCGGATACAACTTCCCGGTGGCGCTGGAAGGCGCGCTGAAGCTGAAGGAGATCTCCTACATCCACGCCGAGGGGTATCCCGCGGCCGAGATGAAGCACGGGCCGATCGCGCTCATCGACCAGAACATGCCCGTGGTGTTCATCTGCACGCAGGACTCCGCCTACGAGAAGGTCTTGAGCAACATGGAAGAGGTGCGGGCGCGCCGGGGGAAGATCATCGCGATCGCCTCGGAAGGGGACGATCACGTCGCCACCAAGGCGGACCACGTGATCTACATCCCGAAGACGGTGGGACCCCTGACGCCGCTCCTTGCGGTCCTGCCGCTCCAGCTCCTCGCGTATCACATCGCGGTGGAGCGCGGGTGCGACGTGGACCAGCCGCGGAATCTCGCCAAGAGCGTCACGGTCGAGTGACCCGGGACCCTTCTTCCACCATCCAGACACCGCACGCCCCTGCCGCCATCGGTCCCTACGCTCAGGGGCGCACCGGCCCCCTCGCGGGAAGGTGGCTCGTGTCCTCGGGACAGGTGGGGCTGGACCCCGCCTCGGGGACGCTCGTCCCGGGCGGCATCCAACCCGAGACGGAGCGCGCGCTCCGGAATCTCGAGGCGGTCCTGAAAGCGGGAAACGCTTCCTTCCAGGACGTGGTCAAGACCACGGTGTTTCTCGCGGACATGGCCGACTTCGCCGCGATGAACGAGGTCTACGGCCGTTTCTTTCCCGATCCCAAGCCCGCGCGGAGCACCGTGGCCGTGCGGTCGCTTCCCAAGGACGCCCGGGTCGAGATCGAGGTGTGGGCATTCCTGACGTGATGCAGGCGCCGCGCGAGACGGTGCGGCTGACCGAGCAGGTCTCCTGCTCGGGGTGCGCGGCCAAGCTGAGCCCCGTCGATCTGAAAGACGTTCTCTCGGTTCTCTCCGGCGTTCCCAAGGCGAAAGGGGTCCTGGTCGGCCCCGATACCTGGGACGATGCCGGGGTCTTCCAGATCTCGCCCACGCGCGCGCTCGTGCAGACCGTCGATTTCTTCACACCCATGGTGAACGATCCGTTCGAGTTCGGGCGCATCGCGGCCACGAACGCGCTGAGCGACGTCTACGCCATGGGAGGCACGCCCACGACCGCGCTCTCGATCGTGTGCTATCCCGAGACCGGGGACATGAAGATCCTCCGCGAGATTCTCCGCGGAGGGGCCGAGACCCTGAAACGGGCCCACGTGGCGCTGATGGGCGGGCATTCGGTGCGGGACAAGGAAATGAAATTCGGGTTCGCGATCACGGGGGAGGTTCATCCCAAGCGGATCGTCTCGAACTCGGGCGCCAAGCGCGGGGACCTGCTCGTGCTCACGAAGCCGCTCGGCGTCGGAATCCTCGCCACCGCCTTGAAGCAAAGGCTCCTTTCCGAGGAGCTGCTCCGGCGGATGACCGAGCTGATGACGACCCTGAACCGGGCCGCGGGCGAGGCGATGCAGGCCGTCCGCGTGAGCGCGGCGACCGACGTGACCGGGTTCGGTCTCCTGGGGCATGCGCTGAACGTGGCGCGGGCCAGCCGGAAGACGCTTCGCTTCTGGAGTGCGGCGGTTCCGGTGCTTCCCGGGGTGATCGATTTCGCGAACCGGGACGTGGTTCCCGGGGGCTTGATCAGCAATACGGCCTACGTCGAGCCCCACGTCACGTTCGACGAGGGCGTGCCCGCGGCGCTGCGCAAGGTGTTCGTGGATCCCCAGACCTCCGGAGGCCTTCTGATCGCCGTGCCTCCGTCGCGCGGAGACGCGCTCATGAGCCGGCTCAAGCGCGCGAAAGTGGACGCGGCCGTCATCGGGGAGGTTCTGGCGAGTCGCCAGAGACCCCTCGAGGTCGCGGCCTGAACCGGATTCACGGGAGCGGATGGGTTCTGGTGGACTCCGAGGACTTCAAATCCTTACGTCGGGCGCTCAAACCGTCCGAGGTGGGTTCGATTCCCACACGTTCCCGCCACCACGTCCGGGGAGGAGAGGGAGGGGAGCATGCACGGGTTCCTGCATTCGCTGGTTTCGTTCGATTGGAGCGATCCGCGCGTTATCGGGTTCCTGGCGGCGATCGTCATCGTCGCGCTGGCGCGGAAATGGTCCTTCGTGATCCTGATCGTGCTGGTGATCGCGCTCGGGGAAGGGCTCCAATATCTGTTGGCGAATTCGTCCCTGGGGCATGATTTCACGCACGGAGTCGTGATCGGAGTCTATGGATTCGGTGGAATTCTCCTTCTCTTTCTGGCCATCGCGCACGCCTTCACGAGGGAGTAGCACCGCCCTCGTGATCGCCATCGTGGCCCTGCTCTGGGGAAGCGTTCCCGCGCGCGCGCAGACGCAGGGGCCGATGCCCGCGCCTGCCTCGAAGCCCGCGCGCGCGGATTCCATCCACCGCTCGCGCCCCTTCTTGGTGATGCTGCGCTCGGCAGCGGTGCCCGGGTGGGGCCAGGTGTACAACCACAAGTATCTGAAGGCCGGCATGGTCGTCGCGGGCGAGGGGTTCCTGGGATGGAGCGCCTGGAAGGAGCTCCAGAGAGAGAACGACGCGGTCGACCATCTGAACGCGGTCCAGCAGGCGGGTTTCGCCCCCGGGGACCCGGAATACTACGCGGCGCAGCTCGACGTCGAGACGCACCGGAACAGGAAGATCAACTGGATCTGGTGGGGGCTCGCGGCCCATCTGGTCAACATGGTGGACGCCTACGTGGACGCGCACCTCGCGTCCTTCGAAGCCGACTTCGGACCGCCCGAGTCGGCCCTGGACCTGGGGGAAGGGCCCCGCCTCACGCTCGCCGTCCGGACCCGCTTCTAGCCCGGCGCCATGATTCCACGCTCCCAGGTTCGGAACTTCTGCATCATCGCGCACATCGATCACGGCAAGTCCACGCTGGCCGACCGCCTGCTCGAGATCACCGGCACGATCCCACGCGGCAAGATGAAGGAGCAGGTCCTGGACAACATGGACCTGGAGCGCGAGAAGGGGATCACGATCAAGTCGCACGCCATCGCGATGCAGTACCGCGCGCGCGATGGGCAGACCTATCAGCTCAACCTCATCGACACCCCGGGCCACGTCGACTTCACCTACGAGGTCTCGCGAAGCCTCGCCGCCTGCGAGGGCGCGATCCTGGTCGTGGATGCTTCGCAGGGCATCGAGGCCCAGACGCTCTCGAACCTCTTCCTGGCGCTGGATCAGAAGCTGACGATCGTCCCCGTGCTGAACAAGATCGATCTCCCCGCCGCGCGTCCCGACGATGTCTCGCTCGAGATCGCGCACCTCCTCCACGTGGAGCCGGAGGACGTGATCCGCGTCTCGGCGAAGGAGGGAATCAACGTCGAGGAAGTGCTAGAGGCGGTGATCCGCGCCGTCCCGCCGCCCCCGGATGAGAGTCAGCACCCGCTCCAGGCGCTGATCTTCGATTCGGTCTTCGACCAGTTCCGCGGCGTGATCGTGTACGTGCGCATCGTGCGCGGCGTGATCCGCGCCGGGGCCACGGTCCGCTTTCACTCCACCGGGAAGACCTACGAAGTCCTGGAAGTGGGGGCACTCCGGCTGGGGCTCGAGCCTCGCGAGGAGCTCTGGGCGGGGGACGTGGGCTACGTCATCGCGAACATCAAGGTGGTTGCGGACGCGAAGGTGGGGGACACGATCACCGAGGCGAGCGACCTGGATGCGGAGGCGCTGCCCGGCTACCGTCCCGTGAAGCCGATGGTCTTCTCGGGTCTCTATCCCATCGAGGCCGAGAGTTACGAGTCCCTCAAGGAATCGCTCTCGAAGCTCCAGCTGAACGACGCTTCGCTCACGTTCGAGCCCGAGACTTCGCTCGCGCTGGGCTTTGGATTCCGGTGCGGCTTCCTGGGGCTCCTGCACATGGAGATCATCCAGGAGCGGCTCACGCGTGAGTACGGCGTCAACCTGATCGCGACCGTGCCGAGCGTGGAGTACCGCGTGACCCGGCTGAGCGGCGAGGTCCTTCTGGTGGAGAACCCGGCGCTCCTCCCTCCCGCGAACCTGATCGAGCAGATCGAGGAGCCCTTCGTGCGGGCCCAGGTCGTGGTTCCCGTCGAGTACGTCGGGAACATCAT
>Ga0137397_10001645_pt1 | contig 15665 bp, 12 predicted proteins | sample czorhiz116metaG_FD_106658 | JGI IMG/M metagenome (GOLD analysis project Ga0137397, IMG submission 106658) | Vadose zone soil microbial communities from Angelo Coast Range Reserve, California, USA - czorhiz1.16 metaG | ecosystem: Environmental > Terrestrial > Soil > Vadose zone | place: USA... | reverse complement strand
TTCCACGGCGACCCGCACCCCGGCAACGTGATCGTCCTGGAGGGAAACCGGATCGGCCTGCTCGACTTCGGGCTGGTCGGGCGGATGAGCAAGCAGATGCAGGAGACCATCGTGCTCCTGGTGCTCGCCATCTCGCTGCGCGATCCCGACACCGTCGCGCGCCAGCTCTACAAGGTCGGGATCCCGGACCAGCGGATCAACTTGCAGGAGTTCCGGCACGAGATCCACGACATCCTCGAGCGGTACCTGGGGCTCAAGCTCGCCGAGGTCGACTCGGGCGTCCTGATGAGCGAGCTGGTGGACCTGGCGATGAAGTACCGGATCAAGGTCCCCAAGGAGTACGCGGTTCTCTCGAAGGCCGCCGCCACCACCGAGGGAATCATCCGCCAGCTCGATCCCGAGCTGGACGTCTCGCAGGCGGCGCTCCCCTACGCCAAGCAGCTCCTGGTCGACCGCTACAACCCCGCTTCGTTGAGCGGCGGCCTCTTGCGCCTGGTCCTGCAGCTCCAGGGATTCCTCCAGGACACCCCGCAGCAGCTCTCGCAGATCCTGATGGACCTCGAGGGCGGGAAGTTCAACGTCACCGTCCGCAACGAGGACCTCGCGCGCCTGAACACCAGCCTGAAGGCGCTGGGGCTGCTGCTCTTCGCCGGCATGATCTCGTCGGGCCTGATCGTCGGCGCGTTCTTTCTCGCCGGCCGATCCTCCCCGGAAGGCTCCGGCACGACCTGGCCGCTGCCGGCGCTGCTCGGCCTCGCGCTCGCGGCGATGCTGTTCGGCGCGGCGCTGACCTGGACGCTGGTCAGCGGCCGGCTGAAGAAGATCAGCGTGCGCCGCTTCCTGAAATGAAGCCAGTGGGGTCAGGCGTCGTCGGCCGGCAGCGCTTCGACCACCAGCTCGGCCACAGGTGGCGGCTCTTGCGGAGCGGGCGGCTCGATCAATCCCTCCACATCGGCGGCTACCGCCGCGAGCGCGCCCATGCGCCCCACTTCCAGCCAGGCGAACACGGCCGCGGCCGCCAGACCCACCGCGGCGCGGGGCGCAACGGCCAGGATCTCCGTCGCTAGCCTGAATACCGCCGCGCCCGAGAGCGCGCCGGTCAGCGCGGCGGCCGCGCTGGCGACGACCAGCTCGAGAAACGTGAACGCGACCGACACCAGGAGGAAGGTCCCGAGCCGCTCGCCCAGGAGCGACGCTGCCCGGCCGAAGGCCGCCGTCGCCGGATCGCCGAACGCTGCCGCCCGCACCAGCGTGAGGCGGGCAAGCAGATCGAGCAGCAGGTGTCCGAGCAGCGCCGCGGCGCCCACCAACGCGACGCCGGCGAAGAAGGGTCCGGACGGCCGGAGCAGCGCAACCGGCACCGCGATGAACAGCGCCGCCGCGCAGGCGAGCAGGAACAGCAGGGAGATGCCCGATCCCAGGATGCCCGCGGCCAACGTCCGCGCCGCGCCCCGGGAGACCAGCACGGAGAAGTTGCCGGCCGGAGGCCGCCGATCGAGCTCGGCGTCGGCCGCGAGCAGCGGGACCGCGCCCGCCCAGAAGAGCATCCCGGCGGTGAACCCGATCGCGAGCGCCGCCGCGACTCCGCCCAGCACCGGCCAGCCGAGCTGCGAAAGCGCGTTCAGCGCCCGCGCCGCCGCGCGAAACCCGTCGCCCTGCGCGGCGCCGACGGCCGCGCCCAGCGCGAGCAGCCCCGCGAACACGATCGGGAGCCCGGCGAGGAAGTTGCCGCCCTGATCGATCAGCGCCCGGACGAACGGCAGCTCCGGGTTGCGCGAGGCCGCGCGCAGGCCGAGCCGGACGGCGTGGTTCGCGCGCAGCACCGCACCCCTATACCGCAAGTGCGCCCGGGTGGGCTTCCGTTGCTTGAATGCCTCCGGGAACGTCCTCTAAATTTCCAGGATGCAGCGCGCTGCGTTTCCCTCCTCCGTGCTGGTGGTCGACGACGAGCCCGTCGTGCTCGACCTGTTCTCGCGGGTGCTCGGCGAGAAGGGTTTCTCCATCCGGACCGCGAAGAACGCGGACGAGGCGCTGGCGCTGATCGAGCGCGAGGACTTCGGGTGCCTGCTCACCGACAAGAACCTGCCCGGCCTTGACGGGATCGAGATCGTGCGGCGCGTCCGGCAGGCGCAGCCGTTCTGCGCCTGCATCGTGATGACCGGTTATGCCTCGACCGGCAGCGCGGTGGAGGCGCTGCGGCTCGGCGCGATGGATTATCTCGAAAAACCGTTCGACGATCTGACGCGCGTCGCCGATCGGATCGACGAGGCGGTCCGGCAGATGCGGCTCGAATACGAGCGGGCCAACGACGCGCCGCCGGGCGTCGCGGTCCGTCAGGCCGAGCTCGACCACGCGACGGCGGACCTGCGCACCCGCTCGCTGCACCTGCTCTCGCGGCTGGTGGCGAGCAAGGCCGCGGGGCGGGACGTGCTCCTCTCCGGCGAGTCCCTGCTCGACGATCTGCGCAGGCTGCGCGAGTCGGGTCGCGCCGATCCGGACGAGCTGCACCGGTTGGAGCAACGGATCGAGGAACACCTCGCGCTCGCCCGCCTCGCCCAGACGCGCTGAGGTGGGTGTTTTCGCTCGATTTACGCGGGGTTGCATACCCGTGCCTTTCTTGCTGCCACGAGAAGCCGGGCTCTATGCTGGCCTCCCGCGAGGGGGCGCGCCGCGATGCAATTCCGCAGCAAGATTTTCGCGGTACTGGCGCTGGTCGGAGTCGTCCCCGCCGCGATCCTCGGAGCCATGTCGTTCTCGGTCAACCGGGCCGAGCTCGAGCGGACGGTCGGGTCGGCCCAGACCCGCGTCGCCGAGGAAGCGGCGCGGGCCTGCGAGCGGTTCGTGGCCCAGGCCGTGGAAAGCCTGCGCCTTTCGGCCAGCGTCCTGCCGCTGCGGGAGCTCTCGCCACCCGAGATCGCTACCGTGCTGCGGATCCCCTACCGCCAGCTCGAGTTCGTGGACGCCATCTGGCTCCCGGGCAGCCCGGTCGTCTGGGAGGCCGCCAACGGCAGGCCGCAGCCGGAGCTGGAGATGCTGCAGCGGGCGGCCCCGCTCGCGCTGGCGCGACAGACGGGCATGGCGATCGGCGCTCCGTACGCGGCCCACGACGGATCGATGCGGCTGCCGCTCGCCCTGCGGCTGGACGGAGAGCACGTGCTCGCGGCCGAGCTGTCGCTCGCGCAGCTGAGCCGGCAGATGCGCCAGACATCGCAGGGCGGCACGGTCGCCTACCTCGCGACCCGCGCCGGCACTTTGCTGGCGCAGCCGGAGTCGCTGGAGCTGTCCGCCGAGGAGAGGGCCTTGCTCGCGGCGGGGCCGGCGAGCCGCATGGTGCTCCGCACCGACGGAGAGCGTTGGCTCGCGGCGACGGCGCCGGTCGGTTCCCTCGGCTGGATGGTGGTGGTGGCCCAGCGCGAGGGCGCCGCGCTGCGGCCGGCCACGCTGGTGCGGCAGTACACGCTCTTCTGGGTGGCGGTGTCGCTGATCCTGGTGCTGGTCCTCGGAGCGCTCCTGTCGCGGCGCGTGACCGAGCCGGTGAAGCGCCTGCGGGAAGGCGTGGTCGCGCTGGGCGAAGGCCGCGCCCAGGCGGTCGAGGCGGACCACGACGACGAGATCGGGGACCTGGCCCGCGCCTTCAACAAGATGGCGGTCGAGATCGTCGGGCGCGACGAGGTGATCCGCCGCTGGAACACGGACCTTCAACAGAGGATCGACGCCCGGGAAGCGGAGCTCCAGGCCGCGCAGGATCAGATCCTCCGGGCGCGCCGCCTGGCCGCCCTCGGTTCGCTCGGGGCCGGAATGGCGCACGAGCTGAACAATCCCGTCACCGCCATCTCCGGGCTTGCGGCCATCCTGCGCAAGGAGCTCCAGGGAACCCGGCACGAGGAGTCGCTGCGCACGCTGCAGCAGCAGGCGCTTCGCGTCTCCGACATCGTGGCCAACCTGCGCGCGTTCTCCGACCAGGAGCGGGCGCAGCCGGGACGGCGCTTTCCGCTGCACTCGTCGGTGCTGGCGGCGCTCGACCTCTACGAGGAGCAGATGCGCTCCAGCGGCATCCGCCTGACCACCGACCTCAAGAGCTGCGAGGCGCAGGGCGATCCCGCGCAGATCCAGGAAGCGGTCGCGCACATCGTCCAGAACGCCATCGCCGCCATGCCTCACGGAGGCACGCTGAAGGTCAGCCTCAGCGACGTGAACGGCGACGCGCTCAAGCTCTCCGTCAGCGACACCGGCAAGGGGATCCCCCAGTCGATGCGCGATCGGATCTTCGATCCGTTCTTCACCACCAAGGAGGAGCCTTCCGGGATCGGGCTGGGTCTCTCCATCTCCCACAGCATCGTCGAGGCGCACCACGGCAAGCTGCTCGTCGACAGCGCCGAGGGCCGCGGCGCGACCTTCACCATCATGCTCCCGGCGGCGGCCGCCGGCGCCCACCTCCGATGACCGCCTCGAATCCTCCGGTCGCGCCCGCCGCGCAGCAGGAGCAGTTGGAGGAGGCCGGCCTCCTCGGGCCGGGCCTGATCCACGAGATGCGGCACCCGCTGCTCGGCATCAAGGCGGGGCTGGAGCTGATCGCGCGCCGTGTGGGCCCGCGCGTCACCGGGCTCGACGACTGGCAGATGGTCGCCGCGCAGGTGGCGCGCCTGGAGGAGCTGTTCCGGGGCTACCAGCAGCTCTTCGAGCCGGGCGCGGTCCCGAGCACGCGCTTCCCGGTGGAGCCCGTGGTGCAGCGGGCGGTGGACCTGCTCTCCTGGCGCCTGCGCCGGTTGGGCCCGCGGTTCGAGTGGGGGCGCGACGGAGCACGCGAAGCCCTCGGGTCGGCCACCGCGCTGCTGCACGCGGCGGTCAACGTCCTGGCCAACGCGCTGGACGCGGTGGAGGAAGCGGGCGGCCGGGGCCGGATCGCCCTGCGCGTCCTCCAGGGTCCGCTCGAGGTCCGCGTCAGCGACGAAGGCTCCGGAATCGCTCCGGAGCACCAGGCGCGCCTGTTCCAGCCGCGCTTCACCACCAAGCCGCCGGGGCGCGGCACCGGGCTGGGATTGCACATCGCCCGCCAGGGGATGCAGCGGACCGGCGGCGACGTGCTGCTGGTGCCGCCCGGCGATGCGCGCCGGCTCTCCTGGGCGGTGACCGAATTCTCCATCCGGCTGGGGGACGCTTGATGGCGCGGGCCGGACAGACGCGGACCATCGCCGAGGCGACCGCCGTGCTGGTGGTGCTCCTGGTGGGCGCGTGGGTGCTGTTCCGCGGGACGCTCTATCGCCCTTCCGCCCGGGCCGCCGCGGCCCAGGCTCACGAAGAGACGCGCGCCGACGAGGCGATCGTGGTGGCGGTGACCGGCGACGTGGTCCGGCTTTCGCCCAACGGAGGAACCTCCGTCCTGTCCGTCGGGCAGCGGCTGCGGGCGGACGACTCCGTGCGGACCGGCCGCGACGGCCGGACGGATTTGGTGGTCGGGGCGCGCAGCCGCCTCACCGTGACCGAGGCCACCCAGCTCACGGTGCGCGAGATCACCGAGAAGGTCCACCACTTCAAGCTGTCCCGGGGCCGCATCGCCGTCGACTATCAGGCGGACGGCGCGCGGCTGCTGCGCATCGAGAGCGCCGACGGCGCGGCGGTCGCGGAGACGCAGGGAGCGCGCTTCGGCGTACTCTCCACCGGCACCGCGGTGGCCATCGCCACCGAGACGGGTGCCGTGAACCTGACCTCGCAGCAGAAGACGGTGGAGGTCCGCGCCGGCACGCAGGCGATCGCCGTCGCGGGGAAGCCCCCGTCCAGCGCCGAGGCGATCCCCGCCCGGCTGCTGCTCAAGGTCGCCGACGCCGCTCCCGCGCAGGAGCACGGGGAACAGCTCTGCGCGCAGGTGGAAGGCACCGCGCCGGCCGGCTCGGAGGTCCTGGTCGACGGCGCTCCCGCCGCCATCGCCGAGGACGGCCGTTTCCGTGTCCGCGTGCCGGCCGACCCGGGCAAGACCAGCGTGCTGGTCGCGATCCGCGACGCCGGCGGACGCGAGACCGCGCGGTCGATCGACTGCGGCACCAGCGGCAGCGTCGCGCACATCAAGGACTTCGCCATCCGTTGGAGGAAGAAGGGACAATGACCGCGGCCGCGCTCATCGCCGTCGCGGTACTGGTGGAGCCGTCTCCGCTCCACCTGGGCAAGGACGCGCGCGCGAAGGTGCGGGTCGAGGCGGCGGAGGCTCCGACGCTCTCGGCAAGCGCGGGGCGGATCGAGAACGTCCGCGCCGCGGGAGCGGGCTCCTGGGCGGCCGACTACTTCCCGCCCGACGACGAGCTGCCGCAGGTCGCCATCCTGACCGCCGTGGTCCAGGGGGAAGTCGCCTGGACGGCGATCCCGCTCTGGGGCCAGGGCGACGCGGTGGTGAAGACGCGTCCGCGCGGCAGCATCAGCGTGGAGATCGCCGGCCGGACCTTCGGGCCGGTCGTCGCAGACGCTTCCGGGCAGGCCCAGGTGCCCGTCGAGGTTCCGCCGGGCGTCCGGGAAGCGCACCACGGAAAGCGCATCATCCCGCTGAACGTCCCTCCGTCGCGGACCGTCCACCTGGCGCTCGGCGACACTGCCCGCCCTGCCGACCGGCCTCAGACGGTGCCGGTCTTCGCCGTCGCCGTCACCGGGGGCGGCCAGCCTCGAACCGGAGCGGCGCTCAAGCTCCGCACCAACCGGGGGACCCTGAGCCCGGCGCGGGAGCGCGCGCCGGGCCTCTACGAAGCGTCGCTCTCGCTGCCCCCCGGCCCGCCGGGCAAGGTGAGCGTCACCGCGGTGCTGGAGGGCGACCCGCGGTTCGTGGCGGAGGCATCGCTGCTGCTGCGCGGCGGGCCGGCCGAACGCATCGCCATTTCGGCGGACCGGGACCGGATCCGCGCGGACGATCCGGAGGCGCGGCTCCATGTCGTCGCCCGCGACGCGGCCGGCAATGCGTCCTCGGACGAGCTCGCCTTCGAGACGACCGGCGGGCAGCTGGCCACGGTCGCGACCGCCCCGGGCGAATGGAGCGTGACCGTCTCGCTGGAGCCGTCGTTTGCGGGCCGCAAGGAGATCGAGGTGCGGGCCAGCGCTCCCGGGTCGTCTGCGGCCCAGAAGCTGCCGCTGGTGCCCGGCCCCGCGGAGGTCATCGCGTTCGACGATCCCGCGCCGGTGCTGATCGCCGACGGCTCGAGCCGCCACCGGCTTCAGGTCGAGCTCCGGGACCGGTACGGAAACCCGATCCCTGGCGCGCGCCCCGAGGTCTCCGTCGACCAGGGTCGCGCCGAGCTCGAGGACGCCGGCGGCACGCTGTACGCGACCTATGTCCCGCCGCTGCTGGAGCGCCGCGGCAATGCGGTCCTCTCCTTGCGCGCCGGGTCCGCCGAAGGCCACGCGCGCGTCACGCTGCTGCCGCGAGGGTCTCTCACCCTGAGCCCCAAGGTGGGCTACCTGTCCAACTTCTCCGGCTTCTCCGCCCCGCTGTTCGGCGTCGAGGCCGCGTACCGGACCGACCGCTTCGGTCCGCAGCTCGCCCTTTCCATCGAGGCGGACTACGCGCATCGCGAGCAGTCCGATCTGCTGTTCGCCGGCGGATCCGCGGTCTCCGCCGGATCGCGGCTCGACCTGATGCTCGTCCATCTCTCCGCGACGTTCCGGCAGGGCCTCGGCGAACAGTCCGCGATCTGGATCGCCGCCGGGCCGTCGGCGGCGGCCTACTGGACGCGCGTCTCCGCAAGCGGTGCCCCGGAGCGCCGCGGTTTCGCGATCGCTCCTGGGATCCAGGGGGCCGTGGGCGCCGAGCGGCGGATCGGGATCGCGATTCCTTTCGTCGAGGCGCGCGCCGGCTGGATCGACAGCCCGGGGTTGCCGATGCTGACCGGTCCGCTGCGGACCGTCACGCTGCTGTTTGGGGTGCGCATTGAGGGCCGGTAGGAAAAGCGTAGCCGCATTTCCGCGCCTTCGGCGCGGAGCGGCCAGCGCGCTCCTGATCGCCGCGGTGGCCTGCAGCCGCACTTCGGCTCCGCCTCCGCCCCCGAGCCCGCAATCGGTGGAGCCCGCGGCCGCGTACGTGGGTCGCGACACCTCGGTGGTGGTGCACGGCAGCGCGTTCACGCCCGCCGTCGTCCAGGAGCTGGGGGGCGGGACCCGCATCGAGCTCGACGCGGACTTCCACGCCTCCCTCGGTACCTACGAGCTTCGCGACGTGCGTTGGATCGACTCGAGCACGCTCGCTGCCACCGTTCCGGCCGGATTGCCGCCGGGCACCTACGGGCTATCGCTGAGCGGTCCTTACGGGACCGGGGCCATCGATGGCGCGTTCCAGGCCCTGGACGGCGTTCCGGCCGTGCTCTTCGAGTCAACGTCGGCGCCGCCTCGCGCGCTCGTCGGCGACGAGATCGCCGTGGCCGTGACCGTCACGAACGCCGGAGGAAAGGCGGCCCTCGCGGTCGGGGCCGGGGCCGCCGTGATGGCCGGGCCGCCCGCGGCCGTGGTGGCTCCTCCGGAGAGCACGGACATCGCGGCGGGCGACTCCCACGTCTTCGTCTGGCGCGTCCGCGCGACCGCGCCCGGCCTCCTGCTCCTGAACCTTCCGTTCGCGGGGACCGACGAGGTGGACGGAAGCCCGGTGACCGCCGCAGCGAGCATCTCCATTCCCATCGTGACCCCGGCGCATCTGACGGTCTCGTCGCCCACCGCTCCGCCCACGCAGCCGGCCGGCCCGCCGTTCCAGATCTCGGTCGACGTGACCAACGATGGCGGCTCGGACGCGCTGGGCGTCCACTTCGACCCGCTGACCGCGCCGGCCATCGTCTCGGTCGTGACCTCGCCCGATCCGCGGGACATTCCGGCCGGGGCCACGCGCACCTTCGTCTGGACGGCGAGCGGAACCAACGAGGGCACGGCGACGCTCGGCTGCAGCGGAGCGGGCACCGACTCCACCGGCGGGGCCCAGGTGAGCGTCGGGCCCGTGCAGTGGATGGTGATCATCTTCGCCGCCGTCGCCATCCTCGACGCTACGCCCACGATCCCGCCCGGCGCGCTCCCGAACGAGACGTTCACGGTCTCGCTCCAGCTGGACAACCCGGGGATCGTCGACGCGCTCGGAGTGCAGCCCTCGATCGCGGTCTCCGGCACCGGCGGCGTAACGCTTCAGTCGGGTCCCGGTCCGGCGAAGGACGTTCCGGCGGGCCAGAGCATGATCTTCAACTGGACGTACAAGGCGGTCGCGCAGGGGAGCGTGCGGTTCGATCTCTCCGCCGCAGGCACCGACGCGCGGTCCGGCAATCCCGTGACGGTGAGCGCGAGCGGAACGACGGTGATCGGGGACGCGGTTCCCGTCGCCTCGGACCCGTTCGCCGACGGCGCTCCCTTTGCCTTCGTCTTCGAGTACGCCGGGCGCGTCTATCTGGGACCGAGCGGCGACGGCGCCAGCGCCGTGCGGATCAACCACGACGGCACCGGGGCCCAGCTCGTGCACTTCGGGTTCGACACCGACTTCGGCAACATCAAGAACGCCGTCTCCCCTACCCCGACCGCTTTTCCATCCCTCGGCTCGGTCGGGTGCGCTCCGGATACGCTCGAGTGCGGGCCGGATGACGAGGACGGCCGCGGCCTGTTCAGCTCGGTGACCGTCGACGGACACGAGTGGCTCTTCGCCGCCGGCTCCCGCCAGAGCAGCCTGCTCAAGCACATCTATCTCACGACCGATACGGGAACGACGCCCGAGTTCCCGTTCGTCGGCATCAGTCCGGGCGGTGGCACGCGCGGCACTTCGGCGGTCGCGGGAGTGGGAAGCGTGCTGTACGTGGGCTTCGCGGACGGGGGCGGGTCCGGCACGCCGGTCATCCTCAAGCTCACCGGGCTTCCGGGCGACTCGACCCAGCCTGTGACACCGACCATCACGTACGTGCCGACGCCGTTCACCTTGAACTCGCGCCGGACGGGGCTGATCGACTCGATGGTCGCGCTCGGCGGCTGGCTGTACGCCGCGAACGACGGCTCCTCGGTCAACGGAAATGCCGGAGGGTGCTCGCGCTACAACGGGTCGGCGTGGGCCAACTGCACTCCGTCGGCGGCAGCGTGGACGGCGAAGGCGCCGGTCATGACCAGCAAGACGTCGGACTTCGTTCCGTCCGACAAGGCGGTACCGCAGATGGCCGTCTCGGGAGCGCGCCTGTACCTGGCACGAAACACGACTGCGGGGCCGCAGATCTGGGGGTGCAACCCGAGCGGGGGCGTGTGCAGTCCTTCGGATTGGACGTTGATTGCGGCGAACTCTTCGGGGGACGCGCAGCTCTCGCAGATGAACGTGGCAGGGCTGAGCACGATCTCGCTGCTGGTGGCGACGTCGCAGCGCGTCTATGTGGGGTATGACTCCCCGGGGGGGATCTTGCTTTATGCGTCGTCGGCTCAGACGCCGGCTACGGTTTCGGATTTTGCGGCGGTTTCAAAGCCGGGGCTCGGTGCGGGGTTGACGCAGATCGTGGATGGGCGGGGGATCGACCTGGGCGGCGGGAAGGAATTCCTGTACGTCGCGGCTCGGAGCAACAGCGGCCCGGTCGCGGTCTATCGTTCCGCGCGCTGAAGCGCGCGGGTGCTTGAGTTGCTGACTGAAAACTTGACCAGTGTTCACGCGTTCAGTAGCGTGGCAGGGCCATGACCGAGCCCCTGACCGAGCGCCAGGAAAAGATCCTCGCTTTCATCAAGAAGAGCATCCAGGAACAAGGGTATCCGCCCACCATCCGCGAGATCGGCGAGCATTTCGGCATCCGCTCCACCAACGGCGTCAACGATCACCTCAAGGCGCTCGAGCGCAAGGGGTACCTCATGCGCGGGGAGCTGAAGAGCCGGGCCCTCAGCGTGATCGAAGGCGGACGGACGGGCGCGCCCCGCTTCGCGCGACTCAGCCGGCGCGAGCTCTCGGCCGTCTCCGGCGGAGATGTGGTGGAGATCCCCGTGCTGGGCAAGGTGGCCGCCGGAGAGCCCATCCTGGCTGAGGAAAACATCACCGATCACGTGCGCATCGACAGCGTCCTGGTCGGCGACGGCGGCCGGAAGGTCTTCGCCCTTCGCGTCTCGGGCGACTCGATGATCGGCGACGGCATCTTCGACGGCGACTACATCTTCGTCCGCAAGCAGCTGCAGGCTTCGGCCGGAGAGATCGTGGTGGCGATGATCGACAACACCGCGGGCAGCGAGGCCACCGTGAAGCGGTTCTATCCCGAGGGAGACCGGATCCGGTTCCAGCCCTCGAACCCGCGTCTCAAGCCCATCTACGTCAATCGCGACGAGTTCCGCGAGACCCAGATCATCGGGGTGGTGGTGGGCGTGTACCGCAAGATGTAGCCGTTTTCTGGATTACGGGGACAGCGTCCCATTGCCGGGCTTCGGCTTGAAATAGGGACAGGTCCGCACCGGCTGGCGCGGGTACTTCTCCGGCACGATCGGGCAGAGAATGAAGACGCTGGTGGCCGTGCGGATGTAGCGCGGTGGCGCGGCGCAGCGGTGGCAGAGGCTTTCAGGAAAGGGCAGGTCGCCGGCGTCGGGCTGGCTCATCGAGGCGCCCGAGTGTATCGCGCGCCAGCCCGGGCGGCGGCCACTCGAGTGGACCCTTCGTTGCCGATCGCGCCGTCAGGCTCGGGGACGGATGTCCTGGGCATGCTCTCAACTCGCGGCGACGGACGAGAGAGCGAGCACCTCGCGGATCGACTGCGCCAGGGCGTGCGCGCGAAACGGCTTGGTCACGTAGCCGTTCGCTCCGGCGACCTCCGCCTGGGCGAGATCCGACGGCTGGGCAAGAGCGCTGATCACCACCACCGGCACGTCGCGCAACCGGGCGGAGGACCTGATCTGCTCGCACAACGCGAGGCCGCTGGCATCCGGCAGGCGCAGGTCGAGGCAGATGACGTCGGGGATCGAGCGGTCCAGAAGCGCGGCGGCCTCCGCGCCCGTGGCCGCCTCGGTGACGCGCAGGCCCAGGCGCCGCAGACACGACCCCACCAGCCGCCGCGCGTCCGCGTCGTCCTCGACGACGAGCGCTTCGGGCGCCGGGGCTAGAGGGGAGAGCTCCTGCATCGACGCGCATTGACCCAGAATCCAGCCCCGGGCGCAAATTACAGGGTGGGCATCCGCCGGCGCATGTCGCACCTCAGCCAGGCTGGCGGCTTGCCCCGCCTGATGGTCGCGCACGAGCGGAGGCGCTCGCACGGCGGCAGAGCGCCTCTGTGCGATACGTGACTGCCTCGTGTTACGCCGATGATTACTCAATGGGACTCCATGCAAAGTCATGGTGTGCATGTCGATCTCAAGGAACTTCTTGCGTCGCCGGGATTCCGCGCCGTCGCGGACAGCGTCAGGGACTACGCAATTTTCCTCCTCGATGCGAACGGCGTAGTCCTCACCTGGAACACCGGGGCCCAACACATCAAGGGGTACGCTCCGAGGGAGATCATCGGGCAGAGCTTCACCCGCTTCTACACCGAGCAGGATCGGGCGGCCGGCCGGCCCCACGTGCTCCTGGCGGAGGCGGCCAGGAACGGCCGCGTCGAGGAGGAAGGCTGGCGGGTGCGGAGCGACGGCAGTTGCTTCTGGGCCGACGTCGTCATCTCGCGCCTGATCGGCCCTGATGGTTCGGTGGTCGGGTTCATGAAGGTCACGCGCGACCTGACCGATCGCCGCCGGGCCGAAGAGGCGCTTCGCCAGAGCGAGGAACGGCTTCGGCTGATGGTCGACGCCGTGACCGACTACGCCATCTTCATGCTCGACCGCCAAGGCCGCGTGGCCAGCTGGAACCCGGGGGCGCAACGGCTGAACGGGTATTCCGCCCGCGAGATCATCGGCGAACATTTCTCCCGCTTCTATCCGCCCGAGCATGCCCGCGAAAGCAGGCCCGAGCGCGAGCTCGAGATCGCGACCACCATCGGCCGCTTCGAGGAGGATGCGTGGAGGGTCCGCAAGGACGGCTCGCGCTTCTGGGCCAGCGTGGTGTTGACGCCGGTGCGCAACGCCGAGGGAACCCTGCTCGGGTTCGCGAAGGTGACCCGGGACCTGACCGCCCGCAAGCGCGTCGCGGAAGAGATGGTCGAACGGGCCCGCCAGCAAGAGGCCATCTCGGAGCTGGGCCTTTTCGCCCTGCGCACGCCCGAGCTGGCGTTGGTCATGGAGCGGGCCGTCCGCACGGTCCAGGAGATCCTCCACGTCGAGGATGTGCGCGTCTTGCGCGGGGACGACAAGCCGCCGCCGGGAGCGAGGTCGGTGCCCATCCATGGCCCCGAGCGCCTGAGCGATTTCGGGGCGCTGTCGGTCTCTCCTTCGCGCCCGCTGGCCGCGAACGACTTCAGCTTCCTCCAGGCCGTGGCCAACGTGATCGCGGCCGCCGTCGCGCGCGCCGGGCTGGAGGAGCAGGTTCGCGTGGCCGAGCGGGAGCGGATCGCGGAGCGCGGCAGGGCTACCGAAGCGCAGGAGGCGCTGCAGCAACGCGACGAGTTCATCTCGGTAGCGGCACACGAGCTGCGGACTCCGCTCACCGCGCTGCAGCTCAAGCTGCAGAGCCTGGAGCGGACCAGCAATCCGGATCGGCGGATCGAGCGCCTGGGGGGCGCCGTGCGGCAGACCGAGCGGCTCTCCCGGCTGATCGAACGGCTGCTCGACGTCTCGCGCATCGCCCAGGGGCGCGTGGAGATGGCGCTGGAGCGCTTCGACCTGTCGGCGCTGGTGCGCCAGGTCGCCGACGACTTCCGCGATCCGTCGCTGGAGTCTCGCGCTCCGCTGCAGCTGGACGTTCCGGAGCGGGTCGAAGGGTGCTGGGATCGGTTGAGGCTCGAGCAGGTGCTGGTCAACCTCTTGTCCAACGCCGTGAAGTACGGCGCGGGGAAGCCGATCGTCGTGAGCCTCGAGGCGGACGACCACAAGGTCCGGCTGAAGGTCGCCGACCGAGGGATCGGCATCGCTCCCGACGACGTGGACCGGATCTTCGGGCGGTTCCAGCGCGCAGCTCCCATCCGCAATTACGGCGGCCTGGGCCTCGGCCTCTACATCACCCGATACATCGTCGAGGCGCATCGCGGGTCCATCGCGGTGGAGAGCGAGCTGGAACACGGATCGACGTTCGTGGTGGAGTTGCCGCGCTGGTCCATCAAGCCCGTGGACGAGCACGAGACGGCCGCGCGGGCGCAAGCATGACCGACCAGGGGTGCGACAAGACGATCTTGATCGTCGAGGACGACGCCGACCTCCGGAATGCGCTCGCGGAGGTGCTCGAGGACGGCGACTACAAGCCGCTGCGGGCGGAGAACGGCGTGGCGGCGCTCGAGGAGCTGCGGACGGCGCAGCAGCCGCCCTGCGTCATCCTGCTGGACGTGATGATGCCGATCATGGACGGCCGGACGTTTCGCGCCGTTCAGCAGCGCGATCCGGCGCTGAGCGGCATCCCGGTGATCGTCCTCAGCGCCCACGCGGACGCGCAGGCGGCTGCCGCGCAGATGGACGCTCAGGGATACCTGACCAAGCCGGTGGACCTCGGGACGCTGATGGACGTGGTCGAGCGCTTCTGCGCCCGCCCTCCAGCTCCGGCGGGACCGCGGCCGGCGTCTCCCGACCGTTCGTAGCGGCGCGGGTGCGCGGCGCGCGCACGCACCGGGGTGGCAGAGCCGCCGCAGGGGTGGGGAGATCTCGCTCGCAGCTTTCTTGGCACCGTTCGCGCGTCACCGGACAATGCGGGCGTGAGCGGCAGCGGACCCGCGGACCCTTCTTCGCCGAGGGGAGCGAAGAAAACGGGCTTGGGGCTGCAGGTCAAGCTGCCCTGCACCACGCTCGACGAGGTTCGCGCGCGCCACCCGGAGCTGTGCTCCCGGCTGTTCCTCCTGCGGACGTCGAGTCCGCGGCCGGTCGGGACCGCCATCCGGCTCACGACGACGCTGAGCGACGGCAAGCACTGCTTCCGCGCCAACGCGGTGGTGGAGAAGGTGGTGCAGCCCGGCGAGCCGGCGGAGCGCGGCGAGCCGGGGATGTCGCTGTGGCTCGCGCGCATGGACGATCCCGGCCGCGAGCTGATCGCCTGGATGGGCGGCCAGCCGCCGCCGCTGCTGAAGCCGGTCGATGCGAGCGCCGCCGCGGCACCTCCGGCCGCGGCTGCGCCGCCACCCGCGAAAGCGCCGCCTCCGCCGGAGCCCCCGAAGAAGCCGGTCGCGGAGAGGCCTGCGCCCGCGCCGAAGCTTGCGACTCCCGGCGCCCGGCCTGCACCTCCGCCGCCGACGCCGCCTCCGTCCCGCACCGCGGTCGCGCCCGCGCGGACGATGATCGAGGACCATTTCGACGTGGCGATCGAGGAGGACGAGATCGCGCCGCCTCCTCCTGCTCCGGTGGCGTCGTCTTCTGCGAAGCGCGCCGCTCCACCGCCGCCGGCGACCATCATCGCGCCCCCGCCGCCCATCACCCCGCCTGCTCCGCCCGCGGCCGTGGCGACCGCTCCCGACCAAGCGTCAGCCGGAGCGTGGCCGGATGCGACTTCGTCTCCCTGGCCCGAAGCCCCGGCGCCGGCCTGGCCCGAGACGCCGGCGCCCGCGTGGCCGGACGCTTCGGCCGAGCCGCAGGGTCCGCTCGACGAGTACGTTCCTCCACCGGGCGCGGCTCCGCTGGACGAGTACGTTCCACCGCCCGCGACGCCTCCAGAGGAGGCTGCA
>Ga0137397_10001644_pt1 | contig 15665 bp, 11 predicted proteins | sample czorhiz116metaG_FD_106658 | JGI IMG/M metagenome (GOLD analysis project Ga0137397, IMG submission 106658) | Vadose zone soil microbial communities from Angelo Coast Range Reserve, California, USA - czorhiz1.16 metaG | ecosystem: Environmental > Terrestrial > Soil > Vadose zone | place: USA... | reverse complement strand
TGGGCCCTTTTCATGGGTACCACCGATGCGGATGGCTGTAATCGAGTGAGGATCTTCATCATCTTCGTTGAGAGGGTTGAATGCATGTCCCAGACGGGCCCGCCGACGGCGAAAGTACCATACAATCAGTCCTAAGAGGGCGGCAAGTCCGAGGGCACCTAAAACAGTGCCAATGACGATCGCCGCGGCGTTCGATTGGGAGGCGCCCAACCTTGGCCCACCTGGTCCACCGGTGCTAGACGGCGTGCTACTGGTTTGTGAACCCGTGCGGCTACTACCACTTGGTTTATTTGAATTGCCGGGGTTTATGGTTTGAGATGAACCAGGCGCATTGGTGATGGTTTGTGAAGGGTCCGGAGGTAGAGTGGTATGTGCTGGAGAGGTTGTCATTGGAGAGAACGTGGATTGGAACGAGGATGAGTCAACATTGTAGACCTGCAACGGAGCGTCTGCGGGCGCATTGTCACCGAAACCTGTTTGTAGCATTATTAAACTGCGAGGTGAAGCCCTAGGAGGGAAACGACCACGCACCGAATCCAAACACAACCTGTCCCGCAGCATTGGCCGCAAAATGATCCCTCCTTGCGCCAAGCTGGGAAAGGGCGGGCACGGATGACCAAGTCATCGAGTTTTTTGAAGGGTCGAGGATCCAACCGTCAGCCAAGCTTGACTGGAAGGCGGCGTCGGTCCCTCCCTGGATAAGAATACGACCATCGTCAAGTAGCACGACTGCGAAGGAAGCACGGCCTGAGGGTAGATTTGAGCCGTCAACGGTGGCCAGGGTCCATGTCAAAATGGGCTTTGTCGTGTCAAGGATCCAAATGGTGCTGAGCGAGACGAGCTTGCCCTGTGAAACCCCACCGAAGACGAGAAGACGCCCATCGAACAGAATGACGGCAGCATGACCGAAGATGCCAGGGGGAGCGTTTTCGGTAGGGAGCTGAATAAATGCGGGGACGGAGGGGATGAAGACGAAGTGGGTCGAGAATGTGTTTCCTGAGCCGTCAGCAGCCTCGCCGCCAATGATGTAGATTGAGCCATTGTTTGAGGCAGTCGCGTGGCGCATCCGGCGTTGGGGTTCGCCGGCCCAACTACTGGGGAGGGAAAGAAACGTGGGCGTGTTGCGGTTGGCTACGTTGAGCAGTTGGGCAGAGTCGCTATTGTCGAGGAGGACGACGCTGGAAAGTGGGCCTGTGCTGCCGCCGAAGATGAGGAGGAAGGAGGAGTTGAACGCGGAGAGGGAGTGCCATGCGAGGGCGGTGCCTTGGGACGCGACCGACGTGTTTTGAGAGCCGGAGATATATTGCCATGGAGGGTCGGAGGGATTAAAGGGGGTGGAGAGGGATAGGAAGAGGAGGTCATTGTTCCAAGGAGCGGAATTGTACCCGTAGGCGTTGTACTCGTCCGTTTTGCCACCATAGACGAAAAGTGCATCGTTGATGACGGCGACGGCTTGCGCCCATCTGGAGAAATGGAATAGTTATTGTATTGCAACTAAATGGAAGGGGGGTACGAACCTGGGGATGGCGGTATAAGCAGCCTGAGCAGCTGAGAGGTCGAATAAGGAAAAGAAGAGACCGAGAAGGGGTGATAGCCGCATGATTAGTCGTGGTTGAAGGAAACGTAGAAAGCGAAGAGTGAGTGAGAGGCGTTAAATTAGACAGTCAATCGTGAAAATCGTCAGGGCAGGACAAGCCAACTTGAAGGAGGCAGGAGGCAGAGAACAGCCCTCGGCGGTCTCGGATTGGTTGACAACCGCACCCACAACTTGCCTTGTTGGGCATCCTCACACTAGCACTGTGATCGCATCAACACACACCAGGGTATCCATACATCACTGTCTGACCACAACAGAATAGGGTCTTTCAATGTTCAGCCATTATTTATTCCATCACGGCCAAAGTTTGAATTATTATTATTATTTTCGCACCAACAGATAAGATTAGATGTTATCTTCCCGTATTTTCTCGCATGTTCTGGTGACGTCGCCGCCGTCGGAGGTGCTCCCAGCCCAGCCAATCCATATAGCCCTCGCTTCGACTTTCATCACAGCAAACCTCACCTCCCTCCTGTCACCAAAATTATGGGTACCGACTACTACAAGCTACTCGGCGTCAGTAAGGACGCCTCGGGAGAGGACATCAAGAAAGCATACAAAAAAATGGTGAGTACTCCTTCTCTTTCCTATCTCGCGCCCCTAATATCCTCAAATTACAGGCATTGAAATGGCACCCAGACCGAAACGCAGGTAGTGAAGAGGCATCGCAGAAGTTCAAGCAGGTACCCCATCTCTCACCCATTGTGTCCCCTCGAATCCGTCACTCATCGCTTCTAGATATCCGAGGCTTTTGAAGTCCTCAGTGATAAGCAGAAACGCGCGATATACGACCAATTTGGCGAAGAAGGCCTCAAAAATGGTGGCTCATCTGGTGCAGGAGCAGCAGGAGGAGCAGGAGCAGGACCCAGCCCATCCGCGAGTTTTGGCGGCTTCCCTGGAGGCGGAGGCACGACGTTTACCTATACGTCGTCTGGCATGCCGGCCGGCGGTTTCTCACCGTCAGACCCTATGAAGATATTTCAGTAAGTTTCACTCCCCTCGTTGTCGTCGTTGGATGAGTGCCAATGCAACTTTTGTAGGACGATGTTCGGTATGGGAGGTCTGGGGGGTCTAGGAGGGATGCGCGGGGCAAGTCTGTTCGACGAATACGACGATATGGGTGGCGCCTCACCCTTCTTCCGCAGTGCATCTGGTACGATGCCAGGAGGCACAGGCGGTAGCGGCAACGCTCGGTCTGGCCGAAGCTATTCGCAACCTATCCCGAAAAGCGAAGAACCAAGAGAGACCATACGTCCACTAAAGCTCTCACTCGAGGAAGTCTACGGTGGCACGACGAAACACATGAAAGTTTCACGGCGAAAGCTCGATGGCTCGACCGAGGAGAAGGTGCTGGAAATCGCCGTGCAGCCCGGCTGGAAAGAGGGCACCAAGGTCCGTTTCCCGCGAGCAGGCAATGAGACTGCTGGCGGTACTTCCCCGGACCTCGTATTTGTCGTGGAAGATAAGCCACATCCACGTTTCTCGCGATCGGGCAATGACCTCATCGCGAGAGTTGAGATTCCGCTCGTCGAAGCCCTCACGAATGCGAGTGGAGCGAAGAAGCAAGTCGAACATCTTGATGGACGGAAATTACAAGTGCCGGTTCCGCCTGGTGTGGTGAAACCAGGGCAAGAGACAAGGATCGCTAACGAGGGTATGCCGATGAGGAGCAAGGGCGCAACCGGAAAGGGTGATTTGCTGGTGAGGTGGGAGGTGAAATTCCCTGACCGGTTGACGCCGGCGCAGAAGGAGGGTGCTAGGAAAGTGCTGGGATAATCTCTTTATTGTTTTTGTAGCCAACCCATGCGACTCGCACACTTTGTAACATCACCGTAGCATCCCATTTCAGTTCGTTAGAGTACATGTACTGCACGACTTATACGTCATAGTTTCTCACCGGCATCACCGGACCGTAGATACCCAGCCAAGGGCGGGAGGGCGCACCTATATGCTGAAATTTGTCCAACCAACCTACAAAACTTCGGGGCTCCAGGGTTCTCTACCCACGCCCATCACCGTCGTCGACCCACTCGTCATCCTCCTCGTCGCCATGTCCCAGGGGCCCCAACTCACCGCAAGCAATGCCAGCACCGACGAGATCCACAGCTCGCTCATCCGTCGCTCCTGGCACGCGATGTCCGAGCTCCTCTCCCCCTTCTCCCAAGGCGCCCTCGCCCAGCTCCCGAAGAAACCCGCCCGTCCGTCGCGCTACACTCGCGCGAACGAGATACCCGATGTCGAACCGACGGAGGAGGACGGACAGATGCCCACGGTGCGCGACTATCACTCCATCACGGTCCCGCCGCAGGTCCGTGTGCCAAAAAAGACGCCTACTCCGGTGAGGGTCGAGGGCAAAGTGTGGTTTGCGAACGAACGCAGTCCGTACCCTATTCTCTTTCTATTTTCCTTCAAGGCTCTCGATCCCGTTTTTATTTTTATTTTCATCTGCCGCCTTTTACATTTTCAGTTATCTAGACGCTGATACTGATGTCCTTTTAGCCTGGGTATCGTATATCAATATGTCGATCTTGATAGGCGCGCTCGCCGTCGCACTGTTCAACGCATCCAAGGATCCTGTCGTGCGCAACTTTGCATATGTCTATGCCGTCATCAGCGTTGGCATCCTGGTATGTGCTGAATGTTCTCCCGCCCTCAAATATTTTTTCCTTTACTCTCCTCCCAAATCTTATCCATCCATTTATCCGTATTTCGTTAGGTGTATTCCTATGCGTTGTACCAGCATCGTATTACCATGATTCGTAGACGTGATCCGGGTAACTTCGGTGCGTCCCCCTTATTTTATGCAGGTCGTGGGAATACCTGAAAGGACTCGGGTTTCTTTTCTGGCTCTAGATCAGATTGCTGGCCCCCTCATCATCAGCGCCTTCCTTTTCTTTGCATTGCTGGCCAACTTTATCATTCGAGGTGCGCTTCAATATACGTCTGATGATGGTCCGCTTATTATACCCGCTCCCTTTTAATTTAGTTCGCGAGCTGTAAGTGTGCTCCCTGGCGCATACCTCATGCCACGATTTAATCGTGCCTTTTTCAGGAGGAAAGAGGGTGTCACCATCCCTGGTCTTGCCTTTTTGATGCCGTATCTTTAACCCTGGTTTCAATTTCGATCGCTTCTTGCTGCCAAGTGCCTTGATTCTCTCTTGTGATTTATCCATCTTTGACAAACTCGGATATTTATGGGTGCGATTGTTAACAACCAACTATGTTGGATCATTCTTCCGTCGAAGATGACCTTTCCACGTTTCCGATTGGCATTTATCCCGTGTTGCGTTAAGCTAGCGTTCAGGCCTGTACAGCATGGCAAAACATGAAACAATATATGTTGTACTGGTCCAGAGATTCGTCAGCTCGCGACGGACAAAGATTTTTGCGGAGGCGCATTATACTTCCCGAAGAAGCGACAGTGTCGGTGCCTTCTTTAGCCTTTAATGAATGACGCAGTCTATAATAAGAAGTATGCTATCAACTACTTTCAAACCGAGATATCTACGCATCTCCGCATTCCCCGGTTCTAAGGCCATGAGTCATGCCAGGTTTACCGTAACGGGCCCTTCATTACCGGTACGTGATCCCTGTGCTGTGGAAGAAAAGATGAAGAAAGGAAGAGCCTCGGCCGCAAACATGCGCACGCCGCACTCCTGTGGAAGTCTAGTGGCGTCGGCTATCTCGGCTGTGGCAGTGATAGCGGGGATGGTGAAGGCACCTAGTACATAGGAAGTATATAGGAAGTAAACCTTTTTTTTTACTGTACCCGAGCTGTCAATGGCATAGCCGATGACTGGTTCGGTCTGCTGGACTCTCTTTGATACAATACTGGTTTCGCTTGCTGTGCCAGTGCCATATGGGAGATCATCGTGCCACCGGATCGTAATGCGGCGTAGGAGGTTCGGTTTTGAAGATGAGGCACGTGGGTGCTAATCTGCCAAAATCTGCACGCGGAGGCAGTTAGTTGGGTCAGTCAGCTGGTCAGTCAGTCACTGGCAGTCGGCCAACCTGAGTCAGTATCCACGTTTCGAGGTATGATGTGATAGTGTGATAGAGAATGAATTGATGTGGCGGGCTTTGGACGTTTGCATTCATCGGCTCCGTCTGCCAGTGGGACGTAGTACCGCAAGGCGGGCTAAGAAAGATGACGAAGAGAGAAGGTCATGGGCCGGTTGACAGTTGTTGGTCTACTAGTATGGGTTATGGCGGTAATGATACTGAATTTAAACTCACGGGGGAGCACTGAACAGAAGCGTCCGAGTCCGTATGTAGAAGATAACGGGTGGTATCTGACGCACTCGAAGTACAGTATCGGCACGGCCGCCCGCCCTCGGACTTTCACGTCGGGGTAGGACAGTGACGGGTCAGCACGTATGGGGAACTACCGCGGGTCTCCGTCATTGTCGGTCACGGGCAGTACCGAACGAATTCTACCAGCCGATCCGATGGGGAAATAAGAGGAAGACAAGTATCCATCACGAGCGAGGCCGTCCAAGGCGCAAGGGCCTCAGATGGCGGCGGGCTTCTAGTAATGGTATATCGAGATGAGAATCACCAACAGCTTGTCTGCTTCCGCACATCGCGTTGATCTGCGTGCCAGTGACGCACAAGGCTAAGGGTAGGGAAACATTTGAATATGGGGCTCCGAGTCCGCATGATAATGGGACAGAATTTTGTAGACGGCGTGACAATGCGCGTACTTGCGACGGAGGCTCGCTAGTAGGTCAGCTGAAGAACCACGCGCACCATGAAGGGAGGCTGATCGGTTATGCCGGACAGCAAGATGGGAATCTCGTTCGTTGACGAGGGAAAACGTAGCGATTGAGAATTGAAGGAAGAACGAGGAGAGGCCGAAGTTGTTCCGCCCGACTCGGAACCGCCTCCAGACGAGGTCGACCGTGACCTCGTCAGAGAGGGTAAGGACGTGGCCGTAATAGGTGACCACAGCAGTAAGCGGGCTGTAAGCCCAGTGACATGGGCGACAGAATACGGGCACCCGACAACCTTTCTTGGGGCATCACACATCGTAAGGAGCAAGCGCAAGTATGAGGTCGGTCAAGTTGGTGGTGCAGGAGGTGGGTCGTCCGGGTCATTCAGATTACGTGCGGCTAGTGGTTACAAACATACAGCTGTCTGGTCATCTTGTCATCAATATCGCTAGAAATCTTCGTCAGCTCAGGCATGACATGTTTTCGGAAATTAAGCGGACGCCAAGAGGAGCTATCTTTATCCGCGAGTCCCCTAGAAAGGTGGATCTTGATCAAAGTAGGTCTCACTGCACGACTTGGGATTCGGTAGGGTAAGAACGTGAGTATGTGGCTGGCCAGACCGTTGGCTCGCCGGGTGCAGAAGGCGGGCCGTCCGGATCAGTGGTAGTGGTCGTACTTACGAACATACAACTATTCGTTGGTATCACTAGAGATCTTCGTCAGGATGCCGGACACATTCGTCAGCTCAGGCAATATGATATCGGAAACTAAGCTCGAAGAAGAGTCTTGATCCAGGGATTTCCTAGAAAGGCGGATCTTCATCAAGCTTTATTGCTCGACAATATCACACGAGTACATGAACTGTATGATCTATCATGATGGCACCTGCTTCTGACGATGGCAAAGTGGGCACTGACTGCGGCGAATCAGGGTTACCTAGTACAGCAGCTGGTGTATTAATTCGACGTTTTCGGGGATGTCGGTGTATGCTTGAGTGGTGCAAATGGTAGCAATAGCAAGGCGGATGATCCTCGCATCACAGAACACCGAGCGGAGTAACTGGACGAATATTCTCAAGCAGGACGGCGAAACTGCGGACGTCGAACAGACGTCTCCGAAAGAAAGGGCACCGCAGCACTGTACAGGGGCTCGAGCGCTTATATCTTTCCTTCTTGATGGGCACCTGACCGAAAGCGCCGAGGGCCAATCGAAGAACATGTGCTCATCAAGGTCACAGTACAGTACGTGCCACACGCTGTGGCGCGATATGTGCTGCGTATATTTGGGCCGCCGTTGGTTCGATTGGCCGAAATGAGTGAGGTGGCTATGTGATTTATGCGCTGCACGCCGCAAAATACGTCGACTGGCACGCGGTTTCCAGCCAGTATTCCGTAGACCGCCGATCAGAGAGAAGAAGAAAAAATAGGACGAAAGCCGGTGGATGAGAGGCCGAAGGGAAGAAGGAACCGCAGGAGACCCGTGTGCAAAAGGCACAGTACGGAGACGCGTACTGATGGAGTTGTGAAGAAAGCCGAAGTCAGGGACCGGCAAGCTGCGAGTTATCAAAGTTGATAATGGGGATGATGATGGGACGTATGCAAACCGGTGGCCCTCTCAATGTTGTACCACTATTATGGTCAAGGTCCTGATTGACCATCTGGTCCGAACCGACTGCGAACATGAAAACCGCGCTAGAGTTATTAATGATCGTTTAGGCTCGTCTACTGCGCAACCGAACCGGCTGCAATGTGTCCTTTGTAGGATATCAGACTGTTCTCATAAGATGACAAACCCTTTGATAACTTTTTTTTTATCCCTGTGAACAACCATACTCCGTCCATGACATATGATCATCTTGGCACCATGATGGCATGTCCCTTGCTTTCCGATTGGTCGAGGCGAGGTGAACCACGCGTTATTGGACCAAGTGATGACGAGTAGATCTGTCAGCGTGTCGTGGGCATGGCGTATTAAGGAACGTCGGAAAGAGAAATCTTAAAGTTTGCGTCCGGCAAGTGGAGAGGGCAACAGGAAATGAAGGCGGGGCCCGGATAAGAGGGCCAGAAGTCGGCCAACGAGCACCAATTTGCGAGAAAGATATGTTCTTCTGCAGAACAAAGCAGCGGCTCACCTCTCCCCCACAACTCGTCGTTGAGATTTTTGGCTTCTCCGCGGACAGGTGCTCTTGCGGCGCTCGGCGGACATTCATCAATCAAGTACACGAGGCCCTTCCTCCCCAGAAAATGATTCATTCCATTCATCTGCTCAAATGCAGTATGGCTGGTATGGCCGCGCTGACTCGGCCTGTCATTTGGGTGGGAGGTCCTGAAACAGCACGAGGGGGCTGAGGCCTTGAGGATTCCGACGTCGTCATGGCACGAAGTATTGGGTTCAGGGAAAAAGCAGTGTTGTCCTTCGGAGCTTCAATGCTGTCGTTTGGGAGGGCGGACAATTGTATCTTTCTGCAGCTACGCGGTGCGGAACATGGAACTCGCCTTTGTGAAGGGCTGACTTCCTGGTCGCATGTGCGTTGTACTAGTTTTGTGCTCCGATGCGGAGAATGGAGATAGCGAGTCCTTGTATAGCGAGCTGTGCGGGTCGTGCGTTGTAACGTCCAATTGAGTTACCACTTTGCTCTGACCTCGGCCTTACGTAATACTGCGATTGTTGTGCTCGTACTACTGTAGAACAATGTCAAGTCGAGTGAAGAACGCTACGCGGTGTGTCCGTGCACAAGACACAATAAGGTCCATCAACCTCAAAAGCATGGCCTCTTGCAATGCCTGGGTTCTTCTCCCTCTGGGTTCCGTCGCTCCTTGCGGCCTTCGCGTTTGTCTCGCCTTTACTTTATTTCGTCGCTGGACGACCGTGACTATAAGTCTCTCCCTACACTCAAGTCCCACCCATGTCTGTCTCCCCACCACCTGTTCGTTGGATGTCACCACCTCCCGTATATGACTCTACGACTCCTGTATCAAATTCTGGTCTTACGCCATATCTCCAACTCTCTCACATCCTCTCCCTCACATGGCTCGCATACCCCATCCTTTCTCTCATTTTTGTCGCATTCCGCCTCCAGCTGTCCTCGGACTCGGCGCAGAACACCGTAGAAAATGCCAAAGGGGATCTTCTCGCTGGCTGCCTGGCCGCGCAGCAAGCTGCGTCCTCGGCCGTAAGCATGCCTCGTTTAATGGCCATCGCCACAAACGAGCAGATTGCCGATGCAGTAAACGCGTCGATGAACGGAGCTCGAGCAGCCCTTGTTCTTTCGCTCACCGCCATGGAGGCCATTATCAACTTCATAGTTGATATTTATCGCTCAACGTTCTTGTGTTTTTTGGAATTGGTCGTGGGGGGAGGGTTGTCTCTGATCATCGGCGCAACACAAGAGGTGCGCCTGACCATCCTTTGATCTTTATCTTCACCTTAACGTCTTTACTAGATAAACTCCTTTCTTACAACTACGTTCAACTCTCTGCGCACCTCTATTCAAAACGATGTAGCAACTGCCAATTCCGCGATTCAGACTGCAATCGACGGGATTAACAAAGTAAATCCGTTCAGCAACATCAATGCCCCCCAATTCAGCATTCCTAGTCTTGATGCGCTCCAGAACGTTACACTTCCTGCGGACTTCCAGAATGCGCTGACGAGTCTCAATTCTTCCCTGCCCTCTGTGTCCGTACTGAAGAGCACCGTTAACGATTTGTGAGCGCGTCCATCACCTTTCCCTGACCCGCTTCTTGACGTTGTCCAGGCTTGACACTCCTTTCGAGGCGGTAAAGGCAGATATTAATAGCACATTCACGGGGATCAGCTTCAACTCATCCATTCTTCCTCTTCCCGAGCGCAGCACGATCACTTTCTGCAATAACTTTGATACCTCAGTCGTCGATGACCTCGGACGCGACCTTGTGAAAATAACGAGGATTGGACTTATTCTGGTCGCTGTAGTCTTGCTGGTGTTACTGGCTGGCCATTCTATACTCGAGTGGTACAAATGGTGGTGCCTCAAGCGCCATCTCAAATTCATTCGCGAGGCCTGGATGTCGGATCCAACCGTTGTCCACATCGGGCCAGCTTCTGCACCCACGATGACCCTTTCTGACCACAATTTGCTCATGCTTCACGCGGATTCGACCCATCCTCTCCTGACGCGTCTTGCCAACAAGATCACCTCACTCCTCCATCTCAACCGTTCACAGTACATCAATCTCTCCTGGTTCTTCCACTACATCTTCCACCCTCCTGCACTTGCGTGCTTCCTCATCGGCTTCTTTGGTATCCTCTCCGTCCAGCTTCAATTATTGGCCGTCGCCCCGCTGGAGGCCAAGTTTCATGATCGTGCGACCGCTGCCGCGGCCGACTTGTCTGGCAATATTTTCACCTCACTCAATCAAAGCATGTATAATCAGTCCGCAACTTACGCGAACGACGTCAACAGTCACATCGACAATATCCAGTCGACGATTAACGACGGCCTGTTTGGATGGGTCAATGGGACTACCACGACCCTTAATAACACGGTCAACGCATTTTATAGCGACCTTCAAGATGCAGTTTCGACACTCTTCAATGGGACCGTCTTGGAGGAGCCCGCGCAGGAATTCCTTAGATGCTTCATTGGTTCCAAAGTCGATGCCATAGAAAATGCGCTCACATTTCTGCACGACAATCTGCACATTGACATCACACGAGTCAATGAGAGCATACTGGTCGTGTCCCCTGACGAAGTGAATGCGGCAACTAAGCCTATAGCAGCTGCAGCCGTCGGTAACGGAGACTCTCCCGATGGCGGTCTCGTCGGACGTCTTATCGATACCTATGTGCAGTCTCTCAAGAAGGAACGCATCATGTTTGCGATCTTCCTTCTGTTATGGGCTGTCGTCGTGCTCATGGGGCTTACCATTATCTTTTGGCATTCCTATGGTCGGCGTATCCTCGATTCCTGGCGCAAGCGGAAATTTCAGCGCAACCAACGGACAGGAATCGACAGAATCGTGATCCCCTTCCGCGAAGAGAAACAAACAGACGCAGGGAGTGCCGCTCCCAAGAATGTTGTCACACCGATACCGATACGCCGCGTCGAGCGCAGTGACCCCGAGAGCCTATACCCTTTGTCTAACGTTCCGCCCGCCGCGAGCATATCATTTGATAGCTTTTTCGATCATCCATCGCCGGCAACTGCAGCGGGCCCGGAAAGAACAAGCATGTTCCGCACGCTCTCACGCAAGATTCAAGGTGACGGCGGTTGGCGTAAGCACCTGACCCTCGCTTTGCGGGGCGACAAACGGGCCAAGCGTAAGAGCTTTCGCCAGGCCCGCCGACCGCAGTTGACGATAACGACGGACCGCCCCGCCTCCATGCGGAGCGAGAGCCTCCCGGAAGTCGAGCGCATCTCGCCGACGGTCACCAACGACCATGCGGATCGGTACTCCGGGATGCGATATGAACCCAAGTCCGCGTGGTCGCTCTCGCCTACGTCGGCGCCGATGCCGGCCGTCCACCCGGGCGCGCGTCGCAAGCCAAGCGTACCCGTGAGCGTCGGCGGCGAGGCCGACTCGGCCATGCTAAGCCCCGCGGCGGTGGCATATGCGCAGTTCGCGGTGCCGATGCACTACGGGGTCGCCCGATCTGTCCCCGCGCGCAAGCTGTACATCCCGCCGACGCCGACGGCTGGTCAAGGCCCGGCCCGCGCACGAGGGGAAAACCCGTTTGTGACTCCGTTCGATGACGACGCGAGGGTGTTGGCAAGCTCCGTACCCGTGACCGCCCAATCGATGGCCGCAGATATCTCGTTCTTACCGGTCAGCCCTGTAAGAAAGGATGCCGGGTCCGGCGAAATGACCTTCGTCACTGGGCGTGCCCTATGACACATGACGATCATTACAGGGAGACGTTGCGTCGAATGAACTGTTTCACCTTCCTGCTGCATTTATGGCCGGTATGACCCCTTCATGAACGAGTCATAGTATCCATACTATACCCGTACTTGGTAATTCACAACTTTTACCCGTTTGTTTCCTTAATCCTATTACGCTATTTTACGGCCCAGTGCTCCTAATTACTACCATCATACCATAACGCATTAGCTATGGCGTCTTCAAACACACGGACCACATGTAGCACCTCTTACGTCTAGCCACTTACTTATACTTATAACCAATCGATGCCCATTGTATCTTTTAGATCAACAGCACATCCACTTTTCACTTATAAGATCGTGTACGCATGCATCACGGCCCGTCTACGAACGCAAACAACCGCTAGCTTAGTTAGAAACATGCGGCGGGTTCCAGGAAAGCAATCCGCATGTCCTGGGCAAAGGACGTCGACATTTTATTGCGGGTTGAGATGTAGGGCGTTCCCACGGATGCAGAGGAAAGAGCGGACGTTCCGCAGACCGCAATGATGCCTAGTATATAGTGTCTGCAGAGGTGCAAACGAGTGAGTTTGTTGAGAATTGCATCAATCATTGCCCGCGTGGCGCGAGTCTTCGTATGGACCCACTGAAAACACTTTTTTGCTCTCTTGATCTGCTTGAAATGCCCTCAAGTATGTTTCAAAAACAACCCAAGTGTCATCAAATCTGCTGCATAAGAAACGTGACTACAGTGTCATGGCTGTTATTCTCAATCATGTGACTAAGAAAGCACGTGGTATACATGCGGTCTTCGCTTGAATTGGCCGAGTGTGCGAAGTTCGCCGTGGGCCACCACAAAGGACTCCTCCGAGTTGTTTCCCTTACTTATAGACAGGCTGCTATGCTGCTCCCCATACCCCTCGCTAACATCGCCCTCTATTTCTTGAACAGACTCTTTCCCCAGGATGTGTCCCAACACCCTCACGCCCGACCGCTGCTAAACGACGTGCTGACCTTCCACCTGCGTCACGTTCACGCCGCGACGTCATCCGCGCACGTCTATCTTTCCGATGTGCCACACGATCTTTCTTCGGCCAGCGGCAATGACTTTGACTTCCTCTCCACACCGCTTTCGATCTCCACTTCACCTGTCCGCACCACGCGCCCTTCTTCGCTCGATGAGTTCACGGCTGCGCGGCACATGTCCATGCGCGGACAGAGTGCCACGCACGGTTGGGAGGCGGATGAGGTAACCGGGCCAGACGTGACGCGTCGCGAGACCCTCCTTCTCCTTGCGAAGATGACAAGCAATTCGTACTTCACGCCTGGCACCAACGGGTGGTATAATTTGACAGATGAGTGGGATGTGGTGCGTCGCCTCCAGCCGGCGTCCGCGTGCCATGATACTCTGTGCGTTTGAGGGCTGACATTTTACGCCAGGGTATGCCGGTTGGATGGGAGCCCGACGACGACGGCTTCCGAGGTTACGTCTTCGCAACGGAGGACAACAGCACCGTCGTACTCACCATCAAGGGCACGTCCCCTCCGATCGTCGGCGGAGGGCCTACGATAGAGAAGGACAAGGTGAACGACAACCTCCTGTTCAGTTGCTGTTGCGCGCGCGTCAGCCGGACCTGGACTCCCGTGTGCGACTGCTACCGCGGAGGCTGGAAGTGCAACCAAGAATGTGTCGAGAGAGCTTTGATAGATGAGAGTTTATTTTATCCCACCGGCGTCGTACGTTTCCCCCTCTCTCTGCGACCCTTCGTTTGTGTGGTCATGTTTCGCCAACGAACCTTCTTTAATCCAGAATTTGTTCAACAACATTACGTTTATGTATCCTGATGCCAATGTCTGGGTCATTGGCCACTCGCTCGGCGGCGCGCTAGCCTCGCTCCTGGGGGTCACGTTTGGTGCTCCTGTCGTGACGTTCGAACCGCCGGGTGAGCGCATGGCAGCGCAGCGCTTGCACCTCCCATCTCCTGTACGCCCTCCATCCGCTGTCATTTTTCTTACGCGTGCTCACTTTCCGCGCGTCGCCATGCAGCCGTCAACGCAACACATTACGCATGTGTGGCACACAGCAGATCCGATCGCCATGGGCACTTGCACGGGCTCGCTCTCGACCTGCGGCATGGCAGGGTATGCGATGGAGAGTCGGTGCCACCTTGGTAACATCATAGAATACGACACCGTCACAAACCTCTCTTGGTCTGTGCGCCTTACGAACCACCAAATTGCAACAGTCATCGACCACGTACTTTCGAAGCCGTGGCCTGCTGCGGAGGAGCTAGGCCTCGAAGTTCCGGCATTGAAGAGGCAAGATGATTGCGTAGTGCGTGTGACCTTACTCAATTCCGTGCTACTTCCTGACCTCTTCACAGGATTGTTTCCAGTGGGAGTATGGGAACTTTACTTTATAAACTAATCTTGGACGACGACTGGCTTTCCATCACCACTTTCCATCACGCCACTTTCACATCAATCTAAACTTGTAATATTACCTTGTAATAACGGATTCAATGCGTGTCGATCTAAGATATCATTACAACAGTAGGAAGGAGTTAATTGAGGGATGTAGACGAGGAATTTCCCTTTAAAGAGAAGACGGGGTCGCTTTGGGGACGCTTGGGCATCGACTCAGACGGTATCGTTCTCCGTCCACTGATATGGTGCAGCCGGGGCTTGCAGGATGCGACACACGAAGGATGTGCCACTTTCTAGTTGTATTTTACGCCGGAGACAGCAAGTAGCACGTCTTGACCAGCCAGCGTATTGTGCGTCGCCCCCGTGCGCCTTTCTTTGTATTCGTTGGGGCCAACGTTCAGGTTGTTGCTAAATTACTACCTGATTTTTATTTTATTTTATTTATTTATTAAGAAGTGTGCACAAGGCATGTTTATTCAGTCCTGCATACAATGTCAAAGACTGCCCTATGTGCTACCAGCTAACTACCTATGGTGGCTCCTCAAACCTATGTAAGGTAAAGTGTGCAATAGAAGGGCATGAGATAGGCAGTGAAATTATAAGGGGTGGTGTGTAGAAGGGGTGCTGGCCCACTAAGGCCACAGTTAGACAGGTGTGCACATCAGCAAAAATCAACATTTCTTATTCAATCTTATTCAATCTTACTACATCTTATTCCTCTTATTTTGGGGGTAAGAAGGGAATAAGTAGGAATAAGACAAGTTTTTTTTTACTGATGCATGGCACAGGGATGTTACGCACAGACTCTTGGTACATTTCTGAGTGCTTTGTGGTGTCTGGATTGCCTACTGTACGGATATGGGATCATGCAAATGTGGGTTGCCATTCCTGGAACCCTCTGACTTTTCTCTTGTCTCTATGCGTACCTCTGACGGAGGACTAGCTATACGATAGACTGGGCAGTGTACTAATACTCAGAATACGAGTATACATATGTAGGATAACTAGCAGCACCGGTGGCACTAGCAGAACAGCTCCTAGTGTCAGTTTTTGTACTTATATAAAC
>Ga0137397_10001643_pt1 | contig 15671 bp, 11 predicted proteins | sample czorhiz116metaG_FD_106658 | JGI IMG/M metagenome (GOLD analysis project Ga0137397, IMG submission 106658) | Vadose zone soil microbial communities from Angelo Coast Range Reserve, California, USA - czorhiz1.16 metaG | ecosystem: Environmental > Terrestrial > Soil > Vadose zone | place: USA... | reverse complement strand
CTCGCCGCGAATTTGTCCCATCCGAACATCGCCCGCATCTTCGATATGGGTCGGTGCCGGATCGACGACCGCGATCTGGTATTTGTCGTGACCGAGTTCGCCGACGAAGACCTTTCCCAGATACTGCCGGAGCGTCCGCTGACCGCCGCCGAGGCCGGCGACATGCTGAAGCCGGTGCTCGATGCGCTCCATTATCTGCATGAGCGGCAGTTTGTCCACGGCCACATCCGGCCCGCCAACATCATGGCCATGAAGAACCAGGTAAAGCTTTCGGGAGACGGCGTCCTCCGCGCCGGAGAAATCGCGGACGGCGCCGACCCAGGCCCCTACGACCCGCCCGAGAATGCGACTCCCGGAAACCCGGCCGCGCCCCCCGGCGATGTCTGGTCTCTCGGCATGACGATCGCGGAAGTCCTCACGCAGCGCCTTCCGTTGCCCGCTGCGGGCGAAAGCGGTCCCGCGCTGCCCGCAGGCCTGACGGGTCCTTTGGCCGACATCGTTCGCCGGTGTCTTCGGCCCGGTCCTCAGGCCCGGGCGACGGTCCCGCAAATCGCGGAGATACTGAACCCCGCGGCCCCCCAACAACCCGCCCGTGCCGCTTCGCCTGCCGTTGCTTCCTCCGCCCGGCGCTGGATCGCCCCCACGATTGCCGCCGCACTGGTGGTCGCTATTGTCGGCGGCTGGAAGATCGTGCATTCCGGCTCGGGTGAAAGCGAGGGCCCTTCCGTCGCCATCGATGACCGAAAGGCCGAGACGCCAAAGTCACGGGCCCCGGCGACGGCGGTGCCTCCAAAAGCTCCCGCGCAGCCTCGAATGTCTTCTTCTCGCGGCGAGAATTCCGTGCCCGCTGAAGCCGGCCGCAACGGGGCCGTCCATCAGGTCATCCCCAACGTTCCGCAAAGGGCCCTGAATACGATTCAGGGCAGAATCAAAGTCAGCGTCCGTGTTCAGGTGGATAGATCGGGTAAAGTGACCGGCGCGGACCTGGAAACGCCCGGCTCCAGCAAATACTTCGCGCGCCAGGCCGTCGAAGCCGCATGGGGCTGGAAGTTCGTTCCGTCGCCCGAGTCGGCCGACCGCGCCTGGAACCTGCAATTCGAATTCACGACCTCCCAGACGAAGGCAATCGCCGAGCGGGCGGCGCCGTAGAAAAAGCGGTTCACCGCCAGGGACGCGAAGGGCGCAAAGGGAAGAAGGATAATATGAAGATGCGCTCACCTCTCTCGTCTTATTCGCGGCTAAAGCTTTTTTGATTTTTTACCGATTCGGGAATGTCCCGTTTACGGAAAATCCGCGCGCAAAAGACATCCGTTCGCGGTCAAAATGATTGAACCCCTCCTCTGACACTCCTACTATTCTCCCTCGGCTCGATCCCTCGATTCTTCACAGTCCCAATCCCAGTTCATCCGTAAGAAAGGAAGACACTATGAAACACCTACTCTCCCTTGTCGTGAGCCTGATTTTTCTGATGGGCGCGGCCCTCGGGCAGGAACAACCCGGACTACAGCCTCATGGAGAAGTTCTGACCGGTCACGGCCCGGCCGCCGGACAGCCGGCTCCCGTACTCCCGCCTCCGCCGCCTGCAGGCGTCAATCTTCCGCTGTGGAGCAGCAGCTTCACTTTCGGCGGTAACGTGTTCCCGTTCACCATGGTCGGAACCAACCCGACCCAGGCGGGTGCGGGTACGTCCGGCGTTCCGGTCGTGATCATTCCTCTCGTACTGGTTTTCAACGGCACGTTCGTGACGCCCACGACCAGCGCGTGCGGCGATACGGTCAGCGTGATTTCCCGTGTGCAGAATTCTCCGCTTTTCACCACCGGCGTAACGTGGACCGAAGGGACAACGGTGGTGGGCGTGACCCAATTCACGGATGCCTTCCAGCGCGCCAATTTCTGGAGCTACGTCAGCACCATCTCGCCCAACTATCATGTGCTGCTGAATCCGGTGACCACGGTGACTCCCATCATGGTTAACGTTCCCGCGAACCAGGGGGCCATTATGGGCTTTGCCTGCGCGGGGCACCCGATCGGCGGCGTAAACAAGACCTATCTGGACGCGGTGGTGGTCCCACAGATCATCAACAACCTCCGGATCGCTCCCGGCACGCTGCCTCTGTTCCTTACCTATGACGTCGAAGACCTGCTGGGCGGCGGCGGTTTCTTTCTGGGTTATCACAACGTATTCAACAACGGCCAGACCTACGCCGTGAGCAGTTATGTGGATTCGGGACTGCTGGGCCTGCAGGTCGCCGATATCTCCGTCCTGAGTCACGAACTCGGCGAGTGGATGGACGATCCGGGCGGCAACAACTTCGTTCCTCCCTGGGGACATGTTGGCCAGGTGCCCGGCTGCCAGAACAACCTCGAAGTCGGCGATCCGCTGAGCGGAAGCAACTCGATTGTCTTTACTCCAGGTTTTAACTACCACGTCCAGGACCTCGCGTTCTTCTCGTGGTTCGCACGGTTGAATCCGTCGATTGCAGTGAACGGCTGGTATTCAACCCTCAACGCGTTTCCCGGACCGCCTCCGGTGTGTTTCTGATCGCCGTAACGCAAAAAGGCCGCCCGTGAGGGCGGCCTTTTGTGTCTTGGTGTGCAGGTAACAGAGCACGACTTCAGAGCTTGCGGAAGAATGCCGAGACGATCCGTCACCACCCCACCCGATTGTCATTCCGAATCGTCGGAGCGCGTTCTGCGCGCGCCGACGTTGAGGAATCTGCTCCGCTGCGCCAAGAGGTTTTGCGGGAAGCCGCGGCGGACAGGTTGGAAGCACCCGCCGTTCGATGCCGGCTGTCTTGTTGAACTCCGTGCGCGGCCGGGCAGATTCGGAATGACAGAGGGTGTGGTGGAAATGCACGCCTGACCGTTCCCGCATTTTTCCGCAAGCTCTTTAGCCGTGCCGCTCTGAAGAGCTCGCAAAAAAAAAATGCACGGGCAACCGTAGCAGAGGGCGGCTTCAGCCGTCCGTTGAATGCGGAGATCCATTGAGCTTCAGCCCTGGTTTGACTCCCTGATGCCTTGTTATCCGCGGCAGCTAAGTCCGCGGCATAATCGAGCAATCAAAGCCCCCCATTGCATTGTGAAAGGCAGTCCTGAAGGCTCGCCAGACAGTCCTGCTTGCAGGTGGCGTCTAAACCGCAGTGAGTGTTGCAAAAGGTATAACTCGCCCGGCAGGCGTCGGTGCAGGCCGACGCGTTGGCCTGGGCAGGATGCATCGCAATACCGACGCTCACGATCAACGCGGAAAGAATGACATAGCGTGAAAGAATCCTTCTGGCGGTGGACATAAGGCGCTCTCCAGGGGCGATGGTATCGCAACATCAGGGCCCGAGTATGACAACAGGCGGCGCCGCCCGCAACCGAATCAAAACAAATATTTGGTCCTCAATCCCAAAACGGACTCCATATCAAAAAGGGAAAGCTGCCAACAAACAAGGCCGCCCTCGCGGGCGGCCTTGGTCGTTTGTGAAACGTTGTGTGAAACCGATCGTCAGTTGACCGTCAGCGTCACCGTGGTTGTATGGCTCAGAGTTCCGCTGACGCCGTGGACCGTGAGGGTGGTCGTGCCGCGGGCGGCATTCGCCCGCGCCGTGATTCTCAGGGTTGAGGTGCCCGCGCCGGTCACGCTGGTCGGGGTAAAGGTTGCGGTGGTGCGGTTCGGCAGTCCGGTCACGCTCAGGGTTACAGCTCCGGTGAAGCCATTGACCGCTGCGACGGTGACTGTGTAGTTGCCACTGCTGTTACGGGTAATGGTCAGGCCGGCCGGCGCCGCCGAGATGGTGAAGTCCTGTACCAGTGGCGCAGTCACGACCAGGGTCACGGTCGTGGAGTGCACCAGCGTTCCCGAAGTTCCGGTAATGGTGACGGTGTAAGTGCCCGCCGGCGTTGTGGTGCTGGTGGTCACGGTCATGGTCGAGTTGCCTGAAACCGCAACGGATGCCGGGCTGAAGCTTGCACTGGCCCCCGTCGGCAGTCCCGAAGCGCTGAAGCCGACTGTTCCGTTGAATCCGCCGGAAGGCGTGACCGTCGCCGTGTAAGTGGTGTTGGCGCCCGCGGTCACCGTCTGTGAGGCCGGCGATGCGGTCACCGCAAAGTCGCCCACGACGGGGGCCGTGACAATCAGCGTCGCGGTGGCCGTGTGCGTCAGCGTGCCGCTGGTCCCGGTGATGGTCAGCGTGTAGGTGCCGGCCGCGGTGGCCGCGGTGGTCGCTACCGCCAGCGCGGAGTTACCCGAAGTCAGCGATGCCGGGGTGAATGTTGCGCTCGCTCCGGCGGGCAGGCCCGCAATGCTCAGCGTCACGGTGCCCGTGAATCCATTCAGCGGGGTCAGCGTTTCCGTGTAGTTCGCGGTTGCGCCCTGGGTCACCGACACTGAGGCCGGGGCCGAGGTAAGAGTGAAGTCGGGAGTTCCGCAGCCCGTGAATTTGAAATTCGCGATGCGTGTGCTCCAGTTGAACGTCCCGCTGGTTTTCTCGTACTCGTTGACGTACCACATGGTGCAATCGTCCACCGGGTCGACGCTGATGCTGCTGTAATCGCCCCAGCGATTGAGGTTGGCCAACTGCGAGCCGGTGCCGTTGAGAATGGTCTGCTCCGCGCCCATGCTGCCCAGCGGATCGCCGGGAGAACGCGCGGTGAAGCGGATGCCCGGGTTGATCGTGCCGCTCGAAACGCTGTAGCCCACGGCGATGTTGCCGGCGCCGTCCTGGGCCGCGCTGCTCATCCAGCGGAAGCTGGCGTCCGGCGCGAAGGTGCCCTGCTGAAAGATCGTCGGCGTGAGCGGAGTGCGGATTTCATACCAGCGAATGGCCGCGCTGGTGCCGCTGGTAATCGAGTGACTGGCGATGATCGCTTCGTGGTCGCCGAAGTTGCGGTAGGCCAGCCGGTACATGAGACGATCGGCGAGTGAGTCGAGCTTCTGGGCGGTGCCCAGTTGCGGAATACAGGTGCCGCCGCCGCTGCAGGCCCCGGTGAAGGCCGCCACCGGAATATTGATCGGTCCGGTCAGCGTGGCCGTTCCGGCGGTGAAGTTGATGTTCGACATCTGGAACATGATGAGCTGGTTGGTCCCGAACTCCATGAAGTACGCCGGAGAACCCGCCGGAGGCGCCGTGTTGCCATCGATGTCCGCGGGCAGTTCACCGCCAAAGGTGGTGGACAACTGGAAGCAGATCTGCGTGGCCGCGGTGCCCGCGATCATGGCGGCGCGGTCCATCGCGCAAAGCTTCGGGCCGCCAAAGGTCGATCCGTTATTGAAGATGTTGTAGGTGCTAAGGTAAGCGTTGTTCCACACGCCCAGCTTCGGATAATCGTTGAACTGCGTGTTGCCGTAATTGAAGCCGTAGACGTTGTAAGCGCCGGTCGCGTCGGCGGTCTTCGATACCGCCACGCACTCCCAGAAGCCCTGGGTTGAGCCGCTGGTCACCGAAAACTGGGTCAGCACCCAGCGATGCGCCGCTTTGTCCCACTGCGCGATTGGGTCGCCGTCGTTATGCACCGCGCACGGATGGCTCGCGCCCAGCGCCTGAAACAGGGTGTTGCCCGCGGTCGGTCCGGCCAGCAGCGCGCCCGCCTTGCTGAAGACCGCGAACGATTCGTTCACCCACTCCACAAACTGCGTATCGCCCACCGCGCCGTTGGTGTCGGGCGGCGCCGCATTCGGAGTAAACCCAAACGCTCCCTGGCCCACGCCGTCAAAGCTGTTGATATTGCCGACCGTGGGCGCGGCCAGCGTCACGGTTTGCAGCGCGGTGTCCGGCGCCGCCGTGGCCGCCGTGGTGCCTGCGCCCTTCAGCATGCGGATGGGTTTGTCGCGATGACCTTCTTTGACCTGCATGGGGGCCATGTCGCGCAGCGCAATCGTGGAGGCGTGGTCGCCATGGCTCCATTCGGAGTTGTGATTTTCATGTGTGACCGCGTCCGGAGCGATGCGGTTTTGGGCGAACATGTTGGCGTTGACGGCGACGATCGGTAGGAGTGCTCCGCAGAGCAGCGCAGCGAGACGTCCAGGTCTGGTCATATGGAAATCGCTTTCCCCCGGTTTGACCGGGAAGCGTGCGTAAGATCGGCGGACACGCGAAATCCGCCCTTCGAAATTCTTGTCAACAAAACTAGTGCCAATAGTGGGTTTTGTAAAGAGTTCTTTCGCATCATCTTCTCCGTGCCTTGGCGCCGCCGTGGCGCACAGGTTTTTGCCCCTGGCCGCCGAGTTTGTGACGCTTTTTCCACAATTTGGGCTTTTTCTGTGGTTTTTTTGGCCCAAAAAGCATGGTTTTTAACATGCTTTTAACATCAGGACGGAGCCGCCTGACATAGAATCAACGCAGCCAACCGAACCAATCAAACACAGGTCCTGGAAAGGATATCTCGAATGAGAATTGCCCAGTCACCTTACCGTGCGGAGATCGTCCCTCACTCCGGCGCCGTCAGCAGTCTCTGGCATTGCATTATTCAGCGAGAAGGGTCCGCGGAGGTCGTCTCCCATCTGGTAGCGCCCAGAAAAGAAGACGCCCGTTGTATTGCGCTGCTGGAACTGGCGCGGCTGCAGCCCGTCCGTCCAAAAGCAAAGTCGGCGTAATAAGGTTCCGGCGGTTTCTCTTTTGTCATTCCGGTCCGCGCAGCGGAGAGGAATCTGCTTCCTCTCGCCCGGTCGGCTCTGTTCGCGCGTTTTTCGTCGCGGCTGAGAACGGAAAAGCTTTCACCCATAGTTTATTCTGACGTAATTACCCGCGAGGGTCGATCGGACGTCCGCGAGGATGCCTCTCTCCTGAATACGATAAAATAAGATTCGAAGATGAGGGGAGATTCATGGCAGAACCTACATATGATGAATTGAAGGCCAAACTGGCGGAGCTCGAAAAGCAGTCCGGACGTCGGACCGGAGCATTGGAATTCCGCGTGGGCGAAAAGGGCGGGGTCAGCGTCTACGGTCTGGGAAGATTTCCGGTGACCCTGTATTACGAGCAGTGGATTCGCCTGCTGGACCAGACCGATGCCCTGCGCAGCTTTTTGGAAGAGAACAAGGGCCGGCTGAAATTGAAGGAATAAAACAAAGCATCTGCCGCCGATATACGCGGACCACCGCTGATAACAAACTGCGGACGAACATCGTCCCGTCATCCATCAGCATTCATCTGCGCCAATCGGCGGCAAATGCTTTTTGAAGTTTCTGTTGGTGTGCAAACTTATCTTCGCCTCGATGGCCGAAGGAACCGGCAGGGATGGCTGACAGCACATGCCCCTGAAGCAAACCTGGTCCTGTACCCGGACAGGCTTTTTTCATGGGCCGTTGTTCGCGGCGTTCTGAACAGCTTTTTAGACGGTTTCGCGCAATAACTTCGTTGCGTCGTCCCCTGAAATTTCCGTGCATCCGCGGAATTCACAGTCCGTGGGCAGTTCGATTTTCGTGTTCGTCAGGAAACGGTCCGCATCCTTGAAGTATTTTGCCTGCTCATCGCCCAGGTCCTCAACGAGGATCACAAAAAACTTGCTCATGGCCAGCCTCTCCTCAACTATCCGGAAGTGGTCCGAAGACTGGGACTTCTGCGGACCAGTTTCTTTACCACTCGAGCGCTTCTACCCATCCTACACCGAACTTTAATAGGACGGGAGTTAAGATAAGAAAAGGTTTGGTTACTTCTGTTTATGAATATTCGGAAAGCGGAACGGCCCTTGTGAATATTCATCGCGCTCTCCCATTGACAAGGTACCTATGCTTGTATATATTCTGGTGGGTCAAAGAGGTTTGAGCCCCGATTTTCGTTCCCGGCGGGCAATTGCCGGATGTAACAGAGATTTGGCTCAGAGACGATACAAACGTCTCTGGGCCATTTTGTTTTTTTGGGGCCCGGGTGGTCTCGGATGGCCGAAGCAATCGGAACTCCGCAGCCCCAACCCGGCACGTTGATTAGAAAAAGATAATCGGGAAGCATTTGGACCCCGATTCCTGTCCCCGGAATTCCGGCGCCGACGGGAAGTTTGGTCCGGAGGGCGATTCGCCCCCTGGACCTTTTTCTTTTGCGGATCAGAGGTGGGGAAGTGCGCCTGCTGAAAAAACTTGTCGCGTCCCGGGAAAGTGGTGAGGGACTCGCTCGGAAGAGGAAAAAGGGGTCGAGCAGCAGATGAAAAAGGCAACTCCGGTAAGTATTCGGTTACTTCGGCGCGTGGTTTGGTCGGCAGCCCTGGTGTTTGCGGTGACGTGCGGCGCATGGGCTGAAGACGGCGGAAACAACTCGGTCGGCTTTTCACCAAAAGCCCGGCTGACATTTTCCCAGCGCTGCAGCGCCTGCCATACCTATGGCAGGGGAATTAAAGTCGGCCCCGATCTGAAGGGAGTCAACGACCGCCGCAGCCATGAATGGCTGCTCAAATTCATTCATCAATCCTCGGCAGTGATTAAATCCGGCGATCCGACGGCCACAACTCTGTTCGAGCAGTTCAAGCGCCAGCGCATGCCCGATTGGACCGACCTTTCCGAGCAGGATATCAACGACATCCTTCACTATCTGCAGATTGGCGGGCCCGATATCAAACCCGCCGACGAGCGCAGCGCGCAGACCGCCACCGCCGCCGAAGAAGAAGCGGGACGCAAATTGTTTTATGGCGAGACCGGATTCAAGTCCGGCGCGCAAAGCTGCAGCGCATGCCATCGCGCGAACGGTCGCGAGTTCAGCGGCGGATCGCTGGGCCCCGATCTCTCCTCCGTATATCTGAGATATCAGGATATGGCCCTGACCTCGTTCCTCCGGCACCCCTGCTTCAAGTGGGACCCGCGAATGTCGGGGGAAGAGTACCTCACGCCGGTTGAATCGTTTTCGGTCAAGGCCTTTCTACGCCGCCAGTCTTTGCGCCGGCCGTCAGACGGCAGCGCCGCCGGAAAAACGCCGGGCGACCGGCCTGGCCCTCAGCCCGTGGCCCGTCGCCAAGAGCCGGAGGTCGACGGGATTCCGCTGAGATTCCTGAAAGGCGGCAAACCATGAAGGCCGCTTCTCTTTATTCTTCGTTCCCGTATGTCGCGCTGGGAATACTGATCGTCGGATTACTGATCAGATATCTCGTTGCGCTGAGAAAACCTGAAACCGTCTCCGCGAAAGCCCGGGAAGCCCTTGATCTCCTGGCCGGTGGAAGGCTCTGGCAGGCAAGCCTGGCGTTGTTATTTATTTTTCATCTCGCCGGCCTGCTCTTCCCGCGCTTCATCATGAACTGGAATGCGGGCCGCACCGGACTTTATTCTCTCGAAGGTTTCGCGTTTCTTCTCGGTCTTGCGGCGCTGGTTGGGGGACTGATCACCGTGGGCCGAAACCTTGGACGAAGCGGCCCTTCTCTGATCGTTGAAATCTCTGACACGGCCTTTCTTGCTTTGTTGCTGACCGGAATCCTCTCAGGCCTTCTGATGGCGGTGACGCATCGCTGGGGCTCAACCTGGGGAGCGATGATCCTGACCCCTTATGTCATGTCGCTGCTGCAGGGAAATCCTGAGCCGTCCCTCATGACTGATATGCCCTTCCTTGTTCGTCTGCACGTGTTTTCATCGTTCGCCGCTCTGGCGGTTCTGCCGGCCACTCGCCTGGCTTCGGTGCCGGTGCTTGCGCTCTACCGCACGATCACCCTCATGGGACGGCCGCTCGCCGCCGCAGCCCGTATGGTCGATGGATGGATCCGGCGGCATAACCCCGCGGGCCGCATCTGGCCGGAAGAGGACTGATTCTCGCATGCGCTTCCAATTGGTTCTTCTGGCAGTCGTTGGGCTGGGCCTCGCCGGGGGCGCCGGCGCGTGGCAGCTCTCACGCATCGGCATTCACCAGAATTATTCTCCCGCGCAGCCCATCGCTTTTCCGCACAAGGTCCATGCGGGCGACAATAAGATTCCCTGTCTCTATTGCCACTATGCCGCGCGCACCAGCCGTCATGCGGGTATTCCCCCGGCCAGCGTCTGCATGAACTGCCACACCATACTGGAAAAGCAAACGGTTGAAATCGAAAAGTTGAAGGAATTCGTCCAGCAGCAGCGCCCTGTTTCCTGGGTTAAAGTCCATAACCTGCCGGACTTCGTTTATTTCAACCACAGTCAGCATGTACTGTCGGGCGTGGCCTGCCAGAAGTGCCATGGGCCGGTGGAGCAGATGACAACCATCGAGCAGTTCGCGCCGCTGACCATGGGCTGGTGTCTGCAATGCCATCGCGAGCACGCCAAAATCCCCGTTGCTGAGATACAGAGGGCATCGATGGGCCTGAAGGAAAAACAGAAGCCGGTGGCCGGGCTCGATTGCGCCAGTTGTCACTATTGAAAATCAGAAGCTTTCCACTACGCAGACACGGAGGCACGGAGGAGTTCATGCATCATCAAGGTGACGCGCATCGCGGTGACGCCGCCCACACGGGGCCGTCGTGCAAGAGCGCGAAGCAGCAACTGGTACAGATCGAGCCGCCTTCGTACTGGAAGAGCGTCGATGAACTCCGCAGCGGCCCGCGTGTGACCGGCGAGTTCCCCGGAGGCCTGCCCGGCGATTCCCCCATCGCCGGCAGGCCGATCGAAACGACGCGCCGCGATTTTCTGGCTCTCATGGGTTTCAGCGTGGCCGTGGCCGGTATGGCCGGATGCCGTGCTCCCGTGCAGCATGCCATTCCGTTGCTGGTTGGTTCTGAGCAGATCGTTCCCGGAGTCTCGAATTTCTATGCCACCACCTGTCGCGGCTGCTCCTCTTCCTGCAGTCTTCTGGTGAAACAGCGTGACGGACGCCCCATCAAGATCGAAGGCAATTCCGAATCCAAACTCTTCGGCAACGGGACCTGCGCCGCCGGGCAGGCGACCGTCCTCTCACTCTATGACGACGAACGGCTGAAGGGCCCCATGTGGAAAGGGAAGAGTGCATCCTGGGCGGAGATCGACCAGCGCGTGCTGCAGGGGCTGGCCGCAGGTTCAGGCGGCATCGTTCTGCTCTCGGGCACCATCACCAGCCCCTCCACGCGCGCCATCATCGCCGAGTTTCGCAGTCATAATCCGCGGTTTCGACATATCGAATACGATCCGGTGTCTCTCAGCGCCATGCGTCAGGCGAATAAGGAATCGTTTGGCGAAGCCGTCGTTCCGCATTATTCGTTCGATAAGGCGCGCGTCATCGTGGCCTTCGATGCCGACTTTCTCGGCGCTTGGCTTTCGCCCGTGGAGTTTGCGCGGCAGTATGCCGCCGGCCGCAGACCCGAAGGCCCGGCCGGGTTGCACATCCAGTTCGAGCCGGGGTTCTCGGTGACCGGCAGCAATGCCGACGTTCGCGTGGCCGTAGCGCCTTCACAGCTTGGAATCACCGCAGTGGCCCTGCTGAACCGCATCGCGCACAAAGCGGGCGAGCCCGCCGTGATCGTCAACTCGCCGGTGGATGTCGCCAAACTCGACGCTGTCGCCGATGAGTTGTGGAAGCATCGCGGCGAATCGCTGGTGGTGAGCGGCTCCAATGACGTGTCGGTGCAGATCGTGATCAACGCCATCAACGCCCGGCTGGGCAACATCGGCAAAACGATTGATCTCGCGCGGCCTTCCCGGCAGCGCAGCGGTGACGATGAGGCTGTCGCCCGACTGGTCGACGACATGAATCTTGGCGATGTTGACGTCCTCATTCTTCACGATGTGAATCCCGCCTATAATTTCCCGGATCCGCAGGCCTTCATTCGCGGACTGGAGAAAGTAAAGCTCTCGATTTCGCTGAATGACCGTCGCGACGAGACCGGCGCGCTCGTCCATGCGCTCTGCCCCGATCACCACTTTTTGGAATCCTGGGGTGACGCCGAACCGGTTGATTCGCACTTAAGTCTGGCCCAGCCGCTGATTGCTCCGCTGTTTGAAACCCGGTCGGCCCAGGAAAGCCTGCTTCGCTGGATGGGAAAGACCGAAGAGCAGGCCGGATACTACGCGTATCTGCGCGAGTTCTGGCGCAAAGAGATATTCCCCCGCCAGAAAGAGCAGACCGGCTTCGATTCCTTCTGGGACGTTTCGCTGCAGCAGGGCGTCGTAACCATCCCTTCAGCAAACCATGCCGCGGCGCAGGCCTTCCGCGGAGATTGGAAAGATGCGGCTACCCGCATCATCGAGAAAAACGCCCACCCCGCGCAGGACAGCACCTACGAACTCCACTTCTACGAGAGCGTTGCGCTTCGCGATGGAAGACAGGCCAATAACCCCTGGTTGCAGGAGCTTCCCGATCCCATCAGCAAAGTCTGCTGGGGCAACTACGCCGCCATCGCGCCGTCACTGGCGACCAGGCTTTCTTTGAAAGACGGCGATGTGGTCGAACTGGCCGCCGGATCGGGCAGGGTCGAAGTGCCAATTTTCATTCAGCCAGGTCAGGAAGCCCGCACCCTCTCCATCGCTCTTGGCTACGGAAGAACCGGAGCGGGCAAGGCCGCCAGGAACGTAGGCGTGAATGTCTTCCCGCTGACTGCAATGGTCCAGGGACAGCGCCGCTGCTACGCCGAAGGCGTTCGCCTCACGGTCACCGGACGCAAAAAATCCCTGGCCACCACGCAGACCCATTTCTCCATGGAAGGCCGGCCTATTGTCCTCGAAACCACGCTCGAAGAAATGCACCGCGAAGCGGAAGCGGGGAAGGCGAGCGAAAGCGAAGCCCTGCCCAACCTGTGGGCCGAGCGCCTTCAGGGCGAACACGCCTGGGGCATGGCAATCGACATGAACTCCTGCACCGGATGCTCAGCCTGCGTGGTTGCCTGCCAGGCCGAAAACAATGTCCCCGTCGTCGGTCGGGACCAGGTGGAGCGCATTCGCATCATGCACTGGCTGCGTATCGACCGCTACTACAGCGGCGCCGAAGAGAATCCCGTCAGCGTCCATCAGCCCATGATGTGCCAGCACTGTCAGGATGCGCCCTGCGAGACGGTCTGTCCGGTGCTTGCCACCACCACCAGTTCCGAAGGGCTCAATCAGCAGGTCTATAACCGCTGTATCGGAACGCGCTACTGCGCCAACAACTGTCCTTATAAGGTGCGCCGCTTCAACTGGTACAACTACACCGAAAATCCGAAATTCGATTTCAACATGGAAAGCCCGCTGGGCCGCATGGTGCTGAACCCCGATGTTGTCGTCCGCTCCCGGGGCGTCATGGAAAAGTGCAGCCTCTGCGTCCAGCGGATTCAGCTGGCGAAAAACGAGGCGCTCCAGGGCATGCGCACGCTGGCCGATGGCGACATACAGACCGCCTGCCAGCAGTCGTGCCCCACGCAGGCCATTGTGTTCGGCGATCTGAAAGATCCCGGCAGCCGTGTCTCGCAATTGCAGCGCAGTCAGCGCCGTTATCAGGTGCTCGAAGACCTCGGAACGCGGCCCAATGTCGCCTATCTCAAAAAAATCAGAAACCCAATGGAGAGGAGCTGAGAAAAGTCTGATGAGCGCCTCAACAATAACGATGGACCCCATGAAGCCAAAGCGAACAGAGGACCAGGTACTGGCGCCTACCCACTGGGTTGACGGCCATCCCACGCTCGGCGAGATTACCGACGATATCGCGCATCCCATGGAAGCGCGCCCCGGCAAAGGCTGGTGGATTTGTTTCGGCATCGCACTGGCCGCCCTGCTCAACCTGGGCGGAATGGTCACCTGGCTGATTGCCAACGGCATCGGTGTCTGGGGCCTGAATAACAGTGTCGGATGGGCCTTCGATATCACCAACTTCGTATTCTGGATCGGCATCGGCCACGCGGGCACGCTCATCTCCGCGATTCTGTTGCTGTTCCGGCAGAAATGGCGCACCTCGATCAACCGCTCGGCCGAAGCCATGACCATCTTCGCCGTCATGTGCGCCGGTTTGTTTCCGGCCATTCACATGGGCCGCCCCTGGGATGCCTTCTTCATCTTTCCTTATTTCCCCAATCAGCGCGGGCCATTGTGGGTCAACTTCCGCTCGCCTCTCGTATGGGACGTGGTGGCCATCAGCACCTACGGTACCATCTCTCTGGTCTTCTGGTTCCTGGGATTGATTCCCGATCTGGCCACGCTGCGCGATCGGGCCACCGGTAAAATCAAAAAGTTTATTTTCGGTTTGCTGAGCTTCGGCTGGAACGGTTCACACCGCACCTGGGCGCGCTATGAAATTGCCAGCCTGGTGCTCGCGGGCCTCGCGACACCTCTGGTGCTCTCGGTGCACTCCATCGTCAGCATGGATTTCGCAACCTCGCTGCTGCCCGGCTGGCACACCACCATCTTCCCTCCGTACTTCGTCGCCGGGGCCATCTACTCCGGCTTCGGCATGGTGCTCACGCTGTTGATCATCACCCGCCAGACCATGCATTTGCAGCGTTACATCACCGTACGCCACCTCGACAAAATGGCCAAAGTGCTGGTGCTCACCGGTTCCATCGTCAGCTACGCCTATGCCACGGAGTTCTTCAGCGCCTGGTACACCGGCAACATGTATGAGCGCTATCACTTCATCAATCGCGCCACCGGCCCCTATGCCTGGTGTTTCTATCTGATGGTGCTGTGCAACGTGATCACCCCGCATCTTCTCTGGACGAAAAAGGCCCGCATGAATGCGTGGTTCCTGTTCGCGGTCTCCATCCTGGTGAACATCGGCATGTGGTTCGAGCGCTTCGTCATCATCGTGGTCTCCCTGCACCGCGCCTTTCTTCCTTCGGGCTGGGGCATGTTCTACCCCACGGCCATCGACATCGGGGTGCTGGTGGGCAGCTTCGGGCTTTTCTTCACCATGTTTCTTCTCTTCATCCGCTTCCTGCCCATGATCGCCATGTGGGAGATCAAGGGCGTGGTCGGTCACGGCGCTCATAAGATGGCGCTCACCACGGACGACGACGATGACGACGACGACGGAGGGCAGGGACAAGGAGAAAGAGAGGTGGTCAATGCCTAAGAACCTCATCGTTGCAACCTTCTCCCGTCCGGCGACTCTCATGCACGCCGTGCATGCCGTGACGAAAGAGAATTTCAGAATCTACGACGTCTACGCTCCCTATCCTGTCCACGGGCTGGATGCCGCCATGGGGATACGTCACAGCCGCCTTCCCTGGGTCACATTTATCGTGGGGCTCTGCGGACTGACCCTCGCCCTGACCTTCCAGTTCTACACATCGGTGCTCGACTGGCCGCTCAACGTCGGCGGTAAGCCCGATAACTCCACTCTGGCTTTTATTCCGATCTCATTCGAGCTGACCGTCCTTCTGGGCGGACTTGCCACGGTGGCCGCGCTCTTCTTTCGCGCCCGCTTGTATCCGGGCAAAAAGGCGGTGCTGATCGCCGATGGTGTGACCAACGACATCTTCGCCATCGCGCTGCGCATTCGCGAAACATCTTTCGACGGATGGAGGCTGAAGGAAATTCTGAAGCAAAGCGGCGCGAGCGATGTTCACGAGCAGGAGGCGGAACTGTGAAATCCATCATCGCCATAAGCGCCTTCGCCCTCATGCTCGTCGGATGCGGCGCGAACTCCGAGCAGCGGGCCTTCGAATACATGCCCGACATGGCCCGCGATCCGGCTTACAAGGCCTTCGCCCCCAACTCCGCCACACGCGACGGACTCACCCTGCAGCGCCCGGTGGCGGGCACCATCCCCAGAGGATATCTGCCCTTCCACTATGGTCCCGGAGACACGGAAGCCGAAAGGGCGGGCGTCGAACTGCGCAATCCGTATACCTCGAACCGCAAGACTCTG